>Ga0207674_10002255_pt1 | contig 24429 bp, 22 predicted proteins | sample KBSCornC72_FD_184303 | JGI IMG/M metagenome (GOLD analysis project Ga0207674, IMG submission 184303) | Corn rhizosphere microbial communities from Kellogg Biological Station, Michigan, USA - KBS Corn C7-2 (SPAdes) (version 2) | ecosystem: Host-associated > Plants > Roots > Rhizosphere > Soil ...
GAGCAATGGTCGCCCACGATCGACGCGTTGCGCCGTTCGAGCGACGCCGACACCGCCGGCCGCATCTCGTTCGACATCGAGCATCTGCTGGAGCGCCGCCGCCATCTCTACTCGCAGCCGATCGACCAGAAGTGGATGCGCCATCTCAACAAGAGCGGCATCTTCCTGCACCGGCTCCGGGTGCCCGCGTCGTCGGTAGTACAGGGGCTCATCGTCGAGACCGCACTGATCGCCGCCCGTATCGCCGAACGCTTTCCGGACGATCAGGATTTCGCGCTGCGCGCCCAGCGCGTCACCAATCAGCTGGCGATGATCGAGCTCGAACTGATCCTATCCTACGAGAACGCCGTGAGCAGGAAGGCGGCGCAGGCGCGCCGCGCCACCGCCGGCACGATGTTCCGCACCGACATCAGCGACATACTCGCATCCGCGGTCGAACATTGCCGCGACCTCGGCGATCAGACCGCGCGCTCGTCGAACGCGACGCGCGGCATGCTGGGCAAGACGTCCGAGGTGGCCGCCGCAGCCGAGCAATCGGCGACCGCGATGCGTGACGCGGCGATAACCGCCGCGGGGCTGATCCGCGCGATCGAGGAGGCGCGCCGCGAGGTCGACGTCGCCGCCGACGTCGCGACCCGCGCGGCCGACCAGTCGGCGGCGGCGCTCATGGTATCGGAGGCGCTGTCGGGTCATGCCCGCGCCATCGAATCGATCCTCGGGCTGATCCGCGACATCGCCGGCCAGACCAATCTGCTCGCGCTCAACGCCACGATCGAGGCGGCCCGCGCGGGCGACGCCGGGCGCGGCTTCGCGGTGGTCGCGCAGGAGGTGAAGAACCTCGCCAGCCAGACGGCGCGCGCGACCGACGACATCGCCCAGAAGATCGGCGCCATCCAGAATGCGACCCATCAGGCGGTCGAAGCCAATGGCTCGATCCGAGCCACGGTGGGCGAGGTCGAGAGCCTCGCCGCCCGTATCCGCGATGCGATGGACAATCAGGCGCAGACCGTGACGATGATTACCGCCGCCGTCGACGAAACCGCGCTCGCCGCCGACTCGATGTCCACGACGATAGCGTCGATCCGCGAGGACACCGAGAATGTCGCGAACGGAATCGGCCAGCTGGAGGAAGGCTTCCGCGTCGTCGATGACCAGCTCGCCCGGCTGGAAACGACGACCAGCGAATTCGCCGCGCGCTATTCGGGGTAGAGCGTCCTCCAGGCGCGTCACTCTGCCGGAGCGACGCTGAACCCCACTGTCTGCCCGCCGTCGGCGAGCACGACCGAACCGGTCATGAAGCTCGCCGCGTCCGACAGCATGAAGCAGGCGACTTCGGCGATTTCGCGCGGCTCGGCCATCCGCTTCATCGGCACGATGCGGGATATGAGGCCCTGTAGCGACGGATCCTGCTCCTGCGCAGCGACGGTCATCTCGGTCTTGACGCCGCCCGGGCACAGGCAGTTGATCCGGACGCCGCTCGACGCATATTCGATCGCGGTGGATTTGGTGAGGCCGGCGATCGCATGCTTGGTTGCGGTATAGACGGCGATGTGGCCACCGCCGGTGAGGCTGGTCGTCGAACCGGTGTTGAGGATAGCGCCGCCGCCCTGCGCCAGCATGAGCCGAAGCTCGTGCCGCATGCAGGCGATCGTGCCGTAAAGATTGGTCTCCAGCACCGCGCGAATCTCATCCTCGTCGAGGTCGAGCAGCGCCTTGTAGCCATGCGACAGGCCGGCATTGTTGAACGCGCCGTCGAGCCGTTCGAAGCGCGATCCGATCGTTGCGAAGGCATCGGCGACGCTCGCGTTATCGGCGATGTCCATCGTGACGATGGTGGCTCCCCCCCCCGCTTCGCGGATCGCGGCCGACGTCTCCTCGAGCTGCGCCGCACGCCTGGCCGCGACGATGACATGCGCTCCGCGTTCGGCCAGCAGCAGCGCCACGGCCTTGCCGATGCCCGAGCCGGCGCCGGTCACCAATATGGTCTTGCCTTCGAAATTCCGCATCCTCATCCCCTCGCCTCTTACCGAGTGTAGACTAGGTGGGCGATGCGTGCGTGGCAACAGCACCTCGGCCTGGAAGCTTCAGGCCATCGGCAGCCGGTCGATCAGCTTGTCGAGCGTGATCGGGAAGGAGCGCACCCGTATCCCCGTGGCGTTGTAGATCGCGTTGGCGATCGCCGCCCCGACCCCGCACAGCCCGAGTTCGCCGACGCCCTTGGCCTTCATCGGCGAACTCTTGTCGTCGAGTTCGTCGACGAAGAACACGTCCTGATCGGGCACGTCGGCATGGACCGGCACGTGATAGTCGGCGAGATCGCGGGTGACGAAATAGCCGAAGCGCTTGTCCACGACGAGTTCCTCCATCAATGCCGCGCCGGCGCCCATCGTCATCGCGCCGATGACCTGGCTGCGCGCCGTCTTGGGATTGAGGATGCGGCCAGCCGCGAAGGCCCCGCTCTGGCGGCGGATGCGAACCTCGCCGGTCGCCGCATCCACGCCGACCTCGCAGAAATGCGCACCGAAGGTGCCCTGCGCGTAGCGCTTCGTCAGATCGCCAAATTCGATCCGGTCCTCGACGACGACGCCATCGGCGCCGACCGCGTCGGCAAGTTTCACCCGCCGATTGCCGGCGACGACATGGCCGTCGACGAAGTCGACCTCCTCGACGTTGAACCCCGCCTTCTGCGCGATAGCGCGGCGCAGCGACACGCAGGCGGCGTAGACGCCGGCGGTCGCGCTGTTGGCGCCCCATTGGCCGCCCGAGCCCGCCGCGCTGGGAAAGGCGCTGTCGCCCAGCCGCACGTCGACCCGATCGAGCGGCACGCCGAGCATTTCCGCCGCGGTCTGGCCCATGATCGTGTAGCTGCCGGTGCCGATGTCGGTCATATCCGACTCGACCGTCACCCGCCCCATGCCATCGACCGAGACGCGCGCGCCCGACGCGCCGACGGCATTTTTCCGAAAGGCCGCCGCCATGCCCATGCCGACCAGCCAGCGCCCGTCGCGGACCTGTCCGGGCACGGGATTGCGGCGCGACCAGTGGAAACGCTCGGCGCCGATCCGCAGGCATTCGACGAGCTTGCGGCTGGAAAAGGGACGAGCGGGCCCCTTTTCCGGATCAAACTGGACATCGTTGCGGATGCGCAGCTCGACCGGATCGATGCCGATCCTTTCGGCCAGCTCGTCCATCGCCACTTCGAGCGCGAGCAGGCCGACCGCCTCCCCCGGCGCGCGCATCGCATTGCCCTCGGGCAGATCGAGTTCGCTGAGCAACATGGCGGTCTTGCGGTGCTCGCCGCGATAGAGCAGCCGCGCCGCCGCCGCCGCCGCCTCGGGATGGCCGCCGGGAAGATCGCCCGACCAGCTTTCGTGCGAGATCGCGCCGATCACCCCGCGCTCGTCCGTACCGATGCGGATCCGCTGGATGGTGGCCGGGCGGTGCACCGTATTGTTCGCGATCTGCGGCCGGGCCAGCGCCACCTTGACCGCGCGGCCCAGCTTGCGCGCCGCGACCGCCGCGAGGATGACGTCGGCGCGAATCCAGAGCTTCGCCCCGAAGCCGCCGCCGACGAACGGCGATATGACGCGCACCCGATCCTTCGCGATGCCGAACGTCGCGGCTATGTCGCGCACCGCCCAGATAATCATCTGGTTCGACGTCCACACGGTGAGCCGATCGCCCTCCCACGACGCGATCGTGGCGTGGGGCTCCAGCATCGCGTGGGTCTGGTCCGGGGTGGTGTAGACTTCGTCGAACCTGACCGCCGCCCGGGCGAAGGCGCCGTCGAAATCGCCGGCCTCGGTGCTGCCCGGCCCGGCGAAGCCGGGACGCGCGATGCGGGCATGGGCGCGCGCCTCGGCCAGATCGAAGCGGCCGTTCTCGGCCGGCGCATAATCGACCCGCACCAGCTGCGCGGCATCGCGCGCCTGCTCCAGCGTCTCGGCGACGACCAGCGCGATCGCCTGATCGTGATGCTGCACCACCGGCCCGCCGAGCAGATCGGCCGTGTTCGACGACGACCGCTTGAGCGGCCCCGCATTGGCGGCGGTGATGACGCCGATCACACCGGGCGCCGCCTCCGCTTCCCGGCTGTCGATCGAGCGTATCCGCCCGGTCGCGATCGCCGCGCCGACGATCCAGCCATAGGCGGCGTCGGGCGCGGCATCGTGGCGTTCATATGCATAAGGCGCCGTGCCGGTGACCTTGCGCGGCCCATCGAGCCGGTCGAGCGGCTGGCCCACCACGGTCTGGCGGTCGATCGGGTTCGATCCCGCCGGGGCGTCGAATTTCATGCTCATGCCCGGCTCTCCGGCCTCGCATCGGCCAGCACCGCGCCGAGCGTGCGGCGAAGCAGGGTGAGCTTGAACGCGTTCTGTTCGGTCGTTCGCGCGCCGTCTGTCACCGAGGCGGCGATGGCGTCCGCGCCGTCAAGCGATTCCGCCGCCTCGACCCGCCAGGGGCGAGGCGCGATCCCACCAAAGGCGAAGCGCTGCGCGTCCGGGCGGATCACCGCCGCCACCGAGACGAGCGCGAACGCATAGGAGGCGCGATCGCGCACCTTGCGATAGATGTGCCGCCCGCCGAGCGGCGCCGGCAGCGTCACGGCGGTGACGATCTCGCCGGGCGCGAGCGCGGTTTCGACATGCGGGGCCTTGCCCGGCAGCTTGTGGAAATCGGCGATGGGGATCGCGCGGGTGGCACCGTCGGAGCGCAGCGTCTCCACCGTCGCGTCGAGCAGGCGCATCGCCACCGCCATGTCGGACGGATGGCTGGCGATGCAATGGTCGCTGGTCCCGACTATCGCGAGACCGCGATTATAGCCGCCCAGCGCCGCGCAGCCGGAGCCGGGCTTGCGCTTGTTGCAGGGGCGGTTCGTATCGTAGAAATAGGGGCAACGGGTCCGCTGCAGCAGGTTGCCCGCCGTGGTCGCCTTGTTGCGCAACTGGCCCGAGGCGCCCGCGACCAGCGCGCGCGACAGCACCGCATAATCCTCGCGCACCCTCTTGTCGGCGGCGAGATCGGTGTTGCGGACCAGCGCGCCGATCCGCAGGCCGCCCCCATCGGCCTTCTCGATGCGATCGAGGCCGAGATGGTTGATGTCGATGATGTGCGACGGGGTCTCGACCTGCACCTTCATCAGGTCGAGCAGGTTGGTGCCGCCGGCGATGAAACGCGCGCCGGGATGCGCGGCGGCGAGCCTGGCCGCTTCGATTGGATCGGCGGGCCGATGATAGGAAAAGGGCCTCATGCCTTTTCGCCCCGCCCGGCAACGTCGCGGATCGCGGCGACGATGTTGGGATAGGCCGCGCAACGGCAGATATTGCCGCTCATCCGCTCGCGCACCTCATCGTCGGAAAAGGCCACCTGCATCAGATCGGCGGTGACGTGGCTCGGCACGCCACGCTCGATCTCGTCGAGCATCGCGACCGCCGAGCAGATCTGGCCCGGCGTGCAATAGCCGCATTGATAGCCGTCATGGACGACGAACGCCTTCTGCATCGGGTGTAGATCGTCGGGCGCGCCAAGCCCCTCGATCGTCGTAACCTGATCGCCGTCGTGCATGACCGCGAGGGTGAGGCAGCTGTTGATCCGCCGGCCGCCGACGATCACGGTGCAGGCGCCGCATTGGCCATGATCGCAGCCCTTCTTGGTGCCCGTGAGCCCGAGATGCTCGCGCAGAGCATCGAGCAGCGTCGTACGCGGATCGAGCGACAGCGCGCGCATCCTGCCGTTGACCTCGAGCCGGACCGGCATCGGTTCGGGTGGTGCGGCGCACCGGCCCGGCGCGGCGTCCGCCGTTCCGGTCGTGGACAGGGCCGCAGCGGTGGCCGCGCCGGTGGCCGGGACGCTGCGCCGTGTCATTCCGTTGCCCTCACAGGAAGTTTCGTCTGTCCGCATACCGCCGATCGTGCCCGCTCAGGGCAAAACCCACGGAAAACGCCTTCGTTCCGAAGGCCGGAACGGCTGCGAAACCAACGGCTAGCAGCGAATCCAACTGGTCGACAAGCGATCACCCCCAAAGTCTGGACGAGGCCGGCGACGCGACGCCCCGCGCAAAGCGGACGGGCTCGTCGCGATCGGCGGCAAGCAACAGCGGGCCATCGATGTCCACCCAGCGCGCACCCTGCGCGGCGAGAATGGCGGGCGCGATGCCGAGCGAAGTGGAGAGCATGCAGCCAACCATCAGATCCAGGCCCATCGCGCGCGCCTCGCCGGCCAGCGCCAGCGCCTCGGTCAACCCGCCGGCCTTATCCAGCTTGATGTTGATCGCGGCATAGCGCCCCGCGCAGCGGGCGAGATCGGCGCGATCCTGGCAACTTTCATCGGCGCAGAGCGGGATCGGCGAGGCTATGCCGTCGAGCAGCCGGTCCTCGCCGGCGCGGACTGGCTGTTCGATCAGCTCGACGCCATAGGCGAGCAGCGCGGCGGCCTCCACGGCGACGTCGCGCCCCGTCCAGCTCTCATTGGCATCGACGATCAGCCGCGCGGACGGCGCGCCCCGACGGACGGCGGCGACCCTTTCGAGATCGCCCTCCCCCGCCAGCTTGAGCTTGAGGAGCGGGTAGAGCGCCGCGGCGGCGCGGGCATCGGCCTCCATCCGCGCAGGATCGCCGAGCGATATGGTGAAGGCCGATTGCAGCGCGCGGGGCTCGTCGAGCCCCGCCAGGGCCCAGGCCGGCCGGCCGGCGCGCTTCGCTTCCAGATCCCACAGCGCGCAATCGACGGCGTTGCGCGCCGCGCCGCGCGGCATGGCGGATAGCAGCTCGGCCCGACCGATGCCGTCGGCGATCGGACCGGCCATCGCCAGCGCCTGTTCGAGCACGCTCTGAGCGCTTTCCCCATGATAATAGATGGCGGTCGCCTCGCCCCGGCCGACATGGCCGCCCTCGGCGATCTCGACCAGCACGGTGTCGACGCTGGTCTTCGCGCCGCGCGCGATGACGAAGCTGCCCGCCACCGGCCAGCTTTCGATCCGCGCGTCGAGCCTGGGCCGCGCGCCGAGCATCAGGTGAGCGCGCTTCCGGCCCCGCGTCCGCGCGGGATGGCGCGGGGCTCGCGGCTCGGCCAGAAAGCACGGGGCAGGATGCGACCCCTGCGTTCGAACGCGGCCTTGACGTCAGGCCGGGCGAGGAAGGCCGCCCAGAGGTCACGCAGCCGCGACGGCGTCGCCGCCCATAGCGAACCACTCGGCTGGAACTGGAAGACCAGCTCGGTCCCCGCCCCCTCATCCTTGAAAGCGGAGAGCGCGAGCGCGGCGGCCTCCCCGTCGCGGCGCGCGCACAGCAGCGCCTCGATCACCGCCGCGTGGTTCTGCGCCGCCAGCGGGCGCAGCCGGGCGAGCGCCGCATCAGCCTCGCTCGTGCGGCCGAGCGCGCTCAGCGTGCATATCTCGGTCCGGTCCAGCCAGCGAAGGCCGAAATCGTTGAACACCCCCGCCCCCTGGATCTTCGCGGCGCGGGCAGCCTCCAGCCCTTGCGCCCAGCGGCGGTTGTCGTCGAGGAACTCGACATAGGTGATGAGCGCCATCGTCGCCCCCGGCGTGCGCGCCAGATCGACGCCCGCGAAGCCGCGCAACAGCTGGACGACTTCATCCTTGCGGCCGAGCATGTCGAGCGCGCGGCCGCGTAACAGCACGATCTGCACCGCATCGCGGCTCATGCCGGTGGCGATGCCGGTCTGTCCGGTCATGTCGACGACGTCCTGATACCGGCCGAGCATCAGCATCGCGTCCGCCGCATCGCGCAACGCGCCTTCGGTATCGGGCGAGGTGGCGAAGGCGTCGAGCCGATCGCGCGCATATCGATCGGCGGCGAGCGACCCGGCCGGCCCGAGCCGCGCCTCGATGACCGGCCAGAGCGAAGCATAATGCCGGTCCACGACCATCGTGGTCAGCGTATCGGGCTGGTCGATCCGTTCCAGCAAGCCTTCAGCGTCGGCGGTTTCGCCGCGCTCGGCGAGCGCGGAGATGGCGGCCTCGGCGAAGCCCGCTCGCATGTCCGGCTGGTCGGCGGGCGCCCAGTCGGCGCGCGCGAGCGCGATCAGCATCCGCTCGCGTGTCGCGCGTCCGCCGGGTTCGGCAAGCTGGCCAGAAATCTCCCGGATCGCTGCCGCCGAGAACATGTCGAGCGAGGCGGGCGCGGTGGCGGCGAGCGTGGCGAGCTGGTCCGCCGCATCGGCGAAACGCTTCTGGTCGGCGGCGATCAGCACGCCGAAGGCTCGCACAACGCCATCGCGCGGCAGCAATTCGACGAGCTCGCGTTGAACTTCGTCGAGTTCCTCGATCCGCGATTCGCGACCCAGGCACAGCATTCGCATCCGCTGGACGTCCGTGCGCTGGGCGCCCGTCTCGAGCGCCGGCACCAGCGGATCGAGAGCGCGCAGCACGCCAGCGCAATCATCGCGCTGGCCGGCCTGCTGCGCGGCGGCGATCGCCGGGGCGATGTCAGCGGGAAGCGCGGAGGCCGCCGACACGGCACCCGCGGCCGGGGAAGCCGCGGCGAGGCCGAACGGGATCAGCACCGAGGCAAGGATGCGCCGTTTCATGAGCACCCGCGCGACGGGCGCTCCCCCGGACGTCAACCCCGCCTCAGCGGGCATGCGTGGCGATCCAGTCGTCCACCACGGGCGCGATCTGCTCGCGCCAGCGCCGGCCGTTGAAGATGCCATAATGGCCGACCCGCTCGGCGAGCAGATATTTCTTCTTCTCGGGTGCGAGCGAGGTCGCCAGGGTCAGCGCCGCGCGGGTCTGGCCGATGCCCGAGATGTCGTCGCGCTCGCCTTCGACCGCGAGCAGCGCGACATCCCCGATCGCGCCGGGATCGATCCGCCGGCCGCGATGCATCAGTTCGCCCCTGGGCAGCAGGTGCCGCTGGAACACCTGGTCGATCGTCTGGAGGTAGAATTCGGCGGTCATGTCGCAGACCGAACGATATTCGTCGTAGAAGGCCTTGGTCGCATCCGCGCTTTCCTCGTCGCCTTCGACGAGATGCCTGAACATGCTCCAGTGGCTGACCAGGTGATTGCCCAGGTTCATCGCCATGAAGCCGGTGAGCTGCAGGAAGCCAGGATAGACCTTACGCCCGTTGCCCGGATAATAGACCGGCACGGTGTGGATCACATTCTGCTCGAACCAGGCGAGCGGGCGCTGCGTGGCGACCGTGTTGACCGCCGTCGGCGCCTCGCGCGTGTCGATCGGGCCGCCCATCAGCGTGAGCGTGGCGGGCCGGCAGGGATGCTTGTCGGCGGCCATCAGCGCCACCGCGGCATAAGCGGGGACCGAGGGCTGGCAGACCGCCAGCATGTGCGCTCCAGGGCCCAGCCGTTCGAGGAACTCGACCAGATAGTCGATATAGTCGTCGAGGTCGAAGCTGCCTTCGCTGGCGGGCACCATCCTCGCATCGCGCCAATCGGTGATGTAGACGTCGTGGCTGGTCATCAGCCGCTCGACCGTGCCACGCAGCAAGGTGGCATAGTGGCCCGACATCGGCGCGACGATCAGCAGCTTGGGCTGGCCGACGACGCCGCGGCGACGGAAACGCTTCAACTGGCCGAACGGCTTGCGGAGGAGGATCTCTTCGGTGACGGCGACCTTGCGGCCGTCCACCTCCACCTCGGTAAAGCCGAAGGCGGGCTTGCCCCGCGAGGCCGATGCATGGGCGAAGACGTCGAGCCCCGACGCCATCATCGGCGCCATGTTGCTGTAAGACATCGGGTTGAGCGGGTTCTGCAGCCATTGGGCGCCCATATTGGCCCAGGCGCTCGCCGCCGACATCATCGTCCGCTGAAACTCGTAAGCGTGGTACAGCATGTTCTTCTCCGGCCCCCGTCCGCGCCTCTACGTCCTAACCGCGCCGGCGAGGAATGCGAAGGCTGCAATCGCCGATGTAGGTATCGCATCGCGGCATTGCGATATGATTGACGCCCGATGAGGCTCCGGCTGGACCTCGCGCCACTGTGCGACTAGTGCGCCGCCATGGCAAAAAGCACCGAAACCGCCGATTCCCAACCACGCAAGCTCGGCGAACTCGCGATGATCTGGCGCTTCGCGCGCCGCTATCCGGGCCGGATCGCCGCCGCTGCGCTGGCGCTGGTCATCGCGGCGTCCGCGACCCTCGCCATCCCTCGCGGCTTCCAAATGGTGATCGACAAGGGCTTCATCGCCTCGGGCGGCGATGTCGGGCCCTATTTCCGCTATCTGCTGATGATCGTCGTGGTGCTCGCGCTGGCGACAGCGACCCGCTTCTACTTCGTCTCATGGCTGGGCGAGCGGGTGATCGCCGACATCCGCGTGGCGGTTCAGGCCAATCTGCTCCGCCTGGCCCCCGCCTATTTCGAGGAAAACCGCCCCTCCGAGATCGCCTCGCGGCTGACCGCCGACACCGCCGTGATCGAACAGGTCGTCGGCACCACCATATCGGTGGCGCTGCGCAACGTGGTGCTCGCGATCGGCGGCGTCCTCTATCTCTTCGCCATCGCACCCAAGCTCGCGGCGATGCTGCTGCTGGGCATTCCCCTCGTGATGCTGCCGGTGATCGTGATGGGCCGGCGGCTGCGATCGCTCTCCAAGAGCACGCAGGACCGCATCGCCGACGTCGGCGCGACCGTGTCCGAGACGTTGCGGGCGATGAAGATCGTCCAGGGCTTCGGCCAGGAGAAGCGCGAGGCGGAGCGGTTCGGCGAGGTCGTCCACGAGGGCTTCGCGACCGCGCGGCGACGCATCCGCACGCGCGCTTTCATGACCGCGATCGTGATCGGCCTGATCTTCGGCTCGATCACGATGGTGATGTGGCAGGGCGCTATCGACGTGGCGTCCGGCAAGCTTTCGGGCGGGTCGATCGCCGCCTTCATCCTGACCGGGGGACTCGTCGCCGGCGCATTCGGCGCGCTGGCCGAGGTCTATGGCGACGTCATCCGTGCGGCCGGCGCCGCCGCACGCCTGTCGGAACTGCTCGGCGCCGAGCCCGACATCCGCGCGCCCGCGCATCCGATCGCCCTGCCCAGGCCGGCGGAGGGCCGGCTGGCCTTCGACCATGTCCTGTTCCGCTACCCGACCCGACCCGAGACGAAGGCGCTCGACGACGTCAGCTTCGCCGTCGAGCCGGGCGAGATGGTGGCGGTGGTGGGCCCCTCGGGCGCGGGCAAATCGACCATCCTCCAGCTCGCCCAGCGCTTCTATGATCCGGAAGGCGGGGTGATCCGGCTCGACGGCGTGGCGCTGCCCGACGCCGACCCCGCCGAGGTCCGCGCGCGGCTCGCGGTGGTGCCGCAGGAAACGGTGATCTTCGGCGCCTCGGCCCGCGACAATCTGCGCTACGGCCGCTGGGATGCCGACGACGAGGCGATCTGGGCCGCCGCCGAGGCCGCCAACGCCGCCAGCTTCCTGCGCGCGCTTCCGCAGGGCCTCGACAGCTTCCTGGGCGAGGCCGGAGCGCGGCTGTCGGGGGGTCAGCGCCAGCGCATCGCCATCGCGCGCGCACTGCTGCGGGACGCACCGCTGCTGCTGCTCGACGAGGCGACCTCGGCGCTCGACGCCGAATCCGAGAAGCTGGTCCAGGACGCGCTGGACCGGCTCATGAAGAACCGCACGACGATCGTCATCGCCCACCGCCTGGCGACCGTCCGCGCCGCCGATCGCATCTTGGTGATGGACCAGGGGCGGATCGTCGAGCAGGGCAATCACGAGACGCTGAGCGCGCAGGACGGGCTCTATGCCCGGCTGGCGCGCCTTCAATTCAGCGACGCCTGAAAGGTCGCCTCGGGAGGCCGGAGCCCGCCACCCACGACATCCGAATCCGTGGGTCGACATTGCTCCCGTCAAACCAAAGGTATATACGTCGTTAGTACGTTGCGAGGGCCTCATGCGAAAAGCCGCGGTGTTCACGATCAAGCTGGAAGCCGATCTGCGGGCCGAGTTCATGGCCGCGGCGGAAGCCAGCCACCGTCCGGCATCGCAGGTGGTCCGCGAGTTGATGCGGGAATTCATCCAGGAACAGCAGGATCGTAACGACCATGCGGATTTCCTGCACCGCAAGGTCGATGCGGCGCGAGCATCCGTCCACCGGCGACAGGGCCGCCCGGACGAAGCTGTGGAAGCCGAGTTTGCGGCACGCCGGGCCCGGATCACTGATCGAGCGTGAAGGTCATATGGACCCCGGAGGCCGAGCAGGACCGCGCGGCGATCTGGGATTATCTTGAAGCTCGCGATCCCGAAGCCGCCGCCCGAATGGACGGCCTGTTCAGCCATGCAGCCGCCAGGCTGGCAGACTTTCCCGAACTCGGGCACGAGGGCGAGGTTTCCGGTACGCGCGAACTGACTCCGCATCGGAATTATCGGCTCGTCTATGAGGTCATCGACGATAGGGTCTGGATTCTGGTCCTGATCCATGCGGCCCGGCTGTGGCCACCACTTCGAGACTTCTGAAAGGCACCGAGTTCAGGCCGGCTTGTAGCTGCCGTCGAGCATGCGGATGATCGCCGAGAAGTCCTTCCCCGCGCCGCCGAGATTGGCGAAGGCCTGGTAGAGCTGCCCAGCCGCCGCGCCCATCGGCACGCTGGCGCCGACGCCCTGCGCCGCCTCGACCGCGAGCTTGAGATCCTTGAGCATCAGCGCGGCCGCGAAGCCGCCCTGATAATCATTGTCGGCCGGGCTCTGCGGGCCGACGCCGGGCAGCGGGCAATAGCTGGTCATCGACCAGCTCTGGCCGCTCGCCTTCGACGAGATGTCGAAGAAGGTCTGCGGATCGAGGCCGAGCTTCTGCGCCAGCGCGAAGGCCTCGCAGGTCGCGACCATCGTCGCGCCGAGGATCATGTTGTTGACGATCTTCGCCGCCTGGCCCGATCCCGGGCCGCCGGCATGGATCACCGCCTTGCCCATCGCGGCGAGGATCGGCTCGGCCCGGGCGAAATGCTCGGCGCTGCCGCCGACCATGAAGGTGAGCGTGGCCGCATTCGCCGCGGCGATCCCGCCGGATACCGGCGCGTCGACCATCGCGATGCCCTTCGCCGCCGCGGCGGCGCCGACGGCGCGAGCGCTTGCGACGTCGATCGTCGAGCAATCGATCAGCAACGCCGCCGCCGGCACCGCACCGAACACCTCGGTCTCATAGACCTGGCGGACATGCTGGCCGGCCGGCAGCATCGTCACCACGAACGCCACATCGGTCACCGCCTCGCCCGCGCTCGCCACCGCCTTGCAGCCCGCCGCCGCGGCGCGATCGAGCGCCTCCTTGGACAGATCGAAGGCGTGGACGTCGTGCCCCTTCGCGGCCAGGTTCGCGGCCATGCCGCCGCCCATGTTGCCGAGGCCGATGAAACCGATGCGCGCCATGGCTATTCGCCCTTCCAGTTGCCCGGGCGCTTCTCGACGAAGGCGGTCATCCCCTCGGCCTTGTCGGCGGTCGCGCAGAGCCCGTTGAACAGACGGCGCTCGAACACCAGGCCCATCGCCAGGCCGGTCTCGAACGCGGCGTTGACCATTTCCTTGTTGGCGAGCGCCGCGAGCGGCGGCATGGCAGCGATCTCGTTCGCCATCTTCAACGCCGCGTCCATCAGCTCGGCGGCGGGCACGACCCGGCTGCACAGGCCGCCGCGCTCGGCTTCGCTCGCATCCATCATCCGGCCGGTGAGGCACATGTCCATCGCCTTGGACTTGCCGACGGCGCGGGTGAGGCGCTGCGAGCCGCCCATGCCCGGGGCGACGCCCAGCTTGATCTCGGGCTGGCCGAACTTCGCATTATCGGCGGCGATCATGATGTCCGCCATCATCGCCAGCTCGCAACCGCCGCCCAGCGCGAAACCGGCGACCGCCGCGATCCAGGGCTTGCGGGTCGCGGTGACCTTCTCGAAGCCCTGGAAGAAATTCTCGCCATACATTTGCGAAAAGCCCTTGGCCTGCATCTGCTTGATGTCGGCGCCGGCCGCGAAAGCCTTTTCGCTGCCGGTGAGGATCGCGCAATGCTGCGACGGATCGGCGTCATATTTGCCGAAGGCGTCGATCAGATCGGCCAGCACCTGGCTGTTGAGCGCGTTGAGCGCCTGCGGACGGTTCAGCCGGATGATCGTGACCGGACCCTGCGTTTCGACCAGGATGGTTTCGTAGCTCATGGAAATCCCCTTTCAGGCGTTGGGCAGAGGTGTCCATGCTTCGCCCGGCGGCAGCGGCGCGAACATGGCATCGACCTCCGAATCGTCGACGCCGGCCGGAGTAGCAGGATTCCAGCGGGGCGCATTATCCTTGTCGATGATGAGCGCGCGCACCCCCTCGACGATGTCCGGCTTGGCGAGGACATGCGCCGCGAGCGCATATTCCATCGTCATTTCCTCGGCGAAATCCTCGATCTTCGCGGCTTCGGCGAGAAGCCGCAGCACCAGCTTGCACGACATCGGCGACTTGCTTTCCAGCGTGGCGAGCGTCGCCAGCGCCCATTCGCCGCCGTCCGCGGCCAGCGCCGCCAATATCTCTTCCAGCCGATCGGAAGCGAACAGCCGCTCGATGTCGGCGCGGCGATCGAGGATCGGCGCGGCCGGCACGGCCGTGACGGCGCTGCGCAACGCGGCGTCGAGCCCCTTCGGATTGCCGAGAATCGCCACCTTGAGCGCCTCGATCCCCTCGCTTGCGACATGATGGCTGCCGAAGCCCATGGCCAGGCATTCGGCGCCGTTGAGACGGGCGCCGGTCAGCCCGGCATATTGGCCCATGCGCCCTGGCATGCGCGACAGATAGCGGCCGCCGCCGACATCGGTGAACAGGCCGATGCCGGTTTCGGGCATGGCGCAGACGGTCCGCTCGGAAACGACGCGGACCTGGCAAGGCAGCGCGATGCCGACGCCGCCGCCCATCGTCACCCCGTCCATGAAGACGATGGTCGGCTTGGCATAGGTGAACAGCAGATGGTTGAGCCGATATTCGGCATGGAAGAAGGCCCGGCCGGCGCTGCCGTCTCCGGCCGCGCTCTCGGCGATCTGGCGGATGTCGCCGCCGGCGCAGAAGCCCCTCCCCTCGGCATGATCGATCATGACCAGATCCACCCGGTCGTCGGCCGCCCAGTCGCTCAGCGCCGCGATCATGTCGCTGCACATCGCATGGGTCAGCGCATGCAGCGCCTTCGGCCGGTTGAGGCGGATGCGGGCGGTGCGGCCATCGATGAAGGTCAGGACGTCCTGGCTCATTGTCGCAGCAACTCCCGGCTGGTGATGACGCGCATGATCTCGTTGGTGCCTTCGAGGATGCGATGCACCCGCAGATCGCGCCAGAAGCGCTCGATCGGATAATCCTGGAGATAGCCGTAGCCGCCGTGCAGTTGAAGCGCGCGGTCGACGACCGACGAGCCCGTGTCGGTGGCCAGACGCTTGGCCATCGCGGCGAAGCGGGTCTTGTCGGGCGCGCCGGCGGTCACCTTGGCCGCCGCCGCGTAGAGCAGCATCCGGGCAGCCTGCAATTCGGTCTCCATGTCCGCCAGGGTGAACTGGGTCGCCTGGAAATCGGCGATCGGCTGGCCGAACTGCCTGCGCTCCCTGGTATAGTTCACCGCTTCGTCGAGGCAGCGCTGCGCGCCGCCGAGCGAACAGGCGCCGATGTTGAGCCGGCCGCCGTCCAGACCCATCATCGCGATGCGAAAGCCCTCGCCCTCCGCGCCGAGCCGATTGGCGACGGGCACCCGGACACCGTCGAGATTGACCTGCGCGGTCGGCTGCGAATGCCAGCCGAGCTTTTTCTCCTGCGCGCCGAAGCTCACCCCCGGCATATCCCGGTCGATGACGAGGCAGGAGATCCCCCTCGGCCCCTCCTCGCCGGTGCGGACCATCACGACATAGACCTCGTTCGTGCCGCCGCCCGAGATGAACGCCTTCGACCCGGTGACGACATAATCGTCGCCATCCCGCACCGCCCTGGTTTTCAGCGCCGCCGCGTCCGAGCCGGAGCCGGGTTCGGTCAGACAATAGGATCCGAGCCGCGCGCAGGCGACCATATCCGGCAGATAGCGCGCCTTCAGATCATCCGAACCGAAGCGGTCGATCATCCAGGCGGCCATGTTGTGGATCGAAATGAAGGCCGATGTGGAGGGACAGCCATAGGCCATCGCCTCCATGATGAGCGCCGCTTCCAGCCGGCCGAGGCCGATGCCGCCCGCTTCCTCCGAGACATAGATGCCGCCGAAGCCCAGCGCCGCCGCCGCCTCGATCGTCTCGCGCGGAAAGATGTGCTTCTCGTCCCATTCCGCGGCATGCGGCGCGATCGCGTCCGCGGTGAAGCGCCGCGCCGTCTCCTGGATCGCGCGCTGGTCCTCGGTCAGGTCGAACTGGTCGGTCATGATTGACCATCTCTCCTACATCGTCGCCCCGCCGTCACCCCATGGTCGGGATGACGAAGGCGCTGTCGCCGCTGGCGCCGCCGTCGGGCCAGCGCTGGGTGACGGTCTTCACCTTGGTGAAGAACTTGACCCCCTCCATGCCATGCTGGTTGGTGTCGCCGAAGGCGGAGCGCTTCCAGCCCCCGAAGCTGTGATAAGCCACCGGAACCGGGATCGGCACGTTGATGCCGACCATGCCGACATCGACCCTGGCGGCGAACTCGCGCGCGGCGTGGCCGTTGCGGGTGAAGATCGCGACGCCGTTGCCATATTGATGCCGGCTGGGCAGCGCGAGCGCTTCCTCGAAGCTCGCGGCGCGGACGATCTGCAGCACCGGGCCGAAGATCTCCTCCTGATAGCTGCGCATGCCCGGCTTGACCTGGTCGAACAAGGTCGGCCCGACGAAGAAGCCCTGCTCATGCCCCTGCAGGCTGAAGCCGCGGCCGTCGATCACGAGTTCGGCGCCTTCGTCGACGCCCATCTGGATATAGCTTTCGATCTTCGCCTTGTGCGCGGCGTTGACCACCGGCCCGTAATGCGCGTCCGCATCGGTCGAGACGCCGATCCGCAGCGCCTCGATCGCGGGGATCAGCTTGGCGCGCAGGCGATCGGCGGTGTCGTCGCCCACCGGCACGACCACGGGCAGCGCCATGCAGCGCTCGCCGGCCGAGCCGAAGGCGGCGCCCGCCAGATCGTTGACGACCTGATCGAGATCGGCATCGGGCATGACGATGCCGTGGTTCTTCGCGCCGCCCATCGCCTGGACGCGCTTTCCGGCGGCGACCCCGCGCTGATAGACATAATGGGCGATGTCGGACGAGCCGACGAAGCTGACCGCCTTGATGTCCTCATGATCGAGGATCGCATCGACCATCTCCTTGTCGCCGTGGACGACCTGGAGAATGCCGTCGGGCAGGCCCGCCTCCTTCATCAGCTCGGCCAGCCGCACCGGCACCGAAGGATCGCGCTCCGACGGCTTGAGGATGAACGCATTGCCGACCGCGATCGCGACGCCGAACATCCACATCGGGATCATCGCCGGGAAGTTGAACGGGGTGATGCCCGCCACCACGCCCAGCGGCTGACGCATCGAATAGACGTCGATGCCGGGGCCAGCGCCGATGGTGAATTCGCCCTTCAGCACATGGGGGATGCCGCAGGCGAACTCGATCACTTCGAGACCGCGCTGGATGTCGCCCTTCGCATCCGCGATCACCTTGCCATGCTCGGACGAGAGCAGATGGGCGAGCGACTCCATATTCTGCTCGATCAGCTCCTTGAACCGGAACATCACCCGGGCGCGGCGCTGTGGATTGGTGGCCGCCCAGGCCGGCTGAGCGGCGACGGCAAGCGCCATCGCCTTGTCGAGATCGGCCCGGCTGCCGAGCGCCACGCGCGCCTGCACCGCGCCGCTGTTGGGATCGAACACGTCGCCGTGGCGCGCGGCGGGGCTCGACGAACCGTCGGCGAAGACATGGGCGATTTCGCGCAACCGGGTGGCCATCTGATCTTTTCTCCTGATCTGCGGGGGCGTGCATCGCGCCGTGGGCCGCGGCTGGCAAGACCTTGCCGTGCAGGCCGAAGCTGCATTAATGCAGGCAATGCGCTGGGACGACCTTCAATATTTCCTGTCCGTCGCCCGCACCGGCCTGCTGGCCGCGGCGGCGCGTCAGCTCGGGGTCGACGCGACCACGGTCGGCCGTCGCATCCGCCGACTCGAACGCATGCTGGGCGGCCAGACCCTGTTCGTGCAGGGACGCGAGGGCCATGTGCTGACCGAGGCCGGCCGCCGGTTGCTCGGTCGGGTCGAGGCGATCGAACGCGAGACCAGCGCGATCCTGGGTGACGACGATGCCGGTGGCGACGGGGAGATAGGCGGCCGCCTGCGGATCAGCGCTTCGGAAGGGTTCGGCACCTGGCTGATCGCATCGCATCTGCAGGAATTCGCCGCCCGCCACCGGCGGCTGTCGATCGACCTGGTGGCGAACACCGGTTTCCTCGATCCGTCGCGGCGCGAAGCCGATGTCGCGATCCTGCTCGCCCGCCCGCAGCGCGGCCCGCTGATCGTCAAGAAGCTGACCGATTACCGGCTGCGTCTCTATGCCGCCCCCGCCTATCTGGACAGTCGCGCCCCGATCCTCGGCGGCGCCGATCTGCCGGCGCATCCGATGATCGGCTATATCCCGGACCTGCTCTATTCGCCCGAGCTCAACTATCTCGGCGAGGTCGGGCCGGGGATCGAGGCACGGCTGCGCTGCTCTTCGATCAATACCCAGCATCAGCTGATCGCGGCCGGCGCCGGCGTGGGCGTGCTGCCCTGTTTCATCGGCGACCGCCCCCCCGCCTTGACGCCGGTGCTGCCCGAGATCGCGATCACCCGCTCCTTCTGGCTCGTCACGCACCAGGACAGCCGCCATCATCCGCGCACCGCCCTGTTCGTCGAATGGCTGTCGGCGCTGGTCCAGCGCGAGCGGGCGAGACTGCTGGGCGAACCGTCCGAACAGAAGGCGCAGGGCTGAAGGGCAGATCGGGCAAGCGTCGGGCATCGCCGTCGGCCGGGTCGAAGCCGTTCGACCGCCGCGCGGTGCTCGAAGCGGTGGCGATGGCGCAGGAATCCGAACTGGCGGATCGGCTGCCCGATCCTTCGCCTCTCGCTGGAAAGGAGACAGCCTCCGACTGTAACCCATACAGAAAGCTGAATTTTCGTTTCGCCACCAAAAAAATTTCGGCTCCGAAGTGTATGCGAGTGAACAAGTACGGGGGTGCAACGTTTCATGCTCGACCAGTGGAGTTGAGCATGATCGACCGTGAAACAGCCGTGCAAAACCGTCTGTTGGCTGCGCTGAAGCCTGAGGATCTGGATCTCCTGCTTCCGTCCTTCACCCTGCACGAATGCGCTCAGGGCAAGATCCTTCAGGAAGCGGGAAACGACGTCCGCTTCGCCTGGTTTCCGCTGAGTGGAGCTGCCGCATCCTTCGTGGTGGCCGCCGACGCCAACCACCTGGTCGACGCCGCGCTGATCGGGCGCGAGGGGGCGGTCTGCGGCCTGGTTTCGAACGGCCGACTGCCCGCTTATGCCCGCGCCCATGTCCAGTTCGGCGGCCGTTTCCTGCGCATCCCGTTGAGCGCGCTGAGTCAGGCCAAGGAACGGTCCCCCTCGATCGCCGGCTGGGTGTCGCGCTACGCCGACTGCCTGGTCGCGCAGCTTTTCCAGTCGGCCGCCTGCAACGCATCGCACACCATCGCGCAGCGGCTGTCGCGCTGGCTGCTGGCCACGCGCGACCGCGTCTGCCGCGACGAGATCATGATTACGCAGGAACAGCTCGGCGAGATGCTGGGCGTCGGCCGCAGCTTCATCAACCGGTCGCTCCGACAGCTCGGCAACAAGGGCATATTGGCGTCGCGCCGCCGACGGATCGTCATCCAGGACGCCGAACAGCTGCGCGCCATCGCCTGCGACTGCAACGACCGGATCCGCGAGCATTTCGATCATGTCCTGTCGGGCGTCTACCCGCATGAAGCGGACTCGGTGGCGGCGTGAGCCGGATCGATCCGGCCAGCGGCGCGTTGGGTTTCCGACGGGGGCTTTCCGACGGGCCCTTTCCGATGGGCTGAGCCCTCCAATCGAAGGATATGACATGAAGACGATGCTTTTCGGCGGCGCCGCACTGGCGCTTGGCCTGATCTCGGTTCCGGCCTCTGCGCAATTGGGTGTCGGCGGCGGCGCCGGCCTGGGTGGCGCGGTAGGCGGATCGGCGGGTGGCGTCGGATCGAGCCTCGGCGGCAGCGGATCGCTCGGCTTGGGCGGCGGCGTCGATGCGGCATCGGGCAACAGCACCGCGACCTTGGGCGCCGGCAGCAGGTTGGGCACGGCGAATCGCGCCGCCGGCAGCAGCGCCGCCGCTACGGGAAGCCTGTCGCTCGACACCAGCCTGTCGGCCAGGACGCCCGGCACCGATGCGGTGAAGGGCAAGGTGGACGGAACCGCCGCTGCCGCTGATCGCGCCGCCGACAGCACGGTGAACAGCGTCAAGCGCGCCCAGCGCAAGACAGGGCGCACGGCACAGGAGGCGCCGCGCGTCGGCGTTTCGGCCAAAGGGCGGGCCGGCGTCGCCTCCGAAACCCGCCTCGGTTCGCCGGGCGGCGCGGATTGAGAGCCGATCCTTCATGCGGCGCGCCGCTCCCGGCCGAGGCCGCGCCTGTCCCTAGCGTAAGAGGCGTCCCGACGTGTCACTCGGCCAGGAACTAGCTCCCCACCTGCCGTTCCTGCGCCGATATGCGCGGGCGCTGACCGGTTCGCAGGCGCATGGCGACGCCCTGGTCCGCCAGTCGCTGGAAGCCATCGTCGCCGATCCGCCGAGCTTTCCCCGCGACGTCGATCTCAGGCTCGGCCTCTATGCGGCGCTGATCGATCAGTGGGAGGATGCGCGAGAGGCCCAGGACACCGATGACGGCAGGCTGGACCGGATCACCCCGCGCTCCCGTCAGGCGTTGCTGCTCACCGCGATGGAAGGCTTCACGCCCGAGGACGCCGGATGGCTGATGCGCTGCGAGCGATCCGAGGTCGAGGCGCTCGCCGCCGAGGCGCTCGCCGAGATCGAGAAGCTCGCGCGCACCGACGTCCTCATCATCGAGGACGAGCCGCTGATCGCGATGGATCTGGAGACGCTGGTGCGCGAGCAGGGCCATGATGTCACCGACTTCGCCGTGACGCATCAGGAGGCGGTGGAGAGCACGCGCGTGCGACGGCCGGGCCTGGTGCTGGCCGACATAAGGCTGGCCGACGACAGCAGTGGCGTGGACGCCGTGCAGGACATCCTGGCCGAGTTCGCCGTGCCCGTGATCTTCATAACCGCCTTCCCCGAACGGCTGCTGACCGGCGAACGTCCCGAACCGGCCTTCCTCATCACCAAGCCGTTCCAGCGATCGACGGTGAAAGCTGCGATCGCCCAAGCCCTGTTCCTGGGACAGGCGACAATCCCGGTGTGACGAGATCGTTTCATATAATCAATGATTTCAGATGTTTATTGGAACATTCTCATAGCCTGCCACGTTATACCATCACCCTTTCGAACGAGGAGACACGACATGGGTGAGATGCTCGACAAGGCCAAGGGCTATGCCAATGAAGCGGCCGGGAAGGCGAAGCGCGCCGTCGGCGATGCGACGGACCGCCCCGACATCCGCGCGCGCGGCGACGCCCAGGAAGCCAAGGGCGACATGCAGAAGGCTAAGGGCGAGGTGAAGGGCGCGATCAACCGCGTCTGACACGCCCGACGTCACCGCCCGACGTCGCTGAAAGAGAAGGGCCGGGTTCGTCGAACCCGGCCCTTTCGCGTGGTTGGCCTGGACGATGGCGATCGCTCCGGGCCGGAGCGACCGCCCTCATCCTATCGGCGCATCGCGTAGCTGGACGCGGCAGCATCGCGCGCCGCATAGCTGTCCCGCCGGATCTGCCGATCGGCATAGTAGCGCTGGTCGGCAAGGCGATGCTGCCGATCGATGAACCTGTCGAGCGTGCGCATCATCTGGGTGATGCGCGCACTGCTGGTCGTCGCCTGGGTCGACCAGGGCTTGTCGTCCGCAAAGGCGGGTTGGGCGAATGCGCCCAACGAGACGGCAAAGGCTGCCGCAGCCATGATGGTCTTGCTCTGCACGGGCTTTCTCCACGCAACACACGCCCCGCCCGCACCGCGAACGACGCCCGACAGCGCGGTTCGTTCCCTGGCGGCTTGGCGGCGATAGGCGCGCGCGGCCCGGATCAGCCCTTCTGCTGTTCGACCACCCGGATGTTCAGCTCGCGAAGCTGCTTGAGCGACACCGGCGACGGCGCGTTCATCATCAGATCCTCGGCCTTCTGGTTCATCGGGAAGAGCACGACCTCCCGGATGTTCGGCTCGTCCGCCAGCAGCATGACGATGCGGTCGACGCCCGGCGCCGATCCACCATGCGGGGGCGCGCCGAACTTGAAGGCGTTTATCATGCCGGGGAAGCTCTCTTCCACCTGCGCCTGTGTGTAGCCGGCGATCTCGAACGCCTTGTACATCACCTCGAGCTTGTGGTTCCGGATCGCGCCGGACGACAGCTCCACGCCATTGCAGACGATGTCATATTGATAGGCAAGGATGTCGAGCGGATCCTTGCTCTCCAGCGCCTCCATCTCGCCCTGCGGCATGGAAAAGGGATTGTGGCTGAAATCGACCTTCTTCGCTTCCTCGTCATATTCGAACATCGGGAAATCGACGACCCAGCAGAAACTGAACACGCCCTGTTCGATCAGGCCCAGTTCTTCGCCCACGCGGGTGCGCGCCGCGCCCGCGAGCTTGGCGGTCGGCAGTTCCTTGCCCGCTGCGAAGAACACGCCGTCGTCGGGGCCGAGGCCCAGCGCCGCCACGAGCCTGGCGGTCGCTTCCTCGCCATGGTTCTTGGCGATCGGACCGCCGGCCTCGCCGCCCTTGATGTTGATATAGCCCAGGCCGGCATGCCCCTGCGAACGCGCCCAGTCGTTCATGTCGTCGAAGAATTTGCGGCTCTTCGCGCCCGCCCCCGGCGCCGGGATCGCGCGGACGACGCCGCCGCCCTCGACGATCCGGGCGAACAGACCGAAGCCCGAGCCGACGAAATGATCGGTGACGTCGGTGATCTCGAGCGGGTTGCGCAGATCGGGCTTGTCCGATCCGTAGCGCAGCATCGCATCCTTATAGGCGATGCGCGGGAACGGCGCGGGCGTGACCGCGCGGCCATTGGCGAACTCCTCGAAGACGCCGTGGAGCACCGGCTCGATCGCCGCGAACACGTCTTCCTGGGTGACGAAGCTCATCTCGAAATCGAGCTGATAGAATTCGCCCGGCGACCGATCGGCGCGCGCATCCTCGTCGCGGAAACATGGTGCGATCTGGAAATAGCGGTCGAAGCCGGCCACCATCAGCAGCTGCTTGAACATCTGCGGCGCCTGCGGCAGCGCGTAGAATTTGCCCGGATGGATGCGGCTGGGCACCAGGAAGTCGCGCGCGCCCTCCGGCGACGAGGCGGTCAGGATCGGGGTCTGATACTCCATGAAGCCCTGGTCGATCATGCGGCGGCGGATCGACGCGATGACGTTGGAGCGCAGCACGATGTTGCTGTGGAGGCGATCGCGGCGCAGATCGAGGAAGCGATAGCGCAGCCGGATATCCTCGGGATAATCGGCCTCGCCGGCTACGGGCAGCGGCAGTTCCTGCGCCATCGACTGGATCGCGACCTCACGCGCGCGGACCTCGATCTCACCGGTCTTCAGGTTCGGGTTCACGGCCTCGGATGCGCGGGCGACCACATCGCCGGTGATCGTCACGACCGACTCCACGCGCAACCGCTCGAGCTGCCGGAACGCCTCCGATTCGATGTCCGTGACGATCTGGGTCAGCCCATGATGGTCGCGCAGGTCGACGAACAGCAGATTGCCATGATCGCGCTTGCGGTGGATCCAGCCCGACACGCGGACGCGCGATCCGACGTCCTGGGCGCGGAGCTGGCCGCAATCATGGGTGCGATAGGCGTGCATTTCTGTTTCGACTTTCAGGTGATTTTGCGTGGCGAGCGCTTCGCGCGGGCGTGCAGCGCTTGTCAAGCGTTGTAACCGGGCTATGGACGAAAGCATGCACATTCACCCGCTGATTACCGACAGCGCCACGCTCGCCAATCTTTGCGCCCGTCTGGCCGAGGCTCCCTTCGTCGCGGTCGATACCGAGTTCATGCGCGAAAGCACCTATTGGCCGGATCTCTGCCTGATCCAGATCGCGAGCCCCGAGGAGGCCGCGGCGATCGACCCGAAGGCGCGGGATCTCGATCTCCGGTCGCTGCTCGAGCTGCTCGTCGACAATGACGAGGTGCTCAAGGTCTTCCATGCCGGCGGCCAGGATCTCGAGATCGTCCACAACCTGACCGGCAAGACGCCTTATCCGCTGTTCGACACGCAGGTGGCGGCGATGGCGATGGGGCTGGGCGAGCAGATCGGCTATTCGAACCTGGTCGAGACGATGCTGGGCATCAAGCTGGACAAGGGCGCGCGGTTTACCGACTGGGGGCGCCGCCCGCTCGA
>Ga0207674_10002258_pt1 | contig 24424 bp, 18 predicted proteins | sample KBSCornC72_FD_184303 | JGI IMG/M metagenome (GOLD analysis project Ga0207674, IMG submission 184303) | Corn rhizosphere microbial communities from Kellogg Biological Station, Michigan, USA - KBS Corn C7-2 (SPAdes) (version 2) | ecosystem: Host-associated > Plants > Roots > Rhizosphere > Soil ...
AAACCTCCGCCGACGACAGGTGCACGATGTGGACCGGGCACCGATATTCGCGGCACAACTTGATCGCCAGCCGCACCGCCCGGTTCTCCCACTCCGCCGGCCGCGACGCCAGGTAAGACGCGTACGTCCGCCCGGCCGCCGGGGCATCGGGCGAGTCCAGTTCCGCATGAACCAGCAGCGGAATCCCGTGTTCCGCCAGGACCGGCATCGCCGCGCGCAGGTCCGCCTCGGTCGCGTTCGGAAACTCGTCGATCCCCGAGTGCACCAGGAACGCCTTGATCCCGACGACGCCGGCGTGGATCAGCGCGGTGATCCGGTCCGCATTCCCCGGCACCAGGCCGCCGTGGAACGCGACGTCGACGCTTAACTTCCCCCGTGCCGCGTCCAGCTTTTTCCGCAGCGCCGCCACGTCCGTGGTCACCGGCGACGAATTAAGCGGCATGTCTACGACCGTCGTCACGCCCCCCGCTGCCGCCGCACACGTCGCGGTCTCGAACCCCTCCCAATCGGTCCGCCCCGGCTCGTTCACGTGAACGTGCACGTCCACCAATCCCGGCAAGAGCGCGCGATCCCCGCAATCGTAAACCACCGCGCCCTGCGGAATCCGGTCTGCCGGCAGGATTTCAGTGATCCGCCCGTCCGCGCCAACGACGACCGCGCCATCGACCAACCCCGTCGGCGCGACGATCCGCCGGCTTCGAATGATCCGCTCAGGCATCGGCGACTCCGTTCGCGTACTATATCGCGCCATGCCCGCAAAGCTCGCGACCCACAGTTACGGCAAATCCGCCGTCCGCCTGACAAAGGTTAAACGCCTCGCCGATCGCCATGAATTAATCGAGTTGGAAGTGGCGATCGAGCTCCGGGGCGATTTCGACGCGTCCTACCTCGCCGGCGACAACTCGAAGATCATCGCCACCGATACGATGAAGAACACCGTCTACGCCTTGGCCGCGACGCATCCCATCGATTCGATTGAAGAGTTCGGCGTCGTCCTCGCGCGTCACTTCGTCCAAAACAACGCCCACGTCCGCTCCGCCCAAGTCGAACTCGCCCAGACGATGTGGCGTCGCATCCCGACTGACCCCGGCGACCATCCCCACGCCTTCGCCAGCGCCGCAAGCCACCGCCGCACCGCCCGCATTCTCGACGCCCGCGATCACGCCGACGTTTTCGCCGGCATCGAAGGCCTGACGATCCTCAAGACCACCGATTCCGCCTTCACCGGCTATCTGAAGGACAAGTGGACGACGCTGCCCGAAACGACCGACCGCATCTTCGCCACGCGGCTGACCGCCAGTTGGCGTTACGGGGAAAACCGTCGCACCGACTACAACACCGCCCACGACCGCATTTCCGCCGCCATGCTCCACACCTTCGCCCACCACAAGAGCCTCGCCGTCCAGCAGACGCTTTACGCCATGGGCGAAGCCGCGCTCGACGCCTGCCCCGACGTCGCCGAGATCGAACTGGAAATGCCCAACCAGCACCGCATCCCTATTAACCTGCAACCCCTCGGTCTCCCCAACCAAAACGAGATCTTCGTCACCACCACCGAACCCTACGGCTTGATCAAGGCAACCGTCGCGCGCGCCTGACGCCGCGCGCCGGTCATTGCGACGCCAGTCGATACAGCGTCTCCGCCAGCACTCCCACCCCGCGCTCGATTGCCTCCGGCGAGGCAAACTCGTCCGGCCGGTGACTGATCCCGCCGCGGCAGGGGATGAAGATCATCCCCGTCGGCGCGATCCGCGCCATGAACAGCGAATCGTGATACGCCCGGCTCACCATCGGCATGCTCGATACGCCGCGCCCCGCGCACGCCGCCCGGACCACCGCCACGATCGATGGATCGCACTCGGCAGGGGGGTCGGCGTTCAGCGTGTCGATGGTCAATGTCACTTCGCGTCGTCCGGCTACCTCCTGCGCCGCGCGCCGGATCTCCGTCACCATGCGGTCCCGCACCCCCAGCCGAATATCCCGCACGTCGATCTCGAGCACCGCCCGGCTCGGGATCGAATTCACGGCGCCGGGGTGAATGCGGCAGAAGCCCGTCGTCGCCACGGCGTCGGCCGACCCGCTCTCCAGCGCCGCCCGCTCCGCCGCCAGCGCGATCTCCGCCGCCGCCAGGAACGCGTCCCGCCGCCCCGGCATCAAGGTCGCCCCGGCGTGCCCGCCCGCGCCGCGCAGCGTCACCCGCAACGTCGCCGGCGCGGCGATCGCCGTCACGATCCCGATATCCAATCCTTCTTGCTCCAGGATCGGTCCCTGCTCGATGTGTAATTCGACGAACGCGCTATACGCCCCCGCCGGCAGCCGCACCGACGCCATCGCCCCCTCCAGCCCCGCGTCCGACCGCACCTGCTCCAGCGACTGCCCCTCGAAATCCACCAACTGCCCGGCCTTCTGAGGGTCGAGCGAACCGGTTAGCAGCCGGCTTCCCAGACACCCCAGCCCGAAGCGCGTGGGCTCTTCCGACGTGAACATGATCAACTCGATCGACCGCCGCGGCCGCAGTCCCGTGCGCGCCAGTGCCCGGATCGCTTCCAAGGCGCCCAGCACGCCCACCGTCCCGTCGTACCGCCCCGAATGCGGGATCGCGTCCGTGTGCGAACCCGTCGCGACGGCGGGCAACTCCGCCTCAGTCCCCGGCCACCGCGCGAACAGGTTCCCCACCGCGTCCTGTCGAATTGTCAGCCCCGCCTCCGCGAACAACCCCTTCAAATACGCCCGCGCCGCCAGATCCTGCTGCGTGAACAGCACCCGCGTCACGTCGGGCGGATCGGCGTCCGAAAACGTCGCCAGCTTGTCCAGTTCGGCACAGACCCGCCGGCCATCAACGTCAGGCTTGGCATCCATCTTAATTACGTCCTCACGAGGTTGGGCGCGCGGTTCACGTTCTTGTAATAGATATAGCGCGACGGCGATTTCCCGCCAGCGATAAACCACTGCGGGCAAAATGCCGACATCCAGATCACGTCCCCCGCCTGCACCGGGTGCCAACTCTCGTTCAACCGGTACACGCCCATTCCGTCGAGCATGAGCAGCCCGTGCTCCATGACGTGACATTCCACCTGCGGCAGCATCGCGCCGGGCGAATACGTGAAGATGTTCACCGCCATGTCATACGCCGGTTCGTCGGGAAGCAGAACTTGCAGTCGCGCGTCGGCATCTCCCTGAAAAGCAACGCGCTCGATTTTCGACTCGTGTCCGCTCACCGTTCGCGGTTTCGCGCCATTCGCAGGCTCAAACATCTTTTCGAATACCAGGATCGACGCGCGTCCCGCGCCCGCGATCCGGTGTGAATGATCCGCCGGGAAATACGCGTACGCTCCCGCCCCAACCCGCGCCCCGTCGATATCCACCTCTCCCTCGACGACATACACGAATCGCTCCACCCCCGCCGGCGCGCCCGTCGTCGCGCTCCCTACCTCCAGCGTCGCCGTGTACTGCACGAACCCCGCCCCCATCGCCGGGGAAATGTGCACTACGCCGCGCGTCCGTTCCCATCCCGCCAGCGCCGCCGGCACGTGCGAGTCCGGCGCGATCAGGGCGTGCGTGCGACACAGCGTAGTCCGTGAATGTCCGAGCGGGTGCAAGCGGCTAATCCTTCCTTGGTTGCGCGGCCGGCGGATTGTAATCCGCCGCAAGGCGTTCCACGAATCGCACCATTACCTCCAGCGCGCGCTCCACGTCGCCGGGCAAGACCGCCTCGTCCGGATGATGGCTCACGCCCCCCGGCGATCGAACGAACAACATGCACGACGGGATCACCGGCGCCAGGATGGCCGCATCGTGCCCCCCTCCGCTCGCCAACGTCGGTACGTCCGCCCCCGCCGCACGCATCAGCGTCTGCTGCAACCGCGAATCCATCGGCACCGTCGCATGTTCCGACCCACCGACGACCTCAAGCACTAATCCGCGCGCCCGCGCGATCGATGCGCCACTCCCAAGGATCTCCTCGCACAGGCGAACCCGCGTCGCGTCCTCCACATGCCGCACGTCCAGGCTAGCCGTCACTTCACCGGCGACCACGTTCGACGCCCCGGGCGATACCTGCAACGATCCGACGGTCGCCACCGCCCCTGATACGCCGATCGCGCTGGATTCCACCCGCCCCACCCACTCCGCCGCCGCCGCCAGCGCATCCCGTCGCAAGTTCATCGGCGTCGTCCCCGCGTGCGCCGCCCGTCCCACGAACCGCACCCGCCGCCGCGACTGCCCCGAGATCCCCGTCACGATCCCGATCGGCCGATCCAGCGACTCCAGCACCGGCCCCTGCTCAATGTGCGCCTCCAGGTACGCCACATACTCCGGTGGCGCACTTCGCAGCGTGGGATCCAGTCCGAACGCCCGCACCGCCTCCGCCACGCTCACCCCGTCCGCATCCCGCAGCCCGAGCATCGCCTCATCCACCTGCCCGACAAACGCTTTGCTCCCCAGGTAGGGCGTCGCAAATCGCACCCCCTCTTCCTCCGAAAAGCCCGCCACATCAATGCCGATCGCCAACCGCCGTTCGCGCACCGCCTCCACCACCGCTAACCCCAACATCACCCCCAGAATCCCGTCAAACTTCCCAGCGTTCGGAACCGAATCGAGGTGAGACCCAATCAGAACTCTGAATGGCACTGGCAAGCTCTCAGGCTTGCCAGCGGTTGGCGCCCCCTCGAACGCCCCGATCAAATTCCCCATCCCATCCACGCGCACCGTCATCCCCGCCTCGGCCATCCACTGCCCCACCGTGTGATGCACCGCACGCGTCGGCGGCGACAAGAACGTCCGCCTCACCCGAGGCGGATCCTCCGAATACCGCGCCAGCCGCTCGCACCGCTCGATCGCCCGCCGCGCCAAGTTGCCGATGTCCACATGCTCGACCATTCGTGGCGATAGGATATCGGGGCGCGCAATTGTTCGCACAGAGGCTATAATCGACCGACCACCCGCAAACCGATTTCTGCGCCCCGCCCGCCATGCGAGATTTCGCCCTGCTCTACGTCAACGGCCGCCGCCTCGAAGTCCGCGGCGACGATCTCCTCCTTCCCCTTTCCACGTTCCTCCGTTACCGCCTCGAGAAAACCGGCACCAAGGTCGTCTGCGCCGAAGGCGACTGCGGCGCCTGCGCGGTCCTCGCCGGCCGTCCCGACAATGGTCACCTGAGTTACCAACCCCTCACCTCCTGCATCGCCATCGTCGGACAGTTCGACTGCGCCCACGTCATCACCGTCGAAGGCCTTAAGCAGGACGGCCAACTCAACGCCCTTCAGCAATCGATGGTCAACCACCACGGTGCACAATGCGGTTACTGCACGCCCGGCTTCGTCGTTACGATGTGCGGACTGCTAAACGAAACAAATCAACCCACCGCCCCCCAACTCAAGGCCGGCCTCATCGGCAACCTCTGCCGGTGCACCGGCTACGACTCCATCCTCAAGGCCGGCCTCGCGACCCGCCACGACCAAATTCCCAAGCTCAACACCCTATACCCGCCCGACGCGATGCTCGCCGATTTCGCCAAGCACACCGGCATCGACCTCCTCACCGCAACGTTCGCCCGCCCCGCCAACCTTCAATCCGCCCTGCAATACCGCGCCCAGAATCCCACCTGCACGATCCTCGCCGGCGGCACCGACATCGGCGTCCAGGTCAACAAAGGCCTTCGCACGCGCGAAAAAACGCTGAGCCTGTCCGCCATCGAAGAGCTCCGCGTCATCGAACAATCCGCCGATGGTTTCACCGCCGGCGCCGGCGTCACCCTCACCGACATGGAGCGTCTCAGCCGCGCGCATTATCCCGAGCTAGCCCCCATGTTCGAGCGCCACGGCTCGCCGCTCATCCGCAACGCCGGCACGCTCGCCGGCAATATCGCCAACGGGTCCCCCATCGCCGACGTTCTGCCCGCCCTCTACGTCCTGAACGCCGAGGTCGAAGTCGCCAGCCTCGCCGGCCGCCGCCGCATCAACCTCAATGATCTCTTCACTGGCTACAAACGGATGACGCTCCGCCCCGATGAACTGATCACGCGCGTCATTCTGCCGCGCCTCAAGCCGGCCGAAACCCTTCGTCTCTACAAGGTCTCCAAGCGCCGCGATCTCGACATCAGCGGCTTTACCGCCGCCGTTTGGCTCCGACGCGATCGCGCCGACGTCATCGACGACATCCGCATCGCCTACGGTGGCGTCGGCCCCGTCATCCTTCGCCTCCCCAAAACCGAAACCCACCTCCGCGGCCAGCCGCTCACCGAATCGCTCTTCACCACCGCCGGCGAAATCGCCCGCGAGGAAATCACCCCCATCAGCGACGTCCGCGGTTCCGCCGATTACCGCCGCCAGCTCGCGGAAAACATTCTCCTTAAGTTCTACTTCGACGTCGCCCCGCCCGAGCCCGTGGCGGTCACCCAGGAGCCGTAGAATGTCGTTCGTCGGAAAGGACATCCCCCACGAATCCGCCGCCGCCCACGTCGCCGGGGAATCGCTCTTCGTCGATGACCTCCCGCCCGCGCGCAACGAGCTTTTCGTCGACGTCGTCGGCAGTCCCGTCGCCCACGGCCGACTCCACCGCATCGACACCGCCGCCGCCCGCGCCCTGCCCTGCGTCGTCGCCTGCTTCGACCACACCGACATCCCCGGCCACAACGTCATCGGCCCCGTCATCAAAGATGAGCACCTGCTTGTGAGCGACACCGCCGTCTTCCTCGGCGATCCCGTCGTCGTCATCGCCGCCGAAAGCCGCGAAGCCCTCGCCGCCGCCCGCAAGCTTGTCCGAATCGAGATGGAAGAACTCCCGCCGATCTTCACCATCGAAGACGCCATCGCCAACAATCAGTTCATCGCCCCCGCCAAGATCATCGCCCGCGGCGACGTCGATCGCGCCCTCGCCGCCGCCGAATTCACCCTCTCCGGCGAACTCCACGTCGGCGGCCAGGACCACTTCTATCTCGAAAGCCAGGCCGCCATCGCCTACCCGCATGAGGGCGGCACGATGCTCGTGCAATCGTCCACCCAACATCCCAGCGAAGTGCAGGCCATTGTCGCCGAAGTGCTCGGTATCCCCTTCAACGCCGTCACCGTCCTCTGCAAGCGCATGGGCGGCGGCTTCGGGGGGAAGGAAACTCAAGCCGCCCAGCCGGCTGCCTTTGCCGCCCTCGTCGCGCACAAGACCGCTCGCTCCGCGCGCATCGTCTACGGCAAGGACGACGACATGCGCATCACCGGCAAACGCCACCCGTTCCTCGGCCGCTGGCGCGTCGGATTCACCGCCCACGGCGACATCACGGCGTATGACTTGGAGCTTTTCTCGAACGGCGGCTGCTCCACCGACTTGTCACTTGCCGTCATGGAGCGCGCCATGCTCCACGCCGACAACGCCTACTTCATCCCCCACTTCCGCGTCACCGGCCAAGTCTGCAAAACCAACCTCCCCTCCAACACCGCCTTCCGAGGCTTCGGCGGCCCCCAGGGCGTCGTCAACATCGAAAACGTCATCGAACAAATCGCCACCCACCTCAACCTCGACTCGATCGAAGTCCGCCACCGCAATCTCTACGGTAATCCCACGCCGCCCACCCCCTCTCCCGACGGCAACGGCAACGGCCACTTCGCCAATCCACTCTCGCCGCCGTTGGGCGAGGGCCGGGGTGAGGGCCGAGCACCAAAATCTTCTTCCCGCTTGCGGCTTAGCGGCCCAGCGACGCCGACTTCGATCGACGCATCCGACCGCCTCACCACCCCCTACGGCCAACTCCTCCGAAACAACACCCTCCCCCAGCTAATCACCCAACTCCGCGCCACCTCCAACTACGACTCCCGCCGCCACCAGATCACCACCTTCAACCAATACTCCAAAACCCACCTGCGCGGCCTCGCCCTCACCCCCGTCAAGTTCGGCATCTCCTTCACCAAGATGCCCATGAACCAGGCCAACGCCCTGGTCAACCTCTACACCGACGGCACCGCCCTGGTCACCACCGGCGCCACCGAGATGGGCCAAGGCGTCCACACCCGCATCCGCCAACTCGTCGCCGACGAGCTCGGCCTCGACTACGCGGCCGTCCGCATCGGCACCACCGACACGTCCAAGAACAACAACACCTCGCCGTCGGCCGCCAGCGCCACCACCGACCTCAACGGCGCCGCCGCCGTCAACGCCTGCGTCATTCTAAAAACGCGTCTCGCCGAGTTTGCCGCCCAGAAGATCTTCGCCGACGAATCCGCCGGCCTCCCCGCCTCACCCGATCACGTTCTCTTCAACGCGAGTCTCGTCTCCGACGCCCGCCGCCCCGAAAAGCAAATTCCCTTTCGCGACATCGTCCTCCAAGCCTATTTGCACCGCGTGGACCTCGGCGCCCGCGGCTTCTACGCCACGCCGGGCGTAGACTTCAACCGCGAGACCGGCCGCGGCACGCCATTCCTCTACTACACCAACGGCGCCGCCGTCGCCGAAGTCGAAATCGACCGCTTCACCGGCGAACTCGCCACCCGCCGCGTCGACCTCCTCATGGACGCCGGCGTCCCGCTCAATCCCGGCATTGACCGCGGTCAGATCGTCGGCGGCTTCGTCCAGGGAATGGGCTGGTGCACCACCGAAGAACTCTGCTACGGCCCCAAGGGCGAACTGCTCAGCCACTCCCCCACCACCTACAAGATCCCCTCCATCGGCGACCTGCCGCCCGTATTCAACATTGCCTTCTTCGACAACCCCCACAGCCACGTCAGTCTCAAACGATCGAAGGCCCTTGGCGAACCCCCACTGCTCTTGGGCCTCTCCGTCTGGGCCGCCATCAAGAACGCCATCGCTTACGTCTCCCCCGAACGATCTGACACCCTCTCCCTCCCCGCCACCCCCGAAGTCATCCTCCGCGCCCTGACCCCCGCGCGCGTCGCCGCAAAATGACTCCCGTAGGGCTCGCTTCAGCGAGCGGAATTCTCTTACGCGATCGCCGCCAAGCAGCGATCCACCCGCCCCAGCGACCGCTCTTTCCCCAAGAATTCGAGCGACTGAAAAATCGGCGGGCTCACCGTCGTCCCGCTGATCGCCACCCGGATCGGCTGCGCCACGTTCCCAAGCCCCAGCGACCGCCCCTCCGCGAACTGCTTGATCACGCCCTCCAGCGCTTCCGCCCGCCAGTCCACCGCCCCCGCCAACAGCCCGCGCAGTTCCCGCAGGATCGCCAGCCCCGCCCCACTATCCTTCTTCAACACCTTCTCCACCGCCTTCGCGTCGTACGTGATCGCATCGTCCGGCGCGAAGAAAAACCGGCAAAGCTCGTCCACCTCGCGCAGGATTCGAAACCCCTTCTTCATCTCCAGGAGCTGCGCAAGCTGCCCGTCCGTCGCCTTGTTCAACGGCGAATCCGCGTTCACGCTCAGGTAATCCCGAAACGCCGCCAGCAATCGCGCCGGCGTCGCCGCCTCGACCGTCTGCGTATTGAACGCAATCAACTTCGCCCGATCGAACTTCGCGCTGGCGTTGCCGATCCGCTCGATCGAGAACAGCCGCGTCATCTCCTCGATCGACATCAGCTCCCGGTTTTCCCCCGGACTCCATCCCAGCAGCGCCAGGAAGTTCAACAGCGCTTCGGGCAGGTACCCGTTCTTCCGGAAGTCGTGCACCAGGATTTCCGGCAGGTCCGCCGACCGCAGCCCGATCACCGGCATCAGCCGTTCGTGCTCCTTCGGATCGAGCTGCGATTTGCCGTTGCCAAGCCACTCCGCCACCCGCGCGGCCTCCATGCCCGCCGCCGCCGCCAGGTCCGCCACCGACTTCTTCGTGTTCTTCAGGTAGTTGTTCGACTGCTCGCGAACCTTCTTGTCCCGGTCCCGCTTGCCCATTTTCGTCGCGTCCATGTTTTGGATCGTCGACAGGTGCGCGTAGATCGGCCGCGGATACCCCAGCGCCTCCTGCAGCGCGATATGCAGGAACGTGTTCTTGGTGTGCTCCTGCCCGCGCAGCACGTGCGTGATCCCCATGGCCGCGTCGTCCACCACCACCGCGAAGTGGTACGTCGGCATTCCGTCCGTCTTGCGGATGACGAAATCCTGACACTCCTCCGCCGGCATCACGATGTCCTTGCCGGCGATGACGTCGTGGAAGCGGTACTCTTTCACCGGCGTCGCAAACCGCACCACCGACTTTCGCCCCTGTGCCTTGAATTGCTCGAGCTGCGACGGCGCGTAACTGAGCCGCCGGTACGCGAACACCCGCTTCGCCCGCTCCGCCTGCTGCCGCATCGCATTGAGCTCCTCGGGGGTTTCCCAGGCGTGGTAGGCGAGGTCGCGCGCGATCAGGTCGTCGATGATCCGGTTGTACGTGTCGACTCGCTTGGACTGGAAGACGAGCGAGTCGGCGTTGTCCCAGTGCAGGCCGAGCCAGCGGAGATCTTCGAGCAACTGGTCGCACGCCTGCCGGGTCGAGCGGGCGAGGTCGGTGTCTTCGATGCGGAGGAGATAGCGGCCGTCCTGGCCGTGGTGACGGGCGAGGAGCCAGCAGAACAGCGCCGTCCGCGCCCCGCCGACGTGCAGGTAGCCGGTGGGACTGGGGGCGAAGCGGGTGACGAGCGGCGACGACGACGTAGGCATAAGCGGCGGATTATGGACGGGGGGATAACGAAGGCAAGCGGCCGGCCGGTCGCGCAAGCGCGCGCGAGACAACGGCAAGACGCGTCTCATGCTCGGAACTGACAAGGGGGGCGCCTCACCGAACCCGCCGCACCCCCGCCGCGCAATCCGCATCTCCCGGGTCGTCGGCCAGTCCCGCCTGGTACGACACCAGCGCCTGCGGCCGCTCGCCCGCGGCCTCGTGGGCCTTGCCCATCACCGCGTACCCCTGCGCGTCCTCACCCACGTCGTCGACGTACGCCGACGCCGCCTCGATCGCCTTCCGCCAGTTTCCCATCGACAGGTAAACCCGCGACCGCACCAGCGCGATCCGCGGCTGGTCCAGGGGCAACCCCTCGGCCTGGCTCAGGAAGCTCAGCGCCTCCACCGGGCGATTCGCCAGCAGTTCCCCCTCCGCCCGGACCAGCATCCGCGCCGCCTCGAATACCGGCGGGAACGCGATCCTTTGTTCCACCAGCAGCGCGTTCAGCTTCGGCACGCCGTCCGCCACGCCGCGCGTCAGGTTGTCGCGCATCGTTACCAGGGTGTCGACGTACAGGATCCACCGCGCCGTCGCCGGGCTCACCGACGGCTTCTTCACCGCGTCGTTCGTCGTCGCCATGAGGAACCACCGGTGGGTCGCGCCGGGCGTCTCGAAGTCGTAAACCCGCCAGCGTCCGTCGTCCTCGGACCGCTTCAGCCACCAGAAGTACTTCACGTCGCGCGATCCGACGCGGGCCCGCGTGCTCACGCGCACGCGCCCGGCGCCGGGCAGCGGCTGGATCTTGACCACCGTGAGTTTCGTGAAGGGGAAGAACTTCGACGTCGCCATCAACCCGACGACGTCGGTCGCGTACGCCCGCCCGGCCTGGGTTCGCGCCGCCGGCGTCAGGTTCGCGGTCAGTCCCGACTCGCGCAGGTTGTCGAACAGCGTTGCGCCGTCGAACAGCGCCGCCAGCCCCGCGGCGTCCTTAGCGGCGACCGCCGCCGCCATCGCGCCGCACGTCCGCCCGATCTCCGTCGTCAACTTGACGTCGATCTCGACCGGCTTGGTGGCGGGGGTCGTCGGCGGGGCGTCCGAAGCGCTCGCCGCCGTCGTTGGCGGGGGTGGGGGCGGGGCAGTCGCGCCGCCGACAGGCGTCGGCGCGGTCGTCGTTGTCAGCGGGATCGGGTTCTTCTGGGCCGTCCATTGGAGGTAGGCGACGTATCCGGCCGTCCCCAGCGCCGCGAGTACGCTCGCGGTTGCGAGGATCCCGGTAAGGTGCGACCGACGTCGCCGGCGCGGGCGGTAAGGCTCTTGGGGCCCCGGCGGAGGCGCGGCGGGCGTGGACGGCATCCTCGGTGGCACGAAACCGCGCGACATGGCGGTATCCTCCCTCGTTTCCCCCGTTGAATCAATTCAATTCGAAATCCCTCGCCGCGATCCGCCGCGCGCCCGCGCTACTTCCCGCGGAGATCGTAGCAGATCAACCGCGTCCCGCGCTTGTTCAGGGCGTCGGGGGCGTTCTGGTTCACGTACAACAACCCTCTTGCCAGGACGGGTGGTGACCATGTTTCCTGCGCCGCGAACAGCCACGCGCGCGATGCCACCTTGCAGCCCGCGGCGGAGAGATCGAGGTAACACAGGTGCCCCCACTCGGTGAGGCAGAGCGTCCGGCCATCGGCTTGCAGCAGGTGGCAACGGTCGCTGTTGAGGCGGAGCGTGCGTTTCTCGCCCGCAAGGGTGGTGATGTTCTCGGCGAGGTCGGGTTCGACGCGCCACTTCTCGTCGCCGGTGGCGAGGTCCAGGCAGACGAGCGGGCAGTTGGCGGGGCCGTGTCCGTCGCAGCCGACGAGTAGCCCGTTCAGCGGCAAGGCGGTCATGAAATGGGTCCCCAGTTTGTCGGTTTCCCAGAGGGGCTTGGCGGCGAGGCGTTTGTCCGGACCTTCGCTGAGTTGCAGGAGGACGCCGCCCTTGCCGTAGCATTCGGAGATCCAGACCTTGTCGTTGTCGATGACGAGGGGTGAGGAGGCGTTGACGGATTCGACCCGGCGGCCGCGCCAGGGGAAGCTGAAGTCGACGGCGCCGTTGGCGGGGTCGATGCAGAGCAGGCCACCGGTCGCGGGGCGCGACTCGCCACCGGCGAAGACGAAGACGCGGTGTCGTCCGCCGACGACGTCGGCGGGAATGGGCGAGGCGTAGGAGGGGCCCCAGTCTTTGGGGGCGGGGGCCGCCCATTTGGCTTGGCCGGTCTTCGGGTCGAAGGCGACGACGCAGGCTTGCTTGGCGCCGACGTTCAGGATCAGCAGGCCGCCGTCGAGGAGGGGGGTGGACCCGACGCCGAAGAAGTTGGGTTCGAGCTTGAAGTCGGCGAGGATGTCGCGGGACCAGCGGACCTGGCCGGTCTGGAGGTCGAGCGCGTGGAGCTTGCCTTCCACGCCGAAGGTGAAGACGAGGGAATCGGTGGTGTCGATGACGGGGGTGCAGCGCGGGCCGTTGGTGTAGCCGTAGCGGTCCTGGTAGTCGCACGGGTAGGCGAATCGCCAGTAGCGCTGACCGGTCTCGGGGTGGAGGCATTCGACGACGGCTTGGTCCTTCTGGCGGTGGAAGAGGACCAGGCGATCGGCGGCGACGGCGGGGGCGGCGTAACCTGTTCCCTTTTCGACCTCCCAGACGATCGGCAGGTTTGCGAGTTCGGGTTTCAGGTGCGTCTCGGCGGAGACCGGGCGGTGGGGGGCGCCCAGGAAGCCGGGGGAATCGGTGGTGACGGCGTCTTTGGCCAGCGGTTGGGGGGCGGCGTGGAAGGTCAATTCCTTCTGGGCCTGGGGGGGTGGGGCTTGGCCGTTGCCGGTGACCGAGACGGTGGGTGGGGCGGGATCGTGAAAGTCAGCCGCCAGGACCGTCCCGCATAGTGTGAGCGTCAGCCAGGCAATCCATTTCATTCCTCCAATCTCAAAGGGTTGGGGTGGATTGTCAATTCGATTGGGTCCGTGATGGGTTTGTTCTGCGCCGGCGCGTTTGGGGGGAAGGGAGCGGGAGAAGGAGTAGGAGTAGGCGCCGGGGTGGGGGTGGGGGCGGGGTGGGGGTGTTGGCGGTGGAAGGCTTCGTTGGCTTGGCGTTTGAGTTGGTCTTCGCGGGCGTTGTATTGGGCGACGCGGCGGGTGTGCTCGTGCTCGGCCTCGCGCTGGAGCTGGGCCTGGCGGTGGAGGAGGTGTTGCTTTTTGAGGTGGGTGAGGAGGCGGAGCAGGCTGGTCATGCGGGCGAGCAGGCGGTGGTGGTACTGGTGGACGCGGGTGAGGGGGGTGGGGTGGTCCTGGCGGAAGTGGGCGGCGGTGAGGGAGGTGGTTATCGCGGACTGCGGATTGGGGATTGCGGTTTGGGCGGGTGGCTGGGCGGCGTTGGCGTCGGCGTCGTGCCCTTCGTCGGGCAGGGGGGTATTGAGGAGTTGGAGTTCGAGGTCGGGGAGGTAGTGGAGTTTCCAGAGGATGCCGGCCAGCTCGTGGACGACGGTGATCTGGGTGGGGGTGGTGGGGTCGTGCTCCTCGCGGAGCTCGGCGAGGAGCTGGGCGTAGTCGTGGTTGGTGCGGGGGTCGGGGGCGCGGAGTGCGGCCAGGCCGTGGGTGGTGGCGTTGCGGGAGACGGTCTGCTTGCCGGCGGGGGTGCGGGGGCCGGTGGATTTTAACGCGTTGCGGCGGTTGGCGGCGAGGCGTTTGTCGGAGAGGGGCGGTTTGGGGGAGGGCGCAGGACTATCGGTGGCGGTCGTCTCTTCGGGCGGGAAGGCGATGGTCATTGGAAACCCCCTGTGTTAGAACCGGGGGTATTCTAACATTGTCCTAACGAAATGCAAGGGGTGAATTTTAGGAATATGGTGCGAAACCGCGAAGCGACTGCGGGGCGGCCGTTGCGAAGGTTACGGGTTGCGGGCGCGATGCGGGCGGGGCGGAGCGTGATACGGGGGCTGAACGGTTATAAGCGAGGATTCTTGAGATTGAAGAATCCTGGCCTGTCGGTGAGGTCGTCAATTCGTGAAACGGATTTCAAGGATCGTACTGGGCGAGCCTTGGGAATTCCTGGTGGCGGGGAGAATCAGAAGGGTCATTTCGGGCGAGCTGCAACACGTCTTGCACCGGGCGGGGAGTCATTACGACTTGGAAGCCGGGGATACGGCGGATGGTTTTTCGTCGGATGGCGAGGGACCACTTGGCGTACTTCGCGATTTCGACAAGGACGCCGATCAGGATCGAGGCGAGGAAGATCACGTCGCTTAGCTGACGCATGGCATTGGGCGTTCATCCGCCGATCACTTGTTGATCGAGTGCGCGTTGCTCGTTGGCGCGGTGGACGGCGTCTTGTTCGAGGAACTCGCGCGTGCGCTTGTCGGTTGGGGATGGCGATTTGGGGGCGGTGTAGACACGCCAGCCGATCAGCACGCCGCCGGCGACGAGGACGTAACAGAGGATGCGGATCATCGCGGTGTTGCGCTTGGTGGGCGGCGGGGGCGGCGGTGACTTGCGGATGGGCGGTGGTGACACGGGATCCCTTCTTGTATGGCGCGGGTCGTGACGCGGACAGTATAGCATGGTGGGGCGGCGGCGGACGACGAATTGTTATGTGAGTATTGGATTGACGGGTTTCAATAGTTCGCCACACTCGGGGCATTGGGATATCGAGCCGCGGAGGTCGTACCCGCAGGTGAGGCAGAGGCCGCGGAGCTGGCGGCGTTGGCGGCGACGGGTGGGGCGGCGCAGGACGTACCAATAGGCCAGTGCGGGCGGCGGCGAGAAACAGGGAGAGGAAGGTTAGAAGCCGGGCGATGGGCGGGAGGATGACAAGTGCGAGGCGCATGGGTCGGGGGGCGGATCGCGATGTGCGAGGCATTCTAACACCGGATTCGGGCGGAGGGATTGGGATGGGCGGGGACGTGGTCACCGGAGGTGACCACGCCGCGCGGGCGCGGGGGTTGTGCGTGCCTCACTGAATACTACAGCGCGGGTTTAGCTCAAGCGATCGCTCCGGGTCAGCCGATCCCTCGAGTGGAGGTTCGGCATGGATGCTGCGCTAATCGGATCGTTGCAGAATGAGTTGGACGCGTTTTTGGGGGAATATGACGACTGCTTCGGACGGCCGGAGCCGCGTCAACATCTGCGGACTTACATCAAGGGCCAGCTCAGCGATTTGCCGCGCAAGAGCATTGAACCCATCGCCCTGGAGGCCGGTGTGGCCCCGCGAACGCTGCAGGAGTTTCTCTCCACGGCACGCTGGGACCAGCAGTTGATGCGGCAGCGGCTACAGCAGCAGGTGGCGCGGCGGCATTCCCACCCGCACGCGATCGCCGCCATCGACGAGACCAGTCACGCCAAGAAGGGGGACATGACGCCGGGGGTCAAACCGCAGTGGTGCGGCAGCCGGGGCAAGAAGGACAATTGCGTGGTGACGGTGCATTTGAGCTATGCCACGCCCACGGGTTTCCGGGCCCTGCTGGATGGAGAGTTGTTCCTCCCCGAGGATTGGTCGGCGGACCGCCTGCGGTGCGAGGGGGCCAAAATCCCCGGCGAGATGGTGCACCGCCCCAAGTGGCAAATCGCCCTGGAACTGCGGGACCGGGCGGTGGCCAACGGCCTGCCGCTGCCGTGGCTGACGTTCGACGAGCATTACGGGATGGCGAACGATTTTCTCTTCGGGCTGGACGATCGCGGGCAGTCCTACGTCGGCGAGGTTTCGCGCAATTGCCACGGCTGGTGCAAGAAGCCGGCGCCACTGCACAAACGACACCACGAGCAAACCCGCGGCGTGCGTTACCTGAAGGAGAAAAACCCGCCGGTCAGCGGCGTGGTGAATCTGGTGCGTTATTCACCGGCATTTGTCCGCCAGTCCTGGAAGGCCTGGCACGTCAAGGACTCGGACAAGGGCCCGGTGGTCTGGGAGGTGAAGATGGCGCCATTTTATCTCCGGCGCCAGGGCCGGCCCACCTACCCGCACTGGCTGATCGCCGCCCGTAACCGGCGCACCGGGGAGATGAAGTATTTCGTCGCCAACGCCCCGCCGGGCACGCCCCCCGAGGCGCTGCTCTACGTGGCCTTCGGCCGCTACCCGATCGAACGCTGCTTCGAGGATCAGAAGACGGAACTGGGGCTGGATCACTTCGAGGTACGCAACTATCACTCGATGGTGCGTCACCTGCTCATCACCTCGATCACGTCACTCTTTCTGGCGTGCGTGCAGCAGCGCCTGAAAAAAAGTCCCGTGGCTGACGGTCTGCCAGGTGAGGAGCGCCGCCGACGCGATGATCCGCGGCTTGGCGATGACCCCCAGCCAGCGCGATCGCTATTTCAAACGGGTCTGTGAGACGATCGTTCGCACGCAACGCCGAAACCAATGTGCGGCCCGCTGTCACCGCAAGGCCGCACTTGGTCGATTACGCGCCCAAGGCATCAGAATATCCCGACTCCCCTGCTGCATCCTCGGATGAACCCGCGCTGTAGTGTGAAGTGAGCATGCCGGTTACAGTGGTGGGGTTTACTCTGATTGGTCGAGAAGGTGTTGGAGGCGGGATTGGAGGGCGGGGCCGTAGTCGTATTCTTCGTCGGCGGACATTTCGCGGCTTAGGGCGGCGGCGAGGGCGTCGCGGGATTGAGACGGGTCGCAGCGCTTCAGGAGAATCGTTGTGGGGACGATGGGAGGTGACGCGTGCGTGCCCTGAATCGGGACGGGCGTATAGCCCGGGGCGTAGGCGATCAGGGAGGTGTAGGTGTGGGTGGGCATCGTGTTTCCGATGTAGAGCAGGGGAAAGATCACCAAGATGTTGAAGTCGTGGTAGCGGAGGTCGGCGAGCCTGGCGAACGGTTCGAGGTGGAGGACGGGCTGCCGGCCGACGACCTGGCTGGAGCAGCAGAAGCCGACGTACAGGTTGCGGTGGATGAGGACGAGGACGCTAGCGTGGTCGATGGGGCGTTTGTCGGTGGCGTCTTTGAGGTTGAGGGTGATGGGCGCGCCGACGTTTGCGGGGTTGCCGGCACTATCGGGGATGAGGCGTTCTGCGGTGGGGGTGGGGCGGAACTCGGTGAATTGGGGGATGATGCAGCCGGGGAGGGTGGCGAGGGCGGTGATGCAGGCGGGAAGATATATTAGTAAGTGCTTATTAACTTTCATGCCCGCAGATTACCGGTCGGCGGGGTGGGAAGCAAGGGGAATTGCGGAGACGGATTGCGAAACCGCAAGCGTTCTTGAGTGCGGTTCGGCGAAGATGCGCTTATCGGCGTTGTGAGGACTGAGCGTCGTTACCCACGAGATGTGTCAATCGTTTTGTTCCTGGCGGGTGGCGATGGGGACGTAACCGATTTCGAAGCCCTTGGGGGGAGTGACGAGTTGGGCGGGGTCGAGGTCGGCGAGGTGGCCGACGGTGGGTGGGGGGAGGTAGTCGCGGTCTTTGGTCCAGGCGCGGTGGAGTTTTTCGATTTTGGATTGCATTTTTTCGCGCTCGTCCTTGGTGAGGTCGGCGTTGAGGAGGGCGGGTTGATCGGCGAAGCGGTACCAGTAGTAGGTGACGACGCTGCCGTCGCCGAGGTGGGCTTTGAAGGGGCCGGCGACGGGGCCGGGGGATTTGAAGGGGCTGTCGAGGGCTTCGGGGGTGTCGTAGGGGTCGGCCGGCTTTTCTTTTGGGCGGTTGAATTGGAGTTGGGTTAAGTCCGCATTGGCGGCGGGCAGTTCAGAGACGGGGGTGGCGACCCACTGTTTTTTCTTGCCGTCGTCCTGGAGGTGGAAGTATTCGGGGAGGGTGACGCGGGGGCCGGTGGGGTCTTCGATCTTTTTCACGAGCTGCTGGTTCCACTGGTAGCCGTAGGTGTTGGGGTCGGGGGTGACGGGGGTGGCGATGGATTTCCAGGCGATGGAGACTTTCTGGTCCTTGGGGGTTTTGTCGTCGTAGATGCGCCAGGTGGAGCCACCGCCGGGGTTGAAGGATTGGACGAAGGCGCCGGCGGGGTTGATGGCGCCGGTGGCGGGCGGGCCGGCGCCGTCGAGCCAGGCCTTGACGTCGTCCCAGAGTGCTTTTTTGTTGTAGGAGGTGAGGCGGTGGAGGACGATCGTCGTGTTGCCGTCGGGTCCGACGGGGAAGGCGGTGGGGGCGACGCGGGCGTAGGTGTCGCCGTTTGCGGCGACGGAGAGTGCGGCGGGGACGTACTGGGTTTCCATTTGGAAGGGTTTATTGGGGGCGGAGGGGCGAGAGTCGAGGAGGAGGCCGGCGTAGGCGGGATTGAGCTCGGCGGAGTGGGACCAGAAGTAGGGTGTGAAGAAACAGACGGGGCCCTTGAAGTTGGCGGTGTTGAGGAAGAGGGTCCAGCAGTTGTCGCCGGTGGGGACGTCCTTTGCCTGGCCGGTGGAAGGCTTGGCCGCGGTGAGGGGGAGTGGGAGGTAGCCGTAGCCGAAGAGTTGGCCGCAGGTTCCTTGTTTGAGGTTGAGGCCGTCGATGGGGAAGAGGAGGCGGGGGGTGAGCTGGGCGACGCCGTAGAGGCCACGGGGTTTGGCCCAGTTGCCGGCGCCGTGTTCGGGGCCGTTGGCGATCTCTTTGAAGTTGACGGCGACGCCGCCCATGATGAACTTGGGAGTTTCGGAGGGGAAGCGAGTGTCGCGCCACCAACCGAGTCCGCCTTCGATGTCGGAGTAGAGGTCGGCGGGTGGTTTGCCTTGGTATTGGGCGTGCATCCAGGTGCCGAAGAGGCCGGTCTGGAAGCGGTGACCGGGGTAGTGTTGGAGGAGTGGCCAGGCGGCGGCGTAGAGGGAGAAGCCGGCGTTATAGGTGTCGGGGACCTTGGCGGTGGGGACGAGGAGGTAGCCGGACATTTCGGCGTTTTTGACGTCGGCGGTGGCGGTGGCGGAGGTTATGCCGAGCAGGGTGAGGGTGAGGGCGATGAGGAGTTTGGGTGGGGGTGTCATGATGTGTGTTATATGCGCAAGGGTAGCGGATCGGGGGGAGTTGAAACAGGCGGTGCGCGACGGATGGCGCGGACGATTTGCAGAGGCTGATGACGATTTGCAGAGGTTGACCCTGGGGCCGCGCGTTTGACGCCTCGAAGGGCGCGGCTGGCGGTGTGAAAAGTCGTGCGCGGGAAGACGGGCAGCGTTTGGTGCCCTTTTTGGGGGGAAATGCGCCATCCAGGACTTGAACCTGGAACCCGCTGATTAAGAGTCAGCTGCTCTGCCAATTGAGCTAATGGCGCGTTGGCGTTTGGGCGGTGAACTTTATCCGGCGGTGGGGGGTTGTCAAGTCATTGCAGAGGTACACGGGACCGGCGGGCTTTTCTGACGGTGAAGGGATAGGCGGCGCGGGAGGGGCACGGAGTTTGGCTGGGTCTGAAAACTGTATTGATCGCGGGCAGAGCTCGATTATCGCCGGTCTGGGCATGGTCAGATCGTTGACCGCCAGCTTCTCCCAACGGCGTGGCGATCCGCGCGGAGATTTCGTCAGGCGGCCCACGCAGTTTTCGATGATCGAACGTCGCTCGTACGCGGGCCCGGCGATGCCGCTTGCGACGGTTTATGCGCCGCCGGTGGCATTCGGGCAACTTGGGGGTCGCGCCTTTGTCGACGGATCGGATGCGTGCCAATCCGCTACACCGCCGTCCCGCCTCCTTTTCCCACCTGTCGCAACCGCCCGCCCCGTGCCTATACTGCCCGCCGGTTTACAACTTTGGAGTTTCCGATCATGAACGTCCTCGTCGCCGGCGGCGCCGGTTACATCGGGTCCCACACCGTCAAACGCCTCAAAGATTCGGGCCATATGCCCGTCATCTACGACAACGGCGAGCGCGGTCACAAGGCCGTCGCCAGCATCTTAAAGGTCCCCGCGGTCTGGGCCGACCTCAACGACCGGCCGACCCTCACCAAGGTGCTGCGCGACCACCGGATCGACACCGTCATGCACTTCGCCGCCTACGCCTATGTCGGCGAATCGGTCGAGAAGCCCCTGATGTACTACCACAACAACGTCGCCACCACGGTCAACGTGCTGGAAGCGATGAACGACGCCGGCGTGCAGGGCTTGGTCTTTTCCTCCACCTGCGCCGTCTACGGCGACCCGGACAAGATCCCGATCACCGAGGAAGAAAAGAAGGCCCCCGTTTCGCCTTACGGCCGCAGCAAGTGGATGGTCGAGCAGATCCTCCAGGACTACGGCGTCGCGAATAAGCAATTCAAGTTCGCGGCGCTGCGGTATTTCAACGCCAGCGGGTGCGCCATGGACGGGACTCTTGGCGAAGATCACGACCCCGAAACCCACCTGATTCCCGTCATCTTCCAGGCCATCGCCGGCCAGCGTCCGGCGCTGCACCTCTTCGGCACCGATTACCCCACCCAGGACGGCACCAACGTCCGCGACTACATCCACGTGGACGATCTCGCCGACGCCCACATCGCCGCCATGCAACGGCTTACGCCCGGCAAGCCGATCATCTGCAATCTGGGCACGGGGCACGGGTTTTCCAACCGCCAGATCATCGCCGCCGCGGAGAAGGTCACCGGCAAGAAGGTGCCGGTCGAAGAAAAGCCGCGCCGCCCCGGCGACGCCATCGCCCTCTACGCCAATCCGGCCCGCGCCAAGGAACTCCTCGGGTGGGAGGCCAGGCACAAAGATCCGGAGACGATTATCCGCTCGGCGTGGAACTGGTTTTCCAAGCATCCGAAAGGATACGAGGACTGACCGTCACAGTCCGCCCCGGAATTCGGTCAGTGCCTTCAGGGCGCCGCCCGTCGCCGAGAGCAGGAACGCCAATCGCCCGCGGTGAAACCCGCGCACGGGCGCGACCGGATCGGGAAATCCCGGCGGCAGCGCCCACTCGCCCGGCGTGACCGCGCTCGGCGCGATCGTCTTTCCGTGCCGAAGATCGCCGACCTCCTGATCGCTCAACTCGCGACTCGGGGCCCACGGCAGCAGGCCCCGACCGCTTACCGTGGCGACGCGCCCCTCGCCCGGATCTTCCCAAGGCCCGATCGCCACCCGCCGCAGCGCCGACAGGTGCGCCCCGCACCCCAGTTGTCGGCCTAAGTCGCGCGCCAGCGCCCGGACGTAATACCCGCCGCGCGCCACGAGCCGCAGGCGACTCTCGTGTGGCAGATCGTGACTCAGCCAACTCGCCTCGTGCAGGTAGACGCGCGTCGGGGGCAGGGCGACCGCTTCGCCGCGGTGGGCGCGGAGGTACGCCCGCTCACCGTCCACGCGCTTGTTGCTGGTGGCCGGCGGCACCTGGTCGTGCCAGCCGACGAAGGTCGGCAACGCTTCGTCCAGCCGGTCCACCGACAGTATCGACGCGTCGCCTTCGAACGTGGCCTTGCCGCCCGGGTCACCGTTGTCGGTTTCGACGCCCCAGCGGACGGTCGCCTCGTAGGCCTTCGGGACGGCGTGCAGGTAATCGAACAATCGCGTCGCCCCGCCGACGAGGATCAGCAGCAGCCCGCTGGCGAAGGGGTCGAGCACGCCGCCGTGGCACATGCGCACGCGGGCCCGGCTGCCGGCGGGCCGGGCCGCTTCCGCCGACGCGATGCATTGTTGGACGACGGAAAAACTCGTCGGTCCGATCGGCTTATGGGACAGGTGAATGCCCGGCGTCATTGGGGGGGGCGATCGTCTCAGATCGGTTCGACGCTCGGCGTGACGCCCGGCGCGGCCATGATCGCCATCGCCAGCGCCGTCGCCGCCAGCTCGACCCGCCCGTCCGCGTGCCACCTGGCGTCCGGGTAGAACATCACCAGGCACGGACGCGGTTTGGCCTGAATCTCGTTGAAATCCGCTCGGGGAAAAGGGGCGAGTGCTTCGATACCCTGCACCGCGCCCAGCGCCTGCGCGTCGTCCCCGGCGTTCCAGCCTCGCATGAAGAGGCTGACGCCGGCGATCTCCTGCGGCGCGTCTTCGCGCCATTCCCCGACCGACCAGACGCCGGCGATCGTCGTGCCGAACCGCCAGCCTTGCAGGTGCAGGTTCTCCCCGCCGGCGGTGATGAAATCCTTGTGAAAGCGTCCGGAAAACGGGTGGGCGGCGAGGAGCAACTGCATCCGGCGGGTCCAATCCGCCTGCTCGGCGGCGCTGGGCCCGGGCGGCGGGTTGGTCGATTCGTTCAGGAGTTTCGAATGAATGGCTAGGCGCGTCGTTGACATGCCGCGCATTAGACCACGGCGACTCGACGAAATCGACCGCCGCCGCCGCGCGTCACCGCCAGAAGTAATGCCAGGAGTACCCGAGGTCGACCGCCTTGCCCGGTTCGAGCGTGACCGTCCACGTCGCCTTGCCGACGCCGTTGAAACGATTCCACCACGCCGGCCACGCGTACCAGCCGTACCACGTCGGCACCGCGTGGTCGGCCGTCGGCGCGGCGCCGGCGGCGGCGTCTTCCAGCAGGTTGACCGCCTGCTTGGTGCCGTCGTGGTCGACGCCGTCGAGGTTGCCCAGCAGGTGGCGCGTGACTTCGATCTCGGCCGGCTGCTTGCCGAAGTTGGTCAGCGCGATCTTGCCGGTCATGTCCAGGCGCATGAAGGTGTCCTTGTTCCAGCGCTCGGCGTCGGGGGTGCGGCGGGTTTCCTCCTCGGTCTTCTTTACGCCGATGTCGACGGCGGTCGTCAGCTCGAGGTCGATCGTGGCGCCCGGCGCGGTGTAGGTCGTCATCCCCTGCGCCACGACACGGTCGTTGCTGACGATCAGCGCGGGGGCGGTCGTGATCGGCGTGTCGGCGGTGTTGGCCATGCGGATCTTGTGGATCGCCTTGGGCGCCGCCAGCAGCCGCGCCACCTCCGCCTTGCGCGCGTTGTCGAAGTTCCGCATGATCTCGGGCGGCGGGGTAATCGGCACGTCCAGCGTGTAAACGTCCTTGTACTTCAGCGTGTACTCGCCGACCGCCAGCACCATCCGCTGCCCCTTTTTGAGCGATACGTGTTTCACCTGGAACAGGTAGAGATCTTCGGTCTTCCCCTGCGAGCCGATCTCCGGGCCCAGGTCCGCCGGGCCCGCGGGTGGCGCTTGCGCGACCTGCCGTTCACCCATTCGGCCGGCCGTCTGAGTCATGATTCCGTTCGATAAGGCGAAGTTGCTGGCGACGGGGTTGTTATCGATGTCGCCAGATCGGACGAAGTATTGCGAGAGCTGCGCCGCCGCCTGCTGCAGGCCGATCGGGTCGGGCGTCGCGGCGAAGGCGAACGTCGGCACGCCGATCACCAGGTTTGCCGTTACGTCGTCCAGGTCGGTCAGCTCGTTGATCAGCGTCGCCTGCAGGCGGACCGTCGCCTGTCCCTTGCCGTCGAGCGTTACCTTGTAGCTGGGAATCCAGCGGATGCCCTTTTGGAGGTAGAGCATGCCGACGTCGGCCTGGTTCTCCCGCTGCTTGCCGTTCCAGTCGAGCTTGAGGGTGAGCAGGTTGCGGAACTCCTCGCGCGCCAGCCGCGTGGCCGGCGGTTTCATGAACGTGACGTCGATAATGCGGTCGAAGCTGACGGCCTTCTGGCCGATGTCGGTCTTGAGCATCACGATGTTCCCCTCGATGGGCAGCCGCTCGCCGGTGTTAGGCGGGCTGGTCGCCTCGATCTCTTCGCCGCTCTGCGTCGGGATCGATTCGATCGTCGCGAGATAGGTGATCGGCTGCGATTCCTTCCCCGCGACCGTTACGGGCTGCTCGGTCACCTGCACCTGCGCGCCGAGGTTGGCCTCGATCATCTCGCGGAGTGACAGCGTCGTGCGCTCGACCTTCACCTTGCGCACCGACGCCGTGACCGACGAGAGCTTGACGTTCTTGTCGGCCGAGTAAGGCCAGAACGTCCCGAGCACCGGTTGCGGCAGCGCGTCGAGGACGACGTTCCCGCCCGCGTCGACCGGCAT
>Ga0207674_10002261_pt1 | contig 24399 bp, 20 predicted proteins | sample KBSCornC72_FD_184303 | JGI IMG/M metagenome (GOLD analysis project Ga0207674, IMG submission 184303) | Corn rhizosphere microbial communities from Kellogg Biological Station, Michigan, USA - KBS Corn C7-2 (SPAdes) (version 2) | ecosystem: Host-associated > Plants > Roots > Rhizosphere > Soil ...
TGGGAGCATGCCGACCCGCGTGGTCTTCGAGACCATGAGGCCCACGGGCACGTTCCACTGGTTGCCTGAGCTGGCCCGGCGATCGTAGGTGATGGTCGGGCTGAAGCCGACCTGCCACGCGTCCGGCAGGTCGAGGGACGCGAAGTAGAGCAGGTTCATGTAGCTCGCGTGCTGCTCGCCCGGCTCGCGGTCGCCGTGCCATCCGGTGCCGACGTAGTACTGGCCGAACGCCCCGAAGACCGCTTTATCCGTCCGGTAGCCCAGGACCGCTGCCGGACCCATCCCCCACTGGCCGCGACCGAACGCATCGTCGGTGGAGGTCGGGAACAGGAAGGCGGGGCCCGCGCCGAGGATCAACTTCCCGGTCGGCGGCGCGATGACGAACGGCAACTCGATGTCACCCAACCCGCCCTTGTGAGCGAAGCTACTGGGACTCGTCGGAATCGGCTCGCTGAAGAGAACCGGGATGGTGGGTCGCGTGATGAGGTTCCACTTGTGTTCTCCATTGCCGTACAGGGGCACCGGCAGGATCGGCTGGAAGAGCATCGCGCCGCCGACCTTGGGGTCGGTTGATGTTGCGTTGCCGTCCGAGGAATTGAGGGTAAAGCGCGCGAACAACGCCCACACGTCCGAGAGCGGATTCGAGAGCCTCTTGCCGACTTCCGCGAGATTTTTCTGGGCTGCCTCGGGCTGCTGTCCGCCTGCCCTCGCTGCGAACGAGACCAGCACGAGCAGACTCGCCGCCAAGAGATAGAATCGCATTTGTTGCCTCCCCGCAGTTTCCTGCGAATGCTTGCTGTTGAGCGCTATGCCGACGGGTCCGTCGCACGGCGCGCATGCTAGGTGGCAAACATCGGAAGCGATTGGACGCTGTGGGGGAACGAAATTGCGTCGATAGTCGGCCGGCGCCGCGCAGTCAGGGCAGGCGCACGCGGAGAGCCGCGCCAGCCCGTGACGCCGGCGCCACGCCTAACGCCGTGAGCGATCGCCCGGTTCTCGGCAGGGCTCTCGACGCAATCCGGTCAGATGCACGCCGCGTTGGTAGGGTCGCGGTTCTGGTACGACGCGGCGATCATGCTGTGGCCAATGTCGTGTCGGCTCACGGTACGCGGCGGTGCGTCCTGCGCGTAACAAAGCACGAAGCTGCGCTGGAGACCTCTGGCAGTCGCCGCGATCCTCCCTACATTCGGAGTTCAGTCTGCCGCCGGCACGGCGGATTTGCTCCCCAACCTTTCTTCGGTCACGCGTGGGAGGACGTAGCGGTGAAGAACGAGGATCCGCTCGTCTACATTGTCGATGACGACCTCGCCGTGCGCGAGGCCCTCCGAAGCATGATGCGCTCGGTGGGGGTTCGCTGCGAGACGTTCGCGTCGGCGCACGAGTTTCTCGCCCATCCGCGAGACGACGGTCCTTCGTGCCTCGTCCTCGACGTCATGTTACCCGGCCTGAGTGGTCTCGAGCTGTCGGCCGAGCTGGCGAAAGTTCGTGCCGAGATCCCCACTGTCTTCATGACCGGCCACGGCACGATTCCCATGAGCGTGCGCGCGATGAAGGCCGGCGCGGTCGAATTTCTCACCAAGCCGTTCAGTGGCGACGAGCTGTTGTCGGCGATTCACCAGGCGCTCGAGCGAGATCGCGTCGCGCGGGCCGCGCGCACGGCCGAGGACGCGGTGCGCACAAAGCTCGGGAAGCTCACCGCGCGAGAGCGGGATGTGCTGGAGCTAGTGGCGGCGGGACGGCTCAACAAGGAGATTGCCGCCAAGCTCGGCATCGTCGAGCAGACGGTGAAGCAGCATCGCGGCCGGATCATGCAGAAGCTCGGCGCGCAGTCGGTCGCCGATCTCGTCCGGTTCGCCGAGCACGCATTGCGCATCTCACCAAAGTAGGATGGCGGCGGGAGGCTGTTCTCCGTAGCGTGTGGTCCAGAGCCATGCATACTTCCGCACGTGCAGCCGAGCTTCTCCTGAGAACGCGATCCCCGGTGGTGATCGCGTCGGGGCCCGAGCTGCGAGCGATGCATAACGAGGCCTTCGCGCTGCTCATGGGCAACGCCGGCCGCGCGATGCCTAACGGCACGCCGTTGCGCGAGTTGTCCCCGGAGCTGTGGGAGCGCGCCCGGCCGCTCATCGTGCAGGCGACACTCGGCGGGCAAGGCGCCGTCCTCGCGAACCAGCTCTTCTGCCTCTCGCGGAATGGCTATGCCGATGAGGCCTACCTCACGATTTCCTGCGATCCCATCCGGGAAGACGACCACTACGTCGGCGTGCTGGTGTCGCTCACCGAGACGACGGATCACGTCGTCGGCGCGCGCCGGAATGCCGCATTGCGCGAGGTGGCCGCGACGAGCGCGGGAGCGCGTTCGGTCGACGACGCCGCCCGGCGCGCCGTCGAGGCGATCTCCAGGCATCCGAGCGATGTTCCCTTCGCGCTCATCTATCTCGTCGCGGCCGACCGGGCTTCGGCTCGCCTGGCAGCGACCACCCTGCCTCCGGCGCGCGACGCGGTGAGTCCCGAGGTCATCGATCTCGGCGCGAGCCACGAAGCCGGGTGGCCGGTCGCGCTCGCGTTGGAGGAGAACGGGATCGCGGTCGTCGACGATGTGGTGTCCCGGTTCGGGTTACTCCCCGCCGGCGACTGGCCGTTTGCACCCACCACCGCGCTCGTGACTGCGCTGACGCCGCCGGGTCGCGATCGGCCGGACGCGGTGCTCATCGCGGGCATCAGTGCGCGACACTCACTCGATGAATCGTATTCGACCTTCATCGATCTCCTCACGAAGCACGTGGCCGCGGCCCTCGCCGGTGGACGGCTGCACGAGGATGAGGAGCGTAATGTCGCGGCACGCGCCGCGGCGGCGGCGGCGCGCGCGAAGCGACGCGCCCGGATACGCGCGATGAAAGAGCGATTCGCCGGAGTCCTCGAGGAGCGGACACGACTCGCGCGGGAAATACACGACACGTTGCTGCAGGGCGTCACCGGTATCTCCCTGAATCTCCTGGCCGTGTTGCCGGAAGTGCGGACATCGCCGGCGACCGCCCTCCCAACTCTCGAGCGCATCGCCGAGCTGGCCGTACGCACCACTCGTGAGGCGCGATTGGCGGTGTGGGACCTTCGGCCACAGCCGCTGACGCAGCGGGAGCTGGCCAAGGCGGTGGAGAGCGCGGCGCGGCTCGCGCTCGGCGAATCCTCGCTGACGCTGCAGGTGAGCACGACAGGGTGTGCGCGTCCCGTGCCGGCTGATGCACAGGGCGTCGTGCTCCGCGTCGTGCAGGAAGCGGTGTCGAACGTCGTGCGCCATGCCGCAGCGCGCCGAGTCCGGATCGGGCTGGCTTTTCGAGGCGCATGGCTGCGTGTCAGGGTGGCCGATGACGGCAAAGGATTCGCGGTCAAACGGGACTTCCGCTCGTACACCGGGCACTGGGGATTGGTAGGAATGCGAGAACGGGCGGAACAGATCGGCGCCTCATTCTCCGTCCGCAGCGGCAGCGGCCACGGCACCGTCGTTACGCTCGAGGTCCCGCTCGCCGCCGCCTCCAAGCCAGGCCGGCCTGCCTAACGTCCCACGGACACGTTCCTGCGCACGCGCGCGCGTGCGCAGTACTTCCGGCCGCGTCTTCTCCACGGAGTTGGGCGGATCCTCCCCTCGGAGAATCTTCTCCTACCAGTTTCGGGGAGGTACAGGATTCCTCATTGCGGCGATTTCCCCGCTGCGGCGGTAGCGCCAAACTGGTGCGCGTGCATGGCACCCACCTCTTTGGCGACACAATCACAGTGGACGGACACATGACATCACCAGCGCCGGGAACGACCGAACACCTCCAGATGGTGCTCGACGAACCGCGGACGGTGCCCTTTCAGCCGCCGCGCTACTCCTTCGAGTTCGCGGATACGCCGGACGCATCCCGAATTGCCGCTCTCGGTGCCCAGTACACGCCCGACGCCGTGCGGCGGAGCCTAGCCGAAGGGAATGAGGAGTGGATCATTGCTCGGCGCGGACAGGACATCGTCGCCGCAGTCCGCATACGGGCCGACGGACAGTGGCTCGTGCGCACGGTCGACGCGCCCGTTGTCGCCACCCACCACCTGCACTCCGGACTGGAGCGGTATCTCACGCATCTGGCCGAGCTCTGGGTGCAGTCGCTCACGCTTCCCATCAGCGCCTAACGAGCGCCGGCGGAGCGTTCGGGACATTCTCCGCCGTAAAGGCCTCTCGACTGTACCGGGAGCCCGCATCGCACACGTTACCGGGCTGATTGACGTCACCAGCGTGCCGTGTGTCCTGACGCAGGCTTACTCGTGCGGCTGGTATCCGACTCGAGCGCGCTTCGGAGTGTCCAGCCGCCAGGATCAGCGTTCGCCACTGCCGTACGGGCGGGCACGCGCGACTGGCTGCCGATCCTGGTTGCGGAGACGTCGACGATGAAGGGAACGCCGGGAGAGTGCGCGGATGACCGCGAGGCCTAGCTCCCGGCGCGAGAGGAGCTACGCGGCTCGCGAGTCCGCGTTAGGTTCGAGCAGCTGGTCGATCGCCGCCGAATGCCGATCGGCTGCGAGCGCGGCCCTGACTGCCGCGTGAAGAACCGTCCCGAAACGGCGGCGTTCCTCCGCCAACCCCGTTCCGGGCAGCAGCGCGGCGACGGCAACGTGTGCGGCCCTCCACGACTCCCACATCGGCGCTGTCATGCCAGCCGCGGCGACTTCCTCGAGCGTGGCAGCGATCGCGGCTCTCACGGCGCGCGATTGCTCCGTCGTCGAGTCGTCTCTCGCTAAGTGTCGAATAATCACCTCGACGCGAATGTCCAGCTCGTCGGGTTCATCCGCCGCCGAGACGGTCTCGGTAAGCAGGTAAGCGAAGCGTAGGAACTGCGCCTCGAGTGACGCCCCACCGAAGAGCTGACGGAGGTCAGGGTCACAGCCGAACAGTGTGTCGAAAAAAACCGTCGCGAACCGATCCGCGAATGGCTGCAGTCGCTGCCAGCGGTCGAGTAGCACCTGCCACTCGCGGCGGGCCAGCCGCGTCCCAAACGGATACGGTGACTCGACGAAAGAGTCCGAAGTACTTCGACAGCGGTCGGGGCCGGCTGCTGATGGCGGGATTGCGTCGAACGACATGGGTCTATCCTCCGGGACCGACGGGCGATCCCACTTTCGAGCGTGGTGGGTACGGAAAAACGGCCGAACGGGTTGCGTGCCGACGAAGTCGATGACACGCGTCAAATCACCTGATAGTCACGAGCGTGATTCCAGACGGGTCATTTTGCAGCTTGGCAGATCATCCAAAGCACTCGCGAGGAGCGACGCGCTGTTGCCGTGCAGCAGCGATTACCCACTGCTGGCTCTCTGCGTCGATGACTTCGCCAGGCACCCGGTCGAACCAAGCACGCGCCTGGCGCAAGTCACCGATGCGCCGCCACAGCTCCCCGGTCAGGCACGTCAGGAGTGCACGATCCTCTCGTGGAACGTCGTCGAAAGCGGACAGCGCGGCTTCGAACCTCTGAGCGGCTTTCAGCTGGAAGAACCGTTCTGCTTCCACGTCCTCTTCATCGACGCAACACCACGCCGCGCGCAGCCAGAGGTCCGCGGCGTGCCGAGGGTCGTCTCCGCGCCATTCGGCCACCTTCGCTGCCGCCTCGTATTTCTCGGACGCGGCGCCGGTATTTTTTGCCACAAGCGGCGCGAGCTCGTTCCAGACGTGATCGATCACCGTCATCGAGAGCTCGGTTTCCTGGGTGAAATCCGCCTCCGCGCCTGAAAACCCGCATCGATGACAGCTGTGGATCAGGTAACGAATCGGTGCCGCTCCGAGCGATTCGTCATGAAAGGCCGTCCGCTTTCCAGCGGGCGAGTCGGTGGCTTCCACGGCGCGCGATCGAAAATGATTGTCGCACACCGGACAGCACAGCTCAATCAGTTGAATCCTGGTCATCGGTCGGTCTCCCGTGCGTCGGTGCTCTCTCCACCGCACGTCCGTACTCACCTGTGGTACGCGTTCGGTGACGAGATTGAAGTTGTGTTCACTGCCTAACGCCCCCGCAGACTATCCGCGGGCTGTACGTTGAAGCGACACCGAGGTCAGCTTCGGCCGGGCGTCAATCGCGCGCGCGGGCACGCCCGCGTCATGCCCGTGGCCGCCGCCCGACCCGGCCGCCCACGTCGCCGGCGTCACTCCGTATACCGATTTGAACCAGCGGTTCAAGTGGCTTTGGTCGGCGAAGCCGCATTCGTTCGCCACCCTCGCGATGGCCACGCCCCGAGTGAGCAGCTCACAGGCGGCGGCGAGTCGGACCCGCAGGTGATAGGCATGCGGAGGCAACCCGAAGTCGTAGTGAAATGCCCGAACGACCTGCCACACACTGAGCCCGCTCATGCGAGCGACATCCCCGCTGGGGACCGGCTCGTTCACATTGGTCTTGAGGTAGGTGCGCACGGCATCCAGCGGACTGGTGCGACGGGCGCGGTCGGCGGCCAATGGCGAGCTGCACGCCAAGAGCTGCTCGAGGACGGATCCGGTCGCGGCCGCGTCGTCGACCGACGCCACCGGAGGCAGCAACCGAGAGACGAGTCCGGCCAATCGCTCGCCGAGCGCTGGATCTGTAACAAGTGCAGCGTCGGCGGGGAGGCCGCGCGCCTCGAGGTCAGGACCTCTGAGCAGCAAAGTCACAGCCCCTTGGCCCGGCTCACCCACCGCGCGCAGCCCATAGAGCTGGAACGGCCGGATCAGGACCGCCGAGTTTCTGGGGGCGACGACATCTCGTCTCGACTCGACAGTGACCACCGCCGGGGACCTAACGAGGCAGATCGCGAACCAGGGGTGCATTCGCAGACCGAGGTCTCCGCCGTGGTCCTCCACACCGACGATGTCGGCCACCTCACGCGGGAACGGCCGCCAGACTCGGGCTTTCGGATGTCTGGCCCGGGCATTCGGCGTGAACGGCAGAAGCGCTGTTGCCAACGACATAGTCCTGTCCTCGCTCTGATCGAGGCGCTGAGCTACGCGCATCGGCTGTAGGAGTGGTTGTCGTCCGGTCGTGTTCTGGTGCCACGACGGTCGGAGGTTTGAAGGGTCAGCAGGGCGACGCTTACATCGTGCGCGTCGCGGATGTCGGCGGCGGCCTCTGAGGTCAGGTCGTACATCACCTCGATCGTCTCGGTATCACGGCGGACATCGCGGGCGGCCTGGCGCGCGACCGCGGCGCGGCCGCTGGAGCAAATTGGACAGCTCAATTCGATTTGGCGTAGCGTCGTCATTGTCGCACCCTCGTTCAACTGCGTCGCTGTTCGCGCGCTGATCCTGCACGAGAGTCTAGCGCTGTCATCGCTCGCGCAAATCGCGGAAACGGGGTGTCCTTTACCTCCCAAAACGGGGTATCCGCATGGTCGCCCACGAAATCGCGTTGCTGGGTGGGAGCGTGACACGCCCATGGTCGCAGCGCCTGCAACGTTAGGCGGTGCGAGCGGGGCCGCGACGCAGATCCACGGTGGGCATCCGCTACGCACCGGTCATGCGGCCGGTCAGTGCGCGCTCGCCATCCAATGAAACCGACCCGCCGCCGCGGATACCACAAACGTGGTATTGCTACGACAGCCGCCAGATCGTTTCATTCACGTGTGACTATTCGCGTACTGGCAGTCGACGATCATCCGGTGGTGCGGACGGGCATCCGGGCAATGATCGCGAACGAGAGCGACATGAGCGTCGTCGCCGAGGCCGGGGACGGCAACGAGGCCGCTGCGTTGTATGATGCGGAGAAGCCGGATGTCGTTCTCATGGATCTTCGGATGCCGAAGGCTGACGGGATCGCGGGGATCCGCATGATACTGGCGGCGCATCCCGAGGCGCGCATTATCGCGTTGACCAGCTACGAGGGCGATGCGGACATCTACCGCGCGCTCGACGCCGGCGCGTGCGGCTACCTGATCAAGGACATGTTGGGGACGCAGGTCGTGAACGCGGTACGGACCGCGGCGGCCGGCAAGCGCGTGATTCCCCCGGAAGTCGCCAGCCGGCTCGCCGAGTTTACGCCGCGACTCGACCTGACTTCGAGGGAGGTCGAGGTTCTCCGTCTCACGGCCAAGGGGCTCGGAAACCGGGAGATCGCCCGTATCATCGGACGCACCGAAGAGACCGTGAAGGTGCATCTCAAGCACGTGATGGCGAAGCTCGACGTCACGGGGCGCACCGAGGCTGTCACCCTCGCTCTCCAGCGCGGAATCATCCACCTGGACGACTGAGCTGCGCCCAGAAGTCCGGTCAGCGCCACGCTTCCATCGTGCAGGCGCGGACCACAGTGCGACGATGCTCGAACCGGCATCCGCCGCCGCCTGAATCGTGATGCTCGGCGCGGCCGCCGCGGGTTCATTCCCGACATGTCGGACAGCACTGCTGCGCGCACCTGCGCAAGGCATTCGGCATGAAGCCAAGCCGACTCGCCCCGTGACGGCCGGGCGTGTGGTGTTCGCTCCACCTGATCTTCACACCTCGATTCATTGAGTACGGTTCGACGTTCATACGCCGCCCTCCGGTAGGGCGTGTGAGCGAAAGCGTCGTCGCGAGCCACTCACTTCGCAGCAGGATTACCCGTCCGGGTGATGACGCCGCTTCCACCGGCGTCCTACTCTTCCGCCGTGACCGCGATTCACCGTGCACTCGGACGCCTCCACTCACAGTACCGTGTCCCTCGGCACGGGCTGCCTAACGGGACGTGGATGGCATCGAGTGTCGACACCAGAGAGGCCGCCGTGTCCACCCGCTCTTCAGGCGTAACGCCCGTGCTCACGCTCACCCGCCAGCGACCGACCGAGTTCCGATCCTGGACGGATGCGCGCCTGATCGCCGCCATTCAGGCGGAGCCGCCCGACCAGGATGCGTTGCACGAGCTGGTGACACGCTACTGGCACCCGCTGTTAGCACGGTGTCGGGCGCTGACGATGAATAGCGACCTAGCGGCGGACCTCGTACAGGAAACGTGGTCACGAGTGCTGCGCGCGCGGGCCGGGCTGCGGCCGGACGGCAGCTTTCTGGGGTACATCATGGCCGTCGCGACGAACATTTGCCGCGATCAGCGGCGCTTGTCGCGTCGCGCGGGCGACATGGCGGAGCATCGTCTGTTGTCGCTCGAACTGGCGATGCCGTCGGACGAAGACGACACCGTTATTCTCGCGGATGTCATCCCCGACACGCAGACGCTCGGGCGCGCGGATCGGCTCGCACTGGCGATCGACCTTGACGGCGCCTTCGCGCACCTAACGCCACGACTACGAGAGGTGGTTGTGGCGCGATACATCCGAGGCGAGTCGGCGGCTGCCATTGGCCGCCGGCATGATTGCACGGAGCAGACGATCACCACCTGGCTCCGCCGAGCCGGCCGCCTGCTCCAGGAGTACTTGGCCGCGTCCTAGTGCCACGTCCGATCCGCAGCCTGCTCGGCCTCATTGTCTCGAGCACCAATCTCCAGCTCGATATCGGGGACCCTCGGACAGGAGCAGCGTCGCCGCCTGCTCGAGCTGACGCAGCGTGCGACGCGGCCAAATGGCTCCGAAGTCGTCATCAGCGCCCGCCACCGGCGCCTTCAGGGTCGCTGACACCGGACCTGGTATCCCTGGCGACAGTCTGAATCATCAGTTCGACCGCTTGTGGCAGGCAGGCCCTGGCGCAACTTACGACGCCGCGCGGCGAGAAGTCGCTAGCGCCCTGGCACTCCGAACTACGCCTTGCGCCTCGTCCAGGCCAGCATCGCGGATCTTGTCGAGATCGAGGTCGCGCTGCAGGCGGCGCATCGCCTCCTGACCGATCACGTTGGCATCGCGCAGGCCCACGACCGCTGCGCCGGCGGCTTCGCGAACCTCGCGCTCGATCTCCCGCACGGCGTGGATGTCGGTCCCGCCCTCGTCTGGAGCCGGCTCATCGATGCGTCCTGCGCGGATTCCAGTGCGCATCGCGATCACGGCCCGCAGGTACATCACGGCTTCCGGCGCCAGGCGCTCGTCTTCGGCCAGCACATCCAACCGTTCGGTCGCCACGCGTGCGGCTTCCCGCCGTCCACGTCGCATCTCGTCCTCCACGCTGTCGTCGTGCGGTATCGCGAGGAGGCGGATGACCGGGCGGAGCGTCAGCCCCATCACGATCAGCGTCATGCCGACAACTCCGATGGCAATGGCGGTAAGCGTCTCGCGTCCCGCAAAGGGCGCCCCGGACGCCGTGAGAAGTGGCACGCCGAGCACCATCACCAGCGTGTCGCCGCCCCGCAGTCCCGCCCACGAGAGCACGACGAGCGATCTCCACGAGGGTCGCTGCTCCCCCGCGGAACGGCGTTTACCCCCGAGGCGCGGAAGGTAGTTGCCAAGGAAGACGGTGCACAGGCGGACGCCGACGATCGTCAGGCTGACCAGAACGGCGGCGCGAAGCAGTCCCGGATCCTTCCCACGCCACAGGGTCGGCGCGAGCTCGCCGAGCTGGATGCCGATGAGGGTGAACACCAATCCGCCGACGCAGAAGATGAGCGTTTCCCAGACGCCGCGCCCCTGCACGCGCGTGCCCGCCGACACGGTCCGCGGCACGAACCGCGAGAAGCAGAACCCGGCGACGACCACGGCGAGCACCCCCGATGCCCCTATGTGCTCGGCGATCAGGTAGGCGGCAAATGGGGTGAGCAGCGACAACGTCGACGCAGCTGTCGCGTCCGTGATCCACCGCGACAGCCGCGCGACCAGCCACCCAATGGCAAGCCCGACCGCCGCGCCGCCGGCCGCCATCAAGACGAACCCGGTCGCTGCCTCAACCAGGGAAAAGGTGCCAACGATCGCGGCGCTCACGGCGAGGCGGTAAATCACGAAGGCGGCTGTGTCGTTCAGCAGCGTCTCACCCTCGAGGACGGTGACGAGGCGAGTCGGAACGCCAAGCCGCCGGGCGATGGCTGTGGTGACGTCGGCATCAGTCGGTGCCACCATTGCCCCGAGCACGAAGGCCGACGCCCAAGGAAGCGCGGGGGCGACGGTGTGGGCGACGACGGCGACGACGACGGTGGTGACGAGGACGAGCACGACCGCGAGCAGCAGGATCGACCGTGCGTTCCGGCGAACGTCTCGCATCGAGGTGGTCGTCGACGTCCAGAAGAGCAGCGGCGGAACGAAGAGCACCAGGACGAGCTCGGGCGCGAACGTCAGGCCATGGAAGATCGGTAGCGCTGACAGCAGGAGCCCGCATATCACCTGCGCGATCGGCAGCGGCACGTCAAGCCGCTTTGCGAGGGGCTCCACGAGAACTGCGGCAAAGAGCAGCGCAAGGATGGTGGTGAAGTCGTGCAATGGGCGCGCCCTCCGGCGCTCGTGAATCGGCGCAGGCGCGCTGTGGAGCGGACGAGCACTTCAGAGCGCTGGACCGCGAGCTGGATCACGCCTCTCTCTTCCGGTACGCTGGCGTGCCCGGAATCGAAAGGGCGTGCCTCCGGCGGCGCGGAGCGATGTCCGCCAGTGCGATCGGCGTCTATTTCAACGGGGAGATGCGCCGCGTACACGAAACGAGAAGCAGCGATTTCTCGCGAGACGCGGGAAGGGTGATGCCGATCAGCACAGCCGGATTTGTACCGTGATGCGCGGTGACCACTGCGTCGTTCCGTCCAGTTTCATTCGCGCGCTCGTTGTTGGCGCTATCCAGTGTGAGACTGGGGTTCCCCCTGTAATTATGGTGGCTATTGCTCGGCCTTCTCTGGAGCTGTGCGGCGACCGGCATCGGAAGTCCCGCGGAAGGAACGAGACGCTTTGTCTGTCGAGTGAAAGCAGACGCGGTCCGGGTGTGCTCGCAGTCTTCCCGCCACTGGGGCCACACCGGCCGGCGTCGCACGCCAGCCGTCGCCCGACGTCAGATGACGGGGACCAGGACCAGGGCCACCATGAGACACGCTGTCAACGCGACGGAAAGTGCGAGAGCGCTGTAGAGGTGACGGAGCGCAGCCAGCTTGGTGTCCGCAAGCCCGCTGAACGCCAGCGAAATCTCGCTGAGCTGCCGGCTCAACTCCTCTCCGGTGATCCGCTGCCATCTCGCGTGATACTCCTTCGGGCTCGGCCGGCTTGATCCCACCGGCAGAATACCACGCGAGACTGGTGTCTCGGCTGGGTCCTCGAGGATGGGTTGCTTGGCGAGGTGCTCGAATTCGGCGGCGGAGAGCCGCGGACGCAGGCCGCGCAGTGCCTCGCGCAGTACCACCACCGCCAGTATCACGTACATCACGCCGAAGACCCGACCTGCCCATGCTGCTGGGCCGGGGTCCTGCTTAAAGGCGTCGAAACGTGAGAGCACGAGCAGGGCGGCTGCGTTCGTTACGCCGAAGACGATGAGCGCGTACCTCACTCGCTTGTCTAACCCTTCCGATAGGCGGCGCTCCAGTTCGATCACTTCCCATTGATTCCGGATGCGCTCCCCAATGCTCAACTCCTCGCCGGCCTGGACCAGACGCCGGCGCACCTTCTTCACGGCACGGCGCTGCAGTGAATCTTGCCCGTGTTGATCGATCATCTCCGACCCTCCGTCGCGCCGCCCCGTTCGAGTACGTCGATTTCACGCCGAGCGTGCGATGTGATCATCGTTGGCGCACTCCAGTCGGACGGTGAAATCGGAGGATTCTCCGATGGACTTCAGCCTATCCCGCAGCGTGTCGGGCTCCGAGTTCCGCCGGAAGCGAACGAGATAGAGCAGTGTCGATGGCAGGACGGCACTTTTCGGGACTCGGCCGATGGCTCTCCGGTTGCCTGTCGAGCCGTCGAGCCGCCAACGCTTCGTCTCGCGCTGCAGGAACATCTCCACGAGCAGGCGCGCCCGTTCCACCTGTGCCGTCTCGATGACGAAGTAGCCAAGGCGAGGCCGGCGGAACACGACTGCGGGACCGTTGCTGGTCCCGGGATCGTCGTCGGGATGCTGGTCAGCGGCCACCCTTGCGGGCACTCCGTGTACATCGGTGAAGGTCGGCGTCTCAACCTCGGGGGCCGTACGGTGCGTCAAGAACCGACGCAGCGCGGCGAGATGTGCAGTGGGAACGAACACGAGGACCAGGCAGACAATCGCGAGCGGCAGCACGAACAGAGTCGTCGCGAGTACAGAGACGATGATTCCAGAAAGGACGGGTGTGTTCATGGCGTCGCTTTCGATCCTCCGATCGCGGTCCGTTAGGCGGCGGGCAGTATCACGGCCCGTCCTTGCAGCGTGCCGGCCTGCAGCCGTTCGTACGCGACAGGCGCGTTACCGAGGGGGAACCTCTCGATGTGGGGCGATATGAGGCCGGCCTGGGCGAGCGCGATCACCTCGCGGAGCTCTGCGCGACTTCCGTAGAAGGGCATCACGACCTGCGTCTCCACCGGTATGCCCGCCCAACCAGCGGCGTTAGGCGCCAGTGTCAATGAGCCACCACCGAGGCCCAAGAGTGTCAGCCGTCCACCGGTCGCGACGATCGACGCGCCCAATGTCAGTGTAGGAGTGGCGCAGACGAAATCGAGCACGACCTCCACACCGCCAGGCGACCGGCCCACCAGCGCTCGAATCTGCGCCGCCGCATCATCATCGGATCTGATTCCTGCGTGCGCGCCGATCTGCTTCGCCAGCGCCAGTGCTTCATCCTTCACGTCGACGGCGACGATCCGTGTTGCCGTGGTGGCAGCGAGAATCTGGACGGCCATGTGACCCAGTCCGCCGACGCCGATCACGACGCACGTCGCGCCGGGCCGCAGCAGGTCGCGACTGAGCTCGATCGCATGGTACGGCGTCAGGCCGGCGTCGGTGAGCGGTGCGGCCAGCGCGACGTCGAGGTCGCCGATCGGAACGAGCTGCTTCGCGGGTACGCTCACGTACTCCGCCATGCCGCCGTCCCGAGTGAAACCGGGACCGCCGATTCGATTTACCTGGCACGCGTTCTCGCGACCGAGCAGGCAGGCACGGCACTGTCCGCAACCGCTGATCCCGTACAATGCAACGGGTTCGCCTCGGCCCCACCCTGTCACATCCGGGCCGACGGCTTCGACCCAGCCCGCGTTCTCGTGTCCCAGCGTGAGCGGCATCGGAAAGCCGGCGTTCGCTGGTGCGTCGATGATGTGGAGATCCGAGTGACAGACTCCGGCCGCGCCGACCTTCACGAGAACCTCACCCGGTCCGGGCTCAGGCTGCGACGTAATGGTGAGCTCTGTCTCGTGTGGTGCCGTCAGTCGAAAGGCGCGCACTGCCTGCTCCGGGTGTTCACGTTCTTGGTGGGTGATGGTCGCGACGGTTGGAAATATCCAGCCTGCGGGTCGCGTGCACATTCCCCAGACGGGGTATTCCGCTGCGCTGTGGATTCTGCCTAACGCGTCCCGGCAGCGACATCTTGTAGCGCGCCGGGCAAAGCGATCTCAATGCGCCTCGTGAGCGCAGCGGTCAGACGGGCGAGGCCGATGGCGCAGTCTCCTCTCGTGGAGCAACACAGCGACCAGGCTCGTCAACCCGGCGAGTTGATCAGACCCGCCCGAAGCTTCTCGATGCCACGTTAGGCATGCAGCAGGCAGACCGTGCTCACGGTTCCGAACCGATCATCGCGGTGGCTTCGGTCGCAGTTGGCAATGCAAAATGGAAGGTTGCTCCACGGCCATCGTTCCCTGTGGCCCAAATGCGGCCCCCATGCGATTCGATGATCGTGCGACTGATCGACAGTCCCATGCCGCTCCCATGCGGTTTCGTGGTGAAGAAGGCGTCGAACACCCGGCCATCGCTTTCGGCCGGCAAACCCACGCCGGTGTCGCTGACCGAAATCCTCACTGTGTCGTCATCCATCGCCGACATGACGGCCAGCACGCCACCCGTGTCATTCATCGCCTCGATGCCGTTGAGCATGAGGTTCATGAGCACCTGCTGAAGTTGCACACGGTCCGCACTGATGTCCGGCAGGTTGGAGGCAAGGTGGGTGCGAATGCTCACCGCATGCCGGTTCGCCTCATCGCCTAGCAAGACCGCCATTTCGCGGACCGCTTCGTTGACGTTCACCGGTTCCCGGGTGGTGGGAGCCTTCGTGTACAGCGCGCGTAGACGATCGATGATCTCCGTCGCGCGCGTCCCATCCTGCACGATCCTCTCGATCGCCTCGGAGGCCTCGCGCACGTCAGGCTGCTCGCGACGCAGCCAGCGCAAACTCGTTTGCGCGTTGATCAGCGAAGCCGTGAGCGGCTGCTTCAACTCGTGCGATATCGAGGCCGCCATTTCTCCGAGGACGGTAACGCGGTCGATATGAGCGAGCTCCGACTGCAACTCGTCGGCGCGCTTGCGGTCCTGGATATCGGTTGCCACGCCGCACCACTTCGTCACGTTCCCGCTGTGATCCCGCAACGGCGTGGCGCGCACTTGGAACCAACGGTACACCCCATCCGACCCTCGAGCCCGGGCCTCATACTCCAGCGGTTCGGCCGTCGCGACCGCCGTCCGCCAATTGTCGAGGACGCGGGTGAGTTCATCCGGATGTACCGCCTGCTGCCATCCCTCGCCCAGCGACTGCTCGACCGGCAGACCTGTGTAATCCACCCAGCGGCGGTTCCAGAATGCGCGACGGCCATCGGCGTCCGTGACAAACGCCACCGCCGGAATGGACTCGACCATTTCCCGGAACTTCTTTTCCTGCTCCTGAAGGTGCCGGACCCGGAATCGGTGAGCCGTCCACAGCAGCACCAGGAGCAGCATCGCGCTGACGGCACGGAACCAATTGGTCTGGAAAAACCGCGGCCGCAGCGTGAAACGCGTGCCGGCTCCGTGCTCGTTCCAAATGCCGTTGCTGTTCGCCGCAATCACGCGGAACGTGTATTCGCCGGGCGCCATGTTCGTATAGCGAACGCTGCGACGGGTGCCGGCGTCTACCCAGTTCGTGTCGAAAGGCTCCAGCCGGTACTTGAAACGTGCCTTTTCCGGAGCCGAGAAGCTCAGCGCGGTGAATCGAAAATCGAGGGTGTTGTGTCCCGGGGGGATGGATGTCTTACCGTTAGGCGTGAGCGTCAACGTGTCCGCCCGAGCCTCCTCCAGCACGACGGGCGGCGGGGTGAGAACGCCCGCCGTGGGGTCGACGGCGACCACCCCTCGCAACGTCGCGAACCAGAGCCGGCCGTCAGGAGCCTCGAAGATGGCCGGGCTCCCCTGGTTGCATTCGCTGCTCCGCATGCCCTCGGCGATCCCGTAGGTGACGGGCAGGATGGCGGACACTCTCCCGTCGAGAAAATCATTCAGCTGCTTCAGGTCGAGGCGGAAGATGTCCTGATTGGAGCTGACCCAGAGCTGCCCCCGATACTCGTGCAGCTGCACGAGCATGTTGTTAGGCAGCCCCTCCTTGCTCGTGATCGCCTTGAAATGCCCGTCGCGAAAGCGGTTCAGCCCCCCACCATACGTAGCGACCCACAGGCTGCCGCTGGAGTCGCTGACCACGTCATACACCGCGTCGTTGGCAAGACCCTGCTCGTGGTTGTAAAGGTCGGTTTTTCCGTCACGCACTCGCCAGAGCCCTTGCAAGCCGCCCACCCATAAAACGCCGTCGCGGTCCTCCATGATGTCCCGCACATCCGTGATGCCCGGTACCTGCTCCCACCGGTCGCCGCGCCGGCGATACAGGCCGCCGGGCGCGTCTTCCATCAGCGCGCCGACCCAGAGCGTGCCGCGCCGGTCCTCGTAGATCGCGCGCACGACTTTCGCTTCGATCGCGGATGTCAGCACGCCCGATCGCCAGCGCTGCAATCCGCCGTATCCCCCGAGCCACAGATCGCCATCTCGTGTCTGCGCGATGGCCCGCAGGTTCGTCACGCCCGGCACGAGGTGAAATCCCTGTCGATCGGACCGATACAGCACATCGCCGCCCAGCCAGGTCACACCTTCGCGGTCACGGAACACGGCATTGAAACCAACGTCGGCGAGCCCTTCTCGACTGCCATACGCGGTCAGGGGCGCTCGTCGAAAGCGGATCAGTCCACTCGCGATCGTTCCGACCCACAGGTTTCCTTCATGATCCGCCCACAATCTGCGGACTTTCACCGCATCATCCGAAGGCCACGGAAGCGGTTCGGGAGCGATGATGCTTGTCGCGCTCGAGATGCGAATGAGACCCGCGGGGACGATCACCAACACGTTGCCGTCCACGCCGTCGTCCGCGATCGCGAGTAGGGGATAGTTTTGCGTGATTTTCAGCCTTGGTGGCGGAAGATCGACATTGCTGAACACGCCCCGGTAATAGCGGACGAGCCGATACGATTCGGCATCGGCGATCCAGATACTTCCGTCGGGAGCTTCGCGGACGCGCCAATTGCCCGGCTCATTCAGGCTGGCGATGCTTCCATCCGCCCCGATGCGCATCACTTGAGTAGCGGAGCGAAACCACATGGCGCCGCCATGACGCTCCTGCCGGAGAAACTCGAATACCGGTGTTCCGCGATGAGTAGGGTACGCCTCCAATCTGGATCCGACGAACCGCGCCACGCCCCGCGACGTGTTGATCCACACGGTGCCGTCGCGATCCTCACGGATGGAGCTGACGAAGTCGCTCGGCAGACCGTCGCGCTGGGTGTAGGTCACTGCAACGCCGTCGCGAAGGCGCGTCAGGCCTCCGTCGACGGTGCCGATCCACAGGTCTCCGGACCGGCTCTCGGCCACGTGCAGAATGCGAGCGCTGCCGAACCCACGGCTGTCTGCCGGGCTGAAAACGGTGAAGCGCTCGCCATCGAAGCGCGCCAGCCCACCGAACGTCCCGATCCAGAAATAGCCCTTTTGGTCCTGCAGGATGGCGTTGACGGAGTTCTGCGGCAGGCCCTGTTCCGTTTGCCAGACTTTGGCGATGTACTGCGGCGGTGGTGATTGGGCGTAGATGGGAACGACCAGGAGGTCAGCAAGGGGGCTCGCGGCGAGGACCAAGGCGCTGTTACAAGAGCCCACGACCACCGCAGCCGTTCTTCGAACGCGGTTACCGCGAAGCGAAACAGGTGGGTGAAAAGACATTCTCCTCCTGGGCTGCGAGGTGCCGCCACAGCATGCTGTCATCGTCACGGAGGAGCTGTCGCGCTCGGGAGCGAGAGCGTCGGCGGCCTCGCCGACGTTAGGTACAGGTTGAGCGACCCCACCGGCAGGTCGGCCTTGAGCTTAACCATGATGCGGTTCGCGTCCTCGGAGAACCAGATCTCGGCCTTGCTGTTCTCCGAGAAGATGCCCTTGGACTTGATGATCGGCTGGACGACGATAGTCCGAAAGGTCCCCGCGGGCACCCTGACCGTCTCGCGGCGAAGAACCTTGATGCGGACCGGGTTCTTGTTGGGGCGAAAGTATCGGTCGAACGAATACGTCTGTCCGACCTCGAGCGGCACGGTGCGGATGAAGTAGATGAACGACGCATCGTCCAGCGGATCCGAGACCGACGGCTGCTCCGGCTTGATCAGCTCCCGATACATCGCTCGATCGGGGAAGATCTCGTATTGCTTCTTTCGATCCGATCCGGTCTGCTCGAAGTCCTGCGTGAACCTGAGCGACGCCATCGTCGCCGTGTCCATCCAGGTTTCCATCGTGTTGTCGGCCTTGTATCCGAGAATGCCGCCCTTCACCCGGAGTACCGCCCGCCACGCATCGCGCCCGCGGATCGTGTCGACGCTCATCACTTCCATACTGCCACGACCCGCCCTGAACGGGCCCAGCTTCACGTCGTACGTGAATCGCTCGCCCACACCGAACGGAACGGCCGGCGCGAGCCGCGCATCATGAGGCAACAGCGCCGCCACCGCCGTCGCGATCGCGAGGATACATGTCAGGGGCGGCGTCGTCATGTCGCTGCCGTCGAAGGAGAGGCGATGCGGCGGCTGCGCGTCGCCCACGCGAAGGGGGCGTTTGCTACCATGGTTGTATCCTCGTGCTGCGGTGTGCACGAGAGTCTACGGGAGCCTCCGCATCGGGGAAATCGCCGGGATGAGTAGTCGTGTTCTTCCGCGAAAGTGGTACGCGATCACTCACTCGGAATACGACCGCCGTGCACCCCGACGATTCCGTGCGTAATCGTTAGGCCGAGCCCGCCGGCCCAGGCGAAGGATTCAATGCACGGGCTTACGCACTCAGCGCAGTGCGAATCGCACCGAACAGGTCGCCGTCGCTGAACGGCTTGCGAAGGCGAGGAACCTGGCCGGCCTGACCTACGAGGTGACGCGTCGCCGGATCATCCCGGCCGGTCATCAGGATTACCGGGAGGGCTGAGCCGGTTGCGGCCAGCCGCAGCACCAGAGCCACGCCGCTGATCCCTGGAAGGTTGACGTCGGCTATCAGCAAGTCGGCCCGTTCCACGGCGCCTGCGCTGAGAAAGTCTTCTGCGGATGCGAAGGTCAACGTGTCGAATGCCGCGGACCGCAATAGCTGCTGCAGCGCGGTGCGCACCGCGAGGTCGTCCTCAACCACGGCGATGGTGGTACGCGTCTCTGTCATGAGTCGCAGGGTAACCGGCCCGTGAGTCGCCCCGCCAGCCTACTTTCGTAGGACGGACGGTCTCCCTGAAGCCCCGGCGCCCGACGGCGCAATCAAAGGGCCCACGAGCTCCGAAGTAGCGCCTTCCTCCCGGTATCGTGCCCGCGGACGCAGCGCGTCCGACTGAAGATCGATGCTCGCCACGCCCGGCGTCGTCCCCTGAAGGCATAGTCCCGATATACCACTATCAGGGGGGGTCGCGCATCCCTGAGTTGGGGAGCGAAACAGTGCACTTCTTGGGGACGCACACTCGAATGGCGGTGCCTACACTCGACTGGCATGAGTGCAGTCGGTGAACCAGGGGAACACCACCATGAAGAGATTCGGAATCACGGGAGCGTCGGCGGCCAGCCTGTTAGTCGGGCTGGCCGTGGCGCATCCGCTGTACGCACAGCGGATGCGCGACCAGTTTCGCGCAGCAAGCCCCTCTGTCGTAGTCGTGCGCACCGTCGAACATACCTCGGCATCGACACCTGCCGACGGCTTCGTCGGTGCGTTCGGGATCGGCTCCGGGGTCCTCATCTCGGCCGATGGCAAGGTAATGACCGCGGCACACGTCGTTCAGACAGCCGATCGCGTGGCAGTCGAGTTCGCGAATGGGATGAGTGTACCCGCGCGCGTGATTGGGTCCGAGGTTCGTGCCGACGTCGCGCTATTACAGCTCGAACGTGTTCCGCCGGGTGCCGTCGCTGCCAGGCTTGCCGATTCGGACAGCGTTCAGGTTGGCGACGACGTGTTCATCATCGGCGCACCGTATGGGCTGGGTCACAGCCTCAGTGTAGGGCACGTGAGTGGACGGCACGACATGCACCGCAGTGTCCGAGGTGTGCGGGTCGAGGTTCTCCAGACAGATGCCGCAGTCAATATGGGCAACTCCGGAGGACCGATGTTCAATTCGAACGGCGGTGTCGTGGGCATCGTGAGCCAGATCCTTTCGCAGTCGGGAGGATTCGAAGGTATCGGGTTCGCCGTATCGTCGAAGGTGGCGAGAGAGCTCTTGCTGTCACAGCAACTGTTCTGGTCCGGCGTCGAAGGGTATCTGCTCACCGATTCGCTTGCGCGGGCGTTCAACATTCCTCAACCGGCCGGACTGTTGATTCAGCACGTGGCGGAGGGGTCGCCGGGTGCCGCGATGGGACTGCGTGCAGGTACGATGCGGGTGAAGGTCGGTGACGAGCTGCTTCTCGCCGGCGGTGATGTCGTGCTGTCCGTGGCGGGGGTCGTGGTTGCCGATGACGATGCGGTGCTCGATCGTATACAGCGCGCGCTCGCCGGGCCTGGCGCAGTGGAGCTCACTGTGCTGCGCGCGGGGAAAGTCGCGACCTTACGGACGCGCTGAGTCGGCGTCGCGCGCGAATCGTTAGGTCGGCAGGCGGTGGCGCAGAACCGTCTCCGGTCTCCCCTGCGTCACTACCTAACGCGTACTTGTCCTGCCACGGCGACCGGGGTCACTGCGCGTCCGACCTCGGCGTGGGCACGGTACGATCGCCGATGCGATCCAGCCGGAAGAGACGGTACCGTCGAACGCGTGGCTGTTCGTGCCGATGACCTGGTCCGCGCCGAGCGTGTTTTACAAACGCCGGGAGAGTTCCTTCGCGTTCGGTCCGATCTCGGCTACCGCGCCGCCGAGGTCACCCATCGTCGCGGGAACTGCAGCGGCGTCAATCTGTGCAGGGGACCCGATCGAGCAGCACCTCGAGCAGCACCACGTCATTGGCGGTAAGACTCCGTGCCGATCTCGACGATCAGCTGCCCTTCAGCGACAATGGGGACGGTCCGCATTGGTGCCAACGTCGAATACATCAGCGCCGCCGTACCGATCGATACGTGCGGCGCTCATGGTCTCTCTCGTTAGGGTTGACTCGAGCAGTGGACTCTTTCAAGCGGGTGGACGCTCGCGGCCACACCGCGGCTGCTCGATCGGGGTACTGACCTCTGATCAGCGGAGCCGCCCCGGTGTCAGCGGCGCTGGAACACCGGGTCGAGTCGCGTGAGATGCATCGCCTCCTCAGCACCGCGGCGATCCGCGGGGCGCGTGACGTATGAAACCGCCAGCACCCCGATCAACGCGACGGGTATCAGGGACAGGGCCCCGTCGCCCGCCAGAAAGTGGGCCACGGTTGCCGCGATCCACGTGAAGGTAAAGCCTGCGTACGCCCATTCCTTCAACGTCGGTAGCAGTGGCAGGAGCAGCACGATGGCTCCGGCCAGCTTCGCGATACCGAGCAGGACACGCAACTGCTGTGGGTATCCCACATGCTCGAATCGCTCGACCGCTATGGGGGCGGCGGTCAGATAGGTGAATGCGCCGTACAGCGCCTCGGTCGCCACGAGACCCGTGGCTCCCCAGAATGCAATGTTTTTTCGTGACATGGTGCCTCCTCTTGTTAGGCATGGGGCCGAATCTGCAGCCGACAATCGCGACGTGATGCCGGCGGTTCCTTGCATCAGCTTCTATCTCGTCCTGACCATCAGGCCGAACAACAAGTAGTGGACGTCCTTGGTTCCATCAGAGCGTTCATACATGTAGGACGGCTGAAACAACACGCGCTTCGTGACTGGCAGCGTGACGCCACTCAAGACTCGATGCTTGTCCCACCCCCCACCGCCCCCGTCGTAATAGGCTTCGTAGTCGGCGAAGGGCTTCCAGACGCTGCCTGCGACAGCGACGGGGTATGCTATCCCCAACCGCCCGCGATAGCGGTTGATGTCGTCCGCCGCGCCCTGACGAAACCTTCTGACATACATGTTGCGGGCGGACAGCTCGAGCTTGCGAACGGAATAGGTCAGTGTTCCGTCGATGCGGAATTGGTGCTCGTCGTAGCTGTCCGTGAATCCTGCCGGTTTGGGCGCGAGCTCATTGAGCCCGCTTGCCGGAGCCGAGTAGTACATGTAGCTGGGCGTGATCGTCAGAAACTTTGTCGCCCGAATGGAAACGTCGACCTGTCCGACTGGTACATCCAGCTCGCCGATGTAAAACCCGGTGAGCTTGAGATCGACGCGGCGTTGTAGAGGAGTGATCAGCGTCAGCCACCCCGAGGGCGCGAAGACGGAACCAGATCCATTACTCCGTGCAGGTGCGTCCACCTCCTGCGCACCGCACAGCGCCGGATGCAAAACCACCGAAGCAACCAGAAGCGCTGGCATCAGACGCAGCGCGACCATCGGCTGCAAACGAAATCTCGTGAATCCTTGCATGGCGTCTCACCTGTTGTTAGCGGTCAGCTGCTGTGAGGCGTACCCCGCCGCACGACCGCGAAACTATGCGTTCGACGGTGGCGGACACTTGAACGCTGTAGAGGAACGAAATTGCGGCGAGGTTGTACTCCGCCCGATTCCGCCGGACTGGTGAGCGCGAATCGTCGTTAGGCTTCACATGCGCAGCGTAGACCACGAATGGTGCTAAGCTGGCTGGGCACGAACGCGGGCATCACCCGAACGAGTTATGAAAGGATGCTCCGGCCGGTGAATGTGCGATTGCGGTGGGGCAGGTAGACTCCTGCCGATTCCACATCCATCGCGATCCATGCCACTCCTTCAGACCGTCCGGGACCGGGCCGCCCTCGTCATCGCTATCCTCGCCATGATCGTCGCGGTCGGCCTCTCTCCATTCACGAGTGGGCTTCTCGGCGCGGCGGTCCTTTATGTCGTCTTCGTGCGTCCGTATCGGTGGCTCGAACGGGTGTCGAAGCCGGGGATCGCGGCAACGGCGGTGTTGGTAGCCGCACTTCTGCTCATCGCTCTTCCGGTCACGTGGTTGATCGGAATGCTGATCCACCAGGCGCCCGACGCGCTTCACCAACTTCAGAACAGCGGCGTCTACGCTCGCCTCGGCCGGATGCGCGTTGGCAGTCTCGAAGTGGGACCGGAGCTGGCGAAGGCGAGCGGCACGCTCTTGTCCTGGTTCTCCTCGCAGCTTCTCGTGTTCGTCGGAGGAGCAACGTCATTCGTAGTGAATCTGGTCATCGCGTTCTTCGGGCTGTACTACCTCCTCCGCTCGGGGCCGCAATGGTGGGTAGCGGTTCGCGGTTACATTCCGTTTTTCCCACGAATATCCGACGCGCTGCTCAACCGGTTCTTTGGTGTCACCGAAGCCACCGTCCTTGGCACAGCACTGATCGCTGTGTTTCAGGGCACGCTGGTGGGGACGGGGTTCTGGATCGTGGGCCTCGCGAATCCGGTCTTCTGGGGTGTGGTGACCGCGTTCGCTTCCGTGCTCCCGGTGATGGGAAGCGGATTGATCTGGCTTCCCGCCACGCTCGTCCTGCTCGCGCAGAGCCGGCCCAGTGCTGCCGCAACCATGCTGTTCGTGGGTGCGGGAATCGCGAGCAACGTCGACAACATCGTTCGGCCGCTCGTGTACAAGCGTGTGTCGGACATCCATCCAATGATCACGCTGGTTGGCGCGCTGGCCGGTGTGCGCTACTTCGGCCTGCTCGGCATCCTCCTCGGGCCACTCGCTATTGCCTATCTGTTCGAGACGCTGCGAGCCTATCGCGAGGAATACGGCGCCGTCGAATCGGCACCAGTGCCGAGCCGTTGATGGCGCCTACGCTGTTCAACGTATCCGCCGATCGACCGGCCCGCGTTAGGCGGTGGGGGCCATTCGCCGCGATCGCAGCGCGAACGTCATCGCTCCCGCCTCGGGTCCAACGGCTCGGAGGGTGGTGACGAGCATTCGCACCAGCTCGCGGACGACGTGCGAACTCGCGGGTCTTGGAGTGAATTCACGTGAGGTGTCGGCGAGTTCATAGTGAATTACGGTCCCATTTTGGCTGCTCAAGCATATTTGTGGCGGAGCTGAACACTTCCTGAAAATCCGCGTGTCGGCGGTTCGATTCCGTCCCTATCCATCTACAGGCGTGACATCTACTTATGCCGGCTCGCCGTTCACGGCCGAATGCATGTGCGCGGACATCGGATCC
>Ga0207674_10002262_pt1 | contig 24397 bp, 19 predicted proteins | sample KBSCornC72_FD_184303 | JGI IMG/M metagenome (GOLD analysis project Ga0207674, IMG submission 184303) | Corn rhizosphere microbial communities from Kellogg Biological Station, Michigan, USA - KBS Corn C7-2 (SPAdes) (version 2) | ecosystem: Host-associated > Plants > Roots > Rhizosphere > Soil ...
GATCGACGCGCGGCTGCGCCAGCTGACCGTTCGGCTCGGTGCGGTCGTCAACGACGACCTCGTCCCTGGGGAGGTCGGCGCGGGCGGCGGGGGTGGTGGGGGTGGTCGGAGGGTCGGCGGCGCGGAGGGGCAAGGAGACGGCAATAACCGTGCAGAATACTGCGGCGAAGCGTTTCTTTTGGAGGGGCATGATGCTGTGGGTGCTACTGGGGGTGCTACTGGGCCGCTTGAAGGAACGTTGCCCGGTTCGTCAGCGCTTTAGACGTTTCGCAGCCTGCTTCAGTGAGGCGACGAACGCGGTATGCTCGCGGGTGGCCAGCCCTTTGCGCAGGACGGCATCGACTTTCGCCACGTCCCCCTTGATCAACGCGGGCGCGTCGAGCCAAAGTCCCGGAAACACTTCGCTGCGGAAGACGCCTCGGGTGGACGCTAATTCTTCGTAACGGCCGTCGCGAAGGATGAAGTAATCGATCGCCCGATCAAACACGCGCCAAACGATGTACTCTTTTACGCCGTTGCGACGGTAGACGTCCAGCTTGGTGTGGAGGTCGTAGCTGGCGCTGGTCGCGGCGACTTCCGCAATCAGTTCGGGCGCACCTTCGACGTAGTCGTCCGCGTCAATGCGGGACTGACCGCCGTGCGATTCGAGGATGCGAAGAAACGTATCGGGCTGGGGCACGTTGTCGACGTCAAGGCGGAGTGAGCCGTTGTCGCCGCCTTCGATTCCGGGCGTCGCAATCTGATAAACGCCGAGCCACGTGATGATCTGGAAGTGCGGCGAACTATGTCCACCTGCGGAAACGGGTGGGGGCATGTAAACGACTCCTTCGATCAATTCGGCATTCTTGAGATTGGGTGTCGCGTCGAAGCGCCGCTCAAACTCGGCACGCGTCAGGCGGTCGCCGGGTTGGAGCGGGGGGATCCGCTCGGGTTTGGGACGGGTCGCAAGGGGAACGGACAACGCCTGTGACATATGGGGTTACTCCGCCGACAGTATACCCTAGCCAATTGAGAATATGGGCGAGCCGGGGCGACCCGCCTATCGGGTAGCACGTATCGTGGGACGGCCTATTTCTCTTCCGAGTCGGCGAGGTTTTTCAGGTACTGCTCGACCGCCGGGGCGTATTCGCTGGGGGCGGTTTCCTTGCGGGATTGCATGATGGCGTTGCGGTCGCGGGCGGGGAGCTTGATGAACTCGCCCTGGCCACGGTTGTTGCCGCGCTGGCCGTTGTCGGCGGCGGCGGCGTGGGCGCTTTGGCGCTCGCCGCTGCCCTGGCCCTGGCCTTCGGCGGTGCTCTTGCTTGGGGCCTTGCCTTGGCCGATGGATTGACCTTGCGCCTGGCCCTGGCCTTGTTCTTCGCCCTGGCCTTGGGACTGGGCGTCGCCCTGGCCTTGTTCCTGTCCGGGCTGGCCTTGTCCTTTGCCCTGGGCATTGGCTTGGGCCTTTGACGAGGCGCCTTGCTGGGCCATCGCCAGCGCGGCGGCGGCTTGGGCGAGGGCGGCCTGGGCGTCGGCGGCGCCGGCCTGCGTGGCGGGCTTGTCACCGGCTTCGGCGGCGCCGGCGGCTTGGGCGAGGGCGTCGGTTGCCTGGGCGATGGCGGCATCGACGGCGGCGGGGGCGGAGGCCTGGGCGGCGGCGTCGGCGAGATCTTGGGCGGTGCTCTGCAACGCCTTGGCCTGGGGTTTGGAGGCGGACTTGGCGGCGGCCTGGGCCTTGTCGCCCTGGGCCTTCTGGCCTTGCGCCTTTTCACGCTGGCCGGCGTCGCCCTGGGGTTTGTCGCCTTGGTTAGCGGGGGCGGCGGCGTCGCCCTGGTCGTTGGGCTGGGCGCCGTCGGCCTGTTGCATCGCCTGGCCGATGTCGTTCTGGGCCTTGGCGATGGCCTGCGCGAGATCGGCGTTGGCGGCGGCCATGGCGTCGGCGGGCTGGCCCAACTGATTCTGGAGATCGTTGATCTTCTTGTCGATCGCGTCCTTGGCCTTTTCGAGGTTCGCCAGCGCCTTTTTCTCGTCGGGGCGGGCGGCGGTGGCGTCGCCTTTCTGAAGGCCGTTCTTCGCCGTGTCCTGGTTGGCCTTGGCGTCGGTCAGCGGCGCGGTGGCGTCCTGGGCGGATTGCGGGAGTTGGGCGGCGGCATCGGCGGTGGCGACGGCGTTGTCGGCCTGATCCTTCGCGAGCGCCTTGGTGTCGCTGGCGGCCTTGGCGGCGGCTTGCGAATCGGGAGCGGTGGCGTCGGCGGGCTTGGCGTTCGCGTTGGCGGGATTCGCGTCGGCGGGCTTCGCATCGGGGGCCTTGGCGTCCGCCGGTTTCGCCGCGGCGTCGTTGCCCTTTTGATCGTTCGGCAGTCCGGTCGGTGACTTCTGCATGGCCGCCTTCGGGTTCTGCATCGCCTCGGCCTTGGCGGTGGCGATCTCGATCTTGTTCTCGTTCTTGATGAGGTCGGCGACCTTGTCGCGGGCCTTCTCGAGTTGGTCGAGGTCGGCCTTGGCCTGTTCCAGCGCGGCGATTTCCTTGTCGAGGAGTTTTTCCGCGCGGGCGAGGTTTTCGACGGCGGCCTGCTGCGGGGCGGTCGCCTGTTCGAGCTTGCTGTCACGCTTCTCGGCGGCCTTGTCGATAGCGGCCTGGGCCTTGCCCATTTCCTTGGCGGCCTCGGCGATCGCGTCGGCGGCGGGGACGGATTCCTGGGCCGTTTGCGGCTGAAGGTCGCGGGCGTCGTTCTGCAACTTGGCCTGCTCGGGCGAGATCTGCGTGAGCTTGTCCTTCAGCTCGTTCTTCTTCGTATTCGGTTGATCCTTGGCGGCCTCGGTTTCCTTCTTGAGCTTCTCCTGCTCGTCCTTGAGGGCGGTGACCTTTTCCTTCAGGGCTTTGGCCTCGGCGAGCTTGTCCACGGGAATCTCGTCGCGCTTTTCCTGCTTGTTCAATTCTTCGAGCACGAGCTTGTGGGCAGCTTCGAGGTTGGTGAGCGACGCCGTCTGGCTCTTGACGGATTCTTCGCGGCGCTTGTCGAGGATGGTGGCGCGGGCCTCCTGCATGTGATCTTCGGCCTTCTTGCACTGGTCGGACGCCAGCGGGCAGATGTGCTCGATGTCCTTCTGCACCTCGTTTGTCCGATCGACGACGTCGCCCTGGCGGTCTTCGGCGGAGAAGTAGGCCTCGACGTCTTTCCTGCCGGTTTCCGCCAGCGCCTGGGTCTGAACGATCGTCTGTTTCTCTTCGAAGATGATGCGCTCGAGCTCGGCGGCGGCGAGGCGGAGGATTTCCTGCGGCTCCTTGGGCGGCGCGACCAGGCGCGACAGGTCCCGCAGCATGTTGCGCGAATCGAGCTCGCTCTTGGCGGCGCGGTAGAGCGTGCCGGCCTTGAGCTCGTCAACGGCGTTCTTCAGTGAGTCTTCGATCTTCCCCTTCTGGGCGGCCTGCAGACTTTGATTGAGCCGGTCGGCGGTGCTGCTCTCGGTGTCCTTCGCCAAGGCGCCGAGCTTGTTGATTACGCCCAGGGCTTCGTCGCGGATGGCGGTCTGCTCGTCCTTCTGGACCGACAGGCTGATCTTCTGGTTCTCGTCGAAGCGGTCGAGCGAGCGGCCTTGCGAGAGGCGGACGAGGCGTTTGGCCTCCTTGACGTTGCCGTTCTGGCGGCTGGCGAGCTGGGCGAAACGGAGGGAGAGTTCGTAAAGCTCCTGTTGGCGATCGTATTCCAGCAGCAGTTGGCGGAGTTCGACGACGATCGTCTTCTGTCCGCCGAACGCCTGGGCGACGGTGGCGCGGTTCTTGTTGGCGTCCTGGCCGCGGGCCGAGCCGAGCAGCTCGATGACGCGGGCCATTTCCTTGTCGGACAACTTGCCGAGGACGCTCTTGATGGCGCGGAGGACTTTGACGTCTTCGCCGTCGCCCATGCCGTTGTTTTCGAACTCGGTGACGATGCTGGCGAGGTCGTCGCCGAGGCGCTGGGTGGAGGTGCGGATCATCTGCTGCTTGCGCTCGGACTCGCGGACGCGCTGGTCAACCGGGGCGGCGGAGGGCGCGGCGAAGGCGGGGACGACGCCCCACAGCGCCTGGGAGGCGAGGGCGGCGGCGAGGGCGAGGGTGCGAGTGGATCGTTTCATTGTGACGGATCTCCCTGGAGGCGCGGCAGTAACGATCGGCGGCGCGGGCCGCTTGAAATCATACCAGCTATAGTACGAAAGACGCGGGCGGGGTGTTGAATCTCACCGGGGAAGGGTGCGAAACCGCAAGCGTGCGCGAGAGCGCGTCGGCGAGGGAGGAACGGTTTCAATCCTCACGACGTTCAACCTTTTCGCGCTTTTGCGGGGGACGGTCACCTCGGGCGAGGCGCTGCAGGTCCTTGACTTCGCGCGGGGTCAGCTCGCGGAAGGAACCGGGCGTGAGACCTTCCAGCGTCAGCGGGCCGATTTTAACGCGCGTGAGGTCTTTTACCTTGTGACCGACGCCGGCGAGCATCCGGCGGATTTCGCGGTTGCGGCCTTCGCGGAGGGTGATCTCCAGCACGCTTTTCTCGCGCATCCGCTTGATGACGCGAATGCTGCTCTTGCCGGTCTTGAAACCCTTGCCCTCGCGGTCGGCGAGCCAGATGCCTTGTTCCAGCTTTTCGATTTCGCGGGTGTCTACCGAGCCGTCCACGATGGCGCGGTAGGTCTTGGGGATGCCGTACCGCGGGTGGGTGAGGCGGTTGGTCAGGTCGCCGTCGTTGGTCAGCAGCAGGAGGCCCTTGGATTCGGCGTCGAGTTGGCCGACGGGGTAGAGGCGCCCGGGGAAGATGTTGCCGAGGAGGTCGATGGCGCGGATCTGTTCGCCCTGGGCGACGTTGGTGCTGTAGACGCCCTTGGGCTTGTTGAGGAGGACGTAAAAGCGCTTGCCGGCGACACGGTCGCGTAGGCGAATGCGCTCGCCGTCCACCTCGACCTTGTCGACTGTGGGATCGACAAGCACGGGCAACTTGTGGAGGGTTCGGCCGTTCACACTGACCCGGCCGTCGAGCACCATTTGTTCGATGTTCCGCCGGGAGGCGACGCCGGCGTTGGCGAGGACTTTCTGGATCCGTTCTTTCACGGCGTCATACTTACCCGAAGGAAGGCCGGTTGGGTATGAAGTGAGAATCTTGGTTCGACCTTGTCAACACGCGCAACCGATCTCGCGTTTTAGCAGGGCGCTTAGGGCAAGTTGTTGTTGGGAATATCGGCGTCGAAAATGCGGTAGTAACACTGGAACCCACCTAAGGTGGCTCCCAAATCAATGCTAAACCCATTCTGCCGGGTCGAGTCCGCCTTCTGGTCATACCAAGTGACGTGGCCATCCTCGAAAAGGAAGTTTCCGCCCGATGGTTTGTCGCGCCTCATGTGACTGCTGTCTCCGCCGAACACGCCGTTGTAGGCTTGCAGCATGTCGGATAAGATGGGGGCACTCTTATACTTGCCGGAGAACTTCTTCTTCTCCACCCACTCCCCACCGCTGGAAAACTTGGGTGGATTATAAACCATATTATTGTCTGGATTTGTGTTTGGCGCGGGTGTGGCCTTCGACTCACGCGCGAACAGAATGAAATAACCCACCAATCCCCTGGTACCGTCTGGGTCCAAGCCTGCCAGACGGTGCTTTTCCTGCGTCGGGCAAAACAGAACGTTTTCGTTCTGCCGCTGCCCGTCAGCTTTGTTCTTAGTGAGGTAATCCGTGTAAAATTGAGTCAAGATTGAACTGCTCCAACTCAGATCGAAGCCCGGATTGGGACAGGCCGGAAGAATGATTCGTCCGTTGTGCGGTAGGAGCCCTTTATTGGCAGTTACGTACATCTGCAACGCCGACCCCCACTGCCGCATATTGCTCGCACATTGAACCTTAACCGCCTGCTCGCGAGCCTTGCCCAACGACGGCAACAGGATCGAAATCAGGAGTGCGATGATCCCGATTACCACCAGCAATTCGACGAGCGTAAATCCCTTTTTGATGAATAGACGTGACCTCATGGGCTCATTTGTATGCCAAATGGCCGAGATCACTGCAAGTTAATTCTATAATTGTTACAGCGGAAAGGTGACTTCGAGCCAGACACAAGTGGTGTGCGTCTTGATCGTCGGATTCTTCATACGGGCGGGGAGGAGGGCGGTGTCGCCGCGTTCGAGCGGGACGGGTTCTTTCGTGTCGGCGACGCGGATTTCGGCGCGGCCTTCGAGCATGATCCAGACGACGGGCTGATCGTAGGGGATGGGTTCTTCGACGCCTTCGACGAAGCGGACCTTTTCGACCTGGAAGAACTCGCTGGTGACCAGGCGGGTGACGGTCGTGAAGAAGCCGGCGGTGTGGGCGCGGCGTTGCTCGGGCTCGACGGGCGTTTCGAAGTCGATGCACTGCATTGACTCTTCGACGTGCAGCTTGCGGGGCCTGCCGTTTTCGAGCCGGCCGAAGTCGTTGATGCGGAAGGTGGTGTCGCTGGGCGTCTGCACCTCGGCGACGAGGATGCCGGCGCCCAGGGCGTGGACGGTGCCGCTGGGGAGGAAGAAGCATTGGCCGTCCTTGACGGCGATCGAGTTGACGAGGTTGATGACCGAGCCGTCGGCGGTGGCGGCGCGGAACTGCTGGGCAGTCACGCCGGGTTTGACGCCATGGTAGAGCGTGGCGCCGGGGTCGTGCTGGACGACGTACCACGCCTCGGTCTTGAGGTGAGCGCCGGGGTGGGCGTCGGCGTAGGCGCGGGTGGGGTGGACCTGGAGCGACAGATCTTCCCGCGCGTCGAGGAATTTGATCAGGATCGGGAACTGCTGGCCGTTGAGCAGCGGGACGTCGCCGTGAAGATCGGCGCCGTATTGCGTGATGACCTGGTGAAGGGTTTGGCCGGCGAGGGGGCCGTTGGTGACTTCGCAGCTTACCCATTGGCCGCTGTCGTCCACGACGCCGGGCGGGAAATCGTAGATTTCCCAGCTTTCGCCGATTCGGGCGTCGGCGGGGAGTGTCTTGCCGAGGACGGTTTCCAGTTTGCGGCCGCCCCAGATTTTTTCGACGAGGCGGGGGCGGAATTTCAACGGGTAGAGTGACATCATCTGTCCGGTACTCTATAACGGTTCGCCGTCACAAACCACGCAAGTCCCCACGCGCTTGTCCGGAACCATGACCGATAACGGCCACACCAAAACGTTCGTCGTTGACACCAACGTCCTGCTGCACAACCCCAACGCGATCTTCCTGTTCGCGGACAACGAGGTCATCATTCCGTTCGACGTGATCGAGGAGTTGGATAAGTTCAAAACCAACAACGACGACCTCGGCCGCAACGCCCGCACGGTGATCCGGCACCTCGATCGGCTCCGCGCGCGGGGGAATTTGTCAGAGGGGGTGGACGTCGCCGAGACCGGCGGCCGGCTTCGCATCGTGCTGGAAGAAGACCAGAAGTTGTGCCCGGGCCTGACCGCCAACACGCCCGACAACCGGATTATCTGCACGGCCTACAGCCTGAAGCAGGAGGGGAAGCGCGTCGTATTCATTTCGAAGGACATCAACGCCCGCATCAAGTCGGACACGATGGGGATCGTCACGCAGGACTTCCAGGCGCAGAAGGTCGATTTCGAACGCCTGTATACGGGCTATCAGGAAGCCGTCGTCCCGGGGGACGCGATCGACACGCTTTTTCAAACCAAGACGCTGAAGCTGCCTCTCGAGAACCTGTACGCGAACGAGTACGTGCTGCTGAAGGATCAGGCGGACGAATCGCACACGGCGCTATCCCGCTACCGCGCGGACTTGAGCGCCTTGGTGCCGGTGCGTCACCGCCGCGGGCCGGTCTTCGGCATCATGCCGCGCAACGTCCAGCAAACGATGGCGCTGGACCTGCTCCTGGACGATTCGATCAAGCTGGTCTCGCTGATCGGATCGGCCGGCACCGGCAAGACGCTGCTGGCGATCGCCGCCGGCATGACCAAGGTGCTCAACGAGCAGATCTACCAGAAGCTGCTCGTCGCCCGTCCGATCATGCCGCTGGGGCGGGACATCGGCTATCTCCCCGGCGACAAGGATGAGAAGCTGACCGCTTGGATGCAGCCGATCTTTGACAACATGTCTTATCTGCTCTCCAACCGTTTGGCCGGTTCGGGATCGGGGGACGGACAGAGCACGCACGCGTCGCTTTCCACCGTCGAGCAGCGGATCAAGCAGTTGATGGAGTCCGGCCAGGTGATCCTCGAACCCCTGACCTACATCCGGGGCCGGTCGATCCCGCACCAGTTCATGATCGTGGACGAGGCGCAGAACCTGACGCCGCACGAGGTGAAGACGATCGCCAGCCGCGTCGGGGAAGGCACCAAGCTCGTGCTGACCGGCGACGCCAGTCAGATCGACAACCCGTATCTCGACAGCTCGTCGAACGGCCTGTCTTACCTGGTCGAACGATTGAAGGGGAAGTCAATCGTCGGGCACATTACGTTGACCAAGAGCGAGCGCTCGGAGCTGGCGAGTTTGGTGACGGCGGAGTTGTAAGTGATCTGCCGCCGTTTTGATCTCTCGCGGAATAGTTTGCCCCCGGCGATGATTGAACAGAATGGCATGGTCGTATCCTCCCTTCAATTCGCGGTTCTGCCTCCGCCGCATACGTTTCGGCCCCGCATTGCCGTCGTGATACCCGCCTGGAACGAGGAAGGCTCGATCGGCCGGGTGATCGACGGGTTGCCGCGCGATTACGTCGATCGAGTCGTCGTCGCGGACAATAATTCCACCGACTACACCGCCAGCGTCGCCCGCAAGTTCGGGGCGGAGGTCGTGCCGGCGCATCGCCAGGGATACGGCTCGGCCTGCCTTGCCGCCCTCGCTCACCTGCGAGCGCTGGCCGACGATGAGCGGCCCGAGATCGTCGTCTTTGTCGACGCCGATTTCTCGGATCATCCGGAGCAGCTTCCCCTGCTCGCCGACCCGATCATCGACGGCCGCGCCGATTTCGTGATCGGGTCACGCATGCTCAAGAAGCAGCCGGCCGGCGCGATGCTGCCGCAGGCCGTCTTCGGGAACAAGCTCGCCTGCTTCCTGATGCGCCTGTTCTTCAAAAAGACTTACACGGACCTCGGGCCGTTCCGCGCGATTTCGTGGGGGGCGCTCGAAAGCCTGGAGATGTGCGATCCCAATTTCGGGTGGACCGTGGAAATGCAGATTAAGGCCGCGCGGCACAACCTGCGGACGCAAGAGGTCGCCGTCGATTACCGCCCGCGCATCGGGTACAGCAAGATCACCGGCACGGTCTCCGGCACCGTCCGCGCCGGGTATAAGATCCTCCTCACCCTGTTCCGTTACGGGCTGAGTTGACCTCCCGGGCGCGCCGCAAATGAAAAACGCCGAGGCCGGACAAGCTCCGGCCTCGACGCCTTTACTACTTACTCCAAGTCCGACGTCAGTGTCGTCATCAGGGGTTGGGAACCGTCTTTTTCTCGGTCGTCTTCTCGATGGAACCGTCGGATTTCTTGACGGTCTCTTCCTTCTTCACCGTCGTGCCGCTCGGGCTGTCGGTGACGGTCTTCTTTTCCGACACCGTGCGGTCGCACCCGACCAGCGCCGGCATCCCGATCAACGCGACGGACATGAACATCGTCGTGGCGATCCTGCGAATCATGGTTTTCTCCTTGGTTGGAGGACATCTCAGCAGTCGCAACCATCGTGCCACATGCCGGTAGACGGCCGTGGAATCGCCGTCCCCGGGCGGGAAGGCGGGCCCGACCGTTCTCCAGTTTTCCCCGCCCGCAGATTCGTATGATCACCGGGCCGTCACGATGACGGTTTCGATACGACATCCGCGCGGCAACCCCGTCGGCCTGTCGTGGCGCCGGCGGCTTTGCGATCGGGGCCGCCGTGCATAAACTGTCCGTCCGGACCTCCCTAACCAACGAAAGAATTGACATGGAAACTCCAACCCCGACACCGCCGCCGCCGACGACGACGACGAACCTGATCCAATACGACGACTTCGCCAAGCTCGAATTGCGCGTGGCGACGGTGGTCGAGTGCAAGGCCCACCCCAACGCCGACAAGCTGCTGGTCCTGCAGATTGACCTGGGGACCGAGCGCCGGCAGATCTGCGCGGGCCTGCGGCAGCACTACCAGCCGGAGCAGCTCGTCGGCAAGCAGATCGTCGTGGTCGCCAACCTCGCCCCGCGCACCATGCGCGGCGAGATCAGCCAGGGGATGCTCCTGGCCGCCACCGACCCGAACACCAACCGCGTGATCTTCGTATCCCCGTCGGAAGCCGCCGCGCCGGGGAGCAAAGTCAGTTAGCGGTAGAAGAAAGGGCTTAGGGTTCAGGGCGAAGATCGAACCATTCCGGTGCCGCGTCCCGCCTTCTCCACCGCCTTTCCTAAACCCTAACCTCCGAACCCTGAACCCTTCCATGCTTCGCGAACTGCACATCAGCAACCTCGCCGTCATCGCGGACGCTCGGATCGAACTGCACCGGGGGCTGAACTGCTTCACCGGGGCGACCGGCGCGGGCAAGTCGCTGGTGATCGGCGCCGTCGAAGTGCTCCTCGGCCTGCGGAGCCCGGCGGAGATGCTGCGCGCGGGGGTGGACGAGGGACGCGTCTCGGGCGTCTTTGACATCGCCTCCAAAGAGTCCCAGCGGCAGATCGAGCGCATCACCGACATCCCCGTCACCGCCGAGGGGGGCGAGTTGCTCCTGACGCGGCGCCTTTATGCGTCGGGGCGATCGTCGGTCTCACTCAACGGCAACCCGATCACGCTCGGCATGCTCAAGCAGGTCGCCGACCTCCTGATCGACGTGCACGGCCAGCACGACCACCAATACCTGCTCAAGCCGTCGAACCAGCTCGACGTGCTGGATCAGTTCGGCGAGCTCTGGCCGCTGCGACAGCAATACCGCGAGGTGTTCGACCGCCTGCAGTCGATCAAGTCGCGGCTGGCCGAGCTTTCCGCCAATCGCACGCTGCGCGAACAGCAGCTCGAGCTGTACCGATTCCAGTCGGAAGAGATCGAAGGCGCCGCCCTCGACGCCGACGAGTACGTCGAGCTGGGCGCTCGCGCGTCGGTGCTGAAGAACCTGGAGAAGATCAAGAAGGATGCGTCGAGCGTGCACGGCGCGCTTTACGAGGCGGACGGCTCGGTGCTCGAACGGTTGAAGATGATGACGGCGATCCTGGCGGAGCTGGCGGACGTGGATCAGGGCGCGAAGCCGATCGCGACGGCGGTTCGAGACGCGACGATTCAACTGGAAGAGGCGTCGTTCGACTTGTCACGGTATCTCGACAAGCTTGACCTCGATCCGTCGGAGCTGGCCGAGGTCGAAGACCGCCTGAACACGGTCAACCGCATCCTGAACAAGTACAACGACACGGTGCCGGACACGCTGGCTTACCTCGCCGAGATCACGCGGAAGATCGAAGAGCTCGAGAGCGCGTCGGAAGATCTCAGCACGCTGAACGAGGAAATCGCGCCGCTGAGCAAGCGGTTGACCGAACTGGGCACCGAACTCTCCGCAAAACGCCAGGCCGCGGCGAAGAAACTCTTCCCGCACGTGGAACGGGCGCTCGCGGAGCTCGGCATGGAAAAGGCGCGGTTTTCAATATCCGTCAACCGGGGCGGCGGCGACGCCGCCACCCCCGCCGGCTTCGATCAGATCGAATTCCTCGCCCAGACGAACCCCGGCCAGCCCCCGCAACCATTACGGAAAATCGCCTCGGGCGGCGAGCTCTCGCGCATCATGCTCGCGCTCAAGGGCATCCTCGCCTCCACGGATCGCGTTTCGGTCCTGGTCTTCGACGAGATCGATGCCAACGTCGGCGGCCGCCTCGGGTCGGTCATCGGCTCCAAGCTGCGAAGTCTCGCCGCCCGCCACCAGGTGCTTTGCATCACCCACCTCTCGCAGATCGCAAGCTACGCCGACCGCCATCTGACCGTCCGCAAGGAAGTGACCGGCGACCGGACTACGACCACCGTCCGCGCGATCGAAGGCGACACCCGCCTGCAAGAGCTGGCCGAAATGATCGGAGGCCACCGCATCACCGAAACGACCCGCGCCCAGGCCAAGGAGCTCCTCGAAGCCGCCCAGGCCGAATTCGTGCCCAAGCCGGCGACCGCCAAGGAATCCAAACTCCCGCGCAAAACCAAGGCCGCGAGCTGACACGCACGACCTTCGTTGGCCGGGTCGCTTCAGCGCACATTCACCCTCCCGCTAGAGCCCGGTTGCGGGTACGCTCCGTTTCAGCCATGCCCATGCGTTTCACCTTGCCGTTGCTCATGTGCTTATTCGCCGCCGGCGGGTGCGCCACCATCCGCGTGACCGACCCCGCGCGCACGGCGACCGAGCAGTTCCTGATGTCGCAGGCCGTCTCCCGCGCGCTCGAACAGCTCAACGTCTCGGGGTTGCGCGACCGCAAGGTCTGGGTCGAGACCGGCTATTTCACCGGCGCCGAGCAAGTCATCGTCAACGGCGAGATTCGCCAGCGCCTGTTCACGACGCCCGAACAGGCGTTCGCCGCCGCCGAATTGCGTGAGCGCCTCCTGATGGCGGGCGCGCGGCTCGTTCAAGAGAAGAAGCAGGCGGACGTCATCGTCGAAGTCCGCAGCGGCGGCATCGGGGTAGACCGCCTCGAAAACCTGATCGGCGTGCCCGCGACCGCGCTGGGCGGGGTCGTCGGCACGTCCACCTCCGGCATCCCCGTCGCCATCCCCGAGATCGCCCTCTACAAGAACACCCGCCAGCGCGGTTTCGCTTCCGTATCCTTCGTCGCCTACCGCGCCGACACCGGCGAATACCTCACCTCCTCGGGACCGTACATCGGCCGCACCATCCGCGACGACTTCTGGCTGTTCGGCGCCGGCCCGCGAACCGTCGGCAACATCCCGACCACGGAATCGCCCCGCTAGCGGCCCTTCCGAGATGGGCTGACCGGTTTCGTCCTTCCCCCTTGACGCCTTTTGCTCGAAACTCATGCGTGTGCGAAAGTGGTCCCTCCGAATCCTGATCGGCGTCGTCGCCCTGGTGCTGCTCCTGCTGGTAGCCGTCCAAGTCGTCCTCTGGACCGACATGCCGCGTAACTGGGTGCTGGGCGCGATCCAGCAAAAACTGCAACTTCGCGTATCCGCCGCCTCGATGGAGACCGGTTGGGGCGGTAAGACATCGCTGTCCGAGGTCACGCTTGCCCTGCCTCTTGCGCAAGAAGCCTTCCTCCAGACGCCCCGGCTGGCGGTCGACCATACCCCCCTGCTCAAGCTGTTCCTCGGCTTCCCGCTGAAAGTCGAGTCGATCGCGATCGAGCGGCCCAACCTTCTCGTCCGCCAGCAATCCGACGGCCGCTGGAACCTCGAAGAGGTGGCCGAGCTGGTCAGTCGCGCCGGTGGCGGGAAGACTGCTGAAACCCAGCCGCAGCCCAAATCAGGGGGCGTGCCGGAGTTGCCGAAGGTCGCCGTCACCGACGCCGTCATCCGCCTGATCGACGTCCGCGGCCGCCAGGCGACGCTCGCGCCGCTTTCGATCCGCGGCGACCCGCAGGGTCCGCTCGTTTGGAAGTATGAGGCGAACATTCCCGACCTGTTGCACCTCCGGGGCGAAGTCGCGCCCGGCGGCAACTGGCAGCACGCCGTCACCGTCGAACTGCGTCGCCTCACGCCAGTCGTCAAGCCGTTCCTCGACAGACCCACGGCGGCCACTCTGGCGACGCTCGACAGTTTCAAATTGAACGCGCGCTGGGACGGCCGAGTCGAGGGTGCGCTCAAGGGCCGCCTGGACCTGAAGGACTTCTTCGCCGCCGGCTACACCGCCACGGGGCCGCTCAACGTGGCGTTCGACGACGGCGTGCCCGGCGTCACCACGATCACCCCCGCCGGCGTCACCGTCACCCCGCCGCACGAGCGCCAGTTCCCGCGGGCCCGCGCCAGCGCCGGCGTCATCGCGCTCGACGGCAAGAGCGCCACGATCAAGGACCTTTCGCTCGCTTTCGCCGGCGGCGAGATCCGCCTCGGTGGCAGCTACGCCTGGACCAATGGCGAAGGCCGCCTCGATTCGTGGTGGAACCAGATCGAGCTCCCGGCCGGCGTCGTCCACAGCGGCTCGCTCACCGCGTCCCTCCGCCAGCCGTGGCCCAACCAGCCCGTCATCGACGTCAAGTTCAACGGCACCGGCCGCACCGCCACCGAAAGCTGGGGCGGTCGCGTCGCCCTCAGCGGCGCCGGGACCGCGTGGGACAAGATCGACTGGCGCCTGACCGCGCCCGAGCTGCGGTATCAGACGCCGGAGCAGACCTACAACCTCGACCGCATGACCGCCGCGCTCTCGACTCGCGGCGATCGGGTCACGCTCGATTCGTTGTCGCTGCCCCCCGGTAATCTTTATGGCAAATGGCAGCGCGGCACGCTGGCCGCAAGCGGGCGCTACGTCCTCTCGACCGGCGACTGGAGCGTTGACCTCGCCGGCGAGCGCTGGCCCACGTCGACCAAGGACAATGCCACCGCCAACTTCAACCTGAACCTCTTCGGCGACCGGGAGTGGGCGACGCTCGACCAACTCTTCGTCGAAGGCGACGGCGCGCAAATCTGGGCCAGCGGCGTCATCGCCTACCGCGCCGCCGGCATGCCCGTCGAGTTGAACCTTTACGGCTGGTATCCGCCGCTGGAGTACACCTGGCACGAACGGGACACCGCCGCGCAGGACGACGTGCGCTTCTCCGGCAAGCTGCACTCGGAGTTGCACCTGACCAAGGGGGCCTGGCCGCTGAACCTCGACATCCGCGGCGCGCTCTACGCCCGCGACTTCCGGGTGAAGGATCACGCCGTCGGCGACGTCGCCGTCAACGTCGAAGGGTTCGCCAAGCCCGAGCAGGTTCACATTGCCTCGACCCGCCTCGAACTTTTCAGCGGCATCTGGGGGTTGGCGGCCGACTACCACTTCGACCGGCGCCGCACCGACCTGCGGGTGAAGGCCCAGGAACTCTCGCTCGCCCAGCTCGACAACTTCGCCGCCGCCCCGCCCAACCTGCGCGGGACGTTCAGCGGGCAGGTCAGCGTGACGCTGCCGGAGTTCGACCCGAACCGCATGACCGCCGCGGGGGACTACACGATCCACAATCTCGGCCGCTTCAACCCACCGCCTCCCACCACGTCGCCCGCCGTCGCCGCCGCGCTCGACAAGCCCACGACGCCCGGCGTGAGTCCTGCGGCGACGCAGGCGACCTTCGCCACCGCCAGGCCCGACGCCGGGCCGCCACAAATCGTCATCATCCCGACCACGCGAAGCGTCGCCGCCATCATGCCCGCCGCCGCGGGTCCGACTACCCGCGTATCGATCACGCCCATTGCCGACACGGTCACCGGCACGATCGCCGTCGCCGACGGCACGGTCCGCCTCGATCCGATCCTGCGGCGTAATACCCGCTCCGCCAGCGGCGAGACCCGCGCCACCGTTACGTTCCCGGTTAACGCGCCGCACCAGATGCACGTCGTCGCCAACGCCGCCGCCTGGCCGCTCGACCTCTCCGATAAGGACGGCGAGACCAGCAACGTCCTGGTGTGGCTGCAGACCAAGGGAATCAACGTCGACCTCCAGCACCTGACCGCGCGCGGCCCGCTGGACGTGCAAGCCTCCATCGCGCGCCGCGCCAGGACCGTCGCCGACGTGAGCATCAAGTCCTACATTCGTGGCCGCCGCATCGACCTCCGATCGATTACCGGCGAAGGCCTGGGCGGGCACATCGGTGGCGACGGCTACATTTACCTCGATAACCCGATGCTCAGCGCCGGCCGGGTGGATTGGCAGAACGTCGACGCCGAATCGCTCATCGCCTTCCTCCCCGCCGCCAAGGGACTGGCGGGGAAATACACGGGCTCGGTGCGTTTCTCTCCGACCGACGTCACCACCGACCGCAATGCCACCGGTCCGTTCGCGATCCGCGGCAACGTGATCGCGACCGGCGGCAACTGGAAGGGGATCGACATCGGCAACGCCTCGTTCACCGCCCACACGGACTACCAGAAGGCCGTCGTCGATCAGTTCGATTGGGCCATCGCCGACGGCACGGTGAAGGGGTGGACGCGCGTGACGTGGCGCGAGCCGTCGCCGTTCGTCCACGTCAACCTTGAGTTCGATAAGCTCAACCTGGACCAGATCGTCGCCGCCGGCCGGCCCAAGGGGCAGCAACATAAGCCCGTTCCCGGACTGCTCGCCGGCACCGTCGTCGCCGCGGGTCAGCCGTTCGACGAGCGCAGACGAACCGAGGCGTCGGGCGAGGCGCACGTCCGCCTGACCGATTCCGATCTCGGCAACGTTCCGGCCGTCAACCTCCTATACACCGTTCTTTCCGTGAAGTACGGCCCGCCCACGCCGACGGGCAAAGGCTTCGCGGAGGCGCGCCTCGAAGGCCAGCGCCTCGAATTCCCCGTCATCCGTTACTTCAACCGCGGCACAGACCTCTGGGCCAGTGCCGCCGTCGTCAACGTTTTCAAGGGCACGGAAAGTCCGATTGAGGGCAGCGCCGCCGGCTCCGCGCGGCCGCTCAAAGATCTCAAGCTTCCCTTCATGGCCGACTTCGACAAGATCGTCGGCGCGCTCCAGGGCGGCGTGGCGACGGTCAGCCTCGAAGGCACGCTCGGTAACCCCAATCCGAAGGTCATCCCCTTCGCGCAGGCCGGTGAGGCGTTTCGTCGCTTCATGGTCGGCGAAGTGAAGAACGAAGTCCGCGGTACCGCGGGGCGATAGAACCCCGTAGCACGGAGCGTCTCGCCCGTGGTCGCGTACTCGCGACGTCGAACGGTACCCCGTTCGAATCAGCACGAGCGAAAGCGATCTGCAATTCTTCGGATGAACGATTTGGCGCGGTGTTGTAACGGATACAATGCTCGCGTGAGGAAGCTAGTGGGTTTCGTTTTGAAGATTGTGACGGGGCTGTCGTTCGTACTGTGCACGACGACCGCGGTTCTGTGGACGTGGGATTCTATTTCCGGCCGTGGCTTGCTTTTCCACCGCCTCTGCGTCCAAACGCGCGTACTGCTCATCGATTGCGGCTCAGGCTCGATCCTCGTTCAACTGGTCGACACTCCGTCCGTGCGCAGGCTTCCCCCTCCGAGCACGTGGGGTGTCGGCTATGAGATTGGCGGAATGTGCCCCTGGGGGCCATACCGCGTCAGTGGGCCACAAGTTTGGGACGTCGAACGCGGACCTCGCGCGTTTGACATCGGCGAAGGCGTTTGCGGATGGGCCTTGCGCGGCGGGTATCCACCGAAGGTGTCTACGCAATGCCGATACGCGGTATTCCCGTATTGGTTTGCCCTCGCAATCTCCGCCATACTTCCCTCCCAATTCGCTCTTGTCCGTCTTCTTCGTCGTCATCGAAAACTAACCGGCCGTTGCCCGTCATGCGGCTACGATCTCCGCGCAACCCCAGCCCACTGTCCGGAATGCGGGCAGACAATCGATGCGGACCATGGCTCAGGTCATTTGGTTTCGTGAAGTCCGAGCGTCGGGTTTCCCCGTCCTGAACCACCGCTATAATCGCGCGCGTGCCCGCGCCCAGCCCCGATCGAACTCTGCATTCCCTCCGCGCCCTCGGCAAGCCCGATCTGCCGGCCAGTTTTGTGCTGAACGGCGTCATCTACCGGCACGAGAAGACCATCAAGCACGACTTCTTCGCCGCAACCGGCTTCTACCTCGCGCCCGCGGGTGAGCGAGTCGTCCTGAAGGTCGGTCGCACCGAAGAGTATGCCGGCCTCCCCCTGCTTTGGCTGGGCAAGTGGCTTTGCGATCGCGAGGTTCGCTTCTACAACGCGTGCCAGGATCTGCCAAACGTGCCCAAATTGCTCGGCCGGGTCGGTAAGACGGGCTTCGTCCACGCCTATGTGCCGGGCGAGCCATTATCACGGCACCGGCCGATTCCGGATGACTTTTTCGATAACCTGTTCGCGCTCCTCCAAACGCTTCACAGCCGCGGGATCGCGTACGTGGATACCAACAAGCCCCAGAACATACTCCAGGGCGACGACGGCCGGCCGCATTTGATCGACTTCCAGATCAGCTTCGACCTGAACGACGTCGTGGGCGACAACCCGCTCACACGCGCGCTGCTCCGCCGGCTTCAGAAGGAAGACGACTATCACATCCTGAAGCACAAGCGGAAGCTGCGGCCGGATCGGTTGACGCCGGAAGAACGGGAGCGCGCGGGCCGCGTGAGTTGGTTCATCAAGACGCACCGCTTCATCACCAAGCCGTATTTCCTGATCCGCCGGCGGACATTCAAGCGGTTGCGGGAATCGGGGCAGCTCGCACCCGAGGGGTCGAAGTAGACCAGCTCACGCCGCGCGGGCGCGGGCGGTGGCGACGGCGACTTCGATGCGGCGCTTGCGCCACATCGCCCAGACCTTTAGACTCGCCCACATCGCCGCGACGACGACGCCCAGGCCGGCGAGCGCCCGCAGCGGTGTCGCCAGGAACGCGAGGACGTCGTGCCAGACGCGCATCACCAGGCCTTCGCGGACGAACCGGCCGGTCGGTTTGCCGTCGGGGCCGATCTCCGCTTCGCCGGGACCGAGGATCTGATCTTTCGCGCCGAGCAGTACCGCGACGCCACCCGCGGTCAGAAGCGTCTTCGGATGCCGTTCGAGGAATCCCACGACGCCGGCGGCGTTGGTCTTGAGCTTGGCCATCAGGCCGGCCTGCTCTGCGGCGGGCAGTTTGGCGATCTCGTCGGCGTGGCGGGCGACGACGATGGCTTGGTCGTTCGTCAAAGACTTGGCGACGCTGAGGCCTTCCTGCCCGAGCTTTTCGCCCAGCACCGGGCCGACACCGGGCTGGCGGGCGGCGGCTTCGAGCGCATCGGCGCCGTAGCGCTCGACGAGGCCGGCGACCGCCTGCGGATCGCGCTCGACGGCGCGCAGGGCGGCGGGACGAAGCTCCGCCGCCAGGTTGTCCAGCGCGCCGACCATCTTCGCGGGCGAACGACCAATCGCCCGCAGCGCGATCGGCCCCTGTTCGATGCCGTAGGCGGTTGCGCGTTTCACCAGGCCCTCGCCCCCTTCCCGGGCGGCCTTTTCGAGCGTGGCGCGCACCGCGACGCGGCCACCGGTCTTGGTGAGTTCCTCCGCGGCCTCGGTGCCGGCGCGTTTGAAGATGAGCTCGACGCCTTCTTCCACAACGCCCCGCGCGACGGTCGCCACTTGCGCGTTGGCCGTCGTTGCGGCAAGCGCCACGAGCATCACGCCGATTGTCAGATGTCTCATAATGGTTGCACCTCTCGCAACGCCTTGTAGATCGCGTCGCGCTGCGCCTGGCCGCCGAGTGTTACTGCGTCGTTGAGCGTTTGTTCCAAGCCGGGGGCCTTGGGGGTTCCGGTAATCAGTTGGCCGTCCACCGAGTCGAAGAAGCGATTGAGTTGGGTGGTCATCTTGGCCTCGAAGCGCTCGCTCATCCACCAGTCGATGACCGCGCCGACGGCGACGCCGACGCCCAGGCCGATGATCGTGCCCGCCGGGCCCGCGAGCGATCCGCCCCCACCCCCCGCCGCCGCGCCGCCCGCAGTCGCGCCGCCGGCGGCGATCGTCTCGGTCGCGATCTGCGTCCCGACGCGCGACAGGATTGCGACCACCGCGCGCGTGGTGATGCCCTGCGCCACCTCCATCGCCACCCAGCCCGAAACGAACGCGCCCAAGCCCGAGACGACCGAGTCGGCGCCCCATGATTCGCTCATCACGCGGGCGCGGCGCTCGACGTCGCCGGTGAAGGCGGCGTAGTTCGCGTCGGTGGCGGCGAGCGGCAACTTCATCTTCGCCAGCGGCAACCGCACGTCGACGTAAAGGCGGTTGCGGCTCGCGTTCAGGTCCTCGCGGAACTGCTTGAGCACTTCCCCCGTGTCCGCCTCCAGCGCCGCCTCCGACAGCACGTGATGGCGGAACTTGTCGTTGACAAAAGTTCGGACGGCGGCGGCGTCGGGGCGGCCTTTGACCTTGTGCTGCCAGAGGTCCCAGGCGGTGCGGCGAATCACCCCGAACCGCGTGCCCCAACTGCTGACGTCTTTAATGAAGGGACGGATCCCCCACCGCCGCCCATCGAGCCGCTCGTGCATGTTCGCCACCGCGCGGGCGACGGCCTGGCGGTTGCGGGCATCGAACTGGTCGAGCAGTGGGACGATCTCCTGCGCATACACGCGATCGATATCCGGTCCCTCCGCCTCCGGGGCAGTCACGGGAGCGGGAATCGCGCCCGGCGAAGTTGGTGAAGTCGTCACCACCGGCCCGCGGACAGGCCGAACGTCCAGCGACCGCCAGTACCCCCACCCCAACAGCCCCCCTGCCGTTGCGACGAAAAAAGCGTACCGCACCGCGCGCACGCCGACGCGCCCCCGCCGAGCGCGACCGTATTCCAATGGCGCTCTCGGCCCTTCCATCCTCGATCCGTTCGCGGCGTTCAACCGTGGTCCTTTCAAAGCGACAGACCCATACCGGTACGTCATCTACCGCACGCCCGTTCGCCCCCCGCCCAGCGATTGGTCGCGGCGATCCTCCCTACCATCGGAATTCGCCCCCCGACCCGCTATTACAATCTTGCAGCTTTCCTCCACCGAGCGCGGTACCCTTTGCTCCCTTCAATCAATCGGGAGTGCCACATGAGCTTGCCGCGGATCGCGTGTCGGTCGGTCGCCATCGTTCTCTCGGTCATTTCCCTTTCGGCCTTCGCCGCCCCGGCGCCGCCGGCGCCGGCTTGGGACGCCAAGGCATTTCAGGCCCTCGACGCCGCCGGACGTCTCGCGTTCGTTCGGGACGCCCTTGTCTGGCGCGAGTCCTGTCTCCAGAATTTCTATTACGAACTCGACGAAGTGATCCAGAACGTGGACGGCAAGACCCGGGCGGTGAAAGCCCGCGTTGGCGACGTTCGGCATTATCAGATCGCGCGACTCGGCGAGTGCTATCTGGCGAGTGGGATCGCCGATTCGGGATACGCCGGCGACATCCCCCGACGCTTCTGGTCGCGGTGGGACGGCTCGACCTACCGCTCCTTCACCGAGGGCGGCAACCGCAACAAGCCGGCCGGTTTCATCCGGGCGGAACAACATTCCCTGCTCTTCCAAATCGAATACAACCTGCTCCTCGGCTGGCGGGCCCACGGCAAGGTCCTCCCGCGGCACGGCGTCGCGGAGCAACTGCCGATGACGCTCGTCGAGTGGATCGATTATTTCGCCGAGCGCGGCAAGGAGGCGACGCCCCGCGCGCGGCTGATTGAGCGCGACGGCAAATCATTCCTCGAGTTGGAAGCGCAGGACGGCTTCAAGACTCTGACTTACTGGCTCGATCCCGCCCGCCAGTATTTACCCGTGAAGTACATGAACTGGTACCAGTACGGCGACTTCGGGCACGGTGGTACGACCACGACCACCGAAGCGCGCGAGTTCGACGGCCTGTGGACCCCGACGCGCGTCGTCTTCAACGTCACGCATGCCGACGATCCGACGATGGATCAGGAGCGGATCTACACGATCTCGACGTTCGTCCGCGATTGCATCAAGCCGGAAAACCTGTGCGTGAAGTTCGGCGCCGGGGCGGAGGTGGTGGACGCGGCCGGGGTTATCGCCTACCACCTCGACGCCCAGCGGAGGGCCACCGCGACGCCGCTGGGCGATACCAAGGCGGGGACGGCCCGCGTGGCGACGGAGGCGGAACTGGCGGAGGAGCTGGCCGTCAATCCGCTGGACGATGATCTGAATCCCGGGGCCGTGGCGACGCGGGCGACTTCGGTGCACGCGATGGCGGCGCGCGCGGAGGCGCGACGGCGGGCGGGCGACCCCGTATGGGGCAAGCCGGCGCCGGACTTTCCGGCCGGGGTGACCTGGGAGAATTCGAAGCCGCTGACGTGGAAGGACCTGCGTGGCAAGATCGTCATTCTGCACGTTTTCGCGGAGTGGTGCGGGCCGTGCAAAAACGATTACCCGATGCTCGTCAACCTGGCCAAGAACCCGAATTCCCGGATCGCGATCATCGGCGTCCACGCGGCGGGGAGCGATCCGGCGAAGGTCAAGGCGATGCTCGCGCAGTACAAGATCACCTACCCGGTTTGCGTCGACACGCCGGTGGCGCAGGGGGTGAACGGGTTTGGCGCGTTCTCGGCGGCGATGAACGCGAAGATGGCGCCGCACGCGATCCTGGTGGACGCGGACGGAAAGGTCGTGGAGCGCGGGACGTTAATGGACGTCTACGACGCGGCGATGCCGCTGCTGATGAAGAAATAGAACGCGGTGCGCGTCGTCCCGGTTCCGCTCGCTGAAGCGAGCCCTACGAAATGCGCGGGTGCGCTGGCGAAGTAGCGGAACTGGGCGCGTGCGGGAGAGGGGGCATACGAAATGACCGCGGCGCGCAGGCCGCGGTCACTCCTGGTTTCGTGTTTCGACGCGATCGCTTTTATTGAGCGCGGCTGTAGCGGTCGTCGGCGACCTTCCAATTGACCACGTTCCAGAAGGCGGTGATGTAGTCGGGGCGGCGGTTCTGGTACTTGAGGTAATAGGCGTGTTCCCAGACGTCCAGGCCGATCACCGGGAAGGCGCCTTCCATGATCGGGCTGTCCTGGTTGGCGGTGCTGATGACCTCGAGCTTCTGGCCGCGCTTGACGAGCCACGCCCAGCCGGAGCCGAAGCGCGTGGTGGCGGCCTTGGTGAACTCTTCCTTGAACTTGTCGAAGCCGCCGAAGGTGGAATTAATGGCGTCGGCAAGCTTGCCGACGGGGGCGCTACCGGACTTACCGGCGGGGTTGAGGATTTCCCAGAAGAGGGAGTGGTTGTGGTGGCCGCCGCCGTTGTTGCGGACGGCGGTCTTGATGTCCTCGGGGACGATCGCCAGATTGTTCTGGAGCAGCTCGTGGACCGGCTTGCCGTCGAGGTTGGGGTGCTTGGCGATGGCGGCGTTCAAGTTGGTCACGTAAGCGTTGTGGTGCTTGCCGTGGTGGATTTCCATCGTCTGCTTGTCGATGTTGGGCTCGAGGGCGTCGGACGCGAACGGCAGTGGGGGAAGCGTATAAGGCATGGTCAATTCCTGTTGATGAGGGTGAATGGGAACCAATTGAAGACGATTGGTAAGCCTATACCCGCTGTGTGAGGCGGTCAACGTAAGGAATGGAGGAGGCGCGCGCGGCGCGCTTCGTCCTCCGTTCATTGGGCGGGGGCGTCACCGTTGGTGGGGGTGGCGGTCGGCGTCGTGTCGACGGCGGCGGCGGTGGTGGTGCGGCGGGGCAGCGGGAGGTGAATGCCCTTTTCGGCGACGTCGGCGGCGACCTGGGACGGGCCGCGGTGTCCCTTGCGACGCCAGAAGTAATAACCGAGCCAGATGAGGGCGCAGACGATGGCGGCGACGAGCACCCATTCCCCGTACTCGTGGATCTTACGGGAGATGTAGTGCAGGTTCTGACCGAACTTCATGCCCAGCCAGATGAAGAGCCCGCCGGAGACGATGGCGGCCAGGCCGTCGGCGATGACGAACTTGATGAAGTTGAAGCGAATGGTGCCGGCGGCGACGACCATGGCGCCGCGGATGCCGGCGAAGAGGCGTCCGCAGGCGACGACCCAGACGCCGTACTTCTCGAACAGGCGCTCGGCCTGGACGATCCGGTCCTTGGTCAGGTGTTTGCCGACGAAGGGGACGCGGGTGATGTTCAGGCCGAATCGGTGACCGAGGTAATAGAGAATGCAGTCGCCCCCGATGATGCCGCACCAGGCGGCGATCGCGACGGCGAGCAGGTGCATGCGTCCGGCGCCGACGAGCATGCCGGAGACCAGGAGGGGGATGTCCTCGGGGAGGGGCATGCCCAGCCCGCAGGAGAAGAGCAGTCCGAAAAGGACGAGGTAGCCCGCCCAGCCGATGTCCATCAGCTCGACGACCTTCTCGAGATGGATGACTCCTAAAACGTCCATGTCGCGCGACGCCGAAGATACCCAGTGATCATCGGCCGGGCGAGGGAGAGAATCCAAAGAACCCCGACACGGTCACCGGAGGGGGTTTGGTCAGATGTAATACATTTCCTGGTTTGCGCCGGTGGCGCGGTGGACCTGCTCGACGAGCTCGGCGAGGGTCATCTCGTCGAGGACGTGATCCATGGCCTCGGTGAGCTTCTCGTTGATCAGGCGGACGGCGGCGTTGCCGGGGGATTGCTCGCCGGTCCCGACTGCCCCTTCTTTAACCGTCAGGCGGCCTTCCAAGCGTCGGATGAGGTCGCCGACGCCAATCTCCTTGGGGGAGCGCGACAGGCGGTAGCCACCACCCGAGCCGACCTTGGATTCCAGGAATCCGCCGCGCCGAAGCGCTAAAAGGATCGATTCCAGGAACTTGTTGGGGAGTTCTTCCTGCTGGGCCAAATCGCGGGCCTGGACGAAGTTGCGGGGCCAGAGCTTGGCGAGTTGCACGACCGCCCGCAGGCCATATTCCGTTCGTTTGGACAACCTCAAAGGCGTG
>Ga0207674_10002263_pt1 | contig 24396 bp, 31 predicted proteins | sample KBSCornC72_FD_184303 | JGI IMG/M metagenome (GOLD analysis project Ga0207674, IMG submission 184303) | Corn rhizosphere microbial communities from Kellogg Biological Station, Michigan, USA - KBS Corn C7-2 (SPAdes) (version 2) | ecosystem: Host-associated > Plants > Roots > Rhizosphere > Soil ...
CAGCCGCGCGTACTGACGCGTGCTGAGGTGGCAACCCGGCTTCATGCGACTGGGGAAGAGCCAATCATCGGTCCCAAGCCGCTTTCCTTCGATCCAGGCAGCAATCGATCGGCGAGCCTGCTCTGTCACCTCGAACTGGACCGGCCCGTCCCGTCTTCTGCTGGAGAATCATGACGCGCCGCTTCACCCCGCTTGCAGAGATGAGATCCGAAACCTTCAATTGAACGAGGTCGCAACCGCGAAGCTTGCTGTCTAGCGCGAGGTCGAACAGCGCCAGATCGCGAGTGCGGTGGCCGACCTGCAGCCGAACCCGGATGCCCCAGACGTGGAACGGTTTTAGCGCGAGCTTCGCGCCAGTGGGTTTGCGGGAAGGGAAACGGAACAGGGGTGAGTAGAGCATGGGGCGCGCCTCCAGCGTGTGCCAGAGGTTACGGCCGGACGCGCGCTAAGGTCCGTTAAGGGTGGAAAGCTGCCACTACGAGCCTCAGCGTTTCGCAGCGGGAACCCGATTACTGCATGCGAGTTTTGCCGCGCGGCACGCGCGCTGCGTCTGAGGGGCGCTGCCGAGTCACGCTGAGCGGCCCCTAGCCCGTTTGGCTGGGGCCGCTCCGTTGGTTCCCGCACTTGGCGCGGAACATAGGGAGATCGCTACGCGAGGTGTCGGGCCTAATGTCTCAGTATCGGATTTACTGTCGCAACGTCGAGGGCCGATTCTCAAAGGTAACTGAGCTAGAAGCGAAGGACTACGAGGAAGCGCTTGCAGTTGCTCGTGCACTGCAACATCCGGGTCCGTGCGAAGCATGGGAGCGAGATCGACTCGTCGACTGCGTCGAAGAACGCAGCATGCGTGAGGCAAGAGCCTAGCCAACCATCCGGCACGCCTCTCGCGCCGCAGTCACAGCGCGATCCAGTGTGTAGGGTTTCTGAAGCAATACACTTCGGTCAACGCACTCGCGATCAAAGGCCAGACCATCAGCCGTTGTCGTGTAAACCATGGCAATATCGGGACGAGCGTTTCGGGCGCGACGCGCAACTTCCCACCCGTCAATCCGGCCACCCAATCGCACATCGACCATCATCAAGACGCAGTCCGCCGCGTCGCTGAGCAATCCCAAAGCTTCTTCGCCGCGGATGGCGGTTTGAACCTCAAATCCTGCCTCCGCGAGTGCGTCAGATGTGCACAAAAGGATGAGCGGGTCGTCTTCGACGAGAATGAGCTTCACGACTCAACACCATGAACGGATCACGGATCAGCGCACCGGTTATTGCTGAGCAAGAGGCGATTCGTCCATGCGATTCATCCGCACCTGATAGTAGTGCGGCATTAAGCCGCCGATGCATTGCGGTTCGCGGCGAGCCTCAGGACCTCGGCGGCAACGCGCTCTTTCAGTTCGGCCATCGTGCCGATCTCGTGCCCACAGAGTTCGCAGCGAATGAGGGAGTCATCCTCGGCCCCTTTGCCAAGGTTGAAACTGTTCTTGCCGCACCTGGCACATTTCAGCTCAATACGCATGACGCGATCCGCTCCGAAAGGAGGGTCGATCTATCACTCTCTACCCTCCGCACGAAAGAATTATTGGCAGGCTCTCTAGTGGCAGGAATGGGTCGAAAACAGACCTAGGTCGCTAATGTCGCGAATGGGTAAGCACGACCATCGCGCTAGTCTGAACGGACGGGCCAGTGTCCGCAATCGGTCGAAAAGCGACTTTAATATCATTGCCCCGGCCTTGACCAAACCGCAAATGAAAGGTCCCTGCTTGATCATCCGCAGTTAGAGCATCAATCAGGTGAACCACGACGGAGTGCGATATGCTTGCCAAAAAGAGATGCTTTGCCGTCCTCGTCGCTACAAGCGTTTGTGTCTGTGGCTGCTCGAAGTCGAGTAATAACACCGGCAACAAAACTGCTCCAACAGGTCATTCGAGAGTTTCAGCGGCCGCCCCCGACGAGATTGGTAAGTCTGCCCCGCCGTTCCATTTTGCAGACCTGCAGGGCAAGCCAATCACATCGAGTTCGCTGCGCGGGAAAGTCGTCCTCCTCGACCTTTGGGCCTCCTGGTGTGCCCCCTGCATTGCTGCCATGCCCGACATTGAGCAGTTGCAGCAGAAACTCGCAAACAATGGCCTTGTTGTGCTCGGCGTCACGCTTGACGATGATGACGCAAAGTTGAGATCATTTCTCGCTCGCCGACCTGCGAATTACTCAGTGGTTAAGCCCGATGCGGCTTTCAATCTCGATTATGGGACTTTGCTGCATCTGAAGGGCAATCATTTGGTCGGATCCGACAAGTTGATCTCGGCCAATCTCCCAAGCTGGATTCTGATAGATCGCACGGGCCGAGTTGCGGCGATTTATGTTTCGTCGTCCAAAGAAAAGCAGATGCTCCAAGACGCAGAAGCTCTCGCGAAGCGTGCATGAATTCCCTCCAGCTGCTGCGCACAGAAATCTGTGAGTGTTGGCTCGAGTGGAATGTTCCGCTGGACCAGCGGAAGGAGTTCTCAGCCATGCCATACATTACCATGACCGCGAAGACTTAGCTCTTTCACAAGAAAAAGAGGCTACAACTACGCCGTTAGCTAAAGCTGCGAGCATAGCGAGACCGAGGCTCGTGGCGCAGAGCAATGCTCCATACGACAGAGCGAACCACAGCAGGATCCTTGTGCACTGGACGCCCCTCCCAACGCCGAATGCTGGTAATGGCTGAAATGAGATTGGAGCGGATGCGTCCTTCGATCTTCATGAGCTGCGAATCCCGAGCAATTTTCTGGATGGTTCAGAGGCGTTTGATTTTTTCGCCGCCTTCGGCTTGCGCGCCTCTTTGCTCGAGCGCTTCTGTCCCTTAGCCATTTTGCCTATCTTCAGCTGCGCGGTATTTCCTCGTCCGGGGCCGTCAGGCTCGCGACGCGCGCGTCAAAACTGGTTTCCAGACGCTTAAGCAGACTTGCCCTGGCGCTCCACGCCTGAGCGCTGCGTTCGAACGTGGCACGAACCTGGCCGTTGGCGGCCGATGATGCACGCTCACGATCCGAGGCCGCAAAAGCCCGGCATCCATCGGCTGAATCCTCTGGCTTGCGCCATGGCCAACTCATTTAGCGTTACGCTTTGCAGCGGCGATCGCATCGCGAGCGTTGGAGTAGCGGTAACCACCCCAAAGGAACACGTCTGCGGGCACTCGCTCTATCCCGTAACGATCAAGCTCTGACTGCGGCACTGCGTTCTGGTCGGTTCCTGACATGATGCTCATCGCCTTTCGCTGGAGGGGTCGATGCGCCGTGCGTCGTCGTCGAATTGCTCGGCGACGGTCTTGAGCGCCGAGGAACCCCCATCGGTCCGCGCTCGTCGCGCAAGCCTGCGGCACGACGCGGCCTGCTCGCGAAGCTCATCCGCGGCTTCGGCGCGTGGGGACTGTTGCATCAGGCTGCTCGCAGCGGCGCGCGCCACTGCCTCGCGTCCGCGATGCGCGCAGCATAGAGATCAGCAAATTCGCCATGAACCCGGCGGACCTGATCGGAAGACCCGTTCTCCGCCATGAACAGCGAAATTTGATGTCGCTGATAGAGATAATTCAGATCCATGAAATGCTCCCGTCTTCGTAAGCGGGAGCGCGGTCGGTCCCTCAGTCGCGCGGGCCTACGGCAAGAAAATCTGCGCGATAATCGAGCCTATCACAAAGAGATGATTTTACCTAGCGCCAAGATTATTTTCCCTGATGACTTACAACTATTTAAAGACGCGCCTATGTATGGCGCTGCTACTAGTCACAAACTGACGGTATTCAGGCGCTTTGCGGCTCCTTTTCCTTCTCTTTTCGCTCCTAGCAGGAAGCGGGCCGATTTGCGGCCTCGCCTTAGAAGGAAAATCTAAATGACCACCGGAACCGTAAAGTTCTTCAACGAATCGAAGGGCTATGGCTTCATCGCTCCGGACGGCGTCGGCAATGATGCCTTCGTCCACGTTACTGCCGTCGAACGTGCTGGAATGCGCAGTCTCCGCGAGAACCAGCGCATCAGCTACGATCTCGAGCAGGACAATCGCGGCAAGATGAGCGCGGTGAACCTCAAGAACGCTGAGGAAGCAACGCAGCCGGAAGCGAGCGAAGCTCAACCCGCGACCGACGATCTCCAGCCCGAGCCCGCGAACGACCCACAGGGCGAATAGCCTTGGCAGGACCGATCGTCCGCAGCTCAAACCTGCAATTCTTCCTCGCCCGTGCCGAACAGGCGCGGGTCGAGGCGGAAGCGGCAACGCTTGACCATGTGCGCGAGCGTTGCCGCCGGTCCGAAGCTGCCTGGTCCGCCCTCGCGGACAAGGCTCAGCGCGGTGAACCCATGTCCGAGCGGCGAGCGCCGCGAATTTGAACAGTCATTTCGACCGTTCGACAAAGTGGCATACGCCGCCGAGCTCGAGATAATGGGCTAAACTTAGTTCGCGCATCTTCCCGGAAGCTGTTACAAGAACATGTCGCGCGGCGATCGGATGGTAGGCATTTGCGCGGCTGAGAGACACGCGTGCGCTCCCGCTTACGACGATCGAGCCAGCGTTGGACGGCCAACCGCCGATTAAAATCTTCCCGGAGAATCCGGACGGGACCGAGGGCCTGCGTAACCAAGCAGCCGCATGTCGTCGGCTCGCCGCCCAAGCTCGGACCAGCGGCGGGACCAGCTCCATGAACGCACTCGCAGATCATTTCGACGAGCAGGCGCGGAGGGCTGGGTCTGGGACGACTGAGGGGCCAGTCGCTTCGCGAGGTTCAACGAAGTGAGCCGCGTCGTGCACCTCAACCTCGACGAAGGCGTGGTCGTGATCCGCTGCATGTCAGAGAACGTCGGCGTCTCCGCGATCGAACGCCTATCAAGCGGCGGCGTGCGCCTCGTTTGCAACAAGCAGCGAAGGTGCGGACCGGATGCGCCGAAAGCTCAAGGCCTATGTGATCGCCGGAGCAGTGACGCGCGAAAGGCATCGGCCGCCACCAATCCGCTCGAGGAATTCGCCTGGACGTCGAAGTTAGCTTTTATGACCCAGGCGCGCGTTCAGTTTCGAAAGGCGCTCCTTGAGGAGGGCGATATTTTCCGGATTCGTCGGCTGCAGTTGCCGCATATCCTCCTCGTCGATGTGAGTCACCTTGCCGGACTCAATGGCTTCGAGAAGTTCAATGAGCCGGTCCCGTTCCTCGTGCCAGTTTTCCGCACTCACAACGACGCCCCTCCTGTAACCGGTAACACGAGATCAGAGGTCTCTTAGCAGACGCTGCACTTCCGTGATGCGATGGCCTGTGGCGGTATTGATCGCGACGATGTTGGTGAACCCCTGACTCTTAAGCTCGATGGTTCTCGAATATGCCTGCACCGCCGTCAGTGGCGACTTCATGTGGACAAGCCCGCCGCCGCTAGTCGCCTCGAGTGTGTAGAATGCCACTTCTGTCCCACCCGCTCTTATCGTTCTGCAGGAACAATCCGTATCGAATTAATCGGACTGAGAGCATTAAATCCGTCGCTTCCGCGATCAGCCAGCCCCAGGCGCCTGGCCTCAAGCTCAAGTTCCGTTTCCAGGCAGAGGATTATGCGGCGATCCGGACCGTCGAACTCCCACTCGTGCCAGCACCGCACGATATGAGCGCCTGGCCCGCCGGCGGGAAAGGCGTTTGGCGAACCACGCCCGGACTTCCGATGGTCAGAGATTATCAGAACTCCTTGTTCTGCATCCATTCGCGTACGTCAGCCTCGGCATCCTCTTGCGATCGTGAGCACCGTTCTTTGACCATGGTAACAAGCTGGCGCTCGTTCTTGATCGTGGACGCGTCGAAGTGGGTAAGGAAGGACCAGCGCTCCTGCGCTTCAGCCATGTAAGCTCTTTTGCGAGCAACAATTTCAGCACTATCACCGCCAGTAAACCCAAACATGGCGTTCCTCCTCCTTAAATCACGTCATCTATCTTAGATGGGATGAAATCTGCCGATTACTATGAGGAAGTCTGCATTTATATTTTCCCAGTTTTCAGTTTTATTTTTCATGATCATTGCAGTCCGGTGATTATTGGCCTATCTGCTTTCGCGCTACCAGTCGCAATCGACGGTCCTTGGCGCTAAGTCGCTCCTCCGCCCATCTTTCACGTCTCCTAGCGGCAGCGGCCATTTCGGCTCTGCGAACCAAGGAACTCACCATGAAATATTTTGGAACCGTCAAGTCGTTCGATACGATCAAGGGCCACGGCGAAATCAAACAGGAAGCCGGCGGGAACGACCTTCCCTTCGAAACCAGCGCGATCCAGTGGGACAAGAACGTTGCTCCAACGGTCGGCCAGCGCCTTAGCTACGACGTCGGGCAGACCAGCGAACGCGCGCCCTGCGCCCTCAACCTTCAGACGATCTAACCGGCCGGCGGGAGTATCGCTTCCGCCTGTCCTGTAACGCGTTCGGGGCCGATCCCGGATGGCGGCTGAGTGGCCTCGGTCCTCGCTGTCCGGGTGAGCCGACACTCATTTGGCAAAAGGGCAGATTCCATGGAAGACACAGTTCAGCCAAGATGGCGGTCCTTCGTCCCGTTCATCCTTACCGTGATCGTCTTTGGATCCGCGCTGGGCTTCGCGTTCTCCTGAGTTCCATTAGCAGCCTAGTAATTGGCATCTGCGTTCCCATGTAGGAAGCATCGCTGGCCATCTTAACTCGTAGGCGCCCGCGGCTGAGAGACATGAGGCGCTCCCGCTTACTGAAATGGGAGAGTAAATCATGGATCGCGTTCCACCAGTGCGCGCGCAGCCTTTTCCTTCGCTGACTCCGGAACGCGTGATGTCATTGCGAGACAGGCGGGCGCATGAGCGGTTCGCCAGAGAATATGCTGACCAGATTCTGCGAACCCGGGCCGCCCTGTTGGAGCGCGCCCGATGAGCACCCCGCATGAGACAGAGGCCAAGCCGGCTGCGCGCCGCGGCATGGCATTTCGCAAGAACAGCAGGATTGCACTCCCCACACCCGAGGAATCGCGCCGCCAGGCTAGCGTCGTGCAATCGGCATGGCGTCAGTTTGGTGAGCCGGGTCCGGTGATCGCATTCCTGAACACTCCCAACGCCGTCCTGAAGGGCCAGCCACTCCACTCGCAATCGAGAGCGACGAGGGCCTGGGACGTGTCGAAGCCTTGCTCAAGCAAATGACTCCGAGGGCATAGCGCATGCCCAGGAAACGTCGGCCGGAGAGCGACCAAGGCCGCAGCGAGCGGCTGGAGCAAGAAGCGCTAACTCGAATCGAAAATTCTGCGGCCGAGGAGCGATCGCTCGATGCCGCAGTCAGGCGAAACATCAAACTTCACGGTCCTTGATCGGCTCGGGAGAAACGTCATGCCAAGTTCCGGCGGCTCGAAGGATACGAGCTGCACTGTCTTCCGCACTGCCGCCGAGGAGGCGCAGTTGAGGCAGGACGAGCATGCCTGGGACAATGAGGGCGGCCACATGAGCTCGACCGGCGGGCGTGTAGTGCGCAAGCCAGAGGCAGAGCTCCCATATGTCGTCACTCTCACCCATCATTTATCAGAAGCGACCGAACACTCCTTTGCTTCGATGCGAGAGGCAGAAGCCTTCATCAAGCGCAACACGCCCGTCCCCGGTACGGTTCTTTCCACGACCTACGACCGGCCAGCGCCCAGCGCGCCGATCAGCGACACGGAGAGCAGCATGAACGATGAGAGCATCCTCGCGAGGCTGAAGGTGATCGATCGGCGCCTGCGCCAGATCTCTGAGGAAGATGCCGCATCGGTGCTGGCAGGGGGGCTGGCGAACGCCGGAATTCGTGAACCAGAAAGACTTCGATTGATTGCCGAGACCGAGCGCATCCTCGACGAGCTCGACGGTGAAAATCACGATTGACGGAAGCCTCACAAGGGCTGGTGCGCGAGCTTCGGCTAGTCGTTGAGCCAAGGATGGCTGGGTCATGAACGAGTTGGAAGCGAAGGTGGAGCGGGCAAGGCTGCAAGCGCTGCTTGATGCTTATGAGGCGGATCGTCAGCATCAGCGGCGCGAGGGTGAGCGAAAAGGAACCCAACGCGAGTTGAGTCCTGACAGAGCGGACAACGTTCGGGCCAGGATTGCCCGCCTCGATCAAATCATCGGCGGGAACCACGGCAGGTGAGTCTCGGAGAGCTTCATTCCCACAAGCAAACACCGAGCTGCCGCAGACGTCGGTACGCGGATAACGGTCGTGGCGGCGTGCCTTAGAGCCGGGAACATTCGGCGAGTGAAGCAACTCCAGGGAAGCAGCGGAGCGGCGAACGGGAGCTAAGGGCGCACTTTGGCCATTTGCTTAGAGAAGGTGAACGACTGACCGGTTTCGGGTCGCTGGTTCCGCACTCCAGGTGACCTCAATGGGCGCAAAGCGGACAATCTGCTGACATTCCATTCGACTTCGCTTTCGAACGGAGCATTGCTCTTCTTGTGAGTCGCGGCGCGCAAGAGCGTGCTGCTGCCCCAACCGGCGCGCCGGTTGGGGCCTTGAGTGGTGGGAGCGATGTCTTGCCGCTCTCGCAACGGAGATGCTCACATGACCAAGTCAACTGCAAAGGCTACCGACAAAAGGCCATCCCGCGTGACGAAGCAGGATCAGATCGCCTCTCTGCTTCTTCGCGATGAGGGTGCCACCCTTGATCAAATGGTCGCTGCCACTGGCTGGCTTCCGCACACGACGCGAGCTGCACTTACAGGCTTGCGGAAGAAGGGTTACGCGATCGACAGCGACAAGATCGACGGTGTTCCGACCTATCGCGCGATTGCCCCAAAATGAGCCCGCCGCTCGAAGTGGAGCTCCTCGCCCTGCCGACGCTTGGCAGGGCGAGGCTTCGGGAACGGTGGCGCGAACTATTCAAGGTTGCGCCACCGATTTCGTTCACACCCGACCTCCTGGCACGCGGCATCGCATGGCGATTGCAGGAGAAGGCATCGGGCGGCCTAAGGGCCAGTGCGCGCCGACTGCTCAGTGATGAAGGCAAGGGGTTCCACCGGCAGCGGACCGCACGTCTTTCGTTGAGGCCTGGCAATCGGTTGGTTCGTCGCTGGCGGGGCCGCACCTATGTCGTCGAGGTCACCGATCACGGTCTTGTCTATGACGGCGAGCGCTTCAACTCACTGTCTGTGATCGCCAGCAACATCACGGGCACCCGCTGGTCGGGGCCAAAGTTCTTCGGGCTGGTCTCGTGAGCAAGCCGCGCTGCGCGATTTATACCCGCAAATCGAGCGATGAAGGCCTCGAGCAGGAGTTCAACAGCCTCGATGCACAATATGAAGCGTGCAAGGCATACATCGTGAGCCAGCGTTACGAGGGCTGGACCTTAATCCGCGAGCGGTACGACGACGGCGGCATCTCCGGGGGAACCATGGACCGCCCGGGCCTGAAAGCGCTTCTCGCCGATGTCGCCGCTGGCAAGGTCGACGTGATCGTCATCTACAAGATCGACCGCCTCACCCGAAGCCTCGCTGACTTTGCACGTATTGTGGAGTTGCTGGAGAAGCATGGCGCCAGCTTCGTCAGTGTCACCCAATCGTTCAATACGAAGACCAGCATGGGCCGATTGATGCTCCACGTGCTGCTGTCGTTTGCGCAGTTCGAGCGGGAGGTCGGCGCTGAACGCGTCCGCGACAAGATCGCCGCGTCGAAGGCCAAGGGAATGTGGATGGGCGGAACAGTGCCGCTCGGATACGATACGGTCGACCGCAAGCTCGTGATCAACGCCCAAGAGGCAGCCACGGTGCGAGCCATCTTCGGCGGGTTCGTGGAGCTGAAGTCGGTTCAGGGCACCTTGCGCTGGGCTCATCGTGAGGGACTGCGGACCAAGCTGCGACAGAAGGACGGGATCACCAGCGGCAGCAAGGCTTTCGAGTATGGCTCGCTGCGATGCATCCTCTCCAACCGGCTCTATGCCGGTGAGGTCGAGCATAAGGGGAAGGTATTCCCGGGTCGGCACGAGGCCATCGTAGACACACAGTTGTTCCAGGAGGCTCAGACCATTCTGAAATCGCTCAGCACGAGTGCGGTTCGGGGTCCGAAGCTCGTGTCCGGCAGCCTGCTCCAGGGCCTCATCGTTGATAGTTATGAACGGACCATGGGCCCCGTGCACACCACCCGGAATGGTCAACGGTTCCGCTACTATGTGACGCACCCCAAAAGCATCGGCAGTGGTCATCCGGTACCGTACCGTTTGGCGGCGGACCCGATCGAGAGAATCGTTTGCGAGCTGCTCGCCGCCCATCTGGCTGGCCAGGTCAGCAGTATGGACGAGCGGGAGCAAGCCGATCGGCTTGCCTCGACACTCGCGGCGGGCGCGTATCGTCAGCGGCGTGAGTTGATCATCGAACGGGTTCGCAAGGTCACCATCGGCGATGCCTGTTTGACATTGCTGCTGAACGACGGGACGACCCTTGAGCGAAGTGTCGAGCGGGTCCGGCACGGCAACGATGCTACGCTCATCGTCGGAGAACTGTCCAAGCCCGCTCACAAGAAAGCTGATCCCCAGCTAATCGTGCTGCTGCAAGATGCACACCGCGCTCAGGCGCTTGCATTGAGCAAGCCGAATCTCAGCCTTGAACAACTCGCTAGGACGTTCGGTCGATCGAGCGAGCGATTCAAGCGCCTGCTTCGCCTGAGCTATCTATCCCCAAAGTTCATCGAGGCCGTCGTCGAAGGTCGGCAGCCGGGCCGCGTCACTAATCGGTTTCTGCAGAACCTGGATGGAATCCCACTGAGCTGGGTCGCGCAGGAAGACCTGCTGCTTCGCTGAGCATTGTCGATCGGGCCCAAGGCAGATCCCAACCTCAAGACACGAATTTCGCGGGCAAGAGAAAACCGGGCCACCAACGCGGTAGCTCGTGGCTGAGACCTTGTCTCTGTGTCGAATCAGGTGATGGTCGGTCCCTCAAAAAGCCGCAAAAACGGGCCGAAACTGGGGACGCGAAATCATGGAATGACCAGATGATATGAAAAGACTTAGACGCTGGTGACCCCTACGGGACTCGAACCCGTGTTTTCGCCGTGAGAGGGCGACGTCCTGGACCGCTAGACGAAGGGGCCATATGCCGGAGCGAGGCGGCCATATGTGGGCTCGAGGCCGGCTAGTCAATCAGCCACTCTGGCGATGCTAAAGGGGTGCCTCCGATTGAGCGCCATCACCCGCCGTTGTGGAAATCCCCGGGTCGAGTCGCGCCTTCGGGTCGAGCAGCATCCAGCAAACCGCTCCGATGAAGTACATGGCCGAGGATATGAACAGGGCGATCGTGTAGGCGCCCGTAATGGAGAGGATATAGCCCATGGCGATCGGCGCGACGAAGCCGCCGAGGTTGCCGAACATGTTCATGCTGCCGGAAAAGGTCCCGGCGAACCGCCCGCCGACGTCCATGCACGTCCCCCACGAAGAAGGCAGGACGAAATCGTTGAATAGGCCGGCAAACCCGATCAGCACCGCCATTGCCACCGCAGTCGGGGCATAAATGGAAGCCAGAAAGCACCCCGCCGCGCAGAGAAACCCCGTGACCGCGATTGCCTTTCGCGCTGGCCCCTCGCTCCCGAGCAGCCGTCCGAGCGGCGCCTCGAGGCCGGCGGCGATCAGCGAGCCGAGGCCGCCTCCGAAAAGCGGAAGTCCCGCCAAGGCCGCGAGCGTGGTCCCGCTGAGCTGACCCGCCGCGACCTTTTCAAGATAGGTCGGAAACCAGGTGATGTAGAAATACCAGACGTAACTCAGCGCCGCATATTGGAGCCAAAGCAGCCAGGCTGTCGGAGAGCTCGCGAAGATCCGCCAGGGGACCGGAACCTGGTGCGAATCCAGTGAGGCATTGGCCGCGAGGAGCTTCTGCTCCGCCTGATTGACCCCAGGGTGCTCGCGTGGATCGTCACGAAACCAGATAAAGAACGCTATCGCCCAGACGAAGCCGAGCAGCGCGAAAATCTGGAAGGCGATGCGCCAGGTCGTCAGGCCGAGGACGGCTGCGACGAGCAGCGGCGTTGCCGCCCCACCCCAGCGGGCGCTCAGCCAAAGCAGCGCCTGACCACGGAACCATTCGCGGCGCGGGAGCCAGGCGGCGAACGCCTTGGTGACGCTGGGAAAGCACCCCGCCTCGCCCGCCCCGAACAGGAAGCGGATAATGATCATCGCCGCCGCCGACATTGCCCAGCCGGTCGCCGCTGTGAACGCCGACCACCACAGCACTACCCGCAACAGCACCTTTCGTGGGCCGATGCGGTCGGCAAGCCAGCCCGAGGGGATTTCGAAGAGAGCGTAAGCGAGCGTGAACGCCCCGAAGATGTAGCCGGTCTCGATGTCGGAAAAATGAAGCTCGCTGCGAATGGAAGGCATCGCCTTGGCGATGCACACGCGGTCGACATACTGGATGACCGCCAGTGCGACGGCAAAAACGATCACCCAGTGCCGGGTTCGTGTCGGCCGCACCGCTCCCTCGCCCAAGCGCTTCCGCCTAGTCGCGCTCGCTGAGGTAGCGCATCAGCTCCGCGAGGGTCGATTCCATCTGGTCCTGCATCTGGCTGACGAGCTCGTTCTCGCGCATGCCGACATGGTCAAGGGGCTTTGAGTAGCTGTCCGAGAAGGCCTGGAGGTCGGCGCGGTCGAACACGCCTTTCGCGACGAGCTTGGCGAGGATCACCAACAGGCCGTTGGTGTTGGCGATCGTGCCCGCGACCAGTGCCTCGTCGACCATCGACAGCTTCTTGTCGGTATCGGCGACATCTTCATCGGTCGGAATCATCGTCCGGATCATGGCGTCAACTACGCCCCATGCAACCCAAAGCTCTTCATGGTTCGACGAATTGACGGACCGCCGACCAGGCAAGGGCCTTTTGGGAGAAGGCTCGCGTGTTGGCGGCGCTCGACGAAGGCAGATCGAGGAGCGCGATATTCCGCGGCGGTTCGCCGATCAGCTTGCGCCCGACCGCAGCGGCGGTCGATCCGTTGAAACCGATCGCTCGCAAGTCGGGAAAATCGTGAAGCAAATGCCCGATCCGGTTGTGCTCGGCTTCGCGGATCGCCTGGTCGAGGCTGCCGCTCCGGCTTGCCGAGGCGATCACGTCCCACAGGCCGATGCGGCGATCCGCCAGCCGGGCCAGCCGCTCGTCATAACCGAGTGGCTGCAGGTCCTCGCCGATCGCGTGGCCAAGCAGTCGCCAGAACTGGTTCGTGGGGTGTGCGTAATATCGACGCGCGGCGAGCGAGGCGTCGCCGGGCAGGCTGCCGAGGATGAACAGCCGGGCGTCCTCCCGGGCAATCGGCGGAAGTCCGAATTTGACGCCCACTGAGAAACCCCTACAGCCGCCGCCGATGCAAGCTGGCGACCTTCGCGTGGCCCTGTTTTCGGGCAATTACAATTACGTGCGCGACGGGGCGAACCAGGCGCTCAATCGCCTCGTCGGCTATCTGCTCAGCCAAGGCGTCCATGTCCGAGTCTATTCGCCGACGGTCGAGCAGCCGGCCTTCCCGGCGACCGGCGACCTCGTTGACGTTCCGGCGGTCCCGGTCCCCGGCCGCTCCGAATACCGGCTTCCGCTGGCGCTGCCCGCGCGGGTGCGGCGCGACCTCGAGGCGTTCAACCCGAACATCGTCCACATCTCGAGCCCCGACATCGTCGGGCACCGGGCCGTGACCTGGGCGCGACGGCACAAGATCGCTGCCGTCGCCTCGGTCCACACGCGGTTCGACACCTATCTTGCTTATTATCACCTCCAGGCGCTCGAGCCGCTCGCGCGCGGCATCATGCGCCGGCTCTATCGCCGCTGCGAGGTCGTGCTCGCCCCGGCGCAATCGACCGCCGCGATCCTGCGCGCACAGCGGATGAACCGCGACATCACCATCTGGGCCCGCGGAATCGACCGCGACCAGTTCAATCCCGATCGCCGCGACATGAAGTGGCGCCGCTCCCTTGGGATCGCCGACGACGAAATGGTGATCGCCTTCCTCGGCCGAGTGGTGATGGAGAAGGGTCTCGACGTCTTCTCGGACGCGATCCATGCGTTCGAGACATTCGGGCTCAAGCACCACGTGCTGGTGATCGGGGAAGGCCCTGCTCGACCCTGGTTCGAAGAGCAATTGCCCGGTGCGATCTTTCTCGGACAGCAGACCGGGACCGACCTCGCGCGGGCGCTCGCCAGCTCGGACGTTCTGCTCAACCCCTCACTCACCGAGGCGTTCGGCAACGTCACTTTGGAGGCGATGGGCTGCGGCCTGCCGGTGCTCGCCGCCGAAGCGACCGGCGCCACGAACCTGGTGCGGTCCGGCATTACCGGAACGCTCGTCGACGGCACGGATCCTGACGAATTTGCCGAGGCGCTTGCCGCTTACGCGCGCGACCCCGACCTCCGCCGCCGCCACGGGGAAGGCGGCTTGGCCATCGCCAGGACGATGGACTGGGACACGATCAATTCGGCCGTGGTCCGCGCCTACCGTCACGCGCTCGTCAAGCGCGCGCGGCTGACGCGGATGACCGGCGGCTAACGCCGTTACTTGAGCCGTTCGATCTTCTGCGCGAGCTCGTCGATGAGGGCCGCGAGCTCGAACTTGGTGTCCTCGGTGATTTCGCCCTGCTGGACGCGGTGCCGGATCGCGACTCCGAGATTGCGCATCGCGCGCCAGATCGGGGAGCCACCTTCGGAGGAATACGTCGGGCTGAGTGCCTTCAGGCGCCTCAACAGCTCGTCGGCTTCCTCTTCATTCTCTTCGAGGTGCGCGGTTCCGGCATCGGTGATCTGATAGGGCTTCCGCGCCCCCTCGCCGCCGGCCTGCTCGATGAAGTCCATTTCCTCGAGCATCGTCAGCGTGGGATAGACGACGCCAGGGCTTGGTGCGTAGCGGCCCCCGGTCAGCTCCTCGATCGCGCGGATCAAGTCATAGCCGTGCCGCGGCTGCTCCGAGATGAGCTTCAGGAGGACGAGCCTCAGCTCGCCGGATTCGAACATGCGCCGAGCGCGGCGTCCGCCGCGGCCGCTGTTCCAGCCTTCATCGCCAAAGTCGAAATTGAAGGGGCCCCAGCTGCCCTGCCACTTGCCCCACCCACGTCCGCGGCGACCGGTGGCGAACAGGTCGATGAAGTCCCCAAGGTGGAACGGGTGCGAGCCTTCGCAATCGATCGGCGGCTCGGGCGGAATAGGGGGGGTCGGCGGAATTGGCGGCTCTGGGGGACGGCGGTGATGATGACGGTGAGGCATCGGCTCTCTCCTTTTAGATACGTCTTAGATATATCTTAGACACATCTAGAGCAAGCCCGCGCGTGCATTTTCCTGCACCCGTCCTATTCTGTAGCGAACATGGCCGACCTGTTTGCCGACCAGGAAATCCCGACCCGCGCCGCGGAGGCGCCGCCGGCGGGCGCGCCGCTTGCTGATCGCCTGCGCCCCAAGTCGCTCGAGGAGGTCGTAGGCCAGGAGCATCTGACCGGACCTGACGGCGCGATCGGGCGAATGGTCGCGGCGGGCCGGCTCGCCTCGATGATCCTATGGGGACCGCCCGGAACGGGCAAGACCAGCATCGCACGGCTGCTCGCCGACGCCGTCGGGCTTCGATTCGTCGCGATCTCCGCAGTCTTTTCGGGCGTCGCCGACCTCAAGAAGATCTTTGCCGAAGCCCGGACGGCCGCGCGAGCCGGCCAGCAGACCTTGTTGTTCGTGGACGAGGTGCATCGCTTCAACCGCTCGCAGCAGGATGGTTTCCTGCCCTATGTCGAGGACGGCACGGTCACGCTCGTCGGGGCGACGACTGAGAATCCCAGCTTCGAGATCAACGCGGCGCTCCTGTCGCGCTGCCAGGTGCTGATCCTCAGGCGTCTCGACCATGATGCGCTGGAAGAGCTGGTCAGGCGCGCCGAAGCGCTGGAGAGCCGGCCGCTGCCGGTGACGGAGCAGGCGCGCGAGGCGCTGATCGCCAGCGCCGACGGCGACGGCCGCTTTCTCCTCAACCAGGTCGAGACCCTGTTCTCGATCGAGATTGACCAGCCGCTCGGGCCTGCTGAGCTCAGCGACCTGCTCCATCGCAGGGTCCCCGTCTATGACAAGGACCGGGAGGGGCATTACAACCTCATCTCCGCGCTCCATAAGTCGATCCGCGGATCAGACCCGCAGGCGGCGCTCTACTATCTCGCTCGGATGTTGGTCGCGGGTGAAGAGCCGCTCTACGTGCTCCGCCGCCTGACCCGCGCCGCGGTCGAGGATATCGGCCTCGCCGATCCGAACGCTTTGCTGCAATGCCTTGCCGCCAAGGAGATGTACGATTTCCTCGGCTCTCCCGAAGGCGAAATCGGAATCGTCCAAGCCTGCCTCTATCTGGCGAGCGCACCCAAATCGAACGCCGGTTACATGGCGCAGAAGAAGGCGTGGCGCTCGGCCGAGGAGACCGGTTCACTGATGCCGCCGATGCACATTCTCAATGCCCCGACGAAGCTGATGAAGAATGTCGGCTACGGCAAAGGCTATGCCTACGACCATGATGCCGATGAGGGTTTCTCGGGACAGGCTTACTGGCCGGAGGGGATGGAAGCGCAGACCTTCTATGAGCCGACCGACCGAGGGTTCGAGGCGCGGATAAGGGAACGGCTGGACTATTGGAACGAGCGGCGCAAGGAGCTGCAGCGAACGCAAGGGGAGTAAGGCGCATATGTACGACCAAAGTGCCTATTGGCAGGCCCAGCTGATGAACTGGGGTCCCAAAATCCTGATCGCCGTCCTGATCCTGGTTGCGACCTGGATCGTCGCCCGGGCGGTCAAATGGGCGCTCCAGAAGGCGGTCGACCGGACCCCCGCGCTGCGAAAACATGTGACCGGCCCATCGGACGAGACCGTCGGCCATCAGATCGGGACCATCGCCAAGCTGATCATCTGGCTGGTCGGAATCATGGCGGCGCTACAGTTCCTGGGCTTTCCCCAGATCCTCGCCCCGATCAACGAGCTGGTGAACGAGATTTTCGCCTTCCTTCCGCACCTCATCGCGGCCGGCCTGATCTTCTTCGTCGGTCTCGTGCTCGCGCGCATCGTCCAGCGTCTGATCGAAACGGTGCTCATCGCCGCCAACGTCGATGGGCTGCTCGCTCGCGTCGGCATCGGCTCGACCGAAGGCACGGTAAGGACCGATCCGGCAGCTGTGCCCCCGGGCGCAACACCAGGCGCGAGTCGCGCGAGCATCGCTCGCGCAGCCGGCATTCTGGTCTACGCCCTGATCATCATCCCGGTCGCGATCGCCGCACTGCAGGCGCTGGAGATCAGCTCGATCGCGGGGCCCGCGACCGACATGCTCAACCAGATTCTTGCGGCAATCCCGCGGATACTCGGCGCCGCGCTGTGGTTCGGCATCGCCTTCGTGATTGCGCGGTTCCTGAAGACGATCATCGAGGCGGTACTGCCCCCGACTGGCTTCGACGATGCGATCCGCTCGACCGGCGTACTTCCGGCGACGGCTTTCCCATCACGGATCGTCGCCAACATCGCCATGATCGCGGTTATTCTGGCGGGATCAATCGAGGCTGCGAAACTACTGGGCGGCGACGAGATCGCGATCTTTCTCGCGCAGGTCACCGCATTGGGCAGCAAGGTGATCTTCGGCACACTCATCATCGTCGTTGGCATCTTCCTCGCCCGGATCATCGCCAATCTTGTAGGAAGCGGCACCGGCGAAGGCGGCTACGCGCAGACGATCGTGCGCTATGCGATCATCGCGCTGTTCACGGCGATCGGCCTCACCTTCATGGGACTTGCCGACCAGATCGTGATCCTCGCCTTCGGACTGATTCTTGGTTCGGCAGCGGTGGCGACCGCGATCGCCTTCGGCCTTGGCGGTCGGGATGCTGCGGCGCGCGTGCTCGACCGCTGGGTCGAACGCGCGCCTCCGGCGCCGCCGCGTCCGCCGCGTCGGCTGCGGCAGGGCCCGCCCGAAGATGAGCAGCCGCCGCTCGTCTGATGACGTTCGACGAAGCGGTCGCCTTCGCGCTGACCCTGCCGGACACAGAGCGCGGAACGAGCTACGGCAAGCCCGCGGTGAAGGTCACGTCGAACGGCCGCGCATTCCTGTTCCCTAGCCACGAGGCGGATACGTCCTTCGGTGTCGCGATCGACCTCGACACGATCGAGATCCTGAAAGAGACCGATCCCGATACCTTCTGGCAGACGCCGCACTATGTCGGTTGGGAAGGCGTCCTGATCCGCTACGACAGCGAGGACGAGGGCCGCGTTCGCGAAGTGATCGAGCGTTCGCGCACTTTCGTCGCCGCCAAGCCGAGGGCGAAGCCGCGGAAGAGGAAATAACCATCAGTCATTGCGAGGAGCGCAGCGACGAAGCAATCCAGCGGCGCCAACTCTGGATTGCTTCGCTTCGCTCGCAATGACGGCTCACTTCAAATCCTACATCGCCATCGACTGGTCAGGCGCGAAGGGCAAGCGGCACAAGGGCATCGCGATCGCCGAGGCCCGGGGCGAATCGCCGCCGCGGCTCGTTCGGGCCGGTCACGTCTGGTCGCGCGAGGAGGTTCTTGGCTGGCTCATCCGCCGGGCGGAAAAGGAGCCGACCTTATTCGGCTTCGACTTCAGTTTCGCTCCGCCAATCATTGCGCGAGGCGAATATTTGCCTGGTGAAGCTGATGTGCCCAGAACGGCGCGCGAGTTCTGGGCCTATGTCGATTCACGCTGCGAGGACGAGGACCTCGGGGCCGCGAGCTTTCTCGAGGAGGTCCACCGCCGTCATTTCTATTTCGGGATCGCCGACGGGGTCAAAGCGCGGTTCATGCACTTCCGCCAGTGCGACGCGCGCCTCAACGCCCAGGGCGGGCGCAAGACGGCGAGTGCCTATGACGCGATCGGCGCCGCGCAGGTCGCGAAGGCGAGCTTCTCGGGCATGCGCTTCCTGCACCAGCTCGACGGCAAGGTCGCGATCTGGCCGATGGACCCTCTGCCCGATCATGGCAGCGCGGTGGTCGAGATTTATACGCGCATCTATCTCCGCCGAGCGGGCCTTAGCGGCGTGAAGCTCAGGAGCCGCGCAGAGCTCAACCGCGCGCTCAAGGGTCTCGGCAGCCCGCCGGCGCGGCTGAGGTTCGAACCCAATGACCACCAGACCGATGCGCTCGTCACAGCCGCGGGAATGCGGCAGCTCGCGATCACCGAGCCGCGCGCGTTCGATCCGCAAGGCCTCACGCCCGAAATCGCCCGAAGCGAAGGGTGGACGTTCGGCGTGCTATAATTAGAGAGGCGTCAGGCGAGCCGGCTTAGCACAGTGGTAGTGCAGCGGTTTTGTAAACCGAAGGTCGGGGGTTCGAGTCCCTCAGCCGGCACCGTCTTCCGGAAGATTCATCGCCTTCAGGACGCGTTCGGTGAGCGCCGCGCAGTCGCTTCCGGCGAAGGGGAAGGTGCCGCTGAGCACGCTTCCAAGCTCGGGCGCGAGCATCTGCTGAAGCCGGCGACGGCCGCGGAACAGGCGGGTCTTCACCGTAGCAACCGGCACGTCGAGGATTGCCGCCGTGTCCTCGCTGCTCAGTCCTTCGATCTCGCGCAGGACGAAGACCGTGCGGAACGCTTCGGGCAATGCGGCGACCGCCTGCTCCAGAAGCTTCCGGATCTGCTCGCGCGCGACCGCGACATCTGGCATTTCCGAATCCGAGCCGCGCATCAGCGCCTCGCGATAATCGTCGAGCACGGCAACGCCCTTCCCTTCGAGATGACGGCGGCGCCGCTCCTCCGATCGGCGGCGGCCGAGCGCCTCGTTGACGACGATCCGGGTCAGCCAGGTCGATAGCGCCGAACGGCCTTCGAATGTGCCGATCGCCCCGAAGGCGGCGAGATAGGCCGCCTGGACGCATTCCTCGGCCTCGGCGCGGTTCCTGAGAATGCTCCATGCGGCGCGGAACATCCGCTGGTTGTTCGCTCCGATCACATGGGCGATCGCGCCGCGGTTTCGCGCGGCGCAGAGCCGCGCGAGATCGAAATCGCCGAGCGAGGCAAAATCAACGGCAGTCGAAGTTTGTCGAGCCATGTGTCGTCACTTCACGTTGAGCACGCCGCGCATGTTGGGATGATAGCGGCAGATGAACGGAATCGAACCACTCTTCCTCAGCACAGTCTTGCCGGCCTTGCCGGGCATGAGGTCGACGTCGAAGCTGTGGTCGGTGGCGGTTGCGGTGTGCCGGAACATGTCCTTGTTTACCCAAAGGATCGTGTCGCCCTTGTGCAATCCGGTCGGGAGCGGCCCGAATTTCAGCTTGTCCATCACGACCGTGTAGGTGTGCGGGGCCGCTGCTGCCGGTGCTTCGGCGGCGCATAGCAGCAGGGCCCCGACGCTCGCGGTCAACAGGGGGCAATACCGCGAGCGGGAAATCATTTCAGCGCCTTCGCCACCTGTTCGGCGTGCGCCTGGTGCTGCTCGAAGAGCTTCAACCCGGTCTCGAGCAGCGATTTCAGCTCGGCGTTCTTCGCTGACGGAATGAGCGTCTTCTCTAGCGCGCCGTTCACCGTCTTGTGAAAGGCGACCTCGTTGTTGACATATTCGCGGTCGAACGCAGCGCCGCTCATCTTCGCGAGCTTGGCCCGCTCTGCATCGGCGGCCTTGGTCAGGGCCTGGCTGGTCGGATTGTCCTGAGGCGTCACCTTGAGTTTTTTCACCAGCGCCAGTGCCTTGTCGTTCACGGCGGTATGGTCGCGGACCATTTCCTGCGCGAAGTCGCGAACCGCCTTGTTGTGCGACTTGGCGAGCGCCTGCTTGCCCGCGGCGATGTCGAGGTTGCCGGCGGTATAGGCGATATGGGCGATCTGCGGATCGGTTGGCGCGTCGGCGGCGACGGCGGCCGTCGAAACTGTGAGCATTGCTGCCGTGGCGAAAATTGCGGACCTGAACATCATCGGACGTCCCCTCTGGTGGCCCCACGATTGGGGCTGCGTTCCATTGGATGGCGGCAACGCTCGAAGGTTCCCGCTTTTTTCGCGGCCGTTGTAATAACGGTCGCCGATGCCCCTCGCCTTCGCCTCGACCGAGCTCAGCCCGGGTGAGTTCCGCAACCGCCGAGCCGAGGCGCGGCGAAGCGGAACCCCGGCCTGGCTGTGGCCCGAAGTGCCGGTGGAAAGCTGGCATTCGGCCATGGCGCACATCGCCGATGCTGCGTCAGCCGTTCTTGCCGGGGAGCGCGCCGTCCTGCCGGCGTGCGAGCCGATGGCCTTGTCGCTCGCCTGCTACACCTCCGGAGCCGGTCCGCTGCTTGGCTATTGGCGGGAGCAGGGACAGGTCGATGCGCCGGAAGAGGCAAGCGCGCTGCTAGCGCTCCACCTTGAGCACGCACGTTCGCGCGCGAAACGTGTCGAAGCGCAATCGCGTCAGGTCGTCGCCGCGCTCGACGATTGCGGAGTTCCCGTCGTCGTCCTCAAGGGTGGTCACACGGCCTATAGCTATTTCCCCGACCCCGCGACGCGGCCCGCAGCGGACCTCGATCTCCTCGTGCCGGCCGATTCCTCCGCGCAGGCGGAAGTCGCGCTGGCGAAGATCGGCTTCGAATGCGCGGGGCGAAGCCGGCGCGAGTCCAGCTGGGTGGCGCGCGATGAGCCAGGAGAGCCGCGTTCGATGTGGCTTGCCCACGCCGAGGATCGCTGGTCGATCGACCTTCACCGATCGCTTGATTTTTCGGCCGGCGCAGGGGCTCCGCTGGTGCGGCTGGACGCCGCCGACCCGATCGAGACGTCGCAGCCGTGGCCGCTCGATGACGCGGCGGGCGTCCTCAGCCAGCCGTTGCTCCTCGTGCACCTTGCGGTCCACGCAAGCGGCGGGCTGCACAGCCTGACGCTGCTGCGCATGGTCGAAATCGTTCTCGTGGTGCGGCACGACGTCGAGAGCGGCAGCCTGTCGTGGGACGATTTCCTCCACGCCGGCGCGGCGGCGAATGCGCTGGGTGCGGTCTATCCTGCCCTCAGCATGGCCGAGAAGCTGGCGCCCGGTACCATTCCGCCGCGCGTTCGCGAAATCATCGCGGAAGTCGCGCCGCGCCGCGCGCGAGCGATGGTCGACAAGCTCGAGCCGGCCAGTGCACACCGGGTCGACCGAGCATCGATCGCTGAGCATTTCATGTGGGTCGACGGCCTCTCCGGATGGGCTCGGCAAATCGCATCCGATCTCGCGCCGGGCTCCGCCTTCTGGCCGATCTACCAGGCGCGCGCCTACCGGCTCCTGCGCGGGCGAGTCAGCCGCTAGCGGGGCGCAAATGCCCGTAGAGCTGGCGGTCGTCCGGCACCATCCGCGCAAGTTGGCGGATTTTCCGAAGCAGCCGCGGATCGTCATATTGGGCTGACGCCCAGCGGCGCTGCGCGGCGATGCGCCCGAGCGCCTTGCCCCATGGCCGGGTGCGCTTGTCGTGGACCGACGGGAAGCGGCTCTTCAGGACCAATTCGAAATCATCGACCCGGGACTTGAGCCGCGGCTCGAGCCAGGGCGTATGCGGGTTCTCGTGGGTCATCCAGTCGACCCATTCCGGCTCGATCCATTCCTCGAGCGTGTCCGGCGTGCTCGCCGTCGGGTCGACGCCGCCGTACGTGCCTTTGCGCTGAGGCGTCGGAGTGTAGAAATAGCTGATCAGCTCCATCGCCGGGTTGATCGCCTTCAGCCGCCGAATGAACGCGAGCGTGTTGTCGATCTCGCGCTCGGGCTCGTCCGGGTCGCCGAACACGAACGAGAATTCGGGGATGATCCCGTGCTCGCCGCATTTCGCGGCGGCGTGCGCGATCTGATCGGTCGTCGTCCCCTTGTTCATCTTGACGAGGATCTCGTCGGAACCGCTTTCGGCCCCGCAGAAGATCATGCTCAGTCCCGCCGCCTTCAGCGCGCGCCAGGTTTCGTCGGAGAAGCGCCCGAGCGCATCGACCCTCGCCTCGCACCACCAGCGAAGACCCAGCGGCCGGAACGCCGCCGCGACTTCGCGCGCGTGGGCTTCGTTCAGGAAGAAATTGTTGTCGTAGAAGTGGACCGAATCCATCCCGTGCTGGCGCGAGAGGAAGCCGAGATGCTCGGCCGTTCGTTCAGGCGCCTGGACCTTCTCGCGGCGGCCGAAGACGGAGATCACGCCACAGAAGTTGCAGCCGAACGGGCAGCCGATCGATGCCTGGTAGACTCCCGAACGGCGACCGAGGACCGTCGGGCGAAGATACTGGCCGACGTCGATCTTGTGGTACGGCGGCGCGGGCAGCTCGTCGGGACCGCGCCAGGGCCGCTCCGGCCCGATGTGATGCGCGCCGTCGGGGAGCCGGAAGGCGATTCCCGCGACGCTGTCCGGGTCGCGCTTGCCGGCGATGACCTCGAGCAGCTCGAGGAACGTCGCCTCGCCCTGCCCTCGCACGAGCCAGTCGACATAGGGCGCGTTGAGGACCGGCTCGGGATAGAGGCTTCCGAAATTGCCGCCCCAGACGATCGGGATCTCGGGGAAGCGGCTCTTGAGCGCCTTCGAGGTCGGCACCGCACTGACGAGCTGCGGCCCCGGCATCACGGTCAGCGCGATCGCGGTCACCGGATCGCCGAGCAGGCGCTGCGTCTCGACCAGATCGGAGACCGCCTGAACAACGTCCAGATCGGGGAGGTTGCCGTCCACGATCTCCCAGCTGATCTCCGCCGGCAATGCCGCGCCGACGGCCATTACGGACAGCGGAAAACGGCGGTTCTCGGGCCGGGTTGCGCGCGGGTTGACGAGGAGGATCACGGGGCGCTCGCGACCCACAGGTCAAAGCGCGACGGCCGGCGCCGGAAGCTCAGCGCTGCAACCAACGGCCGCAGCTCATAGGCGAGCGGATAGCGAACGCGGCGCCGCTTCCACGCCAGCTCGGGCGAGGCTCCCCGCAAGCGGTCCTTGGTCAGGAACTCGATGAACGGCAGCGCCATCAGGACGTCGGCGCGCTTGCCGAACCGCTCCCGCTTCTCCGCGACCATCGCAAGGCCGTCGGACTCGCGGGCGTAGAAAGGCGAATCCAGGATCGCGATCCGGCCGCCTGACCTGGTCACGCGGATCGCCTCCGCGAGAACGCACCGAAGGTCAGTCGCATAATGGAGCGAGGCATTGAACAGCGCGATATCGATACTCGCCGGCGCAAGCGGCACCGCGTCGAATGGCGCGACGATGCATTCCATCGCCAGCACCTGTCGTCGAAACGTGGTTGACGCTCCGAGGCCGTCGATGCTGTCGTTGCGGATATCGAGCGCCATTGCGCGATGTCCTTCGAGCGCAACGCGGTAGCTGAGCCAGCCGTTGCCCGCGCCGAGATCGAGGACATCCAGCGGGCGGCCCAATCGCTTCGCCTCCGGCCGGAGCACATGTTTCATGAACGCATCGAAGGTCCGCGCGCGAATCGCCCATTGCGGGGCATGCGGGCCCGTCCCGAGGTACGGCAGCTGGAGAAGTTGCTCGCTGGAGTAGCCGCGCCCTTCC
>Ga0207674_10002264_pt1 | contig 24389 bp, 23 predicted proteins | sample KBSCornC72_FD_184303 | JGI IMG/M metagenome (GOLD analysis project Ga0207674, IMG submission 184303) | Corn rhizosphere microbial communities from Kellogg Biological Station, Michigan, USA - KBS Corn C7-2 (SPAdes) (version 2) | ecosystem: Host-associated > Plants > Roots > Rhizosphere > Soil ...
TCGCCATGGCGCTGTCGGCGTCGGCCGAGCCCCAGTAACCGGCGAGCGCAGGGTCGAACATGTCGCCGAGCCAATGGATGATCACCGGCTCGCGCACGCTTCGCAGAATTCGTCCATAGACCTTGGCGTAGTCGTCGAACGAGCGCGCCACTCTTGCGAGCGCGCGGGAGGCCATCAGCACGATCCGGCCACCGGCGGCCTCGATGGCTTCGATTTGTTCCTCGTAAGCACGGATCACGTCGTCAATGCCGCGCGCCTTGCCCGGATCGAGCTGATCGGTGCCGCAGCCTGAGAAGACCAGGCCGTTGCATGCCTTCGCCGCGGCGACGGAGCGCTTGATCAGCTCCAGCGAGGTCGGCCAATCGACGCCCATGCCACGTTGCGCTGTGTCCATGGCTTCGGCGACGCCGAGGCCGAGCCCCCAAAGGTGCTCGCGGAACGCGATGGTCTTGTCCCAGTCGATCGCGCAACCGAGCCATGGATCGTTGTCTGCGTTGGGATCGGCGACGACGTGGGCTGCGGCGAACGCAACGCGGTTGAGCTTCGCGTTCTGCCGATCGGGGAAATGCTTCGGCTCGGACAACTGAAACATTTCCAGCGAGCGGTCGGCGCGAGGCAACTTGATTGCGCGCGTCTGCAAGGATTTGTCCATGCGGTTCATCGTTAGTCTCCTTACAGCGCGGGGATGTCGACCCAGCGCCGTTCTTTCCAGCTCTTGGTCGCGCACTCCACCAGCTGCAGCCCTTTGGCGCCTTCACGCAGCGTAAATTTATAGGGCGCGTTCTCGGTGAGGTGGCGGATGAACATTTCCCACTGCGCCTTGAAGCCGTTGTCGAAGGTCGTGAAGTCGGGCACCGGCTGCCATGACGCATAAAGGTCCAGCGTCTGCTTCTGGTCCGGGTTCCAGACCGGCCGTGGCGTACCTTGCCGCGATTGCATCATGCAGTCGTGCAGGCCGGCGATGGCCGATCCGTGCGTGCCGTCGACCTGGAACGTCACCAGGTCGTCGCGATAGGGACGCACGCACCATGACGAATTGATGTGGGCGATGATGCCGCCCTCGAGCTGAAACGTCGCATAGGCCGCGTCATCCGCGTCGGCCTTGTATGGCTTGCCGTCCTCGTCCCAGCGTTGGGGAATGTGCGTGGTGCCGATGCAGGAAACGGCCTTCACCTCGGCGAACGTGTTGTCGAGCACGTAACGCCAGTGGCACAGCATATCCAGGATGATGCCGCCGCCTTCAGCGAGCTTGTAATTCCATGATGGCCGCTGGATCGGCTGCAGGTCGCCCTCGAACACCCAGTAACCGAACTCGCCGCGCACCGACAGGATGCGGCCGAAAAATCCGCTGTCGCGCAGGAATTTGAGCTTCATCAGGCCCGGGAGGAAAATCTTGTCCTGCACGACGCCGTGCTTGAGCCCCGACTTCTCGGCGAGCTGGCAGACCTTCATGGCCTCGGCAAGCGTGGTCGCGATCGGCTTCTCGCAGTAGATGTGCTTGCCGGCGGCGATCGCCTTTTCGAGCAAGGCTGGCCGCATCTGCGTGGTTGCGGCATCGAAAAAGACCTCGTCGTCCTTTTTGGCCAGAGCTTTGTCGAGATCGGTCGACCAGCGCTCGACGCCGTGTTGCTTCGCGAGCGCCGCCGTCTTGTCTGCATTGCGGCCGATCAGGATCGGATCGGGCATGACGCGGTCGCCGTTCGCAAGCCTGACACCACCCTGCGCACGGATTGCGAGAATGGAGCGGATCAGGTGCTGATTGGTCCCCATCCGGCCGGTGACCCCATTCATGATGATTCCGAGACGTCTCGTCGTCACGATGCGAGCTCCTTGAATTCGCTTTTTTGGTATCGGTCGGCCGGAAGAATGCGCGCAGGCGGGCGTTTCATGGCGTCACTTCAGCCGCAATCCGCCGGCAAGGCAAGAGCCGCTTCGGGCCGGTATTGAACAGGCGGATCAATGCGATTTCAGCGGATCTTGAACTATTCTTTCAGGAGCGCGGACATGATCCGCTCACGTGTGAGCGGCAGGTCGCGAATGCGCGCGCCGAGCGCATGCGACACGGCATTGCCGATCGCCGCGGCAGTCGGTCCGGCCGTGACTTCGCCGACGCCGAGCGGGACCTCGTCCTTGGTGTTGATCAGCGCGACGTCGATCTCCGGCACTTCGCTGAACTTGAGCACCGGGTAGGTCTCCCAGTCGAACGAGGCGACGCCGTTGTCGAAACGGACCTGCTCCTTGAGCACCCAGCTCGCCGACTGGATGATGCCGCCCTCGACCTGATTGATGACGCCGTCCGGATTGACCACGAGCCCGGCATCGGTCGCGCACCATACGTGGTGCAGCCGGATTTCTTCATCGACAGAAAGCTCAACGACGACAGCGGAGTAGGCGGCCTTGTTCTTATATCGCGCGAAGGCAAAGCCGCGTCCGCGGCCTTGGCCGCCGGGAGCTCCGGCTTGCCATCTGGCCATGGCGGCGGCCTTCTCGATGACGGCCCGCGCGCGCGGGTCGGTCGTGATTGAAAGCCGGTACTGCACCGGGTCCTGTCCGGCGCGCGCGGCGAGATCGTCGATACAGCATTCCATCGCGAAAATGTTTGGCATGGCGCCGAGCCCGCGCAGCGCCGAGGTACGCACGGGCGATTCCGTCACCAGGTGATGCAGCATACGCTTGGCTGGGATGTCGTAGAGCGGCTCGCCATTGCGTGTGCCGCCGCCGCCATTCGCCTCGGGCACGTCGTTCGGCGGTGGCTCGGGGGGAGGATCGGGCAAAGCGAGGGCACCGAGCAGATTGCCGCCCGCGCCGGGGCGCAAATTGTGCGTCGGGCTCCAGATCTCCTGCGTCCAGTCGACGGGCTTGCCGGCGTCGTCAAGCAGCGCACGGACCTTGACCACCATTGCCGGTGTCTTCGGCTCGTAGATGAACTCTTCCTCGCGGCGCCAGCGCACGCGGATCGGCTGACCGGGCTTCTGCATGGCAATGATGGCCGCGTCCGCGGCGGCATCATCGGCGCCATTGTGGCCGTAGCAACCCGAGCCCTGCACGTGGTGCACGATAATCGAGGAGGGTTCGAGCTTCAGGATTTTCGAAAGCGCCGCGCGCAGCGGATAGACGCCCTGACAGTGCGTCCATACCGTCAGCTTTGCATCCTTGTAGAGCGCGAGCCCGCAGGACGGCGAGATCGACGCGTGCGCAAGATATCCGCGCGAATAAGTGGCCTCGTAGCGCTCGCGTCCCTGCGGATTTCCCGCATCGGGGGCGCCGAAGACTCGCTCGACAACCGGCCTCTGCAGCAGCCAGCTCGCCTCCTGTTGCGTCGGCGTCGGCGCCTCGACGTTCTGCCATGTTACGTGGCTCACCGCGGCAATGCCTGCGGCTTCGACCGCGGTCTCGTCGTCGCCGATGATGGCGAGAAAGTTGCCGTTGCAAACGAGCTCGATCGGCCTCTTGGCGGCGCGGCGGATTGCATTTTCGTCGATCGTGCCGATCGTTGCGCCGCGGTTGGGCTGGCGCACGACGCGCGCATGCACCATGCCGTCGAGTTGCATGTCGTGAATGAAGATAGCTTCGCCGAACACCTTCGCCGGCAGATCGATGCGCGCGCTGCTTTCGCCGATGCTCTTGAGATCGGAGACGCGCTTTCGCGCGCCGCTGCCGGTCGCCTTGGCGGTCAGGTCGACCGCACCGGCCAGTGTCCAGTAATCCTGCCCGGTCGAGGCGCCGTTGCGCAGAATGCTGCCGTCGCGGATCGACAGCTCGGCCGCTTTGCAGCCGAGCACCTTCGCCGCCTGCGTAAGGAACAGTGCGCGCACGTCGGCACAGGCTTGCCGCATGGCGACGCCGCCGAACTGGATTGACTGGCTGCCGGCGGTATAGCCCTCATTCGGCGCCTTGATCGTGTCGCCGGAGCGAATGGTGATGCGCTCCATCGACACATCGAGCTCGTCGGCCGCGATCTGCCTCATTGCGGTGAGCACGCCTTGGCCAAGCTCGACGCGGCCGGTGAGCACGGTGACCTGGCCCGGAGCAGGGAAGGCGACCCAGCGATCGAGCTCCGGGTTGGCCTCAAGCTGTGCGGGGAGCGGCGCGTTCATCGGGAAGCCCCCGCGCGCATCGCGGCCGCCGCCTTCTCGACGGCGCGCATAATGCGGTTGTGCGAGCCGCAGCGGCAGATATTGCCATCGAGCGCCTGCGCGATCTCGCCGCGCGTCGGCTTCGGGTTTTTGTCGAGCAGGGCCTTGGCGGAGATCAGGATGCCCGACAGGCAGTAGCCGCACTGGCCGGCCTGCTCGTCGATGAAAGCCTGCTGCAGCGGGTGAGGGCGGTTGGTATTGCCGAGGCCCTCGACAGTGGTGACGGATTTTCCGGCGATGCTCCACACCGGCGTGGTGCAGCATTTCTCCGGCGCGCCGTCGACCAGCACCATGCAGCAGCCGCATTGCTCGAGGCCGCAACCGAAGCGCGTGCCCATCAGCCCGAGCTCGTTACGCAGCACATCGAGCAGCGGCGTCTCTTCATTGTCGAGGGACACGCTGACAGGTTTGCCGTTGACCGAGAAATCAAAACTCTTGGACACGCACGCTCCTAAAAGCCGAACTGCTCGCGCAGAATTCGTTCGTCGAGATTGTGGCCGGGATCAAACAGCATGTTGATCGAAATGCCGTGGTCGATGCGGATGTCGACGCTGTGAACGGAGCGCACCTCGTCGTGGTCGGCAACCGCCGCCACTGGGCGCTTCTGCGCTTCCAGGACCTCGAAGGTGACCCTCGCTTTGTCGGGCAGCAAGGCACCGCGCCATCGCCGCGGCCGGAACGGGCTGATCGGCGTCAACGCCATGAGTGTCGCGTTGATCGGAATGATCGGCCCTTGCACCGAGAGATTGTAGGCGGTGGAGCCGGCCGGTGTTGCGACCAGCACACCGTCCGAAACGAGCTCCGCGAGCCGTTCCTGCCCGTCGATCAGGATGCGCAGATGCGAAGCCTGCGCGCTCTGCCGGAACAGCGATACTTCGTTGATCGCGCGGTGCTCGTGCGCGCGCCCTTGCGCGTCGCGTGCCTGCATCAGCAGCGGGTGGATGACGGTGATGTGCGCCTTCGCCAGCCGCTCGGCAAGCTTTTCCTCCGCGAATTCGTTCATTAGAAAGCCGACGGTGCCGCGGTGCATGCCGTAGATCGGCTTGCCGGATTTCATGAACTTGTGCAGGGTCTGCAGCATCAGACCGTCGCCGCCCAGTGCGACGATGACGTCGGCCTTCGCGGGATCGGCATTGCCATAGCGCTTTTCCAGCCTTGCACAGGCCTCGCGCGCCTCCGGCGTCTGGCCGGCGACGAAGGCGATGGTCTTGAACTGGTTCATGCGGAGACCCGACGATGGAACGCGCGGTGCTCGTCTATACGACTTGGCCCTCGATTGTCGAGGCGGAGCGGGCGGGGCGCGCCATCGTCGAGCGGCGGCTCGCGGCCTGCGTCAATATCCTGCCGGGAATGGTCTCGCATTACTGGTGGCAGGGCAAAATCGAGCGGGCCGAGGAGGTCGTCATGCTCGTCAAGACCCGCGCCGGCCGGGCCGATGCCGTGGGAAAGGCGGTCAAGGCGGCACATAGCTACACGACACCATCCATCATGGTCATGCCGGTGGAGCAGGTCGACCCGGACTATCACCGCTGGATCGTCGAGGAGACCTCCCAATAGCATCATGCCCGGCGCGAGGCCGGGCATGACAATCGTTTCAATAAATCTGTCTTGCGTCAGTAGCTCGCCGTGCCGTCGATGACGGCCCTGAGCTGGCGATACTCCTCGCAGTCGGCGGTACCGCAAATCAGCTTCACCTTCTGCAAGTAATCCTCGGCCTTGAGCCTGTTCCCCTGCTCAGCTTGCCACATGCCGTAGTAGGACCACGTGCGCACGTGATTGGGGTCGGCGGCGAGCGCCTTCTCGTACCAGAACTTGGAATCGTCGTAGTCGCCCAGCTTGCGATGCGCGTATCCGATGTAGTTCGCGACATCGGGATGCTCGTCGTGGCCGAGTGCGTGCATCGCGGTGATGCCGTCCTGGTAGTTGCCGCTGAGAATCATGAGCCGGGCGGCGCGATAGTCGTTCAGAAATTTCTCCTGCGCGATTTGCCGCTGCTGATCTTCGATCACGCTGTTCTGCTTCTTTTTCTTTTTCTTGCCGCTGCTGTCATCGGCAGGAGGCGGCGGGTTGTCGCTGCCCATTGCGCTGGCCGACTTCAGACCGATGCCGGTTATGAGAAGCGCGGCGGCGGCGAAAATGCCGATGCCGCGGAGCACGAATTGCAGGTTCATGAAAACCCCCTGTTAGGTCGAACGCGGACGATACGATGAAGACCGGACATATAGGAAAAACACTTCGTGATCGGCGCATAGTCCTCAGCGCATTCAGAAATTTTCGCACCGGTGGACCCGCCGCCGCGGTGGCTTGACTTGGCATCGGCTTCAAGGGAACATTTTACCCGTGCTGGTTCCCCGAGTCAGATCGGGGACGAAAGAGGGAACACGGGCTCTTCCCATTCGAACGCATGAGTAGCTTTTGAATTTGAAGCAATCCGTGGCTGCCCCCGCAACTGTGAGCGGCGAGCCTTAGGTCCAGATCGGCCACTGGGAAACTGGGAAGGCCGGACCAACAAGGCAACGACCCGCGAGCCAGGAGACCTGCCAGCGCAGTCACCCAACCGGTGGACGGGGCGTCCATACGGAGCGGTCTTTCGCAGCGGTGACGGCAATGCCGGTGCGAAGGCCGTGAGAGCGAAATCTCCCACGACATTCCGCATGTGAGGCAGGCGACACGTCGCACGCTCATTTGCGTTCTTCGTAACGGGCCTGGTCTTCACCGATGCGTCCGCGCGCCAAGCGCGGAGCGCAAACGAAGGAACGTTGTGTCATGGGACGAGGTCATACCGCCAAACTTTTCGGCGCCGCGGTGGCGCTCACTGCATCTATTTCGGGCTCGCAGGGACAGATCGCCCTGCCGCCGGTCGACGTCAACTGGACGCGCCTCAACAGCGGAATGGTCGGCACGTCGACCAGCATCATCACATCGCAGGACATCGAAAGCTCGCCGGCGCAGAACCTGCCGGACATCCTGTCGCAACAGGTCGGCGTACAGGTTCAACATCTGCTCAGCTCGACGAACGGCTCGCGCGACGCCGTCGACCTGCGCGGATTCGGTGCTTTTGCACAATCGAACGTGCTGATGCTCGTCAATGGCCGGCGCTTTCAGGATTTTGATCTCCAGGGCTTCGATTTTTCGGCAATCCCGCTCAACAGCATCGAGCGGATCGAGATCACCCGCGGCAACAGCGGCACGGTTCTTTACGGCGACGGCGCCATCGGCGGCGTCATCAATATCGTCCTGAAAAAAGGGTCATCACCGGGCGCCACCAATCGCGTGGAAGCATTCGGCGGCTCTTTTCAATATTGGGAGGGGCGTGCATCGGCGGCCGCGACGAGCGGGCCATGGTCGGTTGGGGCGTTTGGAAACGCCATCAGCTCCGAGGGCTATCGCGTCAACAGCGCGTTGCGACAACGTAATATCAACGCGACGCTGAGCTACTACACGCCCAACCTGGGCGCATATTTTACTGTGGCTGGGGATCGCCAGTTTCAGGGTTTGCCGGCGGGACTTCTCAACTTGCCGAGCGCCCTTCCGTTCACGCTCGAAACGCCGTGGCAATCGAATACCCCACTCGATTGGGGCAAGAAGCAGGCGATCAATTTTGCGACCGGATTCAATGCAACCGTTAGCCCGAGCGTCGAGCTGATCGTCGACGGCAGCGTACGGCGCAAATTCCAGCAGGCGCAATTCTTCAACTACTTCGATAGCGCGCCCCCGTTTGGGTACACCGTAGCTAGCGCGACATCGATGAACTATGTCAACACCGCGATGACGACATCGTCGGTGACGCCGCGGCTCGACGTGTCACATCAGCTGTTCGGTCTGCCGAACCGGTTGCTGACAGGCATCGACTTCTACAACACGCAATACAATTCAGACCGCCCGACTGGTCCAGGCCTGGTGCCGGTCCACAAATATGACATCCAGCAAAGAACGCTCGGCTTCTATGCCATGAACACGACAGCAATTCGGCCGGACACCGACATTTCGATCGGTGGGCGCATCCAGAAAAACTCGGTCGATGCGCATGACACGTATAGTGCCGTCAACGATCCCCTTGCTGGGCTCGGCAACAATCCTGAAATCCCCCCGTTCGACCAGAGCGAGTGGCAATGGGCGGCGCATCTGGGGCTTGAGCACCGTTTCAGCAATACGTTTGCGGTCTTTGCCCGCGCCGCGCGCGCATTTCGTTTGGCCAATGCCGACGAACGGGTTGGTGCCGGCGGTCCGCTCATATTCGTCGTTCCGACATTCGATCTGCAGACGCAGACGTCGTGGGACGTCGAGGGCGGGGTCCGCGTCGATGTCGGACAATTCCACCTCCAGTCCAGCGTCTATCTGATGCGGCTGAAGAACGAGATCCATTTTTTGCCGGCGATTGGCGTCGATACCAACCTCGATCCGACGCAACGTGTCGGTTGGGAGACAGCCGCGTTCTACCAGATCAACAATTCGGCGCGCCTGCGCGGCGGGGTGACTTACATAGATGCAACATTCCGCGAGGGTGCGTTTGCCGGCAACGAAGTCCCGCTGGTGTCCCGGTGGTCGGGCTATGCGGGAGTGACCTGGGAAATCGTGCCGAAGTGGCTCACGCTCGATGTGACGAGTCGGCTGTATGGACCCCGGCGGATGGATAACGACCAGGCCAACGTTCAGCCGCTTATCCCCGGGCAGGCGACTGCCGATGTCAAACTGAGCGGCAAGTATGACCGGTTCTTCTGGTCTGCTGCCGCGCTCAATGTCTTCGACAAGCATTATTACGACTACGCCATCGCGAGCGGCGGGATCGCCGCCGGAGTGTTCGCTCCGTCCGGTGTGCCGCCGACGATCGGGTTGTTCAGCGCATTTCCTCTGGCGGGCAGAACGTTCCTGCTTCAGGCCGGTGCAACCTTCTAGGCGGACGGCAGGCCGGTGCCGAATTAAATGAGTGATCTCCGTCACAGCGGCGGATAGTCTTCACGGGCATATCTGGAATTGGCCTGAGGTTGACCCTTCGGGGGCCCGTGCCGTTTTGGCAGGAGATTCAAGATGATCAAAAAAACACTGGTGGCATTTGCAGGCCTTGCGCTTGTCGCCCTTGCGACCACGTCGGCCGACGCGCGCGTGCGTGCGGGCATGCTCACATGCTCCGTTGCGCCCGGCGTGGGTCTTGTTCTCGGCTCGCAGAAGCAAGTGAACTGCGACTTCCGCTCCGTGCAGGGCTGGCAAGAGTCCTATTCGGGCCGCATCACGCGTATCGGGCTCGACGTCGGGTTCACCGAGGGTGGAACGATTGCGTGGGCCGTCTACGCACCAGCCGAAGGTGGCCGTGGCGCACTCGCTGGGAACTACGGCGGCGCCACCGGTGAAGCGACGATCGGTGGCGGCCTCGGCGCCAATGTGCTGATTGGCGGTTTGCAGCGCTCGATCGCGTTGCAGCCGGTCTCGGTCGGCACGCAACGCGGTCTCAACGCCGCTGTTGGCATCGGCGGGCTCGAGCTGTTCGCGCGCTAGTCAAACCACTGGATATCGAAACAAGGCCGTCCGTCACGGCGGCCTTTTCTTTGCCGTCACAGCGGTTTCCATTCGGCCGGGACGAACTCGTAGCCGCTTGCCGTCTTTGCAATGTGCCCGCACGCGGGGAAGGGGAAGTGGTACGCCTCGACAAGCATGCGGTCGGCTGAAACGCGATCAAGCATCCGGCGTCGCGTTTCGACGGCCTGCGGCCCATCCATGTCGAAGGCCGGCTGCCATTCAGGATGGCGCGCAAACAAATAGGGGTTTCGTACGGTGTCGCTCATCGCCAGCATGGATTGGTTGCCGGAATGGATGGCAAATGCCGTATGGCCCGGCGTATGGCCGTAGGCCGCCATGGAGACGATACCGGATGCAACCTCGTTGCCCGGTTTGAAGCGTTGTACGTCCTTGGCGATGTCCTTGAAAATACGCCGCGCGTTCAGGAAATAGCGCTTTACCGCGCCTTCCGCTTTCGACATGTTCGCATCGTTCATCCAGAAATCCCATTCCGGTTCCGGCACGACGACCTCGGCGTTCGGAAAAATCTTTGCGCCGTCTTTGGTTTTGATGCCGTCGATATGATCCGGATGGAAATGCGAGATTAAAATCGTATCGACTGCCTTTGGGTCGATGCCGGCTGCCTTGAAGTTGTCGAGCAGGCTGCCCGCGGTGTCGGCGATCTGGCCTGCAGTCCCGGTATCGATCAGCACCAGCTTTGCGCCGGTGTTCACCAGCAATGCCGTGAACGAGATGGGCAAAATCTTCGGCGGCAGGAACGCGGCGGCGAGCGCGTCGTTGACCGCGGAGCTGCTCGCGTTGCGGACGAATTTCTCGTCGATCGGCACATACCAGACGCCGTCGTAAAGCGCGGTGAGCTGATAGCGGCCGAGATTGTAGCGATAGACGCCGGAGCCTTGCGCCGTAGCTGACGGTGCGCGCGCCGCCGCGGGCGGCGTCAGCGCTGCGCCGGCGAGCAGCGCCGAGCCGGCCAGGAATGTGCGGCGGTCGAGAGTGGTCATTGCGGTCGTCTCCACATCGTGGCGGGGAGTTTAACACCGCTCCGGTGCACAAGCGTCCCTAGCCCGGCCTGAGCAAGTCGTTATGATCGCCGCTGCGGGCGGGCGAAGAGGGCGGTAGCGAGAATGCGAATACGAATGGCGGCGCTGCTGGCCGGGGGCCTTGCCGCTGCGGCGCTCGGAGGTTGCACCACCGAGATCGGGCCGACCTCGGCCGAGTTAAAGGCGCGCTGGGATGCCGAAAATATCTATCCGCAGAACTACCGGCAGGATTTGCTGGCATTCCTGCGAACCTATCTCAACGACCCGACACAGGTGCGCGCGGCGACGGTCTCGCAGCCCCAGCTCAAATATATTGGGCCAGGCGACCGCTACGTAAGCTGCGTGCGCTTCAATGCGCGCAATTCCGACGGGAAGTACGTGGGATCGAAGGAGGGCGCGGCGACATTCGTTTCGGGCAAGCTCGAGCGCTTTTTCGATACCCCGAGAGAGTTGCGCGAGCGCGAGTTGTGCAAAGACGCCGTGTTCCAGCCGTTCCCGGAACTGGAACGGCTGACGCGATAAAACACGCGCAACCCGCGCCGGGCGGTCAGCTCGGCGGCACATCTTTAGACAAACGACTCTTTAGTCAGCTCGGAGAAAAGGTCACTTGACCTTGAGGTTCTCCGCGGACGTCTTTCCGCGGTTCTCGACGAGCTCGAACTGAACGGTCTGTCCTTCGTTCAGCGTGCTAAGTCCGGCGCGTTCAACAGCCGAGATGTGCACGAACACATCCTTCCCGCCTTCTTGAGGCTGGATGAAGCCATAGCCCTTCGTCGGATTGAACCACTTAACGGTGCCCTGAGGCATTGCTAGATCTCCGAGGTATTGCAAACGCCGTAGTGTGCCATAATCCTTAAGGCGTGAACAAGGTCCCAAAGCACGAGACTTGAAGCGGGACTTTGTGGATATTTTGGCGATTTCACGGGGCTTCTCGCGCGTCCTGCCAGCTCCGGGTGAGCCCGTCCCGATGGTCGGGTGTTGCGCCGGCAAGGCCCGGCCCGGTCTGTTCGATATTGTGAAAGCGGGCGGGGGAGGTCGGAGCCCGGACGCGGGCATTGCCCGACGCCAAAGGGCGAACCCAAGTGAAGCGTGCCGGTGCCGGGTGAGAGATTTGAACTCCTCACCAACGGTTTACAAAACCGCCTGGGGCGTTTGATTTCTTTTGGATTTTTTTCGCCATGTCGCGCCTGTGTCGCACTAAGGATCACGCGGCCCGAATCGCCGCCGATCGTCGCCATGTCGGCGCGGTCTCGATGCCATCGAACAGATGCCCGTATAGATCGAACGTCATCCGTACGGAGGAGTGGCCATAACCGTCTGTAGACGTTTGGGGGACCATTTCAAGTATTGGAGCAGCGTGGCGGAGGGTATGGAAGCCGTAGCATGATGGGTTATCACCGGGGTCCGTCTCGCCCCAGGCCCGGTGGCGCAATCAAACAAGCTATAGGCCATCGATTGCAATTTTATACCGAATTTATGTTGGGCGAAGGCGCTACAAGGTTACCGTTATCCCGTGGCGCGCGTGGCCAGCTACCATGCACAAGTGTCTGCGTGGTCGCGGCCTCGAATTGTGGGGGTGTGATCTCATGTACAGTTTCTTACGCGTTGCTTGTGTGTCCTTGGCGCTTGCGTTCATAGCTGCGCCATCCTGGGCTTTCACGCTAACGTTTGACGAGAACGGGAACTGCACCGGTTGTGGTGCTGGTACTTTTGTGTACGGAGCCGATCCAACGGGCGCCTATGGTGGCAACGTCCTTGCTTACATTCTACCAAGCCTGGTGATCTCAGGTACCGTTGGCATTAACGATCCCGACGGCAGGCCAAGTGACGCTATATCATTTACGAACGCAAATGGCGTGTTGGACGGCGGCACGAATGCCGACCGTATGATCTTCTATTCCTTTGACAACGCGGGCTTGCTGGCGGATGTCGGTGGTATCCTCACAGGTTTGAACCTTTCTTTCTCCATTCCGGAGAACGCTGACGGAACCTTTCACTACGACGTTGGCAATGTGTACAACGGCCTTTCCGGCGACTCGACGACTCCCATTCCTGCCGCTCTCCCGCTCTTTGCTGGCGGGCTGGGCGTGATTGGTTTGCTCGCTCGGCGTAGAAAGCGGAGGCAAGCCGTCTAACCAAAATTAGTATGTGGCCGGGAAACCCTCGGGCGAAAACGCTCGAGGGTTTTTTGTTGAGCCGTGTCGCTCACGATGTCCGCTATTTAGGTCGTTATTGGGGGCAAAGCGGACATGCCCTTTTGCACTGCATAAGTCTGCTAATGACCCAAAGCGGACATTGCGATGATCCGGTCAGCCTGATTATGGAAGCTATCACTTCGGCAGGTTCACTGTCGCCCAATCGCGGAATGCGTACATTCGGATGGGTAATAAGGACGAAAAGTGGTCTGTATGGATCAGCCACCACCTTTCCCGAGGGGTAGCCTGTTTCATCACCGAAACGGCTTCGGGCCTCGGTAGTAACAGTAAGTACAGCGCTCCCGCCCGTGCTTCACGGGAGATCTAAGCAGACACTGCCGCTGTTCAAACTCATTTTTTTCAACGCAAGAACGCTGGGTCACGCCACACCCCGAGCGCCTTGTGTTGTTTGGCGGCCCCGCCTGACTTCAAATCAGGCGGGGCTGTTTTAGAGTGTTCAATCGAGTAACAACCATGCAAACTCAAACAGCGATCGCACCTGTCGTCACCACCTTCGTTCGTCGAATTTGGGCACCCGCAATTGTAGCTGTTGGATTGGGGCTCACTGTGAGTTGGATTTCTATTATCGGATATGCGCTCGTTTCCACGATGATAGGAATAGTAACATCTGTTTGGATCGGAGAGGTCACCGCGAGGGCGGTCTTTCTCGCCGGGTTTTTGTTTGAGCAAAAGTGATGGCAAGAACTAACAAAAACTTGTCGGCGAAAAATAAGACGGGCCGGCCCGCCACAGCCGTTCCCTTTAGCTGGCAATCCGGCACTTCGATTCAAATTCTGAGTCAATCTGTTCTGCCGGCGCTTTGTGGCTAGCCGCTGGGCAGGAAGGGGCCGCGCCGAAGCGGTTCGCGCCGGAGCGCGGCCCGCTCTTTAACGGGTGATCCCAGTCGTAGTCCGCTATTGGCCCAAAGCAGACATCCCTAGTTGGGCCGCACATGTCTGCTTTCGGGGGTAAAGCGGGCATGGCGTTTTGCATTGTACGTACCGCGGTACCCAAGCGATCCGTCCCGCGACGCGACGCGCAGGACTTCGGCTTAACCGCAGATTTTTATCTTGGAGCATACAGGCAACCAGCGGGCCATTCAGGCAGCATTCACGAATCAGTTAGAGTTCGGTGGAAATGCCGGAGGGTCATTCCGAGCGGGGAAATCCATGAGCATAAAATCCTTCCTCCTCACACTCGCAATATTCTGCGGAGGATATGTCTCCAATACGCTCCTCGATAATGCCGTAGACGCCGCGGAGAAATACTTTCACCTGTCAACCGCGGCATACAAAAGTGATTCCAATGGCTACATCATTTGTAGCAATGAGAAGCCAAAGGATAGCCCGGTAGGGCCCATTGTCGCCGCTCCCGCCAATTTCTAGTGGGAGCATCGGGCGCGACGCGCCTAGGGCTGACCGATGTCCGCTTTTGCCCCTTAGCGGACGTGGTCTAGCGCACCGCACATGTCCGTTTTTGGGGGCAAAGCGGACATAACCAAACTTCTTGCGCTGAAATTTTTTCGGCCAAGTGAAATCACTGATATTTCACGGCTTCTCGCGCTCACGGATTGCTCCTATAAAGTGCGCGTCGCGCATGCTCCGAAAATCTCCGCCATCTGTTTTGAAAGGCAAGGCCCTACGGTCGGGCCGGAGGGATTTTTCAGTTGCGCAAATTCTGGCGCTGTCGGTGGCGCTCACATTGCTCATATCGATACCGATCTGGACGCATCCCCTGCCGCCTCTGTCCGACTACGTGAATCATCTGGCGCGGATGCACGTGATCGCGGACCTGTCCCGCAATCAGAAGCTGGCGATGTTTTACCAGCTGAATTGGCAGGTGATCCCCAATCTGGCGATGGACGCCATCGTGCCGTCGCTCGCCCGGCTTGTTAGCGTTTACCTCGCTGGACAGATTTTTCTTGTAGCAATGTTCACGCTCATCATATCGGGCGTGGTGGTGCTCAATCGGGCGCTGGTCGGCAGATTTTCCGTGCTGCCACTGCTGGCAATCCCGCTACTCTACAATTACATTTTTCTTGTCGGCCTGACGAATTACATATTCGGGATCGGCGTCGCTTTATGGACGCTTGCTGCCTGGGTCAGCACCAGAGAGCGTGCCTGGCCGATACGTTTCGCGCTGTCCACCGCGTCTGTCGTCATCTTGTTTTTCTGCCATCTGTCGGCGCTCGGTATCTACGCCATCGGTCTGCTCTCCGGCGAAATTCTGCGGCTATGGCAGCAAAAGTCCACGCCCTGGCCGCCCAGAATTGCAGAGTTTGTTGTGAGCGGCCTGCCGTTTCTTGTCGTGGCGCCGCTGCTCTACGAAAGTCCCACAATGCACCTTGTCGCCGCGACCTCCTGGGAGCAGCGTGGCAAGCTCGACGGATTGATTTATGTCTTTGCGACTTATTCCGACATCGTGGCCTTCGCATTGATCGCAATCCTGACGGCGGGCGGCGTATGGGCCGTACGCCACCGCGTTTTGCAATTTCATCCGCTGGCCACGGTTCTTCTTGTCGTGGGAGGTGTCGTTTATTTCGCGCTGCCGCGCGTTATGTTTGACACCTATATGACCGATCAACGCGTGCCGCTTGGCGTGGTCTTCATGCTTTTCGCCTGCGGCGACCTCGACACGCACCACCGCCTGGTCCGACGCGGATTCCTGAGCCTGCTCGTGGTTCTCATCGCCTTGCGGCTGCTGGAAGTCGATTACAACTGGTCGCAGCTGTCAGACTCGACGAGCGAGTTTCGTTCATCGGTGCGGCGCATCGCGCCGGGCTCAAAGGTCTTCGTTGCCTATGCCAATGAGTCAGCCGGCGAGGACGTCCGCGATCTCGGCCTTGTTCACGCCGCCTGCATTGCCACGATCGAGCGCTCGGCGTTGGTCACAACCCTGTTCACCGTCGAAGGCAAGCAGGTCGTACACGTTCGTCCTGAATACCGCGATTTTGCCGACCAGCGTGACGGGACGCCCCCATCGACCCCGCAGCTCATTCTGGCTGCCGAGCATCCGCTGCCGGATATGCCTGCTTTTTGGCTGAACTGGACCAGGTTCGACTACATCTACATTCTTTTCACCGAAGACGAAGCGCCTAATCCCGATCCGGCTCGGCTGCGCCTCGTCACCGATGGCGACCGGTTTCAGCTCTATCGCGTCATCAAGCCCCAATAGCGTTGGCAAACTTCACTGCGCGGGGGCGTGCGCCGGGCGCCATCCGATTCCGGACATCCTGATAAAGCGCGGACTATCAATCAGAGCTGCTATCCACCCGCTACAACGAGTTCAAAGCAATGTACCGTGCGCGCATCGAGCAAGCCGACCCGTTTTGATGGCAATGTCCGCTATTGGCCCAAAGCAGACATGACCTAGTGCACCGCACATGTTCGCTTTCAGGGGTAGAGCGGACATCGTGAGACCGCGCCCGCGGTTTTTTTGTCGGCCTCCGTTCGAATGAGAATCGCACTTCCTAGAGCGACAGTTTTTGCTTCGCGGTTTGTTCGTCGAGATTTTCAGTGGCCGCGCCCTTGCCACCAGGGTGCGCTGGGTCGAGTTGGAGACGTTGTGGCGTTCCTGACCCGAAGAGTGGCAGTCTATCCGATATTATGTGCACGTCGTCCGGTCAGATTTGGTATTTCCATGTTCAAATCGCGGACTCGTTTTGAATATTTTTCGACAAACGAACTCATAAAAAAGGTGCGTTGGTAAGCTGCGGCAATTCGCCGTGAACCAACATGACATCGGATTGTTATGTGGGGATGGATACACACCTCGCAAAACTTATTCTTGTTCTTCTGACGATCGGTTTTGCCGTGGGCTTTGCCTCAGGGTACGGCATTCGCGCTGGCATTTCCCATTATCGGCGCGCCATTGCAAAACGGAACCGGATGCTCATTGGGTAATGCCGAGCGCCGCTCAAAGGGAGTGGCAATCGGACTGCCGCCCAGGTTCGGGACGAGAAGCTTTGTTCCGGTAGGGATCTACCAATCGCAAATCTTGTGACGACGATCACAGCCCGAATCCAGCCGGTGGCTAAACTAACAATGAGAACTCCAAGGATTGGAGGGGACCGTGTGGACCATAAGAGAATACGGGACAGAGATTTTCGCGCTCACGTTTGCGATCGGGACACTTCTCGCATTGGCATCGGTGATCCCCGCCTGATGCGGCCCCTAAGGCCAATCGACAGGCGCGACGCCCATACCGGCCACACTGCCGCTATTCGCGGGTGGCGCCGGTCTGCTAGGGTTCTTTGCCCGGCGAAGAAAAATTAAGAACAAGGCTGCAGTGGCAGCGGCCTGATCGTCTGGCAACCACTGGAAAGGACCGCCGCAAGGCGGTCTTTTCTTTTGCCGGCGCGCCCGCGTTGCTCGATCAATCTGGCGATCCAATATCGACCGGCGCGGGTACACGTCGCGCATTCGATCCGAAGAGCGACGAGCTTCCCCTCTAGGTCTCCAAAAATGATCGCGCCGTCGCGGGGCGTGGCGCCATGATCGCATGGAAAATCTGGCGAGCATCTGGTCTAAAAAAAGAGGTCGCCGGGAGGATTGGGCGACCAGTTTTCGAGAGGAAGTATGCGCGAGCGGCAATTTGGTCCCGCGCCGGACGAGGGGTCGGCATAAAAAGGGCCGCTGCCCCCGGCGATCAGATCGCCATCTTGAGTTCCTTGGTGGCGCGGAAGGCTACCTTTTTGCTGGCCTTGATCTGGATCGGCTCACCGGTCATCGGATTGCGGCCCATGCGGGCAGCGCGATTACGCACCACCAAAATTCCGAGCCCGGCGATTTTCACCCGCTCACCCTTCTTCAGGTGTTTGGTGATCATGCCGACGAACTCTTCCATCATTTCCAGGCTCTGCTTCTTGCCGAGCTGATGCTGCTCCGCCAGCGCATATGCCAAATGTTTGGTGGTGACCGTCTTTGGGGCCGCTGGCTTTGCTGACGCTGTAACGTCAAGCATGGGCGTTGCTCCTTATGCGCGCTATGCGCAGGGCATTAGTCCTATGAGATTCGTGGGTTTTTGGCCAATCCCGTCGCGCTCGGCGGCATCATCCCGGCGGACGACGCTATTTTTCTTGTTCCCGGCTTGCCAATTCGCGCAGCAACATTTTGGCCAATCGTTCAGCGGGCAGAATGCCCAGCCGCGCCGCTTTAGTTCCATTCCATGCTGCGACGGTAACTAGGTCGTCAGAGATGTTATAGCGTCCCTTTACGAGCTTCCCCCGCCACCTAATCTCAACCTCCATCCACTCTAGAGATGTCATTGTAATATCAGCGAATGAATGACGCGCGAAAAAGTGTCCGCCATCGCTGCATCGGCAAAACAACACGTCACATAATCGCGGTTGTTCTTGTCACGCCTACTGCGACCGAATTTTTCGTCACAATCCTTCGATGTTTCGTGCCCCCAAATCGGACTGTAAGTGCGCCCCGCCGCAACTGGCAACGGGGCGCGGAGCGGCAACAGCTCCATGTCGCGAGCATGTCGCGTGGAGTTTCCGGGAATGTTTGGGAATCGCTGAAACTCAGCGGAAATAAACGAGAACTGTCGCAACACGGTGCGACAAGAAAAAAGCGGGTGTTTTCGGCTAAGCCACTGATTTAGCGGTGCCGGGTGAGAGATTTGAACTCCCGACCAACGGTTTACAAAACCGCTGCTCTACCACTGAGCTAACCCGGCTGGCCGCAGGAATGGGACCGCTTAGCACCACCGCGGGGGTCAGTGAATACAGATCTGCCTAGATCGCTAGCGTTTTCCAAACAACCGCGACCCGAGGCGCCGCGCGAATTGCTCGGCGCGGACCATGAGGGATAGTCGCCCCACCGCGTTCGCAGGGTTGTCGGGGCCACATATTGTTCCGAGTGCGAAGCTTAATGCCTCACCTGGAGGCGGCCGCGCGCGGCCATCCTCATCGGAGGGGTTGTCGTCGGGTATACCGATGACGGCGAGGGCGGGGCGCCTCGCCCGGTGATAGCCCGCAAGGTGGGGCCTCACCTAGGCCTTCAGGGCTGACGTGAGGAGAAGACAGGCGTATTGCACCGCCGTGAACGCCAACAGCAGGCATCCGTAGCCAATGAATTCGATCCCCAACATGATCAGTCTCCCCGTAACCATCATTTCAACCGTAGGGACGATAGGTGAATCCGCCGTGAAGACTGTGTTGGCCATCACAAAAATGCGGGTTTGCCGGGCAAGGCATTTCCCGCTGGATTTGCAATCGTTTAGGAGGGGATAAGGGTCGCGGCGGCCGCCCCGGAGGTAGCCCGCTATAGCGTGCTCGACAGCTTTTCCAGGATGTCGATCAGCCAGGCGGCCGACTGCAGCACCGCGAGTCGCTGCGTCAGCTTTTCCTTGCGGTAGATGTTGTTGAGTAGCTTGAGTGCGCCCTTGTAAGCCGGGTGCTCTTCCGCCTTGTGCCCGAGCGCGCGCAACCGCTCGCACAATTCGGCGCGGCGCGCCTCCAGGTCGTCATATTGCTGGCGAAAGTTTCGCCGCGGCGCGGTCGCGGATCTCGATCCTGTTGTCAATTTGGTACGGCGGCCAGGCATGAGATTCACTGTATAGATGCGCGGTTTGCGGCAAAAGCGAGGATGCCAGCGATAGGCGCAAAGCAAAAAGGCCGCAAGTGCCAATGGCCCCCACGATTAAGATTACCCGACAATTGAGGGAAACCGATTAAGGCATTGCTATATGCTCAAGATCCATTTTGAGGAACTGGAGTTGTGTCGATGCGTGCTTGCGCAATTGCTGCGATTGCAGTGTGGGCCGCGAGTGCCGCCGATGTTTCCGCGGGCGGCTCGGGCGCGGGCTATGGTCCGTATGCGTACAGCCCGCGCATCGAGCCGCTCATTGTCTACGACTACCAGCCGGGCGTTATCGTGCGCTCGTATTGGTGGGCTCCTTGGCAAAACCGGCACTATTTCCCGAAAACCGGCAAGCGGCCAAAAGTTGGCCGCCACGAACGCGTGACGGCACGCCAGAGTTCCCCGCCCCAGACCTTCTACCGCTCGTGGTCGGTTTCTTCGGTGTTCGCACCGGAACTCCCGCCGCCACCCAATCAACCGTACATGCAACCTTACGCGCAACCTTACGGGATTGATCCCGCGCCCTCGCTGGCGCAACCGAAGTAGTTCTCACTTAATTACCTGTCACGTGCTCTGCAGCTGACGGCTTGCAACGTAAAGCGCGAGCGCGGCGGCGTTGGATACGTTGAGACTCTTGATCTCGCCCGGCACGTCGATGCGGGCCACGCGGTCGCAGGTCTGCTTGGTGAGCTGACGCAGGCCCTTGCCTTCGGCGCCGAGCACGAGTGCAAGCGGCGCACGTAATGCGACGGCGCCAAGGTCGGCGTCGCCTGTGCTGTCGAGGCCGACCAGCAGGAATCCATGCGCGCGAAGTTCCTCAAGCCCGCGCGCGAGATTCTGCACGGTGACCAGGGGAACAAGCTCGAGCGCGCCTGACGCCGATTTCGCGAGCACGCCGGTTGCCTCCGGGCTGTGCCGCGCGGTGGTGACGATCGCTTTTGCGGCAAAGGCAGCGGCCGAGCGTAAGATCGCCCCGACATTGTGAGGGTCGGTGATCTGGTCGAGGACAAGAACGATGCTGTCTTGCGCAATTTCTGTCAGCGCAGGCGCAGCGAGGGGATCTGCTTCAGCCAGTAGGCCCTGGTGCACGGCGTCGGGACCGAGCTGTGCGTCGATAACGTCCGGCCGCACCAGCTCGGGCTTGAGCGGCAGTGCAATGCCGTCGTCGGTGAGGCGGCGCAGCGCGTTCTCGGTCGCGAGCAGGCGGCGGAAGCGGCGCGCCGGGTTTTCGAGCGCGGCCTTGACCGTGTGCCAACCATACAGGATGGCGAGCCCGGTTGCGTCGCGGGGGCGCGGGCGTGCTGCCGGCCGCTTGCCACGGTGCCGTTGTGCACGAACCCCCGGTTGCCAGGATCTGCGGGCCATGTCGCGTTATTCCCATGCGTCCTGCGGCTTTGCAAACCGCACGGATTCCCGCTACCTGTTACGGAAAACACCGTACTTGCGGTCTAAGCAGCGCCGTTTTTCCAATAACATCAAGCCGTAGCAAAAACCCGGCGCTGCACTCAATATCACAGTTGTCTGGTTTGACGTTTTGCGCGCGGATCGCAAAGGCCGACCTCAGCCAACATTGACTATTGGTCACACCCGTCCGGCCCCATCCTCAATTTGACCTGAACACTGGCGGCTCCGTTTTCGCGTTCGCATACGCAAGCGACCACACGAACTTCGCCACAGATCCGCCGACACCCGGTTCGTTCTGACCGGTTCTTTTTCGGCCCCGATGTCCAGGCGAGCCATTATGGTCTGCTGGTGGTGATCCTGGCCGAGAACGAAACGGTTTTCGGCAACGTGAACGGTGTCACCGCAGATACACCCGCACACCAATTCCAGCGGCACTTCCACTTTTCGCGGCGGTCTCGGTATGATCGGATTGCATGCACGACGCAGGAAGCGAAAGCAGATCGCCTGATAAAGTTATTCGTGGCCGGACGCCTCGGGCGAAATGCTCGAGGTTTTTGTTGGCCTAAGTTCGGATGAGAACACGTTTGTCCTAGAGCGACAGTTTCGAGAGTTTTGGTGGCCGCGCCCCTGCCACCGGGGCGCGGCCGTTGGCCACTGGGTCGAGTAGGGGTCGTTGTGCTGCGTCCCTGACCCGAAGAATGGCAGTGGCTTAAGCTGAAACGTACACCGCAAATTTTTTTGGCGTGTCACAGCATTTTACCTCACCGCGGAAACGTTTTCTGTAGTTAACGCCGCGAAAATTCCGTGACGGCACCCGCGATGGGAAGGAGCAGCAATCGGCCAGCGTCGTGGCACCACGCCGAGACGACTAGCCCAGGTTCCCCTCAAGCGGTGATCAATGCGACAGACTTTGTTCCGGTGCGGGGCTACCAATCGCACTCCGTGTGATCGAAATCACAGTCGTGACTAACAAGCGGTGTGATGCTGATTTCACGGCTCCCGGGCCCGTCCCTTGGCGCTCGGTTGTGCGTAGGAGAGGCCGTTGCCAAGCCACAAGCAGCGGTCTCTTTTTTTTTGATCAATAAGGTGTGATTCTTTAATCTACCTGCTCGTTCGACCATTGTGGCAATGGCGAACAGAAGTGGGCTGCGCCTGGGTGGAGCAACTCGGAGCGCGGCCTTCTTTTTTCTGCTGCGCGGCACGGTTGCCCTAACGCTCGGACGATTGTTTTCCGTCCCAAACGGTACGTTGGTAGTGGGCGAGGGCGAACACGAGTTCCATATTATTGCGTGCTGCTTCCCGTTGCACTCATTGGAATTGGACTGGTCGCTACCGCATTTTGGGTAGGCGCCCTTACAGTTGCCGTGTTCGGCGGCGCGTGGTCGATTTTATTGAGTATTTAAATTTTCGCGGCTTCACGGCTGAGCCCTGGTGCTCGGCTGTGCGTAGGAGAGGCCGTTGCCAAGCCACAAGCAACGGTCTCTCTTTTGCATTTGAGGACGAAGCGTCAAAAAAGGACCAAGGTGTTGCCCAAGCCTTGGCCCCTGGACCACGCATTGCGAAAGGTCGAGGAGCGCTGCGCGATCCATAACGCTAACGTGACGGTCGCGCTTCTGTTGCAGACGCCTGTCGAGATGAAAAGAAAACGGGCCGCCCACTTGCAACATGGCGTGGCCCGTAGACCGTAGAACCGGCGGGGGTCCTTAGGGGGTAAGGGGGTTGCGCCGATTCACGGAACGAACGCGGCGCGGTTCAGCTGGTTCCTTGAAATGGAAATAGATTTGATCTGCTGCCCTGATGGCCTAGTCGACTGCTACGGGCGGTTCGAGCGGGAGTAGCGACTCAGTTCGGCCTGTCGGCTTTTTCAGACGCCACTGTGGGTGCAGATAACTAAGTTGTCGTAAACCGACAATCAGGTCTTGCAAGCATTCGACAGGAATAGAGTACGCTCTTTCAGCCGTCGAATATTTTGGGCGCAATAATATAACGATACTGTCGTCTGTCGCTGAGTAACTTTCGACCCTCAACGCGTCAACACTCACAGGAAGCCGTTGCTCTACTTTTTCACTCATGGTGCCTGCCATTTTAGCGCGCGACGAAGCTTGCTGGTGGGAAACGCCGTGTTCCAGTGGCGAGTTCCGGAGTCCAGAAGCCAATTTTCGGACACAATATGTGTTGGCGAACGAGTTGGGGTGGTCAAATATCGGTGATAGCACACAACAAAAAACCCAAGGTCCAGATCAAGCGCCAAAAGACATCGCTTGGTTGAGCGTACTGCATCTAGCGCATTGCGAAAGGTCGAGGAGGTCAACAGGGAAGAGCTGAATGCAAGGGCCCCCACCTCGTGCCGTATTACAAAAATTAGTTCGGACGGATTACGTTCGCCTTATGCGCTAGACACAAGGCGGAGTTTTGTGTTGTCGCTTTTAGCCTCCGGTGGAACGAGTGATGCCGAGGGGGTATCGCCAGTGACGATGACGTTGCGCGCGTTGCGCTCGCGCCAATAGGAAGTCACCAGATAGAAAGAAGCGGGAAGTCCAAAGAAGACCATCAAGATCAGTGCATAGACGGGCCAATCGTCACTCAGATAGCCGCTCCAGTATCCGACGGCGATCGCAAGAGTCGGTCCCGAAGCGACCAGGGCAATCACGGCGGCAATTGTACGGAGACGCCCTTTCATCACGCGACCCCACGCCTGAATTTATCTGGATCAGTGACAGTTTTGATCAGATTGGGCATTTAAAAATTTAATGTCGAGCAAAAATCTTTTTAGAGAACGGTCAGCCAAAGTAACAATAACTTGAGTTCCAATTGTGTAGATGCGGTATCTTAGTATTTTTTGGTTGTGGATTTTTAATTGCGAAGCACGGCGCTCGTTCTAAATTGTTCCCGTGCGTGGGGCGATCCTCGTAAAGCGGATTATCAGCCATGCGCGCGGCGGAATTTGCTTCGCAATCGCAGCGTGTAGAGCATCCCAAATGCGAGTGCTGTGGGGCTTGCACAAACTAAGCCGGATGAAAAACCAGACCATGATCGGCGCACATTCGCGTGCATGGAGTGCCAATCGGATCTGGTCGAGGTCGTGAAATATCGTTAGAGCGGTAACTACGCAGCGTCAGCCAAGGATGATGACGGTGCCTAAACTTTCTTCCGGTCTATGCCGAGCGCATCGATCGCTCTGAGTACGATCTCGCCGGGCTTGCGTTCACCTGTTGTCACAACAGCGGCGATCGCCTTTGCGAGCAGTTCTGTGATCGGATCATCCTTGTCGCTGAGCCGGAGAACAATAAGTGAGATATTGTACGCGTCCGTCATGGCACGCCATTGCAAAGCAGAGGCGGGTTTTCCATTGAGTAGTCGTGCGGCGTCGGTAACGAACTAGATTTACCCATATTTTGTGATGGAACATGGGGAAACGGCAGCCGCCGCACGATTGTGGCTTTCGTGCGAACGGCTGCCGCCCCGGTTCCTCCCAGATTGGAGAACCGAATTAATAAACCCCGGTGCTATCTG
>Ga0207674_10002265_pt1 | contig 24383 bp, 21 predicted proteins | sample KBSCornC72_FD_184303 | JGI IMG/M metagenome (GOLD analysis project Ga0207674, IMG submission 184303) | Corn rhizosphere microbial communities from Kellogg Biological Station, Michigan, USA - KBS Corn C7-2 (SPAdes) (version 2) | ecosystem: Host-associated > Plants > Roots > Rhizosphere > Soil ...
TCCCTTCACTGCCCGGCCACCTTTCATTGCGCGCGGGGAAAATGCGGGCGGCTTTCGGCAAAATAAACACGTTGCATAATCACGTTCTGCCGTGGGTGGACCGGCCTCTGGTCATGCAAAATTTAACTGGCGGGGAGGATGGAATTGACGACGCAGGCTTCTCGCTCACTCGAATTCTGCCGGCTCCGGGCGGTCTCTTCCTGGAAGCAACGGGCCAAGTATTTCGTGGCGATTCCGACAACGTGTTTCACTCCTGGCATCCCAACAATCTGAGCACCGTTGGGCATGTTCACGGGTATCGCGATATCAACGAATCCACCAACGTGGATTTGGGATTCTCCTATGCACGAGGCGCGTCCCCGCAAACGGCTGGCCTGTTCAACAACCTTTACGACATCGATGCGACCGTGCGCTGGAAGCCTTTGCGGCGGTCGATTTATCATTCGTTCACGGGAAGAGCTGAGTTGGTCTGGGATCGCAATGATGCGACTCTCCTAGCACCAGTGAGACGGGGATTCACGGTACCCCAGCAGACACCCTTCGGGTATTTTGTTTCGGGCGATTACCAGTTCGCACGCCGTTGGTTTGCCGGAGGCCGGCTGGACTGGTCGGAGCGGGCCTTGAACGCGTTCCAGCATGATGACGGCGGCTCGGCCGTACTGACCTATTGGCCCAGCGAATTCAGCCAGGTGCGCGGCCAGTATCGACACACGAAGTACGCAGAAGGGCTGACGGCTAACGAGATTCTGTTCCAGTTTTTATTTTCGATCGGCGCGCACGGAGCGCACCCATTTTAGGAGTTGATGATGTCTATTCGTAAGATCTTGATCGTGGCGGGCTTGGTCGCTGGAATCTCTTCGGCCGCGTCGAAACTCAACGTGGTGACCTCGACTGAGGACTTGTCGGCGATCGGCCGCGAGATTGGCGGCGACCACATCACGATCGAATCCATCGCCAAGGGCTATCAGGACCCGCACTTTGTCGAGCCGAAGCCCAGCTTCCTGTTGAAGCTGCAGAAGGCTGACCTGCTGGCAGTCGTGGGTCTGCAACTGGAGATCGGCTGGCTGCCTCCGCTGATCACGCAAAGCGGCAATTCGAAGATCCAGGTGGGGGCGAAGGGCTACTTCGACGTTTCTAATGCATGCGAGATTCTGGAGATACCGACGACGACGGTGACTCGCGCGGATGGCGATGTTCATCCGTTGGGCAATCCGCATTTCTGGCTGGATCCGGAAAACGGCCGCCGGATCGCCCGCGCGTTCAAGGACAAGCTATCCGAGATGCAACCGGCGGACGCGGCGTTTTTCGATCACAACTTGAAGGATTTCGAACAGCGCCTTACCGATGCTGAGAAGCGCTGGGACGCGCAGATGGCGCCGTACAAGGGACACAAGGTGGTTACGTATCACAGGTCTCTGCCAAACTTCGCCAAGCGTTTCGGCCTGGACGTGGTGGATTACGTCGAGCCAAAACCCGGAATTCCACCGACGCCGACCCACACTCTGGAACTGATCAACAAGATGAAGCAGCAGAATATCAAGCTGATTCTGGTGGAGCCGTACTTCGATATGCGCACGCCGAATTCAATTGCGCAGGCGGTTGGCGGAACCGCAATTGTACTGCTGCCCTCGGTTGGCGGGGAAAAGCAGGTGCAGACGTATTTCCAATTATTCGACTACGACGTGAACCTCCTCGTCACGGCGTTTGGAAAGTACAAATAGCATGGATATATTGGCGTTTCTATTGGCTCCCTTTGTTGCGAGCCTGATTCTGACGGGTATCCATGCGTATTTGGGCGTCCACGTGGTGGAGCGCGGCGTGATCTTCGTAGATCTGTCGCTGGCGCAGATCGCGGCTTTTGGAACCACCATCGCGGTACTGGCAGGATTCGCGCCACATGGCCCGGGCGCGTACTGGATGAGTCTGGGGTTCACGTTCCTGGGAGCTGCGGTGTTCTCGACGGTTCGATTGCACACGTCAAAGATCCCGCAGGAAGCCATCATCGGCATCTGCTACGCGGTGGCGTCGGCTGCGGCTATCGTGGCGATGAGCAAGTCCACGGCGCAGACCGAAGATCTGAAAGAGATGCTGGTGGGCAACATCCTCGCCGTCTCCTGGGCGGAAGTCCGAAAGACTGCGCTGCTGTACGGGGCCGTGGGATTGTTTCATTTCCTGCTGCGGAAGAAGTTCCTGATGATTTCGATGCATCCGCAAGAAGCGGAAAAGCAGGGAATGTCTATACGCCTTTGGGATTTTCTCTTCTACTCTTCCTTTGGATTCGTCGTGACGTCGTCGGTGGCCATCGCCGGCGTGCTGCTGGTCTTCTGCTACCTGATCGTCCCGTCGGTGGCTGCGATGCTGTACGCCGAGAATATCGGTCCGCGCCTGGCGATCGGCTGGACCATGGGGACAGTCGTTTCGATGCTGGGCGTGTATCTGTCGCTCAAGATCGATCTGCCGACGGGGGCCACAATTGTTTGCACGTTCGGATTGGTGCTAATCATCATGGGCCTGTTCAGAGGGGTCGTGAAGCGAGCACTAGCTTAGCGTCTAGATAGCGGTTGGTACTCTGGTAGAAGCGTGACCGTTGCAGAGTCGCCTGTAAAAACCAGGCACGTCAATCCCTGGATTATCGCCTTCTCGGTGATGCTGTGCACCTTCATGGAGGTGCTGGATACCACTGTTGTAAACGTATCGCTGCCGCATATCGCGGGCGACCTCTCGGCCACCGTGGAAGAAGTCACATGGGTGCTGACTTCCTACCTGGTGGCGAACGCTATCGTTCTTCCGATCACTGGCTGGCTGGCGAACTATTTCGGGCGCAAACGTTTGCTCATGGCCAGCGTGGTGGGATTTACCTTGGCGTCGTTCTTGTGCGGAATCGCCCCGACGCTGCCGCTGCTGGTGGGAGCTCGAGTGATCCAGGGATTGTGCGGCGGCGCACTGCAGCCGATCTCCCAAGCCGTGCTACTGGAAGCATTCCCGCCCGAGGGACGCGGCAAGGCGATGGGTTTTTGGGGCTTGGGCATCGTTACGGCGCCGGTTCTGGGTCCGGTGTTCGGCGGATGGCTTACGGACAGCTACACGTGGCGATGGGTGTTCTACATTAATTTGCCTGTCGGAATTCTTTCCATCCTGATGGTGTATTGGTTCGTGTTCGACCCGTCTTATATCAAGCGGTCTGAGACGTCGCGCATCGATTACTGGGGCATCGGCATGCTTGCGGTGTGGGTGGCATCACTGCAGTTGGCCTTCGATAAGGGCCAGCAATTGGATTGGTTCAGTTCACCGTTTATCGTGAGCCTGTTGGTGATCGCCGCAGTGTTCGTGATTGCCTTCATCACGCGGGAGTTGATGGCCGAGCATCCCGTGGTGAATCTCAGCGTCTTTAAAGTGCAGAGCTACAGCGCTGGAGTGTTTCTGATGTCGGTGCTGGGATTTGTGCTGTATGGGAGCATCGTGATCCTGCCCATCTGGCTGCAGACTCTGATGGGGTATCCGGCGACGCAAGCGGGGTTGACGATGGCGCCGCGCGGTCTGGGATCGATGATCGCGATGCCGATTGTGGGCATCATTCTGCCGCGCTTCGACCCGCGCAAGATGCTGGCGACCGGGCTGCTGATGGGCGCGTGGTCCACCTGGGAGTTCTCAAGGATGAACCTCAACGTCGGCTACTGGGATCTGTTCTGGCCGCAGTTCATACAGGGAGCCGGGCTGGGACTCATTTTCGTTCCCTTAACGACTATCTCCATGGCTCGGGTGCCGCGCGAGGGCATGGGAAACGCCACCAGCCTGTTCAACCTGATGCGCAATATCGGGGGCGCGGTAGGAATTGCTGTGATCGCGATGCTGAACACGCGCTTCCAGCAGAAATACATTAACATTCTCGGTTCGCACGTGGCCCAAGGCGATCCGGCGACCGGACAGTGGTTCAACGCCCTGCGTTCGATGTACCTGGGCTCGGGATCGGGCGCGGGATTGGCGGATCAAAGAGCTTACGGAGCCATGTTCGGCCTGGTGCAGCAGCAGGCCGCCATGCGGGCGTTTGTAGACATCTTCATTGTAGTAACGGTGATGTTTTTGTTGATGCTGCCGCTACTCTTACTGATGCGGAAGCCCAAGCGCGACTGAGTACATGGCGGACGTTTATCATTGTATTGGGATGAGAGTGGCATGAGACCGCGCCGGTTACTTGCGTTATTGTTTCTGGCTGCGGTCGCCATAAGCCGCCTGCCGGCGCAAGTCCTGGAGTTTGAGTCCGGGGGCTTGAAATACAAAGCTCTCACGCGCGGCGGAGTGACCATCATGTTCGCGCCGCTTCCCACGAAGGTGTTGGGTTACACGATTCTCCAGGTGGCGATTTCCAACGGCTCGGCGACATCCTGGAGTTTCAAGCCGGAAGACTTCCGATTCGAGCAGGATGGCGGGCGTAAGTTTCAGGCGGTTTCGGCGGGAAGCGTCGTCAAGCAGTTGCTCGATCACGCCAGCCGGGGGGATGTGGGACGTTTAATCTCGGCCTACGAATCGGCGCTGTTCGGCAACGCGCGTGTGCATTCCACCAACGGCTATGAAGAGCGGCGGCAGGATTATCTGGCACTCGGATCGACCAAGCTGAAGGCAGCTTCCGCAGCCTCCGCGATTGCGTTGGTGACCACAAAGCTGACGCCCGGACAATCGACCGACGGGGCGGTGTTTTATCCGACGAGCGGCAAGCCCTTGGGCAATGGCCGGTTGATTGTGAACGCGGCGGCCGAGGTTTTTGAGTTCCCGGTAGAAGCGGAAGGTCCACAGCGGGCGGCGCGCTAAACCACTCGCGCGGGAACGCCTTCCAGCGTCAAGCTGGTTCCGGGCTCAGAAAACGGCGTACGCACATAGGCCAGGGCGACAGTCTTGCCGCTGGCGGGTGAAAGCGCGGCGCTGGCGATCTCGGCTGCATCCGCGTCGCCGGATTTGAGCTTGGTACCGGCAGCAGGAGGCGAGTCAGTATCGATTTCGAGCTTTCGCAGCACGCGATGGATTTGCGCGCGGCTGCGGACACGCTCGACGATCTCCTGCCCGAGGTAGCATCCTTTGCTGAAGTGGACAGCCTGTAGCTGGGCGGTTTCCTGGACTAGATATCGCTCGGTGATTTCCTCGCCATAGCGCGGCCGGCCGCATTCGATGCGAACAGTACGGGCGTCGTCGGGCGTGGCTGGAGGGAACCCGGCCGCTGTGAGCTGCGCCGTTACGGCCTCCTTCTGCTCGATCGGAAGCATCAGAAAAAAGCCGCCCCGGCCGGTGGTATCCAATTTGGCGACGACTCGATCACCCGTGACCGTCACCAATGTCGCAGGTTCCGCTAACCCGAGCGCGGCAAGAGCGGCGCTGGCTTGGGGGCCTTCGATGGAGATCGTTGCGATGCGGTCGGTTTGGTCTTCCAGCGTGACGTCATCGACGATGATGTAGCGATCCAAGTGTTCGTAAACTTTAGTCCGGGTTTCCGGCTCGGTATCGAGAAGGAAATGATCTTCAAAGCAGAGCACGTTCACATCCGCCAGAATCCGTCCCTGGGCGCTCAGGAAGAACGCATAGCAACCCTCTCCGGGCTTGAGCGTTTCCACCTGGTTGGAAGTCATCGCATGCAGCAACCGCGCCCGATCTTCGCCCGTCACTCGAATCTTGGCGCGGCTGGAGAGGTCGCGCCACGCGGCACGCTCACGCAGAGCGGTATATCCGTCGGTGATAATTGCTGTGTTCATTTCTAAGAGTTGGCACACCATGCAGAGTAGTGCGCCGTGCAAGCCGACCCGCTCACGACTTTCTTTCGTGCGGCACCAGGATTGTACCGATACCCCGAGTATACAATCCAGGTCCATCGGTTACCGCGACATTGATAACAGGGGAGTAAGGGCTTTAACTTTAAGACCCCTTCAAGGCGGTACGCCGAGCCGGGGCAGGTTTCACAGCCCGTGAATGCGCCGCCGACCATTCCCGCAATCGCGACCGCGATCACCAGTGGGGTTGGCCCAAGATTAACCCCCAGCGCGCCGACGTTCGCTGTACAATGACCTGGATCATGCGGTTCGGTTGGAGGGTGCATCAGATGAAGTCGCTCATCAGCATTGCGGGAGCAGCTCTTTTTGGGATAGCCGAGATGGCGTCGGCGCAAGCGCCTAACCCGACGGACAGCTTCATCGGGACGGCCAAGGCGGCCGTCGGCACGGATTGGGCGGGGACATTTCTTCGCCTCTGCATTCCATCTTCAGGCGGTCCCCAGGCCACGGGTGGTCAGGCAGGGGCTGGCCGCGGAGCAGCCCCCCGCACGCCTGCAAGGGAAACCTGGTATGCCGAGCCGGCCAAAGTCGCAGATAACCTCTATTTCCTGGGCACCAAGATCCATAGCGCATGGGCCATCGCCGGCAACCAGGGCATCATCGTCATCGAGGCGCTGTTCGACTACGCCGCGAGAGACGAAATTCTAGATGGCTTGAAGAAAGTCGGACTGGACCCGAAGAACGTGAAATATGTGATTCTTTCGCACGCCCACGGCGATCACGACGGCGGCGCAGTACTGCTGCAGGACTCGATTCCAGGCGTACACGTGATCTACGGCGCGGAGGACTGGGATGCCGTGGATAAACGCCCTAACGGCAAGGCGAAGCATGACATGGTGGGCACGGACGGGATGAAGGTTTCGGTGGGGGACGCCTCCGTTCAGATCGTGACGATGCCGGGCCACACCCCCGGAACGCTGTCTTACCTGTTCGAGGTGCGGGACCATGGCAAGCCACTTCGCATCGCCTACGTCGGCGGGACGGCGATCCCGTTCAATGGCAGCACCGCATACTACGACGGCTATATCGCTTCGTCCAAGAAAATGGCGAAGGCTGCCGCTGACTACCGCGCGACTGCCCTGATGACGAATCACTCCGAATTCGATGATGCGTACTTCAAAGCGCATGCCGCCGCAAATCGCAAACCCGGGGAACAGAATCCATTCGACGTCGGTACGGATGGCGTCGCGCGCTATTTCACCGTGGTCGAAGCTTGCACCACGGCTGTCAGAATTCGGGCCACCGGGCGATAGGCGACAATCGGGTTAGTGATTCACGAGATTCTGCCTGTCGGCATGCTGCAATGCAACTGTTCGATCTTTGGCGACGAGCAGTCTCGGGAGGCCATCGTCATCGACCCGGGCGATGATATCGCCAAGATCACCGACATCCTCGGCCGGCACGGACTCACGGTAAAGGCGATTGTGATCACGCACGCGCATATCGACCACATCGGCGGGGCGGCCAAACTCAAGGAACTGACCGGAGCGCCGGTCTACATGAACTCGAACGACGCTGAGCTGTATGCCCAGTTGGATGCTCAGGCCGGATGGCTGGGGATAAAGCCGCCGACTCGCACTGAGATCGACAGTGAGGCTCATGAGGGCGACCAACTGCGCTTAGGCTCGGCGGGGTTTCAGGTTATCCATACTCCGGGACACACGCAGGGCAGCATCTCCATCTGGATACCCGAGGAGAACAAACTCATCGCCGGGGACACCCTGTTTCGCGATAGCATAGGCCGAACCGACCTGCCTGGCGGGAATCCGCGCCAGATTCTGCAATCGATTCACGACAAACTGATGGCTCTACCGGAGTCGGCGGTGGTTGTTCCGGGGCACGGGCCGAACACGACAATCGGCCGGGAGAAAGAGCGCAATCCGTTCCTGCAAGGTCTCTAGGACGATCGTTCCCGCGCGCCTGGAATCACAGCCGCTGCGCGCAGCTTGGCCAGCTCCCGCCGGGCGATGCTCGACCAATGGCTGGCCGGATCCAGCTTCAGGTACTCGGTCCAATGCCGCACGGCCGTCATGGGCTGATTGGAGGCCTGATAAAGCAGCGCCAGGTTGTAATGCGCGTCTGCATATTGGGGCGAAATTTTCAGCGCGGCCTGATAATGCTCCAGGGCTTTGACGCGGTCGCCGCGCTCGTCATATAGATTAGCGAGATCGAAGTGGGCCAGCGCGTAGTTCGGATCGGCCGCCAAGGCATTCAGGTAGTAACGCTCGGCGTCCTTCCAATTGCGCGCATTGAACTGGATCGTTCCCAGATTCACCAGGGCCCCGGCCGAGGTCGGATCCAGCTCGACTGCCTTTTCGTAGGCTTCAATAACTTCGGCTAGAACCGCACCGGCCTGCTCCAACTCCAGGCCGCGCTGGAACCAATGCTCGGCAGCGGCCCGGCGAACGTGGTCGGCGTCGGGCTGGTCCGGCACGCGGAACTCCAGCAGGCGCTTTAGCTCAACTTGATCGAAATCCAAAAGCAGCTGCCCGGATTCGGCCTCCATGGCGCGGCCGTCTATTTCCACGCGGATGCGTTTGCCGTCGGCGTAGATTTTCAGCTGGGTTAAGGGATCGTGGATGCCGCGAAGCTTCTTGCCGAGTGCGGTAAGCGCGCGCCGGATCTGAACCGGAGCCACGCGCGCGCCGCGAAGCTTCAGCAGCGTTTGCAGCGCCAGCAGTTCCTTAAATCCGTAGGTTTCCGATGCAGGGACGAGCTTTTGGGTTTCCCAACTCTTGAGCTGGCGTTCCGTGATTTTTAGAAGACGGCGCGCCCCTGCCCTCGAATACGCCTGCTTAGCCGCCACGCCCGACACTGAATGGAATTTTATCAACTCTAGACGAAGCGGATCGTACTATTTTTTAAATAGTGAGATCCCCGCGAAGCCGGCGGCTCCCGCGGAAATACAAGCGGCAGCATTCTCACGCGTGATGCCGCCCAGCGCCAGCACCGGAATCCGCACCGCAGCAGTCGCTTGCGCGAGGCCTTCCAGGCCCCTTGGCTCTAGAGTGGAGGATTTCGAAAGGGGCGCGAATATCGGACCGAACAAGGCGTAATCGGCGCCTTCGGCTTCAGCTTGGCGAACCTCTTCAAGACTGTGGCACGACACTCCAATCAGGAAGCCGGGCCTACGCCAGATTCGCGCCGCGGGGGATCCTGAGGGTAGATGAACACCTGCCGCTCCAGCGGCGATGGCCACATCAGCGCGTGTGTTGACGATGATTTTAGACGCATGCGGATTCGGCAGCCTCATGGCCGCTGTCACTATCTCGAACAGCGCCTTGGCGCTGCGGTCTTTGTCGCGAATCTGAATCCAGTCCACGCCCGCAGCCAGGTTGCTCGCGATCGCGTCCAGGCTGGCAGGGCTCCCGGTGATGCAGCAGCGCATCACTGTATACCGTGCTTTTTCTCGGCTCGCCGGACCTGCGCTTCGTCCATGCCGAAATAGTGCGCGATCTCATGCCATACCGTATCCGCCACCATCTGCTCCAATTCCGCCAGATTGCGGGCAGAGCGCTCATGCGGACCCTGGTAAATGGTGATCTTGTCAGGGAGCGTGAAGCTGTTGCCGACGCCGCGCGAGGTGAGCGGATGTCCCTGATACAACCCCAGTAAGCCTGCACGCGGCGGCTCGCGCTCGACGATTACGGCCACATTGCGAAGATGTTTGCGGAATCGCGGCGGGATGCGGCGTAGAGCACGCTCCACTAGCTGATCGAACTCATTTTCCGGGAGCATGCTTACGTCCACTAGTTTACGCCGCAGTATCATATAGGCTGCGACTTGCGTATATGGAAGAAAAAGCCTTTTACAAAGAATCGAAAACGACCAAGCCCGCAACATTGAACTGTCCGTTCTGCCGGACGGCGGACACGTATGAGCTGAACTGGCTGGTGCGCAAGAAACTCGACCGGATCCCTGGCGGCGCCGACGAGCGCGATCGTGCCAAGTTCGCCAAATGGATGAGCTACATGGTCCTGCTCGACGACAAAGCCATGTGCAAGAACATGCGCTGCCGCAAGCGCTTTGACGTATCAGGCATCAAGACAACGGCGTTTATTTAGAGTTGAGTTCGATCCAGCCTTGCGACGGTAGCGTCACCGTCGGCAATCCATCGCGAGTTACCGTGATGCGGAAACGGTCGCCCTTTCGCATAGCCTCCATTTCGACGATCCGCCCCGACACAACACGCACCGCAGCGGTTCCGCTGTCGAAATCGATCCCAAGCTGCCCGGGGGCGGCTGCATCCAGGCGCACGAATAACTTTTTACCGTCGGTTCCGTAAAACATCTCGCGCGCGACGGATCCGCCTCCATGCATCGCTCCGGAACGCTGATCCGGCCGGAAACGGCCTGCGCCCATCCACTCGAAAGCCGAAGTCACCTCGCCATCCAGAGTGACATCGATCGGATTCGATGGAGGCTCGTGCAGTTCGCCCTCCTGGGCCTGCAGAATCGAATACGACAGCCGCGCGGGCGGATCGAGTCCCAGGGCGCGATACACATTCGAGAGATGCTCGCGATAAAGCTCGTCGAATTCCGGACGATTGTCGGAGCCGTGCTCAGGTCCGTACCACCAGCACCAATCGCTGCCTTCGGCGATCAGCAATTCCTCATAGGCCAGCAGTCGCGCGACCTCCATGGTGTCCGCCGCATATTTTTCATAGGTCCGCCGGGCGTCCAGCAGCAGGTTCCAAGCCTGGTTGTCTTCTTCCGCGCCAATCCAGATATCGAAATTGGCATTGATCCACGAACCGGGAACCACGTGATCGATGGTACGCGTATCGTAGCGAGCTAAGGCTTCTGAAACCGTGCTGGCTTGCAGGCCGGGCTCGTCGGAAATTCGCCGATACAACGCGCGCAGGAAGGGGCGGCCGTTGGCGTCAAACCACTCCCATGCATTTTCACCGTCCAGGATGATGGGCACCAGCACATCGCGCCCGCCGGTGTTTTCGCGAATCCGACCCAGGAAGTGGTCGGCGGCCTGCTCCGGACTCATCCGCGAATATTCAAACCCGATCAGGTCGCTTAGATAGTGATCGCGAAACAGCATGCGCATCTCGCGCCCCTTCTGCTGCCAGGTATAGGCCTGATAGGTTTCATCGCAGCCCGCGGGCTTGCCGAGCGTTCGCGACAGGACGCCATTGTCGCTGGCCGCCCAGGTAAAGCCGCAGCCCGCGGCCATGGCCAGCGCTTCGTCCGATACGGAGCCTTCAGAAGGCCACAAGCCCACTGGGGTGACTCCCAGAATGTCTCGAGTGTAGGCGCGTGCGCGCTCCAACTGGACCAGTGCATCCTGCGGGTACTGAAACTTCTGCGGCAGCGTGATGCCGGGACGTGAGACTGCGGCGATATCGGAATCGCACAGCAGCGGCAGAATCGGATGATAGAACGGCGTGGTAGAGATCTCGATCTGTCCGCGTGCCGCGAAATCGCGATATACCGGCAGCACCGCAGAGAGCGCCTCACGCTGTTTGCGGGTCATCAGGTCCTGATCCCGCAGCGAATAGTTTCGTCCTCTGCGGATCAGATCCTGCAGTTCTTCGTCTTTGGCCAGCACGTCTTCATCGAACCAGGCCATCTGGCTGAGCACTTGCAAATCGCGCAGGTCCTGGACCGACATGGGATCGCGGCGGCGTTCGTACAGCTCCAGATAGCGGGGATACCGGCGGATGATTTTATCCACATTCGCCTGGAAAAAGTAGCGCAGCACGAAGGTTCGCTGTGCCTCAGTGAGTGATTCGGCCGGAATGGTAGCGCATTCGAAAAACGGATCGGATGCGGTGCCCGCTGCATATTCGGCGATCTGCGCCACCATGGACGGAACCAGGTTGAACGTCTGGTGCACCTGGGGGAATTCGTCCAGGATGCGAACCATGCCGGCGTAATCCTTGAGTGCGTGCAGCCGGGTCCACGGCAGTTTGTATTGGCCGGTCCACAAGTCCTTGTAAAACGGCTGATGCATGTGCCACAGGAAACATAATGTCGTCACTGGGTGGAAGGCTCCGGGGAAAAGGGAGCGTTGTCCGGCGTGGAAACGAACGCGGTCGCCAGCGAGCGGGCGGAGAAATCGAAAACGGTCATAGGTCGAAGATTGAGCATCAGCTCGATCGTGCGCAGCACAGAAGCCTGATCGTAGATGGTCGGATCGACGCCGCCGCGGCGTGCGTAGGGCGACAGCGCGAGCAGCGCAGGGCTGGGTCCAGCAGCGCTGACCACGAAAATCGCAGTCTGCGGCCAGTATTTACTCTTCGACGCCGCCTCGACGATTCGACCAAGCGCGGCGTCACTGCCGACGCTCAGCATCATGAGATTTGGCATCGTTCTTGATTCGAATTGCTTTACGTCGTCAACGAAAGCCTGCGGATCGGATGCACGGTACTTCGTGTTTGTGACGGCTTGTAGGGAAGGTTCCTTGACGCGCGCCACCTGCGCTCCCGAGTCGATAAAAAGGCCGTAGTTGCGAACCGTTAAGCCCGCCGACAATGCGTTGCTCCAGAGGTAGCCGGCCGGGGGCAAGTTGGCAGGCTCGCCACCTTCGAATCCGTCGTAGCGCAAGCGTCCTGCAGCGAAGCTTGGCGCCAGGCGCGCTGTGTAATCCGGTGCGATAGCCGAAATTGCCCAACTGAAAGCTTCCGGCTGCGTGACGCCCGTTGGATGAAAGCCCTCCAGGCGGACGAATTCGCGCGCGAGCTTGGCAGCGTTCGGCCCCGGGGCGCCATCCAACAAGATGTACATCACGTGCTCAATGGGGGATCGCTCGATGGGCAGCGAATCTGCAAACGATTCGCGATACGGAGTCAACGACATGGCCGCCCGCGAAGTTTCCGGAAGCATTTCATCCGTGGGCATGTCAATCACAGACAGGCTGTTGCCGTGGCCGTTCAATACCGCCAGCCGTCCTCCGGGCACGACGCGCACTGAGGTGGGATATGCACCGGCTGGAACGAATCCGGCCACCCTGCTGCGCGTCTCCGAAATATCCGCGACGGCCACGGTGTTGGTATCGGAACAGGCGATGAACAGACGGGTTTGATCGGCATTCATCGCCAAACTGGTGGGAGTCATGCCCGCGGGCTGCAGCGCGCCGAACCCGACGTTGAGGGTCTCAAGCACGTTCAGCTCTTTGCCTTCGCTGACGCCGATGACGAACACGTCGTTGGTGTTGGCCGCGGCCACGAAGAGCCGGTACTTCCAGGTGCTCTGGTCGTCGGGAATCTTGCGATTGCTCAAGACCATTTCCGCGGGATGCGCGCCGATCCGGGCGCGAGCCATTTCCGTGCCGGACGGCAAGCTGTATTCATAGACCGAGGCATCGGCCCAACTGGAAACAAAATAAGACTGCCCATCGGGATGAAACAGGATCCGATAGGGCCGGCGACCCGACTTGAAAGTGCCTGCAATCTTACCGGTTTGGGTGTTGATCGCCAGCACCCGGTCATGGAAAAGATCGGCGGCGAGAACAGTGCGCCCGTCGGGGGAGACTGCAACGTCGCCGATGAAGTTCGTGGCAGACGCTTGTGCTGAAGGTGATCCCGCAGAGATCTCGCGCGACGCTTTTAATTCGCCTGCTGGTGAAAACGTGAACTCCAATACCGCGTTCCGCGCTCCGCCGCCAGCGTAAACTCGTCTGCCATCCGGTGAAAATGCCAAGCCCAATCCGGCGTCCGGAATAGCCACACGAGCCGTTTCTTTCGTGGCCGCGATGTCGACTACACTGATCGACGGTCGGGCGCCCGCATTCAGGGACAGTAGAAACTTGCCATCGGGCGAGACGGCTGCGCTGGTCGGCAACGAATCGAGCGCTACTTGCGTGCCAGCCGGCTGAATGCGCCAGTTTGCCGGCAGCGTTTGCGAGTACGCGCAGACTGCCAGAAGTACAAATGAGGACACCACACGCATGAATCCCTCATTGTACCGACTACTCAATCGGCTCCGGCACTGCCGAACCGTCCGCCCGTGGATCGGATGCCCCGAATTTCGTCTTGCTGGCGGAGTTGAACAGGATGGCCTGACCGCGTCCGGTCACCGCAGAATCATACGGATTGACGGTCTGCACTTGATGCCCGAGTTCCTTGAGTCCCTGGACCACAGCGGTCGGCACTCGACCCTCAATGCGCACGTCGCAGCCCGGGGCGCCGTTTTTCCGAAAGCGCGCCGACTCGATGGCCTGCTGGATGTTCAAGTCGTAGTCCACGACATTGGAGACAAACTGAGCATGCGCCATAGCCTGATTGGATCCGCCCATGACCCCGAATCCGATATGCAAATCCCCTTTTTCCATGAAACCCGGAATGATGGTGTGCGAAGGCCGCTTGCCTCCGGCCAGCACGTTGGGGCTGCCGGGCGTGAGTGTGAAATTCTGGCCGCGATCATGCAACAGGAATCCCATGCCATCCACGGTTACGCCCGAGCCGAAATAGTCGTATAGGCTCTGGATCCAACTGGCGATGTTGCCGTCCTTGTCCACGGTAGTCAGGTACGTGGTTTCGCCGAAAACGGGATCTCCTGCAGCGGCCGCGCAGTTGGCTTTTCGCGGATCGATCGCCCCGGCTCGCTTGCGCGCGTAGTCTTTCGACAGAAGCCCGCGCACTGGGATGTCCGCAAATCGAGGATCGCCGTTGAATCGAAGATCGGAGTACGCCAGCTTCATGGCTTCGATGCGAAGATGAAGCTCGATCGCATTGTAAGGACCTCCCGCGGCTGCGGCGGACGTCTCCATGATGTTCAGCATTTCTAGCGCGGCCAGGCCTTGGCCGTTGGGAGGCAGTTCGTACACTTTCCAACCGCGGTATTCGGTGGAGATGGGTTCCACCCATTCCGCGGAAAATGACGCGAGGTCCTGGGCGGTCATGGTTCCTCCCAGTTGTTGCGAAGTTTTCAGAATCGAGGTGGCGATTTCACCTTTGTAGAAAGCGTCGGGACCCTTTTCGGCCAGAATTCGATAGGCCTTCGCCATGGCGGGGTTCTTGAACACTTCGCCCACACGCGGCGCGCGGCCGCCCGGCAGATATACCCGCGACGTTTCCGGATGGCTTCGCAACGTGCCGGTGGATCCAGCCCAATAGCGCTGCGCGTCTTCGGTGACCGGAAAACCCTGCTCGGCGTAGGCGATGGCGGCGGCGAATAAATCCTTCCAGGGCAGCTTGCCGAATTTCTGATGCATCTTGGCCCAGCCGTCCACCGCGCCAGGAACGGTCACGCTGTGGATCCCATCCGGCATCGTCTTGAAACCTTGCTTCGCCAGAAACTCGGGGCTCAAGCCTCGCGGCGCGGGACCCGACGCGTTCAGACCAGTAAGTTTTCCAGTTCTCGCGTCCCAGTAGATCACGAACAGATCGCCGCCGATACCGTTCATCATCGGTTCCACGACACCGAGCACGGCATTCGCAGCGATGGCGGCGTCCACGGCCGATCCGCCCTTGGCCAGGATCTGTGCACCGGCCTGCGAAGCAAGCGTCTGGCTGGTGGCGGCGATCCCCTGCTGGGTGATGACCATCGACCGCCCGTAATCGCGCGGCTGGCCGAAAACGCAGGCAGCGCAGACCAGCAGTGCACACCACATACAAGGCTTCATCCCCATGACACTATCATGCCGGGACGTTTTAGTAAGCGGTGATAAATACATGCGATTGACGTTGTAGGGGCGAGGCGTGCCCCGCCGTCAATGGGAAATATCGCGGCGGGCGTATAAAACATATGCCGCGATGAATCCGGACACGGCCAACGCACCCAGCACGATCAGGTTTTTCGCGGGCAGCGGATTCCCCATCATCAGGTCGAATGGATTGTAGTATCGGAACGGCGACAGCCACGCCACCTTTTCAGCCGGCTGCCACAGCCGCCCGACGTAATCCAGCAAATAGAATCCCAGCGCCAATAGACCCGCGGCTCCGCCTGCGATACTGCGCCGGCGCGCTGCGGAAGCGATCGTCATCGCCACGCCACCCCAGCACATCGCCAGCATGTAGAGGTTTACGGCCAACGAGGTGATCAGTTTTGCCGAAGGCCACTGGACGTCCCGCCGGCCGAACGCATGCAGCGCGCTCCAGGTTCCAACCACCATCAGCGCAACGATAAAGGCGCACCCCAGCGCCGTGACGACGATGGTACGGGTGATGATCCAGTGGCGGGCAACGGGACGCGAAAGAATGAAGTCGCTGAATCCGCTCTCGACTTCTGCGGTCGGAATCGTTGCCAGCGTAACGGCCACCGCCAGCAGCGCTCCGATTACGGTCAGGTGAAAATATCCCACGCTCACGATTCCCGAGAATGACATGAAGCTCGCCAGCGCTGGCCCCAGAAGCTCGCGGAAGAAAGCTGGCAACAGAGCGGCCAATTGATCGAAACCGCCGGAGGCCTGAATCCCTCCCGCGACGAAAATCAGGACCAGTTGAAACGCACCGAGCAGGAGTCCGGTGACTAGAAGCAAGGTCCGCACGCGCTTCAGCGAGTGGGTCACCAGCAGCGAGACGATTCTCATTGCTTACTCTCGCGAGGATTACCGCCGCGATAGTACTTCATGATCACGTCTTCCAGCTTGGGCTCAGCGACCTCGATATCGTGCACCGGCAATGCCGCGAGCTGGCGCAGCAGCGGTCCCAGAGGACCCTCGATCTTCAAATTCCACAAACGCGGCCGGACCTCGACGACCTCGACGACTTCGCTAACGGGCGTCACATTCACGTCTTCTGAGAAGGACACGCGGACATGGCGCGCGGCGAGCTTGCGCGTTTCCTCCACAGTGGCCAGGAGAACTATCTCGCCTTTCCTCACCAGTGCGATCCGGTCGCACGCGCGATCCACTTCCGAAAGTACATGCGACGACATGAACACCGTGCGGCCGCGCTTCTTGAAGTCCAGAAGAAGTCGGTAGAACGACTCCTGCATCAGAGGGTCCAGGCCCTCAGTTGGCTCATCCAGAATCAGGAGCTGGGGATCGGATTGAAACGCCTGAATCAATCCGAGCTTGCGTTTCATGCCGGTGCTGTACTGCCGGAGGCTCCGGCGCAGATCGCTATCCGGGAATTCCAGACGCTCTTGCAGTTCGCCGCGAAGAGTTTTGTCGACAACTTGGCTGCTAAGCTTTGCCAAAAGATCCAGCACCTCGCGCCCGGTCATAGCCGAGTAGATCCCCATTTCGCCCGGCAGATATCCGATATTAGCCCGCGCGCGCAGGCCGTCGGACTGGCAATTGTGTCCCAACAGGTACGCCTGCCCGCTGTTGGGACGCAGCAGATCGAGCAGGATCCGGATGGTGGTGGTCTTGCCGGCGCCATTCAATCCGAGAAATCCCAGGATCTCGCCATCCACCGCCTCCAGGTTCAGATTATTCACGGCGAGAACATTACCGTACTGTTTGGTGATCCCGCGGATGGAAATAGGAGCCACACAAGGATTCTAAGCGTTTCCAGCGGGAGTACACTGAAAGCGATGCGGCGTTTCCTTGCCAGCGCGCTCCTGTTGCTATTCAGCTTCTTGCTGAGCAGCCCGGTGATCCTCGCGCTGGATAAAGATGCAGACGCAAACCTGCCCGCGTGCTGCCGCCGCGCTGGAAGGCACTGATGCCCCATGCAGGGGCAGTCGTCTTCGGGTCCGGCCATACGCGCTCCCGGATGTGCTTCTTTCCCCGGCGCGCAGACCATTCCTTCCTCGTCGAAGACCGCGCTGCTGCCAAATTTTCGCACCATCGTCCAGGGCATTTCGATGCAGGCTTCTCCTGCCCAGCAAGCGGAATCGCTGCGGCACGTCTCTTTTGACCGCACTGGCCAAAAGCGCGGACCTCCCTCTCTCTCCTAAATCCTTCTAGTTCACGAGAAGTTTCCCGTATAGGGAGAGATGCAATTGAAATACGTCTGTACAGTCGTCTGTTTTTGCGTCCTCGCCGCGCAAATCTCGTTTGCGCAGGCTACGGTGAACTACGCCAGCCTGGCCGGCCGCGTCACAGACCCCTCGGGAGCCGTCGTCGCGGGTGCTCGAGTCACCGCGCGCCAGACCGATACCAACCTGATCAGTAGCGCCGAGACAGGACCCGACGGGCGTTTCCGTTTCCCCTACCTCAAGGTGGGACAGTACGAAGTTAAGATCCAGCAACCGGGATTCGCCGATTCGATTCGACTCGCGACGTTGACTGTCGGCGCATCATTCGAATTGCCGGTGATGCTCACGCTGGCGCCCTTACAGGTTTCCGAGCAAGTGGAAAGCGATGCGGCCATCCTGGACGCCGTGCGCACGCAAATCGAAGGCACCGTGTCCGCCGCCGAAGTGCGCTCCCTTCCGCTCAACGGGCGAAGTTTCCTGGATTTGGCGCTGCTGATTCCGGGGGTCTCGCCCACCAATACGGCCAGCAATCAGCTCTTTGCCGAAACGTCGGCGGTGCCTGGGCAAGGCCTTTCCATCGGCAGCCAGCGTAATTTTTCCAACAACTTCATCGTGGATGGCTTGTCCGCTAATGACGATGCTGCCGGTCTCAGCGGATTCTTCTACGGGCTCGACGTGGTCCAGGAGTTCCAGGTGGTCACGTCGGGCGGCCAGGCCGAGCTGGGGCGCGCGCTCGGCGGATATATCAACATGGTCACCAAGAGCGGCACGAATACCCTGCATGGCGACTTGTACGGCTACTTTCGCAATCAACGCCTCAACGCCGCGAACCCGCTCTTGCACGCCAAACTTCCCGCAACGCAGGCACAGTATGGAGCCAGCCTGGGAGGCCCGATTATCCGGGACCGGACGTTCTACTTCGCCAACTTCGAGCAGCGGCTGCTGAATCAGAGCGGTCTGATTACCATCCTGCCGGAGAACGTCGCGGCAATTAACGCGCGGCTTTCGGGCGTCGGGTATCGCGGGCCCTTGCTGCTCGCCGGACTCTACCCGAATCCGATGGACAGCGAAAACTTCCTGGTGAAAGTCGATCATCAGTTCAGTTCCAAGAATCAGCTCAGCCTGCGTTACAGCATGTACAAAGTGCACAGCCTGAATTCACGCGGCGCGGGCGCTTTGAACGCCGTCACTGCGGCCGCGAACCTGGACGATCTGGATCAGACGGTCGCCATCGGTAACGTTGCGACACTCTCGGCACGAACCGTCAATGAAACACGCGCGCAGTTCACGCGCAGCAGCCTTCAAGCGCCGCCCACCGATCCGATCGGACCAGCCGTGAGTATCGCGGGGGTGGCTTCTTTTGGCACGCTATCAGGATCGCCGACAGCCCGCATCGCGGATCTGTATGAACTGGCGGATAGCCTGTCGCATCAGGTGGGACCGCACACGTTCCGGGCCGGCGTCGATTTCCTTGATAACGAAAGCGTCATCACGTATCCGCGATCCGTTCGCGGCAGCTACGCATTTTCGTCGCTGGCCGCTTTTTTGCAGGGGACGTACAACAACCTAGGTTTCACGCAGACTTTTGGACCTTCGTCGATCGCGCAGAACAATCCGAATCTGGGGATGTTCGCGCAGGATGAATGGAAGCTCAGTTCCCGCCTGACCTTGAACCTGGGGGTGCGTTACGATCGGCAATTTCTGGACAGCATCGCGACCGACACCAACAACGTCTCGCCGCGCGCGGGCTTTGCCTGGGCTCCGTTCGCGTCGAGACGAACGGTGATTCGCGGCAGTTTCGGGCTGTTCTACGATCGCGTGCCGTTGCGTGCTCTCGCAAATGCACTGCTATCCGCAGGGAATACCTCGGATCTGGCAAAACTGCGCCAAATCGGCATTACGTTCTCCCCAGGGCAGACGGGAGCACCTGTGTTTCCCGACATCCTAAACACGCTGACGCCCTCCTCGTCGCTGCCGAACTTCACCACCATGAATCCCCACATGCAGAATGCATATTCAGAGCAGAGCAGCGTCGGGATCGAGCAACAAATCGGCGCACGCGGAACATTTAGCGTCGAATACCAGCATCTGCGCGGCCTGCATCTTATCGCCGCCGTGAATCAAAACGTGCCCACCTGCGTGGCGTCGGACGCCAATAACGGCTGCCGACCCAATTCCAGCTACGCTAACAACAGCCAATACTCGCCTGCGGGCGACTCGCGCTTTAACGCTCTGAACCTCTCCTTCGTCCAGCGGCCATCGAGTTGGGGAAGCTATCGGATTTCCTATAGTTATTCCAAAGCACTGGATGACGTAGGTGAGTTTTTCTTCAGCGCACCCATCGACAATTTCAATATCTGGCAGGATTGGGGACGGTCGGACGACGATCAGCGCCACCGGATCACGGTGGATGGCGTCGTGCATTCCCACGGGTTTGAGTTGAGCGGAATGCTGCAATACTACTCGGCCTTGCCGCTCAACATTACTTCGGGAGTGACTACGGTTCAGGGAACCACGGGCCGCCCGATCGTGAATGGAGCGTTCTTGAGCCGTAATGCGGGCGTCGGTAACGACTTCTTCAGTCTAGGCACGCGCCTGCGCCGGACATTTTCTGTTACCGAGCGCGTCAAGCTGGATGCAATGGCCGAGGCGTTTAACCTCCTAAACCGTCGCAACAACCTGACTATGAACGGCACGTTCGGATCGGGGGCATACCCATCCAGTCCATCGTCCTCGTTCGGGCAAATTACGGCTGTGAACGATGCGAGGGTGGTGCAACTGGTTCTGCGAATGGGCTTTTGACCAGTGTGCATCGGGCAGCCCGATGTGATACTTTTTCAATGAGCTACTTCAGGCGCCTGGGGGGCCTTTTCATGACGCGTACTCTACTTCTTATTGCTGCGGCTGGTTCGGCCGTATACGCACAGACCGCATGCGAGCAGTTGCAGTCGCTTAAGCTGCCCGATACCACCATCACCATGGCCATGACGGTGGCGGCCGGGGCATTCCAGAATCCAGGCGCTCCTGCGGGTCCAGCCACACCCGCGCAGCCTCAAGGACAAGCCAAGGGGAAACAGGCCAAAGGTGGCGGCGCTCCTGGGGCACCGGCAGCCCCGGCTGCCCAGCAGATGCTTCCGGCATACTGCCGCGTATCGGCGACGCTCAAGCCCTCGCCCGATTCCGATATCAAGATCGAAGTCTGGCTGCCCGTTGGCGCCGGGTGGAACGGAAAGTATGAAGCGGTCGGCGGCGGCGGATGGGCCGGAGTGATCAGCTATCCTGCGCTGGCGAGCGCGGTGCAGGAAGGCTATGCGACGTCGTCCACCGACACTGGCCACGAGGGCGGCAATGCCAACTTCGCTGTAGGCCATCCCGAGAAGATTGTCGATTTCTCGTATCGCGCCGTGCATGAGATGACCGTGAAGGCCAAGGCCATTATGACGGCATACTACGGTCGCGGTCCGCGCCTATCCTACTGGAACGGCTGCTCGACGGGAGGCCGCCAGGGACTGATGGAAGCCCAGCGCTATCCCGAAGATTTCGACGGCATCGTAGCTGGAGCTCCGGCCAATTACCAGACTCACCTGCACGCTTTTGACATGTCACTGCAGACGTTCGTGCGCCAGGCGGGTGCGGCTGTGCCGGTTGCCAAGAGCGACATGGTGGCGAAGGCCGTTCTGGCGTCGTGTGATGCGGCGGACGGCGTGAAAGACGGTCTGCTCAACGATCCGCGCAAATGTAACTTCGATCCGGGTACGCTGCTGTGCAAGGGAACGGATTCCAACGAGTGCCTCACTGCCTTGCAAGTCGAATCGGTGAAGAAGGCTTACGCGCCGCTCAAGACCTCTAAGGGCGATCTGGTCTATCCGGGCTATGCCAAGGGCAGCGAGACCGGCTGGGCAGTGCTGGCGGCGACGACTCCGACCCCTGCACCGCTTTCACTGGGAAGCTATCGCGAAGTTCTGCATCAGGATCCCAACTGGGATTGGAAGACCTGGGACGTGGACAAAGACGTCGCGGCGGTGGATGAGAAGTACGGCTACATCAATGCGATCAATCCGGACCTTTCGGCCTTCAAGGCTCGCGGCGGCAAGCTGATCACCTACCACGGCTGGGCCGACACGGCGATTCCGCCGGAGAACAGCATCAACTATCGCGCCACCGTCCTGGGCAAGATGGGCGCCAAGCAGGATAGCTGGTATCGGCTGTTCATGGTGCCCGGCATGGGCCACTGCGGCAACGGCGCGGGTCCGAATCAGTTCAACTATATGGGTGCGATGGAGCGCTGGCGCGAATCCGGCACGGCGCCGGAGTTCATCATCGCCGAGCACGTCGCCAACAACAAGGTGGATATGACGCGTCCGCTGTGCGCGTATCCGCAGGTGGCGACGTATAAGGGCGTCGGCAGCACCAACGATGCTGCCAACTTTAGCTGCAAGGCGCCGTAGAGGCCCGCTGTTGGATCCTTATCTCTCTGGCGGTCCAGCAGGACCCTGCAGGTGTATGGCGTCCTGCTGGTTCTCCTGGCAGATGTATTCCATCAGCTCTTCGCCCGGCCGCAGGGTGGCCTGGAACTTGATCTTGAAGGGCTTGGTGTAGGCAATCGGATCGATGATCTGGGTTTCGATATCCAGCGTGCCCAGGTCGGGTCGCGCGATGCGTTCGATGGTGTGCAGCTGCTCGGAATGCGGGTGCCCGCTGAAATCGAACCAGAACTTGTCGTTGTAGCCGATGGTGTCGACGACTAACGTGTCGCCGTCCCAGCTTCCGATGGAATCGCCATACCAGGTGGGATCGGGATCCGCGATGTGCTTGCGGCCGTCGATGAAGATCTGGCGGAAGCTGTGGATGTTGCCTTCAAACAGATAAAAAATGTGGGTAGATGTCTGCACCACGCGCCAGGGATAAGGTGCGATGCGCGGGACGCCGGTGGGCAGGCAATTCGCTTCCGGATCATCCTTAGATTGCCGCGAGTCCATGATCTTCTTGGACCACGCAGTCAGACTAATCTCTTCACCCGGCATCAGTCCTTGCTTCACGTCCCCAATGGGCCCGCCACCGTTCCAAATCCCGGAAAAATCGGGCTTGCCATCGGCCATGCGCGGAGTGGGACCCGTGGGCCGCGCTTTCCCCTTGCCTTTGGCGCCGCCCTTTCCCGCCTTGGCGTCTCCAGGAGCCGCTTTGCCGGCGGGAGCCTGTGAATCGGCTGGCGCCTGTAGCAGAAACAGTGCGGCCGCCAGCGCCGCAATAGTCAGGCCGGCGCTAGCGAAGCGTTGTCTCACGGCTATTGTCCTTCCTGCGTATTGGAGCCCGCGAAGATCCTTTTGCCATCAGGCAAAGTGACCTTTTGCGCATTACCCAGATGCGCGCCGTCTTTGGCTGCCGCGCCCTCCACCCCGATGTGATCGCCTTCCTTGAGCGTATTCCGAGTCCAGCCGTTGCGCTTCAGGACGTTGGGACTCGCCAGCTCAAAGTTCCAATTGGTCACTACGCCCTTGGCGTCTTTTACATCAACGTAAAAGCGGGCATGGGGATTCGTCCACTCGATCTTGGTGACCACTGCGTCTGTGAACTTCAACGGTTTGTTCGCGTCGTACTCGGAACCGAACGAATGGTGCGCCAGTACAGGACCGGTCAGAAGAACGCCCGAAGCTGCTGCCAGAACAAGAACCTTTGCTCTCATTAGGTAACCTCCGTGGAGTATTTTGACACAGATAGCATCCTGCCGCACGCGCCTGCATGAACACCACATTAACCTACGAAACCCACTTGCGGCCAGGAGTGTTCTAACAGTTAGGAGACCTAAATGAAGCCAATTGTAGGAATGGTGGTGATGCTCGGAGGACTTTCGCTGGCCGGATGCGCTGGCGGTTACGCATACTACGCGACTACGCCTCCACCCCCGTTCCGGAGTGAGGCACGCATTGCGCCGCCTGGACCCGGATACGTTTGGATCGACGGCTACTGGGGCTATCGCGGAGGTAGCTATGCCTGGGTGGCGGGAACTTGGGCCCGTCCTCCGCGTGGGCGAGTTAGATGGGAGCCGGGACGCTGGGAAGCCCGGCATGGGCGGTATTACTATCGTGACGGGCGCTGGCGCTAAGCCGAGGCCGGGGGAGCGGACGTGGGAGGCGCGCCATTGCCGCCCTCAGGTTTGGGTTTTTCTTTATCTTTCGGCGGATGCTGTGCGACTGCTTTCACCGGGCTGAACAGAACGTGCGCGTTGCGGCCTTCTAGGCGAGGCTGGGACTCGATAGTCCCGTACTGCAATAGATCCTGAGCGAAGCGCAGCAGGAGTTTCTTCCCTAGATCCGTGTGAGCGATCTCGCGGCCGCGGAACTGCACCACCGCTTTCACGCGATTGCCTTCCTGAAGGAATCGGATGGCGTGATTCTTCTTGAAGTCGTAATCGTGATCATCGGTGTTGGGCCGAAACTTCAGCTCCTTCACCTGGATGATGTGCTGCTTGCGTTTCGCCTCGTGCTGCTTCTTTTTGTTCTCGTACTGCCACTGCCCGTAGTCCATCGCTTTTGCGACCGGCGGTTCAGCAGTGGGGGCAATCAGGATCAGATCGAGACCCATATCCTGGGCCTTGCGAATGGCCTGTGGAGTGGGCAGAACCTCTACGGTTCCATCAGGGAAAACGGCGCGGACTTCGCGGGCGCGAATCGCCTCATTGACGTTTTCACGAATTCTGGGACGGCGGGGTGGAAATCCTCTCGGAATCATCGGCACATCGGCTTGGAGACGG
>Ga0207674_10002266_pt1 | contig 24376 bp, 32 predicted proteins | sample KBSCornC72_FD_184303 | JGI IMG/M metagenome (GOLD analysis project Ga0207674, IMG submission 184303) | Corn rhizosphere microbial communities from Kellogg Biological Station, Michigan, USA - KBS Corn C7-2 (SPAdes) (version 2) | ecosystem: Host-associated > Plants > Roots > Rhizosphere > Soil ...
GCGCGAATCTCGAGCGTAGGCTCTCTGCGGCAGAAGCGGCACGGCTCGCGCTCACCGAATCAGGGGAGCCCGCGCCCGATCCGCTGCTCACGTTCGGACGCCGAGACCTCGCAAGCGCGCTCGAGTCGTTCGACGAGAGCGGAGCCCAGTCAATTCTCGACCGCCTGTTCGGCACGCTCAGTATCGACGCCGTGCTCAGCGAGGTCGTCGTGCCCTACCTGCACGAGTTGGGCGACCGCTGGGAGGGCGGCGAGGTATCGGTCGTTCAAGAGCACTTCGCCAGCAACGTGATCCGCGGCCGCTTGATGGCGCTCGCGCGCGGCTGGGGGCGCGGCAACGGGCCTCTTGCTCTGCTGGCCTGCGTAGAAGGCGAGCAGCATGACCTCCCGCTCGTCGTCTTCGGTTTGATCCTTCGCGAGCACGGCTGGCGAGTCGCCTACCTGGGCGCAAATACGCCGCTTCAGTCGCTCGCACATGCGGTCGAGGAGATGAGGCCGGCGGCCGTCATCGTCTCCGGGACGACGAAGGGAGCGCTCGAGCCTCATCGTGAGGGTCTCGACGTGATCGGCCGGACGGCCGCTCTCTACGTCGCCGGTTCGGACGCGAGCGACGACCTCGCTCGGGACGTCGGCGCCACGTACCTCGACGGGAACATCTTCAGGGCCGCGGGCATCGTCGCCGACCGGCACGCCTCGCAGGCCTGAATCCCGCGAGGGCGCCCTCGCCGCGTGTACCCGTCCCCGGCGCCGGTCGTCAGTCACGCCCTCGGAGCTTGTCGAGCGAGAAGGCGCACCGGCGACCCGCGTCAGGGGTCGAATCGGTCAGATGATCTAAACAATCTCTAGACAAACACTTGACAAGGAGTAGGAGCATGCGTATCCTCGGTCTAGACAAAATCTAGACAGGAGGTCTACAGCATGAAGAAGCTCGATGTACTCGCCGGTGTCCTCGTGATTGTCGGCGCCTTGAACTGGGGCCTGGTCGCAGTGGCCGAGTTCGACCTCGTCGCATGGATCTTCGGCGGAATGGAGTTCGGGGAGACGAACGCGGCGAGCCGCGTCATCTACGGCCTTGTCGGCCTGGCGGCCGTGTACTGCATCGCGTCTTTCTTCGCCGGACGCCGAACCGAGCGGCCGGTGACAGTCGGGGCACGGTAATGCTGGCCAAGCGCGCGAAGGCGCTTCTCTTCGTGGCAGCGTTCATCTCGTTCGCGCTGTCCGTCTCCCTCTGGTTCAGCGGCAGCGAGCAGGAGGGAATCTTCGTCGGGCTCTGGGTGCCTTCGATCCTGGCCCTCGGCGCTCTGGTCGCACCGAGGTCAGCACGATGAACCACCTCGGGGTCTTCATCTCCGGCGTCACCGTGACGCTCATCGTCGCGGCGTCGCTCGCGCTCCTCATCTGGGGAGCGATCCTCGACGGCCGCGAGGAAGCGCGCCAGCGCGCCCTTCGCAGCCAATCGGAGGTCGAGGCCGTTCGTTCCGCTCGGAACGTCCATCCAATCGGCGAGCGCATCCCGCCCGCCGCACAACCATCCAGGAAAGGACCAGCATGAATCCAGCACGCACTCCAAGGCTCCGCCAGGCGAGCGTCCTCGCCGCCGCGGGCCTCGCCGCCCTGGTCGTCGGCATCACCGGCTGCGGTGGGGACGACACGGCCTCGGCCGAGCCTCCCGCGCAGACGACGGCCATGGACACGTCGATGGGCGAGACCTCGGCGCCGGCCGAGGGGAACATCGTCGAAACGGCCGTCGCGGCGGGGCAGTTCAAGACGCTGACCTCGCTTCTCCAGCAGACCGGGCTCGACAAGACGCTCGCCGAAAGCGGGCCCTTCACTGTCTTCGCACCGACCGACGACGCGTTCGCGAAGGTGCCGAAGAAGACCCTGGACAGCCTCGCGGCGAATCCGGACCAGCTCAAGGCGGTGCTGCTCTACCACGTCGCCGACGGAGAGGTGAGAGCGGCCGACGTCGCCAGCATGAGCTCGGTGGAGACGCTCAACGGCGCGTCCGTTCCGATCAAGGCGAACGAGAGCGTGGTGCGCGTCGGCGGCGCCAAGGTGAGCCAGGCCGACGTCACGGCCTCGAACGGCGTCATCCACGTCATCGACGGCGTCCTCATCCCGCCCCAATAGGGCTGCTTTTCCATTCCGAGCCGGGAGGCGGCCGCTTGGGCCGCCTCCCCCGCTGGGGCGCACGTCCGGCCGCGGTGTATTAGTCTGATATAAGACTAATTGTGGATCGAGACGATCTCGGATTCTTGCTCGCGAAGGCCACCCAGCACTGGAACGAGCTCCTGCAGGAGCGATTCCGTGCCGCCGGTTGGGGGGAAGTGCGGCCGAGCTACGGCTCCATCCTCGTACCGCTTTTCGAAGAGGACGGTCTGCGCATCGGCGAGCTCGCGCGGCGTTCCCGGCTGAGCAAGCAGACGATGACGACCATGGTTCGCCTGCTCGAGCGCGAGGGGCTCGTGCGCCGCGACCGCGACCCGGGCGACGGGCGCGCCTTTCGCATCGCTCTCACGCCCAAGGCGCACAGGTTCAGACCGGTCGCCGAAGAGACGCTGCGCGAGCTCGGCGCACGCGCTCACGCCCGGCTCGGGCAGCGGCGCCTCGAAGCGCTCAAACACGACCTGAAGGAGTGGATCGACACATGACTCATCACACCGTTACAAGGACGTTCGACGCGCCGCAAGAGGAGGTCTTTACCTACCTCGCGGACGTAGCGAAGCTCCCTGAGTGGGCAACCGAGTTCGCGCGCGAGCTGAAGGTCGTCGACGGGCGCTACAAAATCGTCAACGGGCTCGGCGAGTTGTACGTCGAGATTCGTGCCGATCAGAAGACCGGTGTGATCGACATGCTGGCCGGGCCGACCGCGGACGCTCTCATCTGCTTCCCAACGAGGGTCGTGAGCACGCCCGAGGGCGGAAGCGCCTTCACTGTCTCGATGTTCCAGGCGCCGGGGCAGAGCAGCGAGCAGTTCGAAGGCCAATACGTCTCGCTGCTGCGCGAGCTCGAGAACCTCGACCAGCGATTCAACCGCGACTAGCGGCCAAGTCGTCCGTTCACACAGCCAGCGAAGGACACCTCGCGCTAGCCATCGAGCCGAGCCTCTTCGAGGTCGAGGTCGCGGATGACGCGGCGCATGACGACGTCGTCGATGCGCTGCTCTCGGCGTAGGTCGAAGACAGCGCGCCGTTCGGCGACGAGGACCTCTCGCAGAAGGCGCTGGTAGTCGAGCGAGCGGCTCTCGAGGTCGCCGTCGCTCTCCGGATCGAAACGGCTCCGGAAGCGCTGGCGCCTGAAGTTGAACATCCCGCGCACGCGCTCGAGCGTGTCGTCGCGCACCCAGTCCTCGTCCGCGAGCTCCTCGAGGCGGGCCAGCGCGGCCTCCGTCGCGTAGATGCGTGCCTTGTTCTCCTCCTTCTCGGAGCGGCCCTCGTCCTCCAGGCCGATGAGCTTGAGGAGCGCTGGAAACGAAAGCCCCTGGACGACGAGCGACGTCAGGATCACGCCGAAAGTGAGGAAGATGATCAGCTCGCGGTTCGGGAACGCACCGCCCGCGTCGGTCGTGAGGGGAAGGGCGAGCGCTGCAGCGAGCGAGACGGCGCCGCGCATCCCGGCCCAGCCCATGATGAGAGAGGCTCGGCCCGGATTCTGGATGGGCCGCTTCGTGCGCCGCATCCATGCGGTCAAGTACGTCCCGGGGATCACCCAGAGGAAGCGCGCGGCGATGACCGCCAGCGACACCTCGGCCGCATAGCCGACGAGCCTCGCCGCGGAGTAGCCGGAAAGGGCATCGACGATCACCGGCAGCTGCAGGCCGATGAGCGCGAAGAGGAGTGCGTTCAGCATGAAGAACGTGATCTCCCAGACCGCGAGGCCCTGGAGCCTCGTCTGCCAGGTGGTCAGCTCCGGGGTGTACCAGCCCATGTAGATGCCGATCGTGACGGCAGCGAGTACCCCCGAGACCCCGATGGCGACGGCCGGCAGATAGGCGAAGTAGCCGCTCATGAGCGAGATCGTGATCGCGAGTGCCGGATCCCTGATTCTCTTGCGCACCTGGCGCACGAGGAAGCCCACGCCGAGGCCGACGGCGATCCCGCCGATGACGTTCGCCGCGAAGTTGCCGGCCGCGTCGGCGAACGAGAACGTCCCGCTCACGACGGCGATGACGGCGAACTTGTACGCGACGAGGGCGGTGCCGTCGTTCACGAGGCTCTCGCCTTCGATCAGCGCCACGAGGCGCCGCGGAAGGCCGAGGCGCTCCGCAATCGCGGTGGCGGCAGTCGGATCCGTCGGCGAGACCACTGCGCCGAGCACGAATGCCTCGCCCCAGCCCAGGCCGGGGATGAGCTCGTGCGCGACCACCGCGACGATGACCATCGTGCAGAGCACGAGCCCGATCGCGAGGAGGGTGATCGCGAAGGCGTTCTCACGGAGGTCGCGGAGCGACGTGAAGAACGCGGCACCGTAGAGGAGCGGTGGGAGGACCGCGATGAGGACGAGGTCCGGCGGGAGCTGAACGTCGGGTATGCCCGGGATGAACCCGAGCCCGAGCCCGCCGATGACGAGCAGGATCGGGTACGGGATGTTCGTCCGCTCCGCCGCGATGAGGAGGAGCGCGACGGCCGCGATGATGGCGAGAAGGGCGAGGCTGTCTTCGACGGGAAACGTCATCGGCTGCGACCGCAACGTTAGATCTCATTCAGCCCTTGGGTGAGGCGCGGGTGGAGCTCGAGTGTGCGGGCGGGTGGCGGGTAGCCCTTGACTCTGCTCCTGTTTTGACGACAGTGAGAGAAGGCGACTCCGTTGCGGCCACTCCGGAGCGCCTCTTGCGGCTTGTACATCTTCGTCGATAGACCACGGCTCGTCAGCGACCTGCAGGAGTTCCTGCTGGACGCTGGCTTCATCGCCGCGCAGAGGCGGGGTGACGGCCTCGAAGTCTCCATCCCGGGCTCGTCGGACACCCGCCAAGCGCGGCGGGTGGTGAACGTCTATCTCACGATCTGGCGAGCGATTCATCCCGGCGTCCGGGCGTTCATGGTCGAGCGCGACGGGCGGTTGTCGTCCGCCGCCTAGGCCAGCGGCTCACGGCTCTAGCGCAGATGAACGTCATGCTCCGATTGAGTGACGCTGGAGAGCGAGGCGCCCTGCGGGCGTTCCTCGAAAAGCGCGAGTGCCGCGTCGAGGAGATCGCTCCCGACTTGCTCCGCGTCGGCCTGCCGCATGAGTTGCATGATCAGCAGGCGCGACTGGAAGTCGATCTCTATCTGCGTGTTTGGGAGTCTCTGCACGACAGCCGTATCGAGATCGTGCCGTGAGACGGGCCAGGTGATCCCGCTCCCGTGGTCGTTAGATTGATCCGATGGTTCGCGTCCGCTTCGCTCCGAGCCCGACCGGCTCGCTCCACGTGGGCAATGCCCTGAGCGCGGTCGTCAACCGCCGGGCGGGCGACTGGATGCTGCTCCGTATCGACGACACCGATCCCGCGCGAAACCTCGAAGGCGGCGAAGACGCGATTCTCGGCGATCTCTCCTGGCTCGGGATCGAGTGGGACGAAGGGCCGGTGCGGCAGAGCGCCCGCCTGGACAGGTACCGCGAGGCGGCGGAGCAGATCGGGACCGATCGCTTCGACGGCATCACGCTCCTGCGTGAAGACGGCACGGCGACGTACCACCTCGCGAGCGTCGTGGACGACGCAGACTTCGGCATCACGCACGTCTACCGCGGCAGTGACCACCGGCCGAACGAGGATCTCCACCGCCGGCTCCATGCGGCGTTCGGGACGAGCGCGCCCGAGTACATCCACCACGGCCTCATCCTCGGGGACGACGGCAAGAAGCTCTCCAAGCGCGCCGCCGGAGCCACCATCGGGTCGCTCCGCGACATGGGCCTTCCCGCGTCGGCGGTCCGGGCCTACCTCGAGGAGCTAGGCATCCCGAGTCACGACGTCCACTACGACCTGCCGCGGCTACGGCGGCTCGCGCTCGACGCGATCGGCGCCCTGAGCGACGAGGAGTTGGCTGCGGCGGCCGAGGCTCCGCCGGAAGTCGTCTCGGCTCTACGGGGCGCGCGTGACCTGAACGAGGCGCGGGAGATCGCCCGCACGCTTCTGGCGACGCCCGCGCCGGAGCCGACCGACCACCCCGAGACCCTCGCCCGCTTCCGCGAGCTGCGCGGAGGCGCCGCGGAGAGCCTGGATCAGGCGGCCGCGAAGGAGATCCTGCGCGAGCTCAAGGCAGTCGGGGGAAACCTGAAGTCGCTTCGGCGCGCGCTCACCGGGGCCGACCGCGGGCCGGAGCTCTGGACCGTGCTGGTCGCCCTCCCCCGCGACGAGGCTTTGCGGCGGGCGGATGCGGCCAGCTCGTGAGCTCGTCTCGAATCTCCTCGAAGGTGGCGAGGAACGCCTTCGCCTGACCGGCGGGCGGGCCTGCGTCACGCCTCGTGATCGCGACGATCTTGCGGCGGACCGGGGAAGCATCGACGATGTCGACCTCCGCGAGCGTGCCGGCTTCGAGCTCGTCGGCGACCGAGGTCTGGGGAAGGAGCGCGACTCCGAAGCCCTGCTCGACCATCTTCTTCGCCGCGTCGATGTTGTCGAGCTCCATGCGTGCCGCGGGCGAGACCCCCGCAGTCACGAAGAGCGCGCTCGTAAGGTCGTGGTAGCTCGAGGTCCGGTCGAACTGGACGAGCTGCTCGTCGGCGAGCTCCTTCATCCGGATGCGCCCCTCGGCCGCGAACCGGTGTCCTGGGTCCGCCACGAGGATGAGCCGGTCCTCGTAGAGCGGGGTGGAGACGATGCCGGGGTGCTGAAGGGCGCGGACGAGGCCGATCGTGACCTGCTCACGCAGGACGAGATCGAGGATCTCCTCCGAGTGCCCGGTGCGCACGCTCACCGAGACGCGCGGATACCCCTCGGAGAAGCGCTTCAGGAGGGCGGGCAGGACGTAGGTCGAGACCGCCGGCGCGGCGCCGATCGCGAGGCGCCCGGCACCTCCGCGCTCGAGTGCGTTCACCTGCATGCGCCCGTCGGTGAGAGTCTCGAGCGAGCGCACGGCGTAGGGCAGGAACGCGCTGCCTGCATCCGTGAGCCGCATCCCGCGCGGGCCGCGGACGAAAAGCTGTGCGCCCAGGTCGGCCTCGAGGCCCTTGAGTCTTGCGGTCAACGCGGGCTGGGAGATGAAGAGCGCATCGGCGGCACGGCTCACGCTCTGGCGCCGAGCCGTCTCGACGAAAGCCGCGATCTGGTTCAAGAGCACCGATAGATTTTACTGATACCGGGGATCGAAACAAACCATTGTGTAAATAGCGAACATGGAGGTACCTTGAATGTATGGAAGCTGCGGTTACCTTCGATCTGGAGCTGGAAAGGCGTGAGGAGCGCGAGAACTTCGAGCCTCCGCGCCGCCTCTTCTACCTGAGCACATCCGAGATCGCGGAATGCACCTGCCCCGAGTGGTGCGAGCGCGACCACGACCGAGACTAGGACGAAGGTGGAATCCGTGTCGGTGAGGGGGCTTGAGCTTCGCGCGCCCGTCGACGGGCGACACCGAGAGGTTCTCACCGAGGAGGCGCTCGAGTTCGTCGCCGGCCTGCAGCGCCGCTTCGACCCCGAGCGGCAGACGCTTCTCGCCGCGCGCGCCGAGCGCCAGGAGCGGATCGCCTCGGGTGAACTGCCCGACTTCCTGCACGAAACGGAGGAGGTCCGCGAAGGCGACTGGCGGGTTGCTCCGGCTCCCGGCGACCTGCAGGACCGCCGCTGCGAGATCACTGGACCGGTCGAGCGCAAGATGATGATCAACGCGCTCAACTCGGGTGCGCGTTGCTTCATGGCGGACTTCGAGGACGCGAACTCGCCCACGTGGGCGAACTGCGTCGACGGCCATGTGAATCTCCGCGACGCGATCGAGCGAACGATCGAGCTCGAGACTCCGGACAAGACGTACCGCCTGAACGACGAGACCGCGGTGCTGATCGTCCGCCCGCGCGGCTGGCATCTGCCCGAGCGCCACGTGCTCGTCGACGGCGAGCCGGTCTCAGGGAGCCTCTTCGACTTCGGCCTGCACTTCTTCCACAACGCGCAGCGGCTGCTCGACTCGGGGAGCGGCCCCTACTTCTACCTCCCCAAGCTCGAGAGCCATCTCGAGGCGCGCCTGTGGAACCAGGTCTTCGAGGCGGCGCAGGACGAGCTCGGCATCCCGCGCGGCACGATCAAGGCCACCGTCCTCGTCGAGACGATTCTCGCGGCGTTCGAGATGGAGGAGATCCTCTACGAGCTGCGCGACCACTCGGCGGGCCTGAACGCGGGCCGCTGGGACTACATCTTCAGCATCATCAAGAAGTTCCGCGACCGGGCGGACTTCGTTCTTCCGGATCGGGCGCAGGTGACCATGACGGTGCCGTTCATGCGCGCCTACACGGAGCTCCTCGTGAGGACGTGCCACCGGCGGGGCGCGCACGCGATGGGCGGGATGGCCGCCTTCGTGCCGAGCCGGCGCGACCCGGAGGTCAACGCGACTGCGCTCGCGAACGTGCGGGAGGACAAGGAGCGCGAAGCCGGCGACGGCTTCGACGGCACGTGGGTCGCGCATCCCGACCTCGTCCCGATCGCGACCGAGGTCTTCGACTCGATGCTCGGTGGACGGGCGAACCAGGTCGACCGGCTGCGCGAGGACGTCTCGGTCCAGGCGCGCGATTTACTCGACGTCTCCGTTCCGGGCGCCGACGTCACGGAGGAAGGCGTCGAGAACAACGTGAGTGTCGGGCTCCAGTACCTGGAGTCCTGGCTCCGAGGGGTCGGCGCGGTCGCGATCTACAACCTGATGGAGGACGCGGCCACGGCAGAGATCTCGCGCTCCCAGATCTGGCAATGGGTGCGTAACGGCAAGGTCGACGCGCAGCAAGTTCACGCCGTCGAGGACGCCGAGTTGGAACGGCTGCGGAACGGTGGGCGCTGGGACGACGCCTGCGAAGTCTTCGAGCAGGTGGCGCTCGGCGAGGAGTTCGCCGAGTTCCTGACCCTGCCCGCCTACGAACACCTGGACTAGGAGGCCTCCCGATGGATCGCTGGAACGGAATCGACAGGGTGTACACCGAAGAGGACGTGGAGCGTCTCCGCGGGACCATCCGCGTCGAGCACACGCTCGCTCGCCTCGGCGCGGAGCGCCTCTGGCAGCTTCTGCAGGACGAGGACTACGTCGCCGCGCTCGGCGCCATGAGCGGCGGCCAGGCGGTGCAGATGGTCAAGGCGGGCCTCAAGGCCATCTACCTCTCCGGCTGGCAGGTCGCGGCAGATGCGAACCTGGCCGAGCACGTCTATCCCGACCAGAGCCTCTATCCCGTCACGAGCGCGCCGGCGCTGGTCCGCCGCCTCAATAACGCTCTTCGCCGTGCGGACCAGATCGAGGCGGCGGAGGGCTCCAACGGCCGGTATTGGCTGGCGCCAATCGTGGCCGACGCCGAAGCCGGCTTCGGCGGGCCGCTGAACGCCTTCGAGCTGATGAAGTCCTTCATCGAGGCGGGAGCCGCCGGAGTCCACTTCGAGGACCAGCTCGCCTCGGAGAAGAAATGCGGCCACCTGGGCGGCAAGGTACTCGTGCCGACGAGCCAGTTCGTGCGCACCCTGAGCGCAGCGCGGCTCGCGGCTGACGTCTCCGACGTGCCGACGCTTCTCGTCGCCCGCACCGACGCTCTCAGCGCGACGCTGATCACGAGCGACGTCGACGAGCGCGACCACGAGTTCCTCACCGGCGAGCGCACGCCGGAGGGCTACTTCTTCCTGCAGCCCGGGCTCGAGTCGGCGATCGCACGCGGCCTCGCGTACGCGCCGTACGCCGATCTCGTCTGGTTCGAGACGTCGACCCCCGACATGCAGGAGGCGGCCGACTTCGCGGAGGCGATCCACGAGCGGTTCCCGGACAAGATCCTCGCCTACAACTGCTCGCCCTCGTTCAACTGGAAGCGGCATCTCGAAGACGACGAGATCGCGTCGTTCCAGCAGGAGCTCGGGCGCATGGGCTACCGCTTCCAGTTCATCACTCTCGCGGGCTTCCATGCCTTGAACGCTTCGATGTTCGAGCTGGCCAAGGGCTACTCCGCGGAAGGGATGAGCGCCTACGTGCGGCTGCAGGAGCACGAGTTCGAGCTCGAGGAGGACGGCTACACCGCGACGAGGCACCAGCGCGAGGTCGGCGCCGGCTACTTCGACCTCGTGGCCCAAGCGGTCTCGGGCGGCGAGAGCTCGACGCTCGCCTTGCGGGGCTCGACCGAAGAAGCGCAGTTCGGAAAGGCCTGAGCGGAGGGCGCGGCGCGACCGCGCGGGCATGTCCGCTGAGGACACCGGGGTCTGACCCCTTTCTGAGGCTACTTGAGGGTTTGCCGCTGGCCGTTGGCCGAGCTAGACGCCTAGCACGGCAGCGAGGACGAGCATCACGGCGGCGCCCATCAAGGCGCCCGCAGCGGCGGCTGCGTACCGCCGGCTGAGGACTGCCTGCGGCACGAGCTCGACGATGACGAGCGCGAGCATCGCTCCCGCTGCGAAGGCGAACGAGAAGGGCAAGAGGCCGGTGATCTGGTCGACCAGGAGGAAGGCGACGACGGCGCCGAAGGGTTGAGGGACGCTCGTGCCCACCGCGGCCCAGAACTGCTGGCGTGCTCCGAAGCCCGCGGCCTTCATCGGGATCGCCACGCTCGTCCCTTCCGGCACGTTCTGCAGCGCGATGGCGAGAAAGACGAACAGGCCGAGCCCTTGGCGTGCCGAAGCCCACGCCGTCCCGATCGCGAAGCCCTCGGGCAGGCTGTGCACGAAGAGGACGAGGAAGACGAGCAGCGATCTGCGCGCGCCGGCCGTTCGAAGCTGAACCGGGCTGAGCTCGTGCGTCCCGAGCCAGTGCCGTGCGAACAGGAGGAAGCCCACCCCCACCGCGAGGCCCGCGATCACGCTGCCGGGCGCGTCTTCGTCGAGCGCGGGCAGGAGAAGCCCCACGACGGAAGCGACGCCCATGAGCCCGATGGTGAGACCCCAGAGCAATGGAAGAAGCGCTTCCACCCGGTCCCTGAGGAGGAAGACCGGAACGGCTCCGACCCCCGTGGCGAGGGCGCTGACGGCTCCGACGAGTGCGACGACGACGACTTCGGGCACGGGCGACCTTACCCGGTATAACCCACCGGACGATGGTGCTCTACGACTCCTCCTCGCGGCAGAAGGTCGAGCTGCCCGCGCCACCGGGCCCGATCCGCATGTACGTCTGCGGGCCAACCGTCTACCAGCGGATCCACATCGGAAACGCGCGACCCTACGTCGTCTCCATGTGGATGCGCAGGTGGCTCTCGGAACGGGGCTATGAGGTGAAGCTCGTCGAGAACATCACGGACATAAACGACAAGATCTACGAGGCGGCGGCCCGGGAGAAGATCGGGAGCGCGGAGCTCGCCGAACAAGCGGCGCAGTGGTACGTCGAGGACACCGGTGATCTCGGGCTCGGCCGCCCCGACGTCGAGCCGCGCGCGACGGAGGTCATCCCGGAGATCGTCGCGCTCATCGGCGAGCTGATCGATCGCGGGCTCGCGTACGAGTCGGGCGGCGACGTCTACTTTCGAGTCCCCGCCTATCCAGCCTACGGCGAGCTCTCCGGCGCCCAGCCCGACGAGATGATCGCGCAGGAGCCCGGCGATCTGAAGGAGGACCCGCGCGACTTCGCCCTTTGGAAGGCGACGAAGGCGCACGAGGACACCCAGTGGGATTCGCCCTGGGGGCCGGGGCGCCCTGGCTGGCACATCGAGTGCTCGGCGATGGCCGAGAAGCACCTCGGCCCGGAGTTCGAGATCCACGGCGGCGGCCTCGACCTGCGCTTTCCGCACCACGAGAACGAGCTCGCCCAGTCACGCGGAGCGGGGCGGCCGTTCGCGCGCGTCTGGGCCCACAACGGGATGCTGCAGCTCTCCGAGGAGAAGATGTCCAAGTCGGTCGGGAACATCGTCTCCCTGCGCGAGGTGCTCGACACCTACGGGCGCGAGGCGATTCTCGTCTTCTTCCTGAGCGGTCACTACCGTGGTCCGCTCGACTACTCCGACGAGGCGATGGAAGCCGCGCAGGCGCAAGCCGAGAGCTTTCGGAATGCGTTCCGCCTTGGGCCTTCGGACGAGAACGTGCCCGACTGGGACGCCTTCGTGGCCGCCTTGGACGACGACTTCAACACGGCGGAAGCGCTCGCGCTCATGCACACGTGGCGAGCCGCCGGACGGCTGGACTTGCTAAGTCGCGCTCTTCCAGTCTTCGGGCTCGAAAGCCTAGCCGAGCAGCAGGAGGCTCCAGCCGGGGTCGTCGATCTCGCCTCGCGGCGCAAAGAAGCGAGGGAGCGAGGCGACTTCGACGAGGCGGACCGGCTGCGGCAGGAGGTCGAGTCCGCCGGCTGGGAGGTTCGAGACAAGCCCGACGGCTTCGACCTCGTGCCACGTTGACCCGGGAGACCGTCTACGGGCGCCGCCCCGTCCGCGAGGTGATCCGCGCCGGGCGGCGGCAGATCCTCGAGCTCTTCGCAACCGAGCGGGCGCTCGCGTCCGAGCCGTGGCTCCGCGACGAGACGGGCCTCCGAGTCCACGTCGAGCGCGAGGGGAAGCTGAACGAGCTGGCCGGAGGCCGCGATCACCAAGGGGTGGTCGCGCTCTGCGAGCCGTACAAGTACGCGGATGCCTACGAGCTCGCGGCCGGCGAGCGCCCGCTGATCGCCTGCCTCGACCAGGTCACCGATCCGCACAATCTTGGCGCGGTGTGCAGGAGCGCCGATGGTTCCGGCGCAACCGGCGTCGTCGTCACCGAGCACAAGGCTGCGCGGGTGACCGCGGCGGTGTGCCGCGCGTCGGCGGGGGCTGTCGAGCACGTCCGGATCGGGGTCGTCGTCAACCTCGCGCGCTACCTCACGGAGATGAAGCGGGGCGACCTCTGGGTCTGGGCTGCGGCGGGTGACGCCGAGACGCCCGTCTGGTCGGCGGATTTCACCACGGGGGCGGCGCTCGTCTTCGGCGCGGAAGGGCGGGGCCTGCGCCCGCTTGTGCGCAAGTCGTGCGACGACGCGTTCGCGATCCCGCTCCGGGGAGCGGTGGAATCCTTGAACGTCAGCGTTGCGGCCGGCGTGGCGCTCTTCGAGGCGGCGCGGCAGCGGCGAGCATGACCCGGCTCGGATCGCTCTCGGCCTTCTCCGCCTTCGGGGTCTTCTGGGGAGCGTGGGCTGTCCTCCTCCCCGAGGTCAAGGCGCAGACGGGCGCGTCGGTCGCGGAGCTCGGAGTCGCCCTCCTCTTCGTCGCGGCGGCGGCGCTGCCCACGATGTTCGCCGCCGGCCTCCTGCTCGATCGCTTCGGGCCGAGGATTCTGCCCGTGTCAGCGGTGTTCTTCGGGCTCGCGGTGCTGTTGCCCGGTCTCGCCGACTCCGTGTGGCAGCTCGTGCTCGCGCTGATCGTCGTCGGTGCGGCGTCCGGTGCGCTCGACGTCTCGATCAACTTCGGGGCGACGAGCATCGAGGCTTGCGGAGGCGCTCCCATCATGCAGAAGGCACACGCGTCGTTCTCGGCCGGGTTCCTGGCCGGAAGCGTGTTTGCGGCGCTCGCCCGCGAGACCGGCGCCGACTCCCTCCCGATCCTTCTTGCCACGTCGACGGTGCCGTTTCTCTCTGCGTGGCTCAACCGCGATGCCTTGCGGCTCCCGCCCCCGGCCGAGCGCAGAGCGCCGAGAATCTCGCTCACGAAGCCGCTCCTCACCCTCGGGGTTCTCTGCGGAATCGCGTTCGTCGTCGAGAGTGGGATCGAGCAGTGGAGCGCGCTCTTCCTCGAGACCGAGCTGGACGCCTCTCCTGCGTACTCCGGGCTCGGCCCTGCCTTCTTCGCCGGCGCAATGGTGACGGGGCGCGTCCTCGGCCACCGCCTCGGGCTCCGTTTCGGGGACCGCAGGCTCCTTGCCAGCGGGGCGCTCCTCTCCGCCTGCGGGCTTGCGGTCGCGGCGGTGTCGACGGCCGTCCCGGTGGCGATCCTCGGTTTCTTCCTCGGGGGCGCGGGCATCTCGGTGGCCGCGCCCGTGCTGCTCGGGGCCGCGGGCCGAGACAAGTCCGAGCAGGAGCGCGGAGGCGCGGTCGCGAGCGTGACGACGGTTTCCTACCTTGGCTTCCTCGCAGGCCCGCCGCTGATCGGTGTGATCTCGGGTGCACTCGATCTGCGCGCGGGGTTCGCGCTCCTGGCCGGGGTCGCGGCGCTCACGTCCATCGCGGCGTCATCCTTAGGGGGAGATGCTCTACCTCTTCGACGGCTACAACATCCTCCACGCGGGGTCGTTCCGTGAGCGCGAGGAGCTGATCGACCGGCTGGCGAGCTTCGTCGCGGTCCGCGGAGCGCGCGGTGTGGTCGTCTTCGACGGGGTGGGCGAGGACACGGCCTACGGCGACCTGGCCGTCCGCTACGTCGAGCAGGCCGACGCGCTCATCGAGCGCCTCGCCGCCGAGCATCGTGAGCGCGAGGAGGTTTGGGTCGTCTCCTCCGACCGGGAGATCCGCGGAACGGCAGGACAGGAAACCCGCAGGGTCTCGTCGAAGACCTTCCTGCGCGACCTCGACGACCGAGGCGCGAAAACGACGCAAACGGGCACCAAGGTCGAGGACACGCTCGATGAGAACACGCGTTCTGCACTCGAGCGTTTCCGCCGCAGGCGACATTGAACTTTCCCGGACCGCCTGCTACGATCGTGACCTCAAGTTGAGGGTTAGGGTTGTCGAGGCATGCTTTCCTCGGCACCGGCACATCCAAAAGCCCAGGAGGAAAGCCGATGCCCCGCCGCCAGCTCGCTACGGCCCGCCCGCAGGAAAAGACTCAACGAGAAGTCGAGGATTTACGGCTCGTCCTCCGTGCTCGCAACGGGGACTCGGCCGCGATGGACGCGCTCTTGCGCCGCTACACCGGGTTCGTCCGGCTCAAGGCGAGCTCGTACTTCATCGCCGGCGGTGAGGCGGACGACCTCATTCAGGAAGGTCTCGTCGGGCTCTACAAGGCCGTGCGCGACTTCCGCTCCGACAAGGACACGTCGTTCCGCAGCTTCGCGGAGCTCTGCATCACGCGGCAGATCATCACGGCGATCAAGACCGCCACGCGCTTCAAGCACGCGCCGCTGAACACGTACGTCTCTTTCAGCCACACGCCCGCGGGCCAGGACGACGGCGACTGCACCCTCGGCGACGCGCTGCCCGGGCCGGCTGTCGACGACCCTGTGGTCTGCGTGATCTCGACCGAGGAGCTGCAGAGCCTCGTCTTCTGCCTCGGCACCGGACTTTCGCCCCTCGAGAGCGACGCCCTTCGCCTCTATCTCGAGGGCAACTCCTACGAAGAGATGGCCGAAGGCCTCGGCTGCGACACGAAGACGATCGACAACGCCCTCCAGCGCGTGAAGCGCAAGGTCCTCCAGCACCAGCAGGAGCGCGCGGTTCTCGATTAGCTACTCTGGCCACGCAGTGCCGGAGTAGCTCAGCTGGTAGAGCAAGCGCCTTGTAAGCGCTAGGCCGTGGGTTCGAGTCCCGCCTCCGGCTCCTCCTTTTCGGCGGAATAGGGAAGTCGCGCAGCCTCGTTTAAGAGGTTGTGCGTACAACGAACGAGATCCGTGAGGAGCTGGACCAGGCGATCGCGCGACGCGCCGAGCTGTGGAACAGGCTCGCTCAGGGATCAGATGCCGAGACGTCGGCCGAGCTCGCCGGCCTCTCGAAGGAAATCGACGAGCTCTGGGGCGAACTCCGGACCGCCGAGGCCCGGCGTCGCTTCGGCTCGCCTGAGCTCATCCACGCGCGTGCCCGGACCGAGGAACGGCTCGAGCGCGATTCGCGCCGCGTGAAGCAAGCTGCCTGACCGATTGCGGGCGGTCGCCTTCGGGCGGCCGCCCTTCCTGCCTAGGCGGCTTTGGCCTTCGGCTTGGCGGCTTTCTTCAGGATCTGGTCCGAGGCCAGAGTCATCAGGTAGCCGCAGCGCTTGCAAAGCACGACGACGACGGAGATTCCGTCCTTTGCGTCCGCGCCGGAGATGATCTTGCACTCGTCGTGGGCCACGCCGAGCTGGCCTACCCCTTTGCAGAGCGGGCACGAGACGACATAGCGTGCGAGGTGCTCCTCGACCGCTGCCACGTCGATAGCTGTAGCGACCGCAGCTTTCGCCATAAATTCGACCTTAGCGGGGGTTTTTCGGCTTGCCTCCCCCGTTGGAGCCATTACGACAATAGTCAATATGCGTGTCCTCCTCGTTTCTCAGATGTATCCCGGGCCCTCGGCTCCGGACCTCGGCGTCTTCGTCAAACAGGTCACGGACGAGCTCGAGCGGGCCGGGAACGACGTCTCCCGTGTCGTGATCGACCACCGCGGCGGATCGCCGGCGAAGTACGGCGGGCTCGCCGCCCGGGCGCTCGCCGAGGCGCGCCGCTTCCACCCCGATGTGGTCTACGCGCACTTCCTCTTCCCCGCGGGCGCGGCCGCAGCCTTCGCCGCGAGGCGCGTCGGCGCACGGCTCGTCCTCACGGCGCACGGACGCGACGTCCGCAACGTCGGCGCCATCCCCGGGGTTGCAACGGCGACGGCTGCGTCGATTCGCCGGGCGGATGCCGTCATCGCGGTCTCCGACTTCCTGCGCAGGGAGCTCGAGGCGAAGATCCCGGACGCGGAGGGCAAGGTCCACGTCATCGACTCGGGCGTGGATCTGACGCGCTTCGCACATCGGGATCCGGCTCCACTCCGCGCAGAGCTGGGCTGGGAGAGGCCCGGAACCCACTACCTCTGCGTCGGGACGCTGGACGAGCGCAAGAACGTCGTCCGCCTCGCCGATGCGTTCGCCAGGCTGGACGAAGGCAGCCTCGTCTTCGCCGGCGACGGCCCCCTCCGCGGCCAGCTCGAAGGGCGCGAGCGCGTTCGCCTCCTCGGGCGCGTGGCGCACGAGAAGGTCGCCGACCTGATCGCCGCGAGCGACGTGGTCTGCCAGCCGAGCCTGATCGAGCCCTTCGGACAGGCCGTGCTCGAGGCGCTGGCCAGCGAGCGGCCGGTGGTGGCGACACGAATCGGCGGCCCGGCCGAGCTCGTGACCCCGGAGACCGGCGTGCTCGTCGATCCGGGCAGCGTCGAGTCGATCGCTGCGGGTCTGGCGGCGGCGGCAGAGCTGCCGCGGCCCAACCCACGAGCGCGTGCGATCGCCGAGGAGCACGATGTCGTCCGCCAGGCCGCGCGAGTGGCGCGGCTCCTCGCCGGCGAAGCGCCAGAATGAGTCACATGCACGTCCACGCCGATTCCCGCGCCGACCGTCGGATCCTCGCCCTGTCGCTCGCGCTGCTCCTCGCCTTCATGGTCGCCGAGGTCGTCCTCGGAATCCTGGCGAGCTCACTCGCCCTCCTCGCCGACGCGGGGCACATGCTGACCGACGCCTCCGCGCTCGGCCTGGCCCTCTTCGCGGCGTGGGCGGCCTCACTACCTGCCCGCGGTCGCTGGACGTTCGGCTTCGCCCGGGCGGAGATCCTCGCCGCCCAGGCGAACGGGATCACGCTCGTCGTGATCGGGGTTCTGATCGTCTACTCGGCCATCCGGCGACTGGTCGACCCTCCCGACGTCGAGGCCGGGATCGTCGTCGTCGTGGCGCTGGCGGGGGTCGCGGTCAACGTCGCCGTCCTCGCGCTGATGGCGCGGGCAGAGCGCCAGAGCCTCAACATCCGCGGTGCCTACCTGCACATCGCCACGGACCTCGCCGCGTTCATCGGCACCGCCCTCGCGGGCGTCCTCATCCTCGCCACCGGCTGGAACCGCTTCGATCCGATCGCGTCGCTCTTCGTCGCGGGGCTCATGTTCGCGGCGAGCATCACGCTCTTGCGCGAGTCCGGGCGGATCTTCCTCGAAGGCGCGCCTTCGTCCGCACCGCCCGAGGACGTCGGCGGTGCCATCGTCGGGCACGAGGGCGTCGTGGAGACCCACGATCTGCACGTCTGGACGGTCACGGACGGCTTCCCGGCCCTGTCCGCGCACGTGCTCGTCGAGCCGGGCGCGGATTGTCACCGAATCCGCCTCGAGCTCGAGCGCATGCTCGCCGAGCGCTTCGGCCTCGAGCACACCACTCTCCAGGTCGAGCACGTCGGCGCGGCGAAAGGGCTCGAGATCAGGCGGTCGACGGGTTGAGCTTTCCGGTGCGCGTCCTCATCGCGGACGACGATCGCTTTTCCTGGACGCGCTCGAGGCCATTCTCGGCATCGAGGCGCAAATCGAGATTGCGGGGCGCGCGCACGACGGCGACGAGGCGAGCCGCCGCATCCATGCTGGGGCACCGGATACGGCGGTCATCGTGCTCACAGGGTCGTCGTACGCCGAGGACGTCGAGAAGGCCTACGACGCGGGCGCGACCGGCTACGTGACGAAGGACCGGATCGCGCAGGATCTCGTGCGAACCGTGCTCTCCGCGGTTCGCTGAGGCCTCTCGCTATCCTGAGGCCGTGCTCGACGTCGTTCTTCCCGTCGTCCAGGTCCTGCTCTCTGCAGTCCTGATCATCCTCGTGCTCATGCATTCCGGGCGCGACACCGGCTTCGGCGGGATGGGCTTCACGCCCGCCTCGCAGGGCGGTCAGCACATCGTCGAGCGCAACCTGACGCGGCTCACGCTCGTCGTCGCGGCGCTGTTCGGGCTCAACACCATCGCGCTCTTCTACGTCCTTTAGCCCCGGCGACAGCCGCGAACGCAGAGGGGACATCACTCCGCACGGGGCCGCACTCGCTCGGCCGAAAGCGCCGTGTCCGGGGCCAGACCCCGGCCGCGTCCGTTCGGGACGAATCAGCCGCCCGCGATCGCGGCGACGAGGCGTATCTCCTCGCCCCCGCTGAGCGCCGTGTCCATGCCGTCGTGCTCGCGCACGTCGACGCCGTCGACGTAGACGTTCACGAGTTGCCGAAGCCTACCGCGTTCGTCGAACACGAGGTTCGAGACGGGGAGAGAGCGGAGCGCCGAGCCGACCGTGTCCGCCTCGACCTCGAAGCGGCGCTGCCCGCCGACCTCGGCGGCGAGCATCCCCGGGAGCAGGACTACCGCCAGTCGGCTGCCTCGACGGAGAGGATCGGGGGAAGGTGCGTGGCAGCCTCGACCCAGCTGTCGCCGCCGTCGGAGCTCGCGAAAACCGAGCCGCTCTGCGTGCCGAAGTAGAGGCCGCCGTCGTCGAACGAGGACGATTCGCGGAGGACCGCGACCCAGGCCGGCTCGGGCAGGCCGCCTTCGAGAAGCTCCCAGCTCTGGCCGCCGTCGCGCGTGCGGTAGACGCCGAGGCGGCTGTCGGGCGTGACGCGGTTCTCGGCGCCCTCCTCGGGGATGACGAGGGCCGTGTCCGGGTCCGAGGGGTCGAGCATGATCGGAAAGCCGAAGCCGCTCGGGAGGCCGTTCCCCTCGAGCCGCTCCCACTTGCGGCCGTGGTCGTCGGAGCGGTAGACGCCGCAGTGGTTCTGCTGCCAAAGCCGGTCCGGCCGGGCCGGGTGGACGAGCAGCTTGTGGACGCACTGCCCGACCTCCGGGAACGGGTTGTCGGGAAAGAAGTCAGCCGCGACGCCCGAGTTGGCCGGCTCCCACGACTCGCCGCCGTCCTCGGTACGGAAGGTCCCTGCGGCGGAGATCGCGACGTACATCCGGTTCGGGTCGTCCGGGTCGAGTTGGATGGAATGGCAGCACATCCCGCCGGCCCCGGGGTTCCACTTGGCGCGCGACTCGTGCCCGACGAGGCTCGTGACGGTCTCCCACGTCCGCCCGTGGTCGTCGGACCTGAAGAGGACGCCAGGCGCGCCGCCGAGCCAGAGCCGTCCGTTCTCGCCCTCGCGGCCCGGCCGAACGTGCCACGTCTTCTCGAGCGTGAGGCCGGTGTCCTCCGGGAGGCCGAGCTCCTCGGCACGTGTCCAGGTCTCGCCGCGATCCTCGGAGCGGTGGACGGTCGCGCCGTAGACGAAGCTGTTCGTCGCGGCGTAGACGGACCCGTCGCGCGGATCGGGGACCGCGTGGAAGACCTCCCAGCCCTTCAGGAGCGGGCCCGACACCTCCCAGTCGCGGCGCTCGTCGTCGGAGGTGAGGACGAAGAGACCCTTGCGCGTGCCGACGAGGAGGGCACGCATCAGAGACCCGGACCGGAGCCCGTTCCGACGATCGTGAACGCGCTCGTGGCGATCGCCGGGACCCGCGTGCCGAACGGGTAGCGCTCGTCGTAGTAGTCGCTGCGGTTCACGAGCAAGACTTCCTCGGAGAGGCCGAGGATTCCCTCGACGAGCTTCGGGAACGACGTGGTGAAGCGGAGGTTCACGAGCGGCTTCGTCACCTTACCGCCCTCGATCTTGAAGGTCCCGTCCCGCGTCATGCCAGTGATGATCCCTTCGCGCGGGTCGACGACGCCGAGGTAGTGCAGGCGCGTGACGTAGATCCCGTCTCCCACCCTCTCCGGCAGTTGTGCCGTCGGGACGTCGCCCCCGCCCACCGAGAGATTGAGCGGAAGCGGGCCGAATCCCTGGGCTGGCGCGGGAAGCGCGTGCCCGGTTGACTCCCGGCCGTCCCCGGCGCGCTTGGCCGTGCGGCGGTCCCAGACCACGTCCTTCGCGACGCCGTCCTCGACGATCGTGACGCGCTGCTTGGGCACGCCTTCGAGGTCGAACGCCTTGGGCATGCTCTGCGGGTCGAGCCCGTCGTCGATCAGCGTGAAGCTCTCGTGGAAGAGCTTCTCGCCGAGGCGGCCGCTCAGGTAGCTCCGCCCTTCGAGGCAGGAGAGCGAGCCGAGCGAGCTGAACCCGAAGTACCAGAGGAGCTCCGAGAAGGCGTACGGCTCGAGAACGGCGGCGTGCGTGCCCGTCTCGATCTCGGTCGCGCCGCGGGTACGGGCGGCTTTCTCCGCAGCCTCGCGCGCGCACGCGGCGGGGTCGAGGTCGTCGGCCTTCCAGGAGGTCGCCTCGGCGTAGCCGGAGGCGTCGTCTGAGGCGGCGATTGCGAGGACGCTCGCATCGGTCATCCGCTGGCTGACTGCATGGCCCGTGCTCGAGGCGATGGCCGTTTCGGTGACGCCGCTCGTGAAGTACCCGTAGAGGCCGAACTCGGGAGCCGCCTCGATCGCCTTGGCGGCGAGGCTCGCCTGCTCCTCCGGAGTCAGCCCGGCGGTGCCGGCGTCGAAGCCCGCGACCTCGGGAACGGCGCTCGGCGGCTGCAGGCCCGCGTAGCCGGGATCGGCCGGCGCGCTGTCCGCGGCGTCGGCGGCGCGGCGGGCCATCTCGCGCAGGCCCTCGTCATCCGTTCGGTTCGTGACGGCGCAGCCGACCTTCCCGTCCCGGACGACGCGGAGGGTGATCGACTCGTCGCTGATCAGTGTCGGCTGGTGCACCTCCGACGCCGCGAAGCGCGCGAACCCGGACTCCTCGACCTGGACGACCGCATCCGCCTCGTCGGCCTCGGCCGCGCGCCAGGCGCGCTCCGCGAGCTCGAGCGCCTGTCCGTCAGACGTCACGGACACCGACCTGGACGTTGCGGAACCGACCCGCGGAAGTGCCGTGGGAGACGTGCGCGTGCTGGCCCGGTTGTCCCTTGCCGCAGTTCGTGAGCCCGTAGAGCTGCCACTCGTCGGGCCCGGCGACGGCGTCGAGCTCCGACCAGAAAACCGGCGTCCTGCCCATGTATGTCGCGTCGCGGAGCATGCGGCCCAGCTTGCCGTTTTTGATCTCCCAGGCGATCTGCGTCCCGAACTGGAAGTTCAAGCGCTTGTCGTCGATCGACCAGCTCTTGTTCGTGCACATGAAGATGCCGTCGTCGACGTCGGCGAGGAGGTCGTCGAACGATCCCTCTCCGGGCTCGAGGTGGAGATTCGTCATGCGGACGAGCGGCATGCGACTCCAGCCGTCGGCGCGCATCGATCCTCCGTTGCCGGCGCCGATCATGCGTGCGGTCTCGCGCGAGGAGAGAAAGCCGCTGAGGACGCCTCCCTCGACCACCGGATGGCGGCCGGCGGGGACGCCTTCGTCGTCGTAGGCGAAGGTGCCGAGGCCGCCCGGAGTCGTGGAGTCGGCGGTGATGTTCATAAGGTCGGAGCCGTAGCGCAGGCTGCCGAGGTCTCCCGGCTTGAGAAAGCTCGTGCCCGCATAGGCGGCCTCGGTCCCGTACACGCGGTCGAGCTCGGTCGGGTGGCCCACCGACTCGTGCACCTGGAGCACCATTTGCTCGCTGTCGAGGACGACGGTGGTGACGCCGGACGGACAGGGGTCGGCGCGCAGGAGCGCGGCCGCCTCCTCGCCCACCCGGGCCGCGTTCCCCGGCAGGTCGAGGCCCTCGACGTATTCCCAGCCCGACTGCGAGCTCGAGCCGCCGTGCGCGCTCGGATAGCTCCGGATCTGGACCTTGCCCTCGCGGATGGCGAGCGCGTCGATCCCGCCTCCGCATTCGACGAACTCCTGGTAGACGTCGGCGCCCTCGGACGAGCGGAACGCGCGCTGCTCGCGCTGCGCCCGGAGAGTGGCTTCGGTGATCTTCACGTCCTCGTGCTGCATCGCGCCCTCGGCGCGCAGGCAGAGGTCGACCTTCTCGGAGAGCGGGACGTCGACCGGGTCGCGCTCGGCGGCGGTCTTGTACTCGCCCGTCCCCGCCGGAGCGGGGGCCAGCTCGACCTGGCGCCTTCCCGCACGGCCCGCGCTCGCACGGGCGAAGGCGACCGCTCGCTCTGCAGCCGCGCGGGCTCCCTCCCCGGTCAGCCGCCGGTCGCAGGCAAAGCCCCAGGCCCCGTCGACGAGGACGCGGACGCCGATCCCCTCGGTCTCTCCGTCCGACACGGACTCGACCTCACCGTTCTTCGTCGCGACGTGTTGGGCGCGCCGGGTGACCGCGCGCGCGTCGGCATAGCCGGCCCCTCCGGCAGTCGCTGCGTCGATCGCCTCTCCACAAAGTTCGCGCACGAGCCGCGCGTACCTTAGCGACGGAAGAACGCGGAAGGCACCCTCTTCCGGGTGCCTTCAGTGCGCCTCGATGCGCTGGAGAGGACTTGAACCTCCACGCCCCGCAAGGGGCACAAGGCCCTCAACCTTGCGCGTCTACCAATTCCGCCACCAGCGCGCGCGATCCGCATTGTAGCGAGGCCGGGCTTCTCTCCTTGATTTGACTCCGTCCGGAGGCCGCGCTACCGTGATGCGAACAGACGTTCGACCAGGGAGCCGAGCATGCTGAGCAAGCGCCAGCAGGAGATCTACGACTTCGTCGTCAGCTACGCCGCCAAACACGGGTATCCACCCACCGTGCGCGAGATCGGCGAGGAGGTCGGCCTGGCCTCTCCCTCGACCGTGCACGCGCATCTCGCGAATCTCGAACGGGCCGGCATGCTGCGCCGCGATCCGACCAAGCCTCGCGCTCTCGAGGTCGTCGGCCGCGAGCGTGCCGCGAGCTCTCGCCCCGCTCGCGCGTCCGCTCCCGATCTGCGACGGCTTCCGCTCGTCGGCGAGATCGCCGCGGGCGGCCCGCTCCTCGCGGAGGAGAACATCGAGGACTACCTCGCCGTGCCCGAGCCTCTGACGATGGGAGGCGACGAGTTCCTCCTCCGGGTCAAGGGCGAGAGCATGATCGACGCCGGCATCCTCGACGGCGACTACGTGGTCGTGCAGAAGCAACAGACCGCGCGCGACGGCGACATCGTGGTCGCGCTCGCCGGCGACGACGAGGCGGCCGACGAGGCCACCGTGAAGCGGTTCTTCCGCGAGAACGGCCGCATCCGGCTGCAGCCCGAGAACGAGTCGCTCGAGCCGCTGTATCCGACTCACGTCCAGATCCTCGGCAAGGTGATCGGGGTCTTCAGGCGAGTCTGATGACGGAGATCGTGTCTCTCAACCGCACGCTCGACCAGGAGCTCCTGGCGCTCATGCGCGGCGCAAGCCTGGAGTGCCCGGTTTGCGGCGAGTTCGTCCTCCACACGGGCGGGGCGATCCTGTGCCCGCAGTGCGGGACGCGCTTCGAGGCCTCGGCGGAATCGGGGCTACAATTGACCGTGCAGGCCGGGTGATCGCGGGCCGAGCCGCTCCGGCGAATCGGTCCGAGGAAAGTCCGGACACCGTAGGGCAGGACGCTGGGGAAACCCCAGGCGGCGAAAGCCGACGGAAAGTGGCACAGAAAGGAGACCGCCAGCGGCGAACGTCTCTCTCCGGAGACGCCGAAGGCAAGGGTGAAAGGGTGGGGTAAGAGCCCACCAGCGCCGTGGCGACACGGCGGCTAGCCAAACCCCGTCCGGTGCAAGGCGAACAGGCTCCGCTTCAGGCGGCCCGCCGAGGAGCCGGGTGCGCTGCTCGAGCCGCCGGGAAACCGGTGGCCTAGATGGATGGTCACCCTCGACAGAATCCGGCTTACAGGCCTGCTAC
>Ga0207674_10002268_pt1 | contig 24373 bp, 20 predicted proteins | sample KBSCornC72_FD_184303 | JGI IMG/M metagenome (GOLD analysis project Ga0207674, IMG submission 184303) | Corn rhizosphere microbial communities from Kellogg Biological Station, Michigan, USA - KBS Corn C7-2 (SPAdes) (version 2) | ecosystem: Host-associated > Plants > Roots > Rhizosphere > Soil ...
TAATGCCTCGGCGGTGCGCTCCCGCGACGCCGGGTTCGGATCGCGGGCCAGCGGCAGCGAGCGGTGGTCCAGCACCACGATCGCGTCGCGGTCGAGGAACACGTCGGCGACGTCGGCGCGGTCGATCGTCTCGGCGCGGTCGCGCTGCTCGATGCGCAACCGGTCGTCGGTCAGCGTGAGCCGGACACTCTCCCCGAGCGCCGAGTACGCGACGCCGAGCCCGACCGCGAGCCAGATCGCCAGGTTGACCGCGACCTCCCAGGGCCTGTCGACACCGCCGACGGCCCGCCAGACCGGCCGGAACGGCAGCCCGACGGACAGGTCCAGGCCCCACCGGGCGACGACCGGCAGGATCGCCCCGATCGCCAGGCCCACCAGCGGTGCCCCGATCATGATCACCGCCCGCTCGGCGCGGCTCGAAGCCAGCGTGGTCGCGAGTGCCTTGCCGACCATCCGGGCATCACCTCCGCCGTCTCCATCCGGGTCGCTGCCCCGAACAGTAGGCGGCCGGCGCCGGCACGCGCAGCGGCCGGAAGTCGACCGCTCCCGGCGTCGGCGTCGACTTTGGTCTACGGCTGAACGGTGCGGGACGGGTGCGGTCGGGGTGATCGCTCACGTGCCCCGCGGCCGGGTCGATCTCCGGATCGAACTGGTTCGCGTGGAAGGTGGGTGCCGTGCTCGGGTCGACGCGTCCGCTCCGCATGCCGCGGCACCCGCGCCTGACGGTCTGGCTGGCGGCGGTGGTCGTCGGCTGGCTGGTCGGCGCGCTGGCCGGCTGGTGGCGGGTCCCGATCGTCGCCTGGTTGCCGCTGCCGGCGATGTGCGCGATCGTCGCCTGGTCCTGCTGGCGGACGTCGGCCGTCGAGGGCCTCACGATCCCGGCCCGGCGGCTGTGGCGGTGCCTGGCGGTCTCCGTGGCCGCACTGGCGGCCGGCGTCGTGTCGCACATGACCGATGCGCTGTTCGGTCCGGGCGCGCCGACCCAGCGCCTCGGCGCCGTCACGATGACGTGCTACCTCGTCGTCGTGCTGGTCGCCTTCTGGGGCCTGCTGCGGCTGCCCGGCGGCGGCATCGGCGGCTGGCTGATGTTCGCGCTGGACAGCGGTGCGGTCATGGTGACGGCGGTGGTGTTCGCCTGGCACTTCTCGTTCCGCGACAACGCACAGTGGAAAGCGGTCAGCGGCTCGATGTGGTGGCCGCTGCTCGTCGTGCTGGTGATGGGCTGCGTCGCCGTGGTGGCGTTCGCGAAGGTCGCCTCCGTCGGCACCGCTCACATCGACCGCGGCGCGATGCGCATGTTCGCCCTCGCGACGGCGGTGAGCGCCACCACCGGCGGACTGGCACCGCTGTTCGCGGACTTCCCGTACATCACCACCGCGCAGTTGTCCGTCCCGGTGGCGTGCGTCCTGGTGGGCGTGGCCGCCGAGCGCCAGCGACGCGCCGGCGGGACGGCGGCCGGACCGCGGCGGGCCACCCGGCGCCGGTGGAGCCTCGTCCCCTACACGGCGGTCGCGGCGACCGACACGCTGCTGCTGGTCAGCGGCCACGGGTCGGACGGCCGGTTCCTCGCGGCCGGGGCGGTGGCGCTGACCGCCGTCGTGGTGCTGCGCCAGATCGTCGCGTTCGCCCACAACAACCGGCTGCTGACCGAGGTGGACCGGGCCCGCGGCGACCTGCTTCATCAGACCGAGCACGACGACCTGACCGGGCTGGGCAACCGCCGGTTGCTGCACGAACGGATCACCGACGCGCTCGACGGCCCGGACGCCGACCGCGTGCACCTGGTGCTCATCGATCTGGATGACTTCAAGACGGTCAACGACCGGCTCGGCCACCACGTCGGCGACGAGTTGCTGGTCGCCGTCGGGCGCCGGCTGGACCGCAGCGCCGGCCCGGACACGACAGTCGTCCGGCTCGGTGGCGACGAGTTCGCCGTCCTGCTCCCGCCGGGTTCGCACGAGCGCGCCGACGCCGCCGTCGAGCGGCTGGGCGGGGAACTGCAGCGGCCCGTGCACGCCGGCGACTACGAGCTGCTCGTGCGCGCCAGCCTCGGCATCAGCGACGCGGCCGGCGTCACCGAGGCGCGTGAGCTGCTGCGCCGCGCCGACGTCGCGATGTACGCGGCCAAGGACCGTGGCAAGCAGCGGGTCGCCCGCTACGACGCGACGCTGGACAGCACCGCCACCGAGCAGTCGGTGCTCGGCGCGCAGCTGCGCCGGGCGCTGGACCTCGGCGAACTGCACCTGGTCTACCAGCCGATCGTGGCGCTGCCCGACGGCGCCATCACCGGCGCCGAGGTACTGGTGCGCTGGGCCCATCCGGAACGCGGGCCGGTGCCGCCCGACGTGTTCATCCCGGTCGCCGAGCGCAACGGCCTGATCGTGCCGCTGGGCGAGTGGATCCTCCGCGAGGCGTGCCGGCAGTTCGTCGCGTGGCGGTGCCGGCCCGGCGGCGAGCGGCTGCGCAAGGTGTCGGTCAACGTGTCGGCACGTCAGCTGCGCGAGCCGGACTTCCCATCGGCCGTCGCGGCGGTCCTGGCCGAGACCGGCCTGGACCCGGCGCACCTCACGCTGGAGATCACCGAGACGGCGGTCTTCGACGGCGGTGCCGCGCTGGCCTCGGTGCGTGCGCTGCACCGGCTCGGCGTGTCGATCGCGCTCGACGACTTCGGCACCGGCCATTCGTCGCTCGGCCTGCTGCAGACCTGCCCGGTGGACATCCTCAAGGTCGACAAGAGCTTCATCGACGGGATCGTCGCCGGCACGCAGCAGACGGTCGTGGCGTCCGCCCTCATCCACATCGCCGAGGGCATGCACCTGCAGGCGATCGCCGAGGGCGTCGAGACGGCGGCACAGGCGGCCCGGCTGCACGACCTCGGATACCGCTACGCGCAGGGCTACCACTTCGCCCGTCCCATGCCCCCGGCCGCGCTCGCGGACCTGCTGGCGACCGCGGCGACCACCGCCGCGACCGACACCGGCCCGGCCGCCGCCGCGACCGACACCGGCCCGGCCGCCGCCGCGACCGTCACCGGCGGCCCGGCCGCCGGCGCGACGGTCGGCGCGGCGGCGTGAACCCGTGGTGATCCCCGGCCGCTCCCGGCCGGTGATCGGATCCCGCACCGACCGGCCGATAGGTATGACGCAGGCGCGACGGACCGCGCCGTAGGACAGCGAAGGATCGCGTGATGGATGCTGTGACGGCCTCCGAACAGGAGCGACTCGCCGCGCTGTACGGCTACCAGATCTTGGACACGCCGGCCGAGCGCGACTTCGACGACATCACGGCCCTGGCCGCCCAGCTCTGCGACACCCCCAAGGCCGCGATCAGCCTCGTCGACAGCGACCGCCAGTGGTTCAAGTCGCGGCTCGGGCTGGACGCCTGCGAGACCTCCCGCGACACGTCGTTCTGCGCCCACGCGATGCACCACCACGACGTGATGGTCGTCGAGGACGCCCGGCTCGACCCCCGCTTCGCGACCAATCCCGCGGTGCTCGACGACCCGCACGTGCGCTTCTACGCCGGCGCGCCGCTGGTGTCGGCGGGCGGGCAGCGGCTGGGCAGCCTGTGCGTCATCGACCACCGGCCGCGTCGGCTGACCCCTACCCAGCGCGACGGCCTGCTGATCCTCGCCCGGCACGTGATGGTCCAGCTGGAGCTGCGCCAGTACGGCCGCGCGCTGACCGCGGCCAACCGGCGCCTGCTCGACGCCGAGCGGCTCAAGGAGGAGTTCCTCGCCCGGGTCACCCACGAGCTGCGCACGCCGCTGACGTCGATCCACGGCTACCTCGAGGTGCTCGACGACCCGGAGCTGGCCGCGGGCACCGTCAGCAAGTTCCTCGGCCGGATCCGGCGCAACTCCGACCGGCTGCTGGCGCTCGTCGACGACATGCTGCTGGCGGCCCAGTTCAGCAGCGGCGCCGTGCAGCTGGACCGGCGCGCCGTCGACCTGGCCGCGCTGGCCCACGCCACCGCCGACCAGAACCGCCCGCTGGCCGAGGCCAAGGGCCTGGCCATCAGCGCCGACGCGGCCGGCCCGGTGCCGGCCGACGCCGACCCGGTGCGGCTCGCCCAGGCGCTGGACCGGTTGATCCTGAACGCGGTGAAGTTCACCACCCAGGGCCACGTGACGATCCGCGCCTACGCGCGCGACGAACGCCGGGTGCTGGAGGTACGCGACACCGGCATCGGCATCCCGGCCGAGGAGCGGGATCGGCTGTTCACCCCGTTCCGGCGCGCCAGCGCGGCCGAGCGCGCCGAGGTACAGGGCGTCGGGCTCGGCCTGAACATCGTGAAGGCGATCGTCGACGGCCACGGCGGCTCGGTGACGCTGGACAGCGAGACCGGCCAGGGCACCACGGTCACCATTACGCTCTAACCGCGATCCTGGTCCCGAGTCGTCGACCGAGTTTCGTGTTTATGCACTCCGGGCAACGTGTGGCTCCCCGGTGAGGCGACCGGCCCGGTCGGCGGCCCTGCCGTCCCGGGCCGGTCGTGTCCGGTGCGCCTGGCGCTAGCGGCCGGTGACGATCTCGGTGATCCGGATGCCGAAGCTCTCGTCGATCACGACCACCTCACCGCGGGCGATGACCCGGTCGTTGACGAGCAGGTCCACCGGTCCGCCGGCGGCCCGGTCCAGTTCGATCACGGCGCCCGGTGCCAGCGCGAGCAGTTCCCGCACGCTCATCCGGGTGCGGCCCAGTTCGGCCGTCACCTCGAGTTCGACGTCGTGCAGCAGCCCGAAATCGGCTCCGCCGGGGGCGCCGGCCGCGCCCGCCGCGCCGGCGTCCGGCGCCGCTGCGGGTGGGGTCGCGGCAACCGCGAGGGCGACGACGGCAGCGGTGCCCCCCGCGTTGGTCAGCGGCACGAGGGCGCCGCCGACCGCGACGATCGCGGCGAGCGCGTCCGGGGCCGAGAGCTGCTCGCCGGGGTCGACGGTGACCGGGCCGAGCACGGCGGCGGCCGCCTCCAGCGCGGGCCGGACCGACTGGGTCAGCTCGAGCCCGGTGGCGGCCAGCACCTCGAGCATCTCGGGCTCGACGATGACCGCGACCTGGCCCTGCGCCGCGCCGGTGAAGCGCGCGTGGATCGCCTGACCGTCGAGCGGCACCATGTCGGCCCGCTGGCTCGGCGTGCCCACCTCGAGCGGTGTGGTCGCGGGAAGGAGGGACGCCGCGGCGCGGGCCGCGTCGGCAGCGAGTGCGAGTTCCGTGATAGCCGCGGTCACGATGCGTAGATCGGCCTGCCGGAGGCGGGGTTGAGGGAAACGCCGGTGGCCGGGCGGTCGGTGCGAACGGGCTCACCAGGTGGCGAAGACCCGCGCCTGGCCGCCGGAGCCCTGCTCGTACGGGATCAGCCCGACGACGAGCGTCGCGCCGGTGCGCGGGATCCTGTCGAGGTTGGCCAGGTTCTCCACGCCGTACCGGTCGGCGCCGGTCAGCGCGAGGTGCGTGTCGAACGTCTCCGAGATGCCGGGGTCGATGCTCAGCGTGTCGACGCCCAGGCTGCGGATCCCCCGGTTGCGCAGCAGCCACTCGCAGGCGTCCACGCCGAAGCCGGGGAAGTGCAGCGTTCCCGAGGCGTCGCTGCCGCGATAGGCGTCGGCGTCGTTGACCTTGGCGCCCCAGCCGGAGTACATGAGCACGGCGGCGTTGCGCGGGATCCGGCCGTACCGGCGCTCGAACGCACGGATGTCGTCGACCGTGACGACGGTGTCCGGATCGCGCGCGGCCCGGCCGGCGATGTCGATGACGACGGCAGGCGTGATCAGCTCGGACAGCTGCAGCTCGGTCGACAGCCGGCCACCCTCGGTGAAGTGCCCGGGCGCGTCGACGTGCGTGCCGATGTGCTCGATGATCGTCCATTCCTGCATGTAGTAGCCGTCCGGGTCGATCCGGGCGACGGTGCGCCGGGCCGCCTCCTCACCGGGCGAGAACGCCGGGAAGTTCTCGCTCAGCGGGTAGGTGAGGTCGCGCAGGCCGCGGCCGTGGCCGACCGAGGGCCCGGTCTGCGTGGCCTGTGCTGTTCCGGAGAACGCCGCCTCCGCGGCGACGGTGGCGGCGACGGTGGCCGCGACCGCCGTCCCGCCGAAGATCGCCGCCCGCCTCGTCACGCCGTGGTGTTCTCGGGTGCACATGCTTCCTCCCGCGATCCTGGACGTCCGCTACGCCTATGACCGTAGTGAATGTCCAAGATCGGCAAAAGGCCCGCTCACCCACCGACGAGCCAGCCCACCCGCTGCAGCAGGATCGTGGCCTGGAACGGCTTGGCGAGGAAGTCCTCGGCGCCGGCGGCGTAGGCCAGGTCGATGTCGGTGCGCTGGGCGCGGGCGCTGACGACGATCACCGGGATGTCCGCGGTCTCCGGGATCTCGTGCAGCCGGTAGCACACCTCGATGCCGTCCAGGCCGGGCATGCTCACGTCGAGCACCAGGAGGTCCGGCAGCAGCCGGCGGGTGAGGGCCAGTGCCTCGTGACCGTTGTCGGCGGTGACCACGTCGTAGCCGACGCTCTGCAGGCGGAACGCGATCAGGTCGCGCGCGTCGTGGTCGTCGTCGGCGACGAGCACGGTCTTCGGTCCGAGCCGCGGACCGCGTACCGCGGCCGGGGCGACGAGGGTGAACTCGGGCGTTACGAGCAGTGCAGCGGTCACGGCAACTCCTGGGGGAAGGGACGGACGGGTCAGATCCTTCGACCGTGCCGGTGCCGGAACGGGTCCGCGACGGGTGCCGTCCGGGTGCGCGCCGCCGGTTTCCCGGGCGAGCCGCGCCGCCGTCGGCTAGTCGGCCGGTGCGGGCTGTCCATTTCCTGACGATCGATGGATGAACCGGCCGCGCACGGCCTCCGTTCTTCGACACTGGCAAGTCGGAGGAGCGAAAACCCTGCCCGCTCCGTGCGACGATCAGTCGGCCTGAACAGGAGCGTGGCATGACAGCGGTGAGTCAACCCCTACGGCGGACGGTAGTGCCGCCGGTCGTCGCGGCGCGCATCGTGCTGTGGACCGTCATCGTGGTGAACCTGATCATCGTGGAGACCCTGTTCTTCACGTCGTCCGGCGGCAAGAACCAGATCCTGACCGTCGCCAAGTTCTTCGGCCTGCACACGGCGCTGGCCATGATGTTCCAGCTGCTGCTGGTCGCCCGGATCCCGTGGATCGAGCGGCGGCTGGGCATGGACCGGCTCACCGTCTGGCACCGCTGGGTCGGCCTGACGCTGTTCTGGACCGTGCTGACCCACGGCACGCTGATCGTGCTCGGTTACGCGACCCTCGACGGCGTCTCGATGTTCAAGACGTTCGGCGCGCTCGCCGGCGTGCCCGCCTCGCTGCTCGGCATGTGCGCCGCGGCGACCGTCCTCTTCGTGGCCACGACGTCGATCAGCTACTTCCGTCGCAAGGTCCTCTCCTACGAGGTCTGGCACTCGCTGCACATCCTGCTCTACGTCGCCATCGGGCTCGCCCTGGTGCACCAGTCCCTCGAGCCCACCTCGTTCAGCGAGACCACGGCCGGCAAGATCTACTGGTGGATGCTCTGGGCGGCGGTGCTCACCACGCTGCTCGTCGGGCGGGTGGTCCTGCCGATCTGGCGCAACATCCAGCATCGGTTCCGGGTCGCGGCGGTCGTCCCCGAGTCGGACAACGTGGTGTCGGTGCACATCACCGGCCGCAACCTCGACAAGCTGCCGGCGCGCGCCGGGCAGTTCTGCGTCTGGCGCTTCCCCGGCCACTTCGGGCTGCTGCAGGCCAACCCGTTCTCGCTGTCGTCGGCACCGAACGGCCGGTCGCTGCGGCTGACCGCGAAGGCCGTCGGCAAGACCAGTGCCGGGCTGCGCCACCTGCCGGTCGGCACGCGGGTGTTCATCGAGGGCCCGTACGGCGCCTTCACGGCGCTGCACCAGGTGCGCGAGGCCAGCCTGCTGATCGCGGGCGGGGTCGGCATCACGCCGATCCGGTCGCTGCTGGAGGAGTCGGTTGGCTCGGTGGTCGTGCTCTACCGGGTTCAGAACATGACCGACGCCGTACTGCTGCCCGAGTTGCAGGCGCTGGCCCGCGACCGGGGCGCGCGGCTGCACGTGCTGACCGGGCGCACCGGCGCCGGCGACCCACCGAACACGCCGTTCGAGCCGGCGAACCTCGCCGCGCTGGTGCCTGACATCCTGCACCGCGACGTGTTCGTGTGCGGGCCGCCGGCCATGACCAACGCCGTGCTGCGCAGCCTGCGGGCGCTGAACGTGCCGCGGCTGCAGGTCCACTCCGAGCGGTTCGGCTTCGCCGGCGGCTGAACGGCGCTCACCGGAGTACTGGCGTGCAGTCTCCGGCGCGCTTGGATTCGTACATGGCCGCGTCGGCCCGGGCGATCAGCGTCTGCGCGGTGTCGCCCGGCGCCGACACGGCCACGCCGATGCTCGCGGCCAGGTCCACCGTCGCGGCCCGCAGGCCGACCCGGCGGCACAGCGCCGCGGCGGCCCGCTCGGCGACAGTCAGCGCCTGCGCCGGCCCGCTGACGCCGCGCGCCACCACGAGGAACTCGTCGCCGCCGACGCGCGCGACCGCGTCGCCCTCGCGCAGCAGCAGGCCGAGGGTGCGCGCGGTGTGCACGAGCAACTCGTCCCCGGCCGCGTGTCCGTAGGTGTCGTTCACCGGCTTGAACTTGTCCAGGTCGACGTACACGAGGGCCGCCGGGAGGTCGTCGTCGGCGAGCGCCCGGTCCAGCAGCGCCTGCACCGAGGCGCGGTTGTAGCACCCGGTGAGCGCGTCGAACGTCGCCTTGACGGTCAGCTCGGCGCGGGCCTTCGCGCTCTCGGTGATGTCGCTGACGCAGGCCAGCGCTCCCGGCGTCCCGTCCCGGTCGGACAGCGCGATCAGGGTGACCTGGCAGCGGCGCGGCTCGGCCGCGCCCGGCGGCGCCACGTCGATCTCGATGTCCTGTTCCTTGCCGTGCGCGAGGGCGGCGGCGAGCGCCGCGTCCAGCGCCGGGCGGTCGTGCGCGGCGACGGTGGCCAACTGCTCGTCGAGCGACCCGGCCGCCTCGACGCCGAGGATGCGGCCCAGGCGCGAGTTCGCGTAGGCCAGCGAGCCGTCGGGTTCGAGCTGGATGAGCCCGATCGGCAGCGACTCGGCGAGCCGGCGGAACAGCCGCTCCTGCCGGTCGAGGGCCTCGTGCGCGGCCATCTCGTCGGAGATGTCGTTGACCACCGACGTGATGACCGCCGACGTGTGGTCCGCCCCTTCGGCGAGGAAGTAGTTGTTCTCGATCTCGACCCACAGCCACGCCCCGTCGGCGCACCGGTGCCGCAGCCGGACCCGCTGGCTGCTGCGCGTGCCGAGCATCTCCATCCAGGCGAACAGCGCGCGGTCGCCGTCGTCGGGATGGATGAACTCGGCGGAGCGCTGCCCGACCATCTGCTCCTCGGCCCAGCCGAGCATGCGGCTGCTGCGCTCGTCGATTCCGGTGATGACGCCGTCGTGGCTCTTGGTCATGGCGGCCGTGCGCGGCCGGCCCGGGACCAGCAGCGACGGCGTCAGCCGGGTGCTGGCGTGCTGGTCGCCCTCCTGCTCGGTGAACGCCCCGACGATGAACCCGTACCGGTCGGTCAGGTCGACGAAGCTCAGCGTCAGCGGACGGTCCGGCGCGGTCCGGGTCCGCACCGCGCCGATGGACATCCCGGTCTGCAGCAGCCGCTGCCAGATGGCCACGACGATCTTCGCGTCGTCCGGAACCACGAGGTCGAGCAGCGTCGCCCTGCCCTCGGCCGGCGGCGGAATGACCCGCTCCGGAGCCAGGCCGACGGCAGCCGGCATGGGGATCCGGAAGCCGTCCGGGCCGATCGCCGAGAACATCGCCTCGGGGTGGCTGCGCACCAGCGAGTCGAAGCTGCCGTGGCGCACCCGCGCGTCGTGCCGCGTCTCCGTCACGCTCCGCGCCATCGGCGCGCTCGCGTCACACCTGAGGCATTCCGGCCGGGCGATCGCCTGCGCAGCGGGTCCGCAGTTGATCTCCTGAGTGGGCGGCCATGCAGATCATTCCGCCAAGATGATCTACATCCGCGCCCACCCAGGAGATCAACTCAGCCGAGCCGGTCGCCCTGGCACGATGTCGCCCCCACCCGTACGGGTGGCGTGGCGCGAAGATCGTGCCGCCGCTCGGCGCCCCGGCGAGACTCGTCGCATGAATCAGGCTGACGTCGAACGCCTCGCCCGCGACACCCTCGCCGCCCACCCGTCGATGTTCCTCGCGACAGCGGGCGACGCCGGCCCGTGGATCAACGGGGTGTACTTCGCCGAGAAGGGCCTCTACACCCTGTTCCTGGTTCTCGAGCAGCGTGGCCGCACACTGGCCGCGATCCGCAGCCAGCCCCGGGTCGCGGTGATCGTCTCGACCGGTTCGCCCGGCGACCCGTTTCTGCAGGCGACCGCCGAGGCCGAGGTCCTCGACGGGGCCGCGGCCGAGCAGGCGCGCGAGACGCTGCTGCGCAAGGTGCCGCAGGCGACCCCGTTCCTGGACACGCCGATCGAGACGGTGCGGCTGACGGTCGCCGGCTGGCGGGTCACCGACATCCCGAACGGCTGGCTGCCCGGCGTCGAACTGCCCAACCCCAACCGCCTGGTGCGCACCACGTAGCCGCTGGATCTTCACGAAAGGCGCACCAACCCGGGCGATCCGGACCCTAGCGTCGGCGCATGCCGTTGACGCTGCCGACGCATCCGCTCGCGGTCGTCCCGTTGAAGCTGTGGCGGCCGCGCTGGTTCGACGGCGTCGCGCTGACACTCAGCGCGATCGCGCCCGACGTGCCGTTCGCGCTCGACGGCTACCCGGTGCCGATCCGCGGCCACGCCGTCACGGCGCCGTTGTGGTGGGCGCTGCCGTTCGTGCTCGTGACCGCGCCGCTCGTGCGGTGGGCCGCGCCGACGGTCGCCGCGCACCTGCCCGCGGGTGCGCCGCTGGCGCTGCGCGACTACGGCGTGCTCGGCACCGTACGGCACCGCTGGTGGGTGACAGCGACATCGGCGGTGCTCGGCGCCGCAAGCCACCTCGGCTGGGACGCGTTCACCCACGCCGGCATCGACGGCGGCCGGATCGCCGTGCCGGCGCTGCGCGCGGTCGCACCGACCGGCGACCCGTGGTGGTTCCTGCTCTCGCACGCGTCGGACACCCTCGGGTTCGCCGCCGCGGGCGCGCTCGCCCTCCACTGTGGACAGACGCGGCTGGTCCGCCGGTGGTACGGGCCACCGCCGGCTGCACCCCGGCGCCCCGTCGCATTCTGGATGGTGACCGGCGCGGTGCTCACGGCCGGCGTCGCGACGCTGCCGCTGCATCCCGTGACGTCGTTCGCGTCCCAGGCGGTGCGCACGATGCTCGTCACCGGGCTGGCCCTGCTCGCCGGCGCGGCCGCCGCGCGCACGGTCGGCAACCGGTCCGGTGTGACGGGATCCGGAGCGCATCGCGGTGCGGTCGGTGCCGCGCAATGCCTCGACGGCCCCGCCGCGTAGCGTCGCCGCCCGCCGCACAGCGGGGCACCGCAGGACGCGGCGAGGCGGTAGAATCGAACACATGTCCGCCGACCGCCCCAACCACGAGACCGCCACCCCGCAGGAGGTGGCCGACGCCCGGCAGGAAGCGCGCACAAAGCTGGCCGAAGCCGCCCGTCGCCACGATCCCGCATACTGGGAGAGCCTGCGGGCCCGTTTCGGCGTCACGGCCGACCCGGCGTGAGCGACCCGCCGGTCCACCTGGTCCTTGACGCATCGGCCGTCCGCGCGTACCCGAGCATCCACATAGGCGAAACGCTCACGCAGGTCGCGGAGAACGGCGGCGCGTTCGTCACGCCGCTGCCCTGCGTCGTCGAGGCCCGCGATGGCGACTTGGACGCTATCGCCCTCCTGCTCTGCCATTCCGCCTTCCGCGAGGTGTTCCTCCCGTACGACCACTGGCGTCAACTCGCGGCGATGACCGACGTCCTGGGCCGGTTCCAAGCCGCGGCCGCGCTACTCATCGCAAGCATTCACCGCTGCCACATATTCACCGGCCGCCCCGATTGGTACGCCGCTCTCGGCGACGACCCGCCGATCGTCCGGTTCTGACTGACTCCGCGACGGGGTGCCGAGCGCGGCGGCGAGTCGATTCCGGCTTCGTCACGGTGGCGTAACGCGAAAATGCCGATGCGCGTCCCATCGGTGCAGCGTGAGGCCCATTTTGTCGACACAGCGAACCGGTTGCCGGCCGTCGGTAGCGTGCTGCGCATGTCGCGGTCCCGGGCAATCGTCGCCGCGGTGCTGACCGCCGGAACGGTCGCCGGTGGCGCAGGCGGCGCGGTCCCGGCCCGCGCGGCCGGCACCTCCGCTTCCGCTCCCCCGCGTGTGGAGCGCGTGGTCGTGGTCGGCGTCGCCGGGCTGCGCTGGTCCGACGTCTCCGACCGGACTCCCACGCTGGCGCGTCTCGTTCGTGGCGGGTCGGTCGGTGCGCTGTCGGTGCGCGCCGCGCCGGCGCCGCCGCGGGTCACCTGCCCGGCCGAGGGTTGGCTGACGCTGGGCGCCGGAAACTACGCCGCCGTCCTGGACCCGACCGGTCGGGAGACAGCGGGCGGCTGCGCGGGCCGGTTCCCGGGGCCGGTGGCCGGGGACCGTCCCGACGGATCCGCCGGCTCGGTTCCCGGCTGGGCTCGGATCCAGCGCCTCAACGCGGGCCTGCGCTTCGGTGCCCGGCCCGGCCTGCTCGGCGGCGCGCTGCCGTGCACCGTCGCGGTGGGACAGGGCGCCGCGCTGGCCGTCGCCGGCGGCACCGGGCACGTGGGCGCCTACGCAGATCGGCTGCCGACGGAGCCCGCCACGCTGCTGCGCCGGTGCCCGCTGACGGCCGTCGACCTCGGCACGCTGCCCCCGCCCGGACCGGCCCGCGCCGACGCGCTGGCCGCCGTCGACACTCAACTGTCCATGGTGGACGCGGCGCTCCCGGCGCGCGCCGTCCTCGCCGTCCTCGGGCTCGCCGACAACGGCGACGACGGGCCGCACCTGCACCTGGCCGCCGTCACCGGACCGGGCTTCGGCGGTGGTTGGCTGCGCTCGGCGAGCACCCGGCGCACCCCGTACCTGCAACTGACCGACGTCGCGCCGACGGTGCTGTCACTGGTCGGCGCGCGGCCGCCCGCCGGAGCGAGCCTTGCCGGCGCGGTGCTCACCGGCGGCGCCGCCGGCCGTCCCTCCACAGTGGATGGCACGGTCGCCGCCCTCACCGACGCCGACGCCGCCGCCGATGCGCAGCGCGCCGCCCTTGCCTGGTTCGCGGTCGCGTCCGTGCTGCTGTGGGCCCTCGTCCTGCTGGTCGCCCGGGCCCGACCGATACCCCTGCTCATGCTCGCGGCGATCCCCGGATGCACGTTCCTGGCCAACGTCGTGCCGTGGTGGCGCTCGCCGGTGCCCGGGCTCACCGTGACGGGCGTGGTGGTCGGCCTCGCCGTGGGCGTGGCGGCGCTGGCCCGCGCGGGGTTGTCGAAGCGGGACGGCGCGCTCGCGGTCGCCGGATTCACGACGCTCGTGCTGACCGTCGACGGCGTCACCGGCACGACGCTCCAGATCGACAGCCTCCTCGGGTACAACCCGCTCGTGGCCGGGCGGTTCACCGGGTTCGGGAACCTCGCGTTCGCCGTGTACGGGGCGGCCGGTGTGCTCGTCGCAGCGCTGCTGGCGCACCGGTTCGCGCGCCCGCGCGCGGCGGTCGCCGTGGTGCTGGCCGTCGCGGTGCCGGTTGTCGCTGTCGACGGGTCGCCGGCGTGGGGCGCGGACTTCGGCGGTGTGCTCGCGCTCGTCCCGGCATTCGCCGTCCTCGCGTTGCTGGCCGGACGGGCGCGGGTCAGCGCGACCCGCCTCCTCGCGGCGGGCCTCGGCGCGGTCGCCGTGGTGGCGGCGACCGCGGTAGCCGACTACCTGCGCGCGCCGGAGGAGCGGTCGCACTTCGGCCGGTTCGTCGCGGCGGTGCTCGACGGCACGGCCGGTGCCACGCTGCACCGCAAGCTCGCGGCGAACCTGGACCTGCTGGTGGCCGGCCCGCACACGTACGCGGCGCTGGGCCTCGTGCTGCTCGCCACCTGGTGCGTGCTGCGGCCACCGGCCGTCGTCCAGGCGACGTTCGCGGCGGTGCCGGGCGCGCGCCCCGCGGCGGTCGCGGTGACGGTGCTGGCGTGGCTCGGCTTCGCGACCAACGACTCCGGCATCGCGGTGCCGTTGCTGGTGGCGCTGGTCGCGGCCCCGGCGATGCTCGCGCTGGGTCGCACGCACCGGCCGGCGCCGGCACCGGCGCACGCTTCGGCCGGCGCCGAACCGCGCGGACCGTAGACTCGCATTCCATGATCGATGACGCCCGCCGGGCCTTCCGTGACCTCCACGAATCGGGCACATTCGTGCTGCCGAACCCCTGGGACGTCGGCTCGGCCCTGCTCCTCGAACAGCTCGGCTTCCGGGCGCTGGCCACCACGAGCTCCGGGTTCGCGGCGACGCTCGGCCGCGGCGACCAGAAGGTGACGCGCGACGAGCTCGTCGCCCACGTCGCGGCCCTCACCGCCGCGGTCAAGGTGCCGGTCAACGTCGACGCCGAACGCGGCTACGCGTCCGACCCCGAAGGCGTGGCCCGCACCGTCGAGCTGCTCGCCGAGGCGGGCGCGAGCGGTGTTTCCATCGAGGACTACGACCCCGACGCGGCCGCGATCCTGCCGGTCGAGGCGGCCGCCGAGCGGATCGCCGCCGCCGCGGCCGTGTGCGACCGGCACGGTGTGGTGCTGACCGGCCGGGCCGAGAACCACCTCTACGGCGCCGGCGACCTCGACGACACGATCGCCCGGCTGACCGCCTACCGGGACGCCGGCGCGACCTGCGTCTACGCGCCGGGCCTGACCGACGTCGGCGAGATCGCCCGCGTCGTCGCCGAGACCGGCGCCCCGGTCAACGTCCTCGCGATGCGGCACGGGCCGAGCGTCGCGGACCTGGCCGGCGCCGGCGTACGGCGGGTCTCCACCGGCGGCGCCCTGGCGTGGGCGGCGTACGGCGCCCTGGTGCGCGCCGCCGAGGAACTGCGCGACGCGGGCACGAGCACCTACCTGGACGGCGCCGTCAGCGGAAAGCTGCGCGCGGCCGCGTTCGGCTGACGGCGTGGCGCCGAGGTGACCGCCACGATCGGAGCGAGCCCGGAAATCCCGGTGCGCCGCGCCGGCGACGGGTGCTAGCGTCCCCGCACGTTGCTTCCGCCGGGCCGCCGTTGGCCCGGCCGCGTATCGAGAAGGCGATGCCATGGTCACCGCCCGGTACCCCCGGGGCGGCTGAAGGACGAGGCTCACGGCGCCTCGTCGTGCTCCGGGGTTCGTCGTGCACACACTTTTCTCGAACGCTTGGAGCACACCTGCAATGAGCCACTGGTACACCGAACTCTTCACCGAACTGCCGAACGCGTTCTGGCGCGCGGCGGTGCCGGCCGAGGCCACCCGGGCCGAGGTCGACTTCCTCGAACGCGCCGGCCGGCTGCGGCCAGGCACGCGGGTTCTCGACTTCCCGTGCGGCAGCGGCCGGCACAGCCTCGAACTGGCCAGGCGCGGCCACCGGGTCACCGGCCTCGACGTGTCGGCCGAGGCGGTCGACTTCGCCCGGGGCGCGGCGCGTGCCGAGGGCCTGGACCTGGACCTGCGCGTCGGCGACATGGCCGCCGTTCCGACCGACCTCCGGGTCGACCTGGCGATCTGCATGGGCAACTCGTTCGGCTACCTCGAGCACGAGGGCACCCTGCGGTTCCTGGCCGACCTGGCCGGCGTCGTCGAGCCCGGCGGCGCTCTCGTGATCGATAGCGGCTTCGTGGCCGAGTCGCTGCTGCCACACCTCCAACTGGAGGAGCCGCCGATGACGCTCGGCGGTATCGAAGCGGAGTCCGTCAACGAGTACGACGTCGCGAACAGCCGCTGGATCACGCACTTCACGTTCCGGCGCGGCGACGACGTGCACCGCGGCACGTCGGTACAGCACGTCTACACGTCGGCCGAACTGGTCCGCATGGTGCTGGCCGCCGGCTTCGCCGACGCCGACCTGTACGCCGACCCGGCCGGCGCGCCGTACGCGCTCGGCGCACCGCGCCTGCTCCTGGTGGCGCGCCACTGAAACGCCAGAACTTGGACTCCCGTCGGTGCCCCGGCACCGACGGGAGTCCAAGATCGCGGAAAGTTACACGGCCACCGGCTCCCGTGGCGCCGGCGGAGCCGGCGCCACGGGAGCCGGGGTGCCGTGCTCGATCCGGGGCAGCCAGTTCAGCCACCTCGGCAGGTACCAATTGCGCTCGCCGAGCAGCGCCATCACCGCCGGCAGCAGGATCGCCCGCACCACCGTCGCGTCGAGCAGCACGGCCACCGCGAGCCCGACGCCGATCTGCTTCATCGACGCCAGCGGCATCGTCGCGAACAGCCCGAACACCGCCACCATCACCACCGCGGCGCTGGTGATCGCCCCCGCGGTGCCCGCGATCCCGTCGGCGACGGCCTGCCGGGTGGCCAGGCCGCGGTCGTAGCCCTCGCGGATGCGCGACAGCACGAACACGTGGTAGTCCATCGACAGCCCGAACAGGATCACGAACAGCATCAGCGGCAGCCAGTCGGTGATGCCGCCGGAGGCGGTGAAGCCGAGCAGGTTCTCGCCGTGCCCGTCCTGGAACACCAGCACGAGCACCCCGTACGCGGCCGCCACCGAGAGCAGGTTCAGCACGATCGTCGTCGCGGCGATCACCACCGACCGGAACGACAGCAGCACCAGCAGGAACGTCAGCCCGAGCACGAACAGGAACACCAGCGGCATGCTGCGCTGCAGCGACTGGTTGAAGTCGTAGGACCCGGCCGTGTTGCCGGTGACCGCCACGTCCCGCACGCCGGCGATGTCGCCGAACGCGGCGGGCAGCACGCTGCCGCGGAGCAGTTTCAGCGCATCCTCGGACGCCTTGTCGGTGCCGCTGCCGGACAACCCGACGGTGACGACCGCGACAGTCCTGTTCGGACTCACCTGCACCGAGATCGGCTCGTGCAGGCGCCCGGTCGCCACCGCGTCGGCCCGGAACCGCCGGATGGCCGCGGTCACCGGGGCGGCCGTCACGTCGTCGGCGGAAATCACGACCTGGGCCGGCTCGGCGCCGCCGGGGAACGCCGCGCGCACGTCCTTCAGCGTGTCGACCACGGGGATCGACCCGGTCGCGAAGTCGTCCAGGCTCTCGCCCTGCGGGTTCAACCGCAGCGCGGGCGCCGCGAGCGCGCCCAGCGCCGCCGCGGCCAGCAGCGCCGAGACGAGTGGACGCCGCAGCACGACGGCCAGCACCGCCCGCCAGACCCGGTTGCCGGCGGGCTGACGGTGGCCGGTGCGGCGCCGCCTGATCCGCCCGAGGTCGACCCGGTCGCCCAGCAGCGCCAACAGCGCCGGCAGCACCGTCAGCGAGCCGAGCACCGCGGTGGCGACCACCAGCATCGTGCCCAGACCGATGCTGACGAACGTGTTGTCGCCGGTGAACAGCAGGCCCGCCATCGCGGTCAGCACGGTCAGCCCGGAGATCCACACCGACCGGCCGGAGGTCTGCGCGGCGATCAGCACCGCCCCGCGCGAGTCGGCGCCGCGGGCCCGCTCCTCGCGCTCCCGCCGGATGTAGAACAGGCAGTAGTCGACGCCCACCGCGAGGCCGATCAGCAGCATCACGTGCGGCGTGTTGTCGGACAGCGGCGCGACATGGCTGGCCAGCCCGGCCAGGCCGAGCGCCGCGACCACCGCGGTGATCGCCAGCCCGACCGGCAGCAGCGCGGCGACGAGCGCGCCGAACGCGACGAGCATGATGCCCAGCGTCAGCGCCAGCGAGGCCAGCCCGAGCCGGTTGAGGATGCGGTCCATCTCCTCGCCGATGTACTTGTCCGCGCTGGCGTCACCGGCCTGCGCCACCGTGAAGCCGGGATGCGCCCGCCGCACGTCGGCGACGGCGGGCAGCGTGCGCTCGACGTCGTCGGGGTCGGCGACCGCGAACGTCACCAGCGCCGCCGTGCGGTCGGCCGAGGGCACCGGGTCGGAGCGGTCCAGCGCGACGCCGGTACGGTCCAGCGCCGCGGCCACGTCGGCCAGCGTCGCCGCGAACTGCGGGTCGTCGACGGTGTGCCCGCCGCCGCGCACCAGCACCATCTCCCCGTGCCGCGGCGGGAAGCCGGCGTCCGTGATGAGCCGCTCCGCCCGGGCGGACTCGCCGTGCGCGCCCCCGGTCTCGTCCTCGACCGTGCCGACAAGTCCACTGAGGACGGTCGCCGCGACGACGAACGCCAGCCAGCCGAGCACGGCCAGCGCCCGGTGGCGCGTGCTCCAGGCCGCCGTGCGCGCCGCGATCCCCTTGATCTCACCCATGTGCTCGACGCTAGGAGCGCCGGTGTCCCCGATCGATCCTGCGGACACGCCTCCCCGGGGTAGGGCTAGCCGCAACACGTCATGGGATGCTCTCCGGCATGGAGCGCATCGTGGACGGCGTGTGGGAGGTCGGCATCGGGTACGTGCACGCGCACGTGGTCGACACCGAGAACGGTCTGGTGCTCGTCGACACCGGCACACCGGGAAAGATCGGCAAGATCGACGGCGCCCTGAAAGAGATCGGCAAGTCCGTCGAGGACATCCGGACGATCCTGCTGACCCACTGGCACTACGACCACATCGGCACCCTCGGGGAGATCGTCAAGCGCAGCGGCGCCACCGTGCTCGCGCACGCCGTCGACGCGCCGATCATCGACGGCAGCCAACCGCCCCAGCTCACGTGGATCATGAAGCTCACCAAGCCGATGATGGGCGACCCGGCACTCGCGCCGGTCGACCGCCGCCTCGAGGCCGACGGCCCGACCGGCGTACCCGGCATCACCGCCCTGCACACGCCGGGCCACACGGCCGGGCACCTGTCGTACCTGCTCGACGCGCACAGCGGTGTGCTGTTCGCCGGCGACGTCGCGACCAACTTGTCGGGGCGGATCCGTCGCCCGCCCAAGCCGGTCACCCCGGACATGCCGACGAACGAGGCGAGCATGCGCAAGCTCGCCGAGCTGGAGTTCGACGTCGTGGTGTTCGGCCACGGCAAGGCGGTGATCGGAGACGCGGCGAAGAAGTTCCGCGACTTCACCGCGACGATGTGACTAATAGGTGCCGGCCAGCTTGCGGTGGTCCCAACTGGCCGTGCGGGTGGGCGTGAAGCGCAGGCCCACCCGCTTCGCCGCCTGCTTGGCGATCATGTCGACGAGCGCGGGCGGCGCTGCTCCCGTCGGCATGTCGTTGTAGCGCAAGGTCATCGCGAGGCCGATGTCGCGGACGGCGGCCGGATCGGTCACCAGCTCCACGTCGCATTCCATCGCGACGCCGCGCAGGTCGCCGTAGTCGTGGCCGGTCTCGATCTGGACCGTCGCCTGCGGCAGCCGGGCCAGGTTGCGCGCCTTCTGCGCCGCCGCGTAGGTCCACGACAGCAGGTGCGGGGCGGCGGGCACGTACCACAGCGGCGCGAGGTGCGGACGGCCGTTCGGCCCGATGCTCGCGCAGGTCAGGACGCGCTGCTCGGCGAGGAAGGCCGCGATCTCCGCGTCGGTCATCCGGATCAGGTGCCGCCTGTTCACGGGACCACCCTAAGCACCGTCCTGCCCGGCCGCCGCACGCTCCACCCGCGCCGGCGCCTGCGGCGGGCGACGGCTTCCCTCCCGGTCGGGCGTGCTTTACGGTTTCGGCATGCGTAGCACGATGATGCCAATGCCGTTGCAGGTCGCCCGCATCCTTCGTCACGGCAGCACCGTGCACGCCGGCAGCGAGGTGGTGACCTGGACCGGCGCTCCCGGCGCCTCCCGCCGGGCCACCTTCGCCGACGTCGGCCGCACCGCCGCCCGCCTGGCCAACGCGCTGCGTGACGACCTGGGCGTCACCGGTGACCAGCGGGTCGCCACGCTCATGTGGAACAACTCGGAGCATCTCGCCACGTACCTGGCCGTCCCCAGCATGGGCGCGGTGCTGCACACGCTGAACCTGCGGCTGATCCCGGACCAGATCGCGTACATCGCGAACCACGCCGAGGACAAGGTCGTGATCGTCAGCGACACGCTGATCCCGTTGCTGGCCAAGGTGTTGCCGCTGGCGTCCACTGTGGAGCACGTGGTGGTCGTCGGTGCCGGCGACACCACGCCGATCGAGGGCGGCTCGGCCACCGTGCACCGCTGGACCGAACTGCTGGACGGCAGGTCCGACCGGTTCGACTGGCCCGACGTCGACGAGAACGACGCCGCGGCGCTGTGCTACACGTCGGGCACGACCGGGCACCCGAAGGGCGTCGCCTACTCGCACCGGTCCATCTACCTGCACTCGATGCAGGTCTGCATGGCCGAGACGTTCGGGTTGAGCCCCGCCACCCGCGAGCTGTGCATCGTGCCGATGTTCCACGCGATGGCCTGGGGCCTGCCGTACGCCGCGTTCATGAGCGGCGCGTCGCTCATCATGACCGAGCGGTTCCTGCAGGCCGACCACATCGCCGCGATGATCGCCGCGGAGAAGCCGAACCTGGCGGGCGCCGTGCCCACCATCTTCGGCGACCTGCTGCGTCACATCGACAGCCACCCCACCGACACCTCCTCGCTCAAGGAGGTCATCATCGGCGGGTCGGTCTGCCCGCCGGCGCTGATGCACGCGCTGTCGGAGCGGCACGGCATCGAGGTCATCCACGCCTGGGGCATGACCGAGACGTCGCCGCTCGGCTCGGTGGCGCGCCCGCCGGCGCACCTGTCCCGCGACGAGGCCTGGGCCTACCGGTACACGCAGGGCCGCACGCCGGCGTCGGTCGAGGCGCGGGTCGTCGGGCCGGCCGGCGACGTCATGCCCAACGACGGCAAGTCCGTCGGCGAGCTCGAGGTGCGCGGGCCGTGGGTCACCGGCCGCTACATCGGCGACGAGGTCGACCAGCCCGATCCGGAGAAGTTCCGCGACGGCTGGCTGCGCACCGGCGACGTCGGGCGGCTGTCCCCCGACGGCTACCTGACGCTGACCGACCGGGCCAAGGACGTCATCAAGTCCGGCGGCGAGTGGATCAGCTCGCTGGAGCTGGAGAACTTCATCATGGAGCACCCGGCCGTCGCCGAGGCGTGCGTGGTGGCCGTGCCCGACGACAAGTGGGGCGAGCGGCCGCTGGCGTCGGTGGTGGTGAACGAGGGTGCCACCGTGACGGCGGCCGAGCTGAAGGAGTTCCTCGCCGGCAAGGTGGCCCGCTGGCAGCTGCCCGAGCGCTGGGCATTCATCGAGGCCGTGCCGAAGACGAGCGTCGGCAAGTACAACAAGAAGGAACTGCAGTCGCACTACTCCGACGGCGCGCTCACCGTCGAGGAGGTGCGCTGACCCGGCACCTGTCGTTCCTGGTGCGTCTGCCCGGTGTGCCGCCGGTAGGGTCGAGACGAGCACACCGGAGGCCGCACAACGGGAAGGTGGATGCCATGGCGTACTACCGGCAGGTCGGCAGCGTGCCGCCGAAGCGGCACACCCAGCACCGGGGACCCGACGGCGTTCTGCGCTACGAGGAGCTGATGGGTGAGGAGGGCTTCTCCTCCGACTCGTCGCTGCTGTACCACGTCAACATCCCGTCGGCGATCGTCGACGCGACGCCCTGGCAGCCACCCGACACCGCGACCGTGCCGAACCATCCGTTGCAGCCGCGCCACTTCAAGCTCCCGACTCTGTTCGGCGACGAGGCGTGGAAGGACGCCGACGTCGTCACCGGGCGGCGTCTCGTGCTCGGCAACGCCGACGTGCGACTGTCCTATGTGGTCGCCGGCACCGAGTCGGCGTTGTACCGCAACGCGATCGGCGATGAGTGCGTCTACATCGAGGCCGGCTCGGGCACCGTCGAGACGTTCTTCGGCGCGATGCCGGTGCGCACCGGCGACTTCGTGATCCTGCCCCGCGGCACCACGCACCGGTGGATCCCCGCACACGGCGAACCGTTGAAGGCGTACTGCATCGAGTCGGCCACGCACATCGCGCCGCCGAAGCGGTACCTGTCCCGGTACGGCCAGTTGCTGGAGCACGCGCCGTACTGCGAGCGCGACCTGCACGCGCCGGGCGAGCCGCTGCTGGCCGAGGGCGACGACGTGGAGGTGCTCACGAAGCACCGCACCGCGGCCGGCATCACCGGCACGCGGTTCGTCTACCCGAGCCACCCGTTCGACGTGGTCGGCTGGGACGGCTGCCTGTACCCGTACACGTTCAACGTCAGCGACTTCGAGCCCATCACCGGGCGCGTGCACCAGCCGCCGCCGGTGCACCAGGTGTTCGAGAGCGTCAACTTCGTCATCTGCGCGTTCGTGCCGCGCAAGGTGGACTACCACCCGCTGTCGATCCCCGTGCCGTACTACCACTCGAACGTCGACTCCGACGAGGTCATGTTCTACTGCGGCGGTAACTACGAGGCGCGCAAGGGCTCGGGCATCGGCCAGGGCTCGGTGTCGCTGCACCCCGGTGGGCACCCGCACGGTCCGCAGCCGGGTGCGTACGAGCGCAGCATCGGCGTCGAGTTCTTCGACGAGCTCGCCGTCATGGTCGACACGTTCCGCCCGCTGGAGTTGGGCGAGGGCGGCCGGGCCAGCGACGACGGCGTCTACCCGTGGTCGTGGGCGCAGGGGCGGCGCGCATGACCGGTTTCGGGCTGGACGCGCTTCCGTACGGGGCGTTCTCCGTCGGTGACGGCGAGAAGCGCATCGGCGTCCGGTTCGGCGACATGGTCCTGGACCTGACGGCAACGGCGGCCGGCGCCTCGTACGCGCCGCTGGTGGCCGGGCCGGTGCTCAACCCGCTGATGGCGGCCGGCCCCGCCGTGTGGCAGCGGGTGCGCGACGACGTACGGGCGTTGCTGGAGAGCGGCACCGTCGAGCTCATCCCGCTCACCGACGTGCGGATGCACCTGCCGTTCGAGGTGGCCGACTACGTCGACTTCTACTCCTCGGAGCAGCACGCGACCAACGTCGGAAAGATCTTCCGACCCGACGCCGACGCGCTGACGCCGAACTGGAAGCACCTGCCGATCGGCTACCACGGCCGGGCCGGCACCGTTGTGGTCTCGGGCACCGACGTGGTGCGCCCCAACGGTCAGCGCAAGCCCCGCAACGAGAGCGAACCGACGTTCGGCCCGTCGCGGCGGCTGGACATCGAGGCCGAGGTCGGGTTCGTGGTGGGCGTGCCGGCGGGCGGCCCGGTGCCGCTTTCCGCGTTCGCCGAGCACGTGTTCGGCGTGGTGCTGCTCAACGACTGGTCGGCCCGCGACATCCAGGCCTGGGAGTACGTCCCGCTCGGGCCGTTCCTCGGCAAGTCGTTCGCGACGTCGATCTCCGCGTGGGTGCTGCCGCTGGACGCGTTGCGCTGGGCGCGGGTCGACCCGCCGATCCGCGATGTGCCCCTGAGCCCCTACCTGGATGACGCCGGCGCCGAGCCTTGGGGCGTCGACCTGGCGATCGAAATCGAGCTCAACGGGCGCGTCGTGTCCAGGCCGCCGTTCGCCACGATGTACTGGACGCCCGCGCAGCAGCTTGCCCACATGACCGTCAACGGGGCGACGCTGCGCACCGGCGACCTGTTCGCGTCCGGCACCGTGAGCGGCCCGGACCGCGACCAGTTCGGTTCGCTGCTGGAGCTGTCCTGGGGCGGGCGCGACGAGATCGAGACGGGCGCCGGCAAGCGCACCTTCCTCGAGGACGGCGACGAGGTGGTCCTGCGCGCCACCGCGCCCGGACCCGAGGGCGTCGTCGTGGCGCTCGGCGAGGTGGCCGGCCGGGTGCTGCCGGCGATGCCGACGTGACCGGGGTGCCGCAGCAGTCACTCGGCTGGCTGCGCCAGGGTACCGACCGGCTGCTGGCCCTCGTCGCCGGGCTGTCGGACGACGACTTCGCGGCGCCGTCGCTGCTCCCGTCGTGGAGCCGCGGCACCCTCGTCGCGCACCTCGCACTGAACGCCGGCGCGTTGGGCAACCTCGTCGCGTGGGCGCGCACCGGCGTCGAGTCGCCCATGTACGCGAGCGCCGAGCAGCGCGCCGCGGACATCGCGCGGCTCGGCGCCGCGCCCCCCGCGCAGATCCGGGCCGAGTTCCTCGCCGGCACCGCCCGGCTGGACGCCGACCTCGCCGCGCTGCCCGAGGCGTGCTGGGCCGCGCCGGTGCGCACCGCGCGCGGGCGGCCGATCCCGGCGAGCGAGATCCCGTGGATGCGCAACCGGGAGGTCTGGGTGCACGCCGTGGACCTCGATGCCGGCGTCGGGTTCGACGGCTTCCCGCCTTCGCTGCTCGTCGCCCTGCTCGACGATGCCGCCGCATTGATGTCGGGCCGGCCGGAGGCGGCGCCGGTCG
>Ga0207674_10002270_pt1 | contig 24365 bp, 17 predicted proteins | sample KBSCornC72_FD_184303 | JGI IMG/M metagenome (GOLD analysis project Ga0207674, IMG submission 184303) | Corn rhizosphere microbial communities from Kellogg Biological Station, Michigan, USA - KBS Corn C7-2 (SPAdes) (version 2) | ecosystem: Host-associated > Plants > Roots > Rhizosphere > Soil ...
CCCAATCCCATCTCTGAAGATGGATCACTCGTTCACCAACAAGGCCAAGATTTCAGGTTACTGGTCCACGACCGAAACAGCGGTCCAGTATTGCCTGCCTTTATGTGGGTCGCAGGGTTTACCGCTGCCCATTGAGCCCACGCGAGGCACCTTCATCGAGTCGCATACGGAGCGCCTCAATTTCGATTACACACTATCGCCGACCATGCTGCTCCACCTGGGAGCGGGGTATCAGAGTAATGACTTCAAAGACACCTCTCCCGTCACTGACTACGATGTATTCGGCCAATTGGGCATCAAGGGTGCGACGCGCGGCCCCAAGGACGGCGCCCGCTTCCCACAGTTCTCGACGTTCGTCGGCAATAACAGCACCGGCGGCATGAATCAGATGGGGCCTGGGGCGCAGAGCCGCAGCATTGAAATCAAGCCGACTTTCGTAGCTAGCATCTCTTGGGTGAAGGACAACCATACCTTCAAGTTCGGAGGGGAAGGACGCACGGAAGGGTATCCCACCATCGGCTTCACCAACAATTCCGGAACGCTGGCCTTCAACGCGGCGCAGACAGCGAATCCGTGGTTCTCGGACGCCAACGTGCCGCTGTCGGGAGGTTCCACGGGATTTCCGTTCGCCAGCTTTCTGATGGGACGGGTGAACACGCTGACTCTTTCGGCGCCCACGGACTCGCGAGGCGGCAGAAAGTTTCTGGACGTATTCGCGCAGGATACCTGGAAAGTCACTCGCAAACTGACTCTGGATTACGGCCTAAGGTGGGATTATCTCGGTTACTCGCGCGAGCAATACGGCCGGACGCCGTCGTTCTCGCCTACCTTGGCCAACGCAATCGCCGGCGGCCACCCGGGCGCATCGATCTTTGAAGGCGATGGGCCTGGCCACTGCGGATGCAGCTTCGGGCAGAACTACTACCTGGCCTTCGGACCGAGGTTGGGCGTCGCCTATCAGATGGATCCGAAGACCGTGTTCCGGCTAGGCTTCGGCGTCGCCTATTCGAGCACCTCCGGTGGAGGCCAGGGGGCGGCCGGGGCCACCCAGACCGTGGACGCTCCAGGATTTGGAGACACTGCAATCCAGCTGAGCGGCGGATATACACAGGGAGTGGGTGGTCCCCCGGTGGCAATCTCCTGGCCGGATATACGGCCGGATCTGTTTCCCTCGCCAGGTACATTCTCGGGAGCGCCTGGAGTGACTGATAACAACGCCGGCCGGCCAGCGCGCCAGATCCAGTGGAGCATTGGAGTGCAGCGGGAGATCATGCGTAACCTCGTGGTTGATGTTTCCTACGTTGCCAATCGCGGTAACTGGTGGCGCACGTCCTCGCTCAACGCTTACAATTCGCTGACACCTGAATTTCTGAAACAGCAGTACGGACTCGATATTTACAACGCCGCCGACCGCACCATCCTGGGTTCCCAGATCGGGCAGGCTGGCGCGGGACGGTTCCGAAACAAACTGCCTTTTTCCGGTTTCCCGACCAACTTCACGGTGCAGCGCGCCTTGACCTCGTTTCCGCAGTTCGGAGCATTGAGCAGTGCCGGTCCATTGGGGAAGACCTGGTACGACTCTTTGCAGACAAAGGTGACCAAGCGCTTCTCTCATGGTCTGGATTTCTCTTATTCCTTTACCTGGTCGAAGGAGCTTACCCTCGGAGCGGAAAGTGATGGAGGCTTGTTATTCGGCCAGTCCGTCAATGACATTTTCAACCGCGACACCAATAAGCAGCTATCCAGCTTCTCCCGCCCGCTGTGGAATATTCTGGCCGTCACCTACACGGTGCCAGGTTGGGGAACCAACCGCTGGTTGAAGTACGGGCTGTCGGATTGGACGCTAGGGACCACGCTTCAATATGGAAGTGGCCAGCCTATCCCCGTGCCTGGCACTGCGGGCAACCTAACCAATCTGGCCCAATCGCTTGGCCGGGGAACACGTGCGGAGCGCATTCCAGGAGTGCCTCTGTTTCTGCAGGATCTAGACTGCCACTGCTTCGATCCAGCTCAGGCGCAAGTTTTGAATCCGGCCGCGTGGCGGGATCCTGGCTCCACTTACGACTCGGCCGGTAAGCAGACCTCGTACAACGGAACCTTCAGCCCCTCTGCGGCCTACTATGATGATTACCGTTACCGCCGGATTCCTCGCGAGACTCTGGCTTTTGGTCGGGTCTTTCGCGTCGCCGAGGGAGTCAACTTTTCCGTTCGGATGGAGTTTACTAATCCCTTCAACCGTACCCAGGTACCCAATCCGGTTGCGACTGGCTACACTACAGCGATTAGCACGAAGCTCGCGGCCAATGGACTCAAGGTAAATAACACCGGGTTTGGAGCCATTTCCACGCTGCCGGGCACCGCCGTTGCCGGCGAGCGAACCGGATTGCTGGTCGGCCGGCTCACGTTTTGAGTTGGACCTCCGCATCGGACCGATTAGAGGTGTTTCGGACAATACTTTCTCCTGAGGTCGTAGAAACAGATGCAGGCTTTCGGGCAAACAAGAGCAAGGACTGACCAACCGGGAAGTTCCATCCCGCCGTGAGCAGCGTGCATTCCGCGTAGAGCGCCGCGCGGAGTACTCTTCCCAGCCATGCCGGAACGGCCGTAAGTCCGCTGGCGGGAGGCCGTCCCAGCAAAGGTTCCCAAACTCGAAACTTCAACACAGCGAGCGGCAAGAGAATTGTATTGAGGTAGGTACATCGTTCGGGCTCCAAACCACAGTCTCGGATGGCCGCAAGAAGCCTAGGCCTGGTGAAACGCTGCCGTTCCAATGTGAATTCCGAGTGCTGGCTCCTCAGCATATCCAGCGCTGAGACGCGAAGAATAAGAAAACCGCCTGGTTTTAGCACGCGTACAAACTCGTCCAAGGCGTCAGTTTCCACGCCAGGCGGAAAGTGAACCAGGACATCGAGCGATAGCACGCAGTCGTAGGCGGCGTCGGCGTAGGGCAGGGATTTGGCATCCCCTTGCACTAAGCGCGAGAGCCCACGGCGGCGCGCGTAAGAGAGTCCCTCCGAGGCCACATCGCAAAGGTCCATCGATCCGTCATACTGCCGCCGCAGTCGCGCCGCGAAACCGCCTGTTCCGCAGCCGACTTCGAGAATCCGGGACGGCCAGTTGCCGTCCCAAACTTGCTTCATCAGGCGTAGGACGATCCGGTGCATTCCGTCGAACCACCAGAAGGAATCCTCAACTTTCGCGATATTGTCGAACTCAGCCGGATTCATCATCAACGGAGTTCAGCTGTGACTTAATGGGCAACTGCATGGGTGGCCCGTCGGCAGGTAACGTGTAGCATGCTCGTCGTAATATCGCATCGTCTCTCTTAAGCCTTTGCAAAGGTCCATGACGGGGCCCCATTGAAGTACGCCTTCACAAGCAGAGCTATCTGAGCAATAGTTTCCGATATCGATTTTCGCTCGCTCAGCCGGAAAGGGAAGGAACTCTGTGGGCGGCAAGGAGCGCTGAGCCCGTAATTCGTTGGCTATCTCCGACAGAGTGACGGGCGTGCGTCCGCCAACGTTCAATGTTCGCAACTCGGGATTCTTTATGGCTCCTGCTCGAAGGAGCGCATCGCAGGCGTCAGAAACGTGAATTGGATCTCGAAACTGTGTTCCATCTCCGTAGATAGTAATGGGTTCCCCCCGGACCGCCTTTCGCAGGAAGACCGATAACACACCTTGGCACGGTAGTTGAATCGCCATACGTGGACCATAGATGTTCGTGAACCTAAGCACGATTGCATCAATGAGGCTCAAGCGCGTGAGCAGCTGATGATAGTGGGCTGCCGCGCATTCATGTACGCCGTTGAAATCGACCGGAACAACCGGATGGTCTTCATCAACAGGCAGGTACTGAGGTACACCGTAAACTTGCCGGGTGCTCGCATACACAATCCTCCGGCACGGAGCGGCGCGGCGGCAGGCTTGCAGAAACCTCAATTGCGCCAGTGTATTGATGCGCAAATCCCGCTCCGGGAAGAGCATGGAATGAATATGGCTCACCTCTCCAGCGAGATTGAAAATGATGTCTGCCTCCCGAAGCGGGCCTTCCACTTCCTGATCGCCAATATCGAAAGGATAAACATCAACCTCGCTGCAGACCGGATAAAGATTGAAGGGATTCGCTCCGCAGCCAGCCACGGAGGAGTCCACGACCATGACCCGGGCGCCGGCTCGCGCCAGCGAGATCACGAGATTGCTGCCAATGAACCCAAGGCCACCGGTTACAAGCACCGAGCGATCGTTGTAGAAGCGCTGGATCTCAGAAATCAGCATGGGGACCAATCGCGTACAGCCGTATAGACTTTTTCGGCCACGTTCTCATCAACGTGCGGCCCGATTGGAAGTGAAAGAACTTCCCGGCAGGCTCTTTCCGCGTGCACAAGGGGCTGCGCCCAGGTGGCGCGCCTGCGAAAGGCAGGTTGTCGATGCAAAGGATAGGGATAGTGAATACCGGCTTCAATGCCATGAGATTGCAAATGTCGGAGCAGCCCGTCGCGTCCTCTGGTGCGAATCACAAACAAGTGATGAACCGCTTCGCCATCAACACCCACCAGCCTTACATTTTTGTTCTCGCGCAGGTTGCATTCGTAGAGTGACGCAATCCGCTCCCTCTGCTCGGTCCAGTCATTCAGATCCGGAAGAAATCCGCGAAGGTAGCACGCGTGGAGTTCATCAAGCCGCGAGTTCGTCGCCGGCGCCCGCGCGACTTGGTCGCCATTGCGGCCACCGTCTCGCAGCAGTCGGATCCGTCTGGCCACGCGCTTTGAGTCTGTGACCACCGCGCCTCCGTCGCCAAGACATCCCAAATTCTTGGTTGGATAGAAGCTGTATGCGGTGTGGGCGGAGAATGCGGTCAGCGGTTTGCCCTTGTATCTCAGACCGTGCGCTTGACAGGCATCCTGAATCAGGACAGCACGACGCCGGTGGCACCAGTCAGCGATCTCGTCCACGCGGCAAGCATGGCCGTAAAGGTGCACGCACACCACCGCTGCTGTCGCTGGAGTCCAGGCGCGGTCCAATGATTCCGGGGTGAGCAGGAGAGTGTCAGGGTCAATGTCGGCTATGCGTAAACCGGCGCCGGCTGCAAGCACGGCTTGCCCAGTGAAAAGAGATGTCAGGGCCGGAACTATCACCTCTTGTTCAGCTCGTACAATCCCTGCTTCTCGTAGACACAATTCCAAAGCTCCCGTTCCGGAACCCGAGCCCACCGCGAGACTCCCGCCGAAGGACGCGGCAAGTTCTTCTTCGAAGCATTGAACCTGCTGTCCCAAAATAAATCGCCGGGCGGCGTGCATTTCGGTGAGGTGCGCGTCAATCCTATTTGCCGCGCGCTTCAACATGGGACGCATGTCGAACATGGGGACGGTGCGAACCAAGGGCTGCATAACGGCTGTCAATAGCGTGTCCCCTCGACGATGGAGTTACAAAAGTCGTGCGCATCCGCATGCTTTGCCGCATCCGGACCTACTTCGAATCCCGGTTTAGAAGATCCGTCGATTCCAATCTGAATCGCATATTGCGCTATGACGGTCGAATAAGGAAAACAGTTCGCATAGATCGGTCGCGCGGTCTCTCTGGCGACTTTCAGAAGCTGCTCGGTGGGCTCCGCCCGAAAGGTATAACGGCGATGTAACACGGTCCATAGATAGACAAATTGGTGTACTAAGATGATTGCTGCCATTGCGAGGATCAACCATCTTCGGTTCGAGATCGCAGCTCGCTGTCGGAATGCCACAAATCCCGAAGCGACGATCAACGCGAGGCCAGCACTCGCCCAGTAGGTATGCCGGCTGGGCACGCGAGGCATGTACGTAAGGAAGCTATAGGGCAACAGCGTTACTATCATCCAAACCAGACTGATTGGCACTAGTGGTGGCCAGGGCCGGAGAAGTGTTGTTGAAAAGAGGACGAGGGCCACTAGACCCCAAACCCAAAGCAATCCCCCCATGCTTCTAGCGAGAACCTCCAGGAAAGGAGCTTGGAGGGAAAACGTCCCATCATGAAAATGCAAATGTGAATCGCGCGCCAAAAATATCATTCCGAAGTAGCCTACTGCCACAAGCGCGAACGGCGCAATGGCCAAGAGACGCTTGAACGGTCGGCCCGGATGGCAAAGAACAGCCAGGGCGCAAAGTGGAACCACAGCTACCGCAGATTCTTTTGAGATGAGTGCGAGAAGATACGTCAAGACTGCCGCGCCGTAGACTGTTCTCCGGGGATTCTCCAGCCAGGATATCCAGAATAAGAAGCTCAGCAGCGAAAAGAGGAACACCAGCAATTCGGGTACAGCGGCAAACCAGATCACAGCCTCGCTGTGTCGCTGGCTGACGGCAAAGAAACACGCCGCCAAAGCCGAGACCCTCCAGCCGACAACTCGCCAAGATCCCAGAGCGAAGACAAGCAGGGAGTTGACGATGTGCAGCAAAAGGCTTGCCAGCCTGTAGTAGAGCGGATTGGTCCCCAGGCCTTGGTCGATCCAGTACGTCAGGATGATTGAGGTGGCGCGGCATCTGTAAAGGGCATCGTGGGCGAGAGCACTCCATCCTGACGATGGACCAAAATCACGGGACAGCTGAAGCTGAACATAGTCGTCCGATATAAACGGCAGGGTAAGAGACCGCGAATATGCCAGGAAGGACAGGAAGGTCACGCACAGAAGAATGAAGACTAAGCTCCGTCGGGAGAATGCTTCTCTTGGGCCTGCTGCTCCGGAGGAAAAGCCGAGAATAGCAGGTGCCAACACAAGCCGCATCAGCACCTGAAATAGCTGAAAAAGAGTTACCGCAAGGGAACGTATCCTGAAGAATTGGGACCGGCCATATTGCCGAGGGTAGTGGCGGACGGGCAACTCTATGATCCGGGTACCACTCAGTTCTAGATTGCGGACCAGTTCCACGCAAATCGTCCCGCCGGTAGAGCGCAGCGCCGTCGGGTCAAAAGCGCTCCGCCGAATCAGTCTGAAATCGCAGTCGATATCCTTCAATCGAATCCGGAAGAGCCAGCGCGCAAAACGATTGTAAAGCCAGCCTAGGGCTACCCTGTGCCAAGGGTCGCTGCGAACCAGTTTGTAACCGTTGACGAGGCCGCAATCGGGTGTTACCGCTCGGAGCAGGTGTTCCAGATCCCGAGGGTCGTACTGTCCGTCTCCGTCCGTGTAGAAGATGTAGTCTTTAGTCGCAGCCTGAAACCCGCTCCGGAGCGCTGCTCCATATCCCTGATTTCGCGCGTGCGTAATAACGCGAAGATAGGGAGCATGGATACGAGCTAGCGCTGCTAGTACTTCCGCTGTGTTGTCAGAGCTGCCATCGTTGACAACGATGACTTCGTAGTCTGACGCGATCCTTTCCAGGGTTTCAAACGTTCGTCGGAGGAGTAGGGGAAGAGACTGCGCATCATTGAATGCCGGGAAAAACACTGTCAGACTGGCTAGAAATCGGAACTGCGCGCCCGTGCCGATGACCGTTGACCGGTCCTGCGTTTCAAGATTCACCCAGCATCACCGTTACAAAGACCCAAGCCACTGAGAAAGTTTGGAAGGTAGTATTTCACGTGGGAGGAGACTGGTCAATACGGCATTTAAGGGATACCGTCGGGCCTGATTGTGTGTATTCGGGAACGAATGAGAGACGTTCAGTTATTCTGGTCAGCCTTGCCGAGAGACCTTCAAACTTGATCAGCCGGGCGGCTTCTCCGTCGAAACTCCGGGATCTGAAGGAGATTTTCGCAATCTGTTATCCGGGAACCAAGGAAGTGCATCATCGCCCGCCTTCACAATCGACTCTGACTGATTGCCTCCCTTTGGGTAGCTCGGGCGGGCGGGGCCGATGTTTCTAGGAGATCCGCAGGGTCAAACCGAATTCTTTTTGGTTCACCAACTCTTGACCGGGGACTACTTTGTTCGGCGTTTGGGTGATTGTTTTGGTGTTGCGGAGAAAGTTTCTGGCTCCCCAGCCTGGACACGTTTCGAACTTTTCTTGGCGCCGCGAACCCATTCTACGGCCGTATTTATGGCAATCCTGCCCGCTGCGCCAGATCAATAAATCGTGGGTCGGAGCGGAGCTTCGAAAACAGAGGATCCACCTTCAGATACACCACCCAGCTAGACCGGTCCGCATATCCTTTTTGAAGCCACTGGAAGGCCTCATCCTTCTCTCCCATGGCAGTCAGGATCGCCGCGATCCAGATCGGCTGCACGTAGGTTTGCGCGGACCGTTCTTTCAGCTCATTCAGACTCTTCCGGGCTTCCGTTGGTTTGCCCGCAAGGGCATAGGCTTGCGCCAGAGCCGCCAGTTCGTTACTGTCGCCCTGAGAAAGTTGAAGCGCTTGCTGAAATTCCGCTATCGCTTCCGTATAGGATTGTTTTTCCTGGTACGCCCGGCCGAGCGTTACGTGTGCGCCTATAAAGGCTGGATCCAGCAGGAGGGTTTTGCGCGACTGCTCGATGGCCTGATCGTAGCGACCGGCGTAATAGGCCGTCAGAGCCGCAGCCCTGTTCATCGGGAGCGACACTGGCTCTACGTCGAGCGCGCGCTGCATTTCGGATGAGGCGTCATCCAGCTTTCCCGTCAGAGTGAGATACTCACCGTACATTTGGTGCGCGAGGGCGTAATTGGAGTTCAACTGGAGAGCACGTTTAAACTCACGCTCCGCATCCGGCCAAGCCCAATCGTGGGTCAGCTTCACCCAGCCCAGCGAGGTGTGCGCCTCGGCCAAAGAATCGTCTATTTGAAGAGCCTGAGCGGCCGCGTCTTTGGCTCGCGGCATCACTTCACGCGCAGGCAGGACGTTGTAATCCGCTAGAAGGATGTAGGCGTCAGCCAAGCCGGCATAGGCCAGCGCATAACGCGAGTCCTTGGCGATTGCCTGCTGGAACAGTTCGATAGCTTGCTGCATTCCGTCCAGAGTCCGCTTGTTCCATTGGTACCGGCCGCGCAGATAGAGTTGGTAGCTTTCGCTGTCCTGGGTCTGGCGCTTCGCCAGCCGCGTCTTTTCCTCACCGGTTAGACGAACCCTCAGTTTCTCGGAGATTTCGCGCGCGATCTCGGATTGGACACCCAGTAGATCCTGGAGTTTGCGGTCGTACTGTTCACCCCAAATCTGGCGATTGGTTTTGGCGTCCACCAGTTCCGTGCTGATGGACACTATGTCGCCTCGCAGCACTAGCCGCCCTGTCAAGATCGATCCGACTTTAAGCTGCTCCGCGATCTGTTGCGGATCCCCCTGTTTGTCTTTATAGCGGAAGACTGAGCTGCGCGAGGCCACGCCCAAATTGGGCAATTGGGCGAGATTGTTGATGATCCCTTCGGTGATTCCATCGCTCAAATACTCAACGTTCGGATTGCCTCCGACATTTACGAACGGCAGCACCGCTAAGGTCTCGGTCGAGCCGCTTCTGCCGAACCACAGGTAAGAACCCAGCACGAGCAAAAGAATCGTCACTGCACCCAGTATCCAGGCGATGGGGAGTTTCATGCGAGGTTTGGCAGGGGCTGTGGCGACGGCAATCTGCCCCGTGGCGCCGGACATCGACTTTAAGGCGAAAGCCAAATCCCGGGCGGACTGGAAGCGGTCGTCTGGATTCTTCTCGAGGCAATGCGCCGCCAGCACCTCGAATTCAGGCGGAATGCTTTGCGTCGTGCCGGAGATTTGCACCGGTGGCTCTTTGAGGATTGCGGCGAGAGTTTCGGCGTGCGTATTGCGCGCGAACGGGTGTACCCCAAAGGCCATTTCATACAGAATGCAACCCAGCGAGAAAATGTCGCTTCGGGCATCCGCCGGCTCACCGCGCGCCTGCTCGGGCGACATGTATCGTACGGTGCCCATGAGGGTTCCCGGAATAGTCTCGAGATCTTCCCTTATCGAAGCCGTCTCGTCCCCGGCGGGAATGGCGCTGGGGACCATACGAGCCAACCCGAAATCCAGAATCTTCACTACGCCATCCGAAGTCAGGAAAATGTTTTCCGGCTTGAGATCGCGGTGAACGATTCCTTTGGTGTGCGCGGCCGACAGACCTTCCGCGAGCGCCATACCTATCTCCACCGCTTTGCGCCACGGCAACTGGACGTGCCTAATGCGGCTCTTGAGCGTTTCCCCTTCGAGCAGTTCCATCACCGCAAAATGAACTTCCTGCTCCGACCCGAAATCGTAAATCGCGAGGATGTTGGGATGCGAGAGCGCAGCCACTGCCTTCGCTTCGCGCACGAAGCGCGCCAGCGCGTACGAGTCCTTGGCCATACGCTCAGGAAGAACCTTTATGGCGATCACTCGATCGAGCCTGGTATCTCGAGCGCGGTAGATTTCGCCCATACCGCCAGCGCCGAGGGAGTTCAGCACTTCGTAGGGGCCAAGACGAGTGCCACTGGTGAGTGTCATGTGGCCGTGTCCAGGGACAATTCAACGTCCTTCCAATTGACACTTCGAGTTTATCTCGTCGGCGCAGCCCGTGGGGATGCATGGTAGCCTGAACACCATTACGGTAAATTAGCTCACAGCGGAGGAGCGAACAATGAAGCATGCTTGGAAATGCGCCTGTTTGCTGATGTTGCTGGGACGGTTTGCGCTGTTCGCACAAACCCAGAATTCAGCCGATACGACTGAAACCATCCGGGCGTTGCTGGAGCGCATTGATCGCCTGGAAAAACGCGTGGCAGATTTGGAAGGCACGGCGACTGCATCGCGCGTGGCGCCCCCGGTCACGACAGCATCCACAGCTCAGGCAACACCGCAGAATCCGCCGTCTTCTTCCGGGAATCACGATGAACACCTCGCTGCGGCGGAAGCCGCACAAGGCGTGCCCCAATCCCCTCTCCTTAGGCTGTCCGGTTTCAGCGACGTCAATTTTGCTGCCACCGATCAGCGCGGTTCCAAGAGCGGTTTCAACGAGGGGCAGTTTACCTTGCATACAGCCTCGGTTTTGTCTCCGAAGGTCACGGTGTTTGGGGAACTCACTCTGACCGCGCGTCCCGATGCCGGCACAGGAACGCCTCCCGCCACTGGATTCAACGCGGAAGTGGAACGGATCGTGATTCGCTACGACCAGAGCGATTATTTCAAGGTTTCGTTCGGGCGCTACCATACGCCGATTAATTATTGGAATACCGCCTTCCATCATGGAGCGTGGCTCCAGACCACCATCTCCCGGCCTGAAATGGTCCAGTTTGGCGGTCGCTTCCTTCCTGTTCATTTCGTAGGCGGATTGATCGAAGGATCCGTTCCCGCGGGGGGCTTACATCTCAACTACAACGTGGGTCTTGGAAATGGACGAGGCTCTATACTCAGCCGGGCCGGCGATGCCGGAGACGTCAACAACAATCGCGCCTGGCTCATCAACTTGTTTGTCAAACCGGACCGCCTGTTCGGGCTGCAAGCGGGAGGATCCCTGTACCGGGACAAGATAGGAGTCGGCACGCGCAATTTCGACGAGTGGATTTCTTCCGGACACGTGGTCTGGGCCAAGGAAAATCCCGAATTTATCGCCGAGTTCGCCAACGTGAATCACACTGAGATCGGACGGCCCGGCAGCTTCAACAGCCAGGCTTACTATGTTCAGTTCGGCTACCGGTTGCCCGCTTTCCAGCAGCGCTGGAAGCCGTATTATCGATGGGAGTATATCCATATTCCCAGCGCGGATCCGGTATTCGCCGGGGTTTCCGACCTGGCGGGTTCCACCGTAGGCGTGCGTTGGGATATCACGACCTTCTCCGCTTTCAAATTGGAATATAGGAACCAGCGGCGTCCGGGATTGCCCCGTATCAACGGGGTCTTCGCTCAGACCAGCTTCACTTTCTAGGGAAGCGATCAATGCGACGATTTCACATACGATTCGCGCCATCTCTGTTGGCAGGAGCTTTCCTGCTTCTCTACCCGGCACCCCGGGCCTCAGCCGCGGATGGGGACATTGCAGTGGTGGTCCACCCGGGAGTGCCAGTCAACGCGCTTACTTTTGCGGAAGTTCGCAAGCTGCTGTTCGGAGACCGCCAATATTGGAACGCTGATCTTCGGGTCACGCTGGTCGTGCGGGCGCCCGTGGCGAGGGAACGGGAAATCGTTCTGAGAAGCGTCTATCAGATGACGGAGGCTCAGTTCCGGCAGTACTGGATCAGCAAGGTCTTCCGCGCGGAAGCGGCCAGCGGCCCGAGAATTGTTTACTCCAGCGAGGAGGCCACTGGACTGGTCGGCGCCCTGCCCGGTTCCATTAGTTTCATCGACGTCACGCAAGTCCCCAAGGGTTTGAAGGTCCTTCGGGTTGATGGGCACTTGCCGGGCGAGCCGGGGTATCGGTTGCATTGAATAGTCTCAACCCGGCGACCAAGCCGCATTCCAAGTGATCGTTAATCGCAAAGCGACAAGTGCAACCTTGTGCTCCGCAAAAACGGGATCCTTCAGCGAAGTGACAGATTCCAGAGGTGTTTTCGTGGTGGGATGCTGAAGTTCCATGTCACCCTTATCGATCTGGATGAAAGCTTTCAGGCACTGCACGCGGACAGCGCACGGCCTCCGAGTTCGGGAGTTTGTATGAGCAGACAGGTTTTGATCTCGAGCACATCATTCCCACGCCTTCGCCGCTCCGCATCATCATCGGGAAGTTGCGAGCCTAGGTACGATTAGGCGCCCCGAGCCACGCAGTGAGCGGTTACCATTCCGTTGAGGGGAAGTGCTCTGTATCTCGTTTGCCGCAAAGTCCTGAGTGACGGCATATCCGAACTACTTTCATTTCCGGTCTGAACGTCAACATCCGGTGCTGGAAGTGTACCGTTATGGAGCAACAACGGACGCGACTTGCACCGGTCACCGGGGCACAGGCACTACCTAAGCGTGCGGCTCGATTCCCGAGTTACCTGATATCGGTTCGGCGAAATGCCACGTTTGGCCTCGAAGCGGTTCTCGCCCCTAAGCCATTCCGACAGCGGACGGCTGCCAATTCGTATCTGCGCGCGCCTGAGCATTGAGCTGAGGAATCCGACTTCCGCCAGGAGGTTTCTGTCCGGACATCCGCGCGCCTCGCGTTTTATGACTACCTCGCCTTTAACGGCCCAAAGCAGTCCCCATTTCGGAGGTAGATCCTTCACTTGGATTACATCTGGTGGACTCAAGTAGTAGCGGCGCTGGCCCATTCCAGAAGCTGGATTTTTGCGGACCGGCTTTCTTGCGTCCCCTAAGAAATCAGAACGACTTAATTTACATTCGATGAGGACAGAACCCGCCGCGGCAGCCCAGCCGATCACGTCGGGGTTCTCGTCCGCTGCAGTGGCGAATTCGTACAGAACGACGGAGCATCGTCTGCAAAGCCAGCGGACTCCGATCGCAACTAGAGTCGAATGTTGCAAGCTCTCAAACATTGTAACGCCACAATGTTATGGCCGGCGCCACATCAAGGCAGGTTAATTCCCCGAAGGGCAACCCGATATCCAACATGTCGACTTACGGCTAAGCGTGTAGCTCGACGCTCTCCACTTGGCGTTCAACGTATTTTGCGACGGCCCTCATCCGCTGCTCTTGAAATGATCGCCAGTGTGGTTGCGTGAACGTTGGGGCGGAAGCACCGCCGGACAACCAGTTCAACTGTCGGTGACGTCCTTGTTGGTATGGTCCTTGAGCTTCGCCGTCGCCATAAGTGATATGACCGCGCATGCGAGGATGAACCAGGTTAAAGGCATAGCGGAGCGATAGCGGCGCAGCAAGGCGGTCGCAATAAGCGGCGCGGGACCGCCTGCAATCAGCGATGACAGCTGATAACCCAAGGACGCGCCGCTGTAGCGGAGGCGTCCCGGAAAGGACTCCGCGATCAATGCAGCTTGCGGGCCATACATTATGTCATGCGGCACCAACGAGAGCACGATTGCGATTACCACCAAGTACGGCACCCGGGTGTCGAGCAGCCTGAAGTAGGCAAACCCGTAGAAGCCGACGAGAGCCGCACCGAACATATATGTTCGTTTGCGTCCAAGTCGGTCGGAGAGATGTCCGAAGAACGGAATCGATACAAATGAGAGCGTGGCCGCTCCGAGCACTGCCATCAGGATAAAGTTGCGATCGAGATGCAACACATCCACGCCGTACGCGAATACGAACGAAGTGAACAGATAGAAGGGGGCTTGTTCTGCTGTGCGGCATAAAGCCGTGAGGACGATCTCGCGAGGGTGACGGCGAATGACTTCCAAGACCGGCTGACGCTCAATCCGGCGTTCGGCGACGAGTCGCGCGAACACGGGAGTTTCCTGGATGCCCAATCGGATGTAGAGGCCGAGGGCGACCAGGACGATACTAAACAGGAAAGGCACGCGCCAACCCCATGTCAGGAATTGCTCACCGGACATCCTGCTGAACGCGAGAACAGCGAGATTTGCGAGGAACAAGCCGGCGGGTACGCCGAACTGCGGCCAGGAAGTAATGAAACCGCGATGCCGGTTCGACCGGGCCCATTCCATTGACAGAAGTACCGATCCACCCCACTCCCCGCCCACGCCGATTCCCTGAACGAAGCGCAGGACCGTCAGCAGAACCGCACCCCAAATACCGATGTATTGATATCCCGGAACGATCGCCACCAGAAACGTTGCGATACCCATCAACAGGAGCGTAACCACCAGGGCGGCTTTTCTCCCCAGACGGTCGCCGTAGTGACCGAAGATTGCCGCGCCGATCGGCCTCGCGATGAAGCCTACCGTGTAAATACCAAATGCTTCAATGGCGCCAACAAAGGGATCAGCGCGCGGAAAATAGAGACGGGCAAACACGAGGCCGGTAACGGTGCTGTATAGGAAGAAGTCGTACCATTCGATTGCAGTTCCGATCGTGCTAGCTAGGATTGCGCGCAGAAGCTGCCGCCGATCCCTTGCGTCCTCGATCAAACTGGCCTCGTGATTGACGCCCATCTTGCCAGTCTACTGGGCGGAAGTGCTCCCGGGTGCGATAAGTCAGATTATCGATGGCGTCTAAAGAGAGTAACTCTCCGGCACCAGAAACGGTTCTCGTGCGCTAGGCTGTTTGCCCAATGGGTTGGTGTTGTTAGCACACCCAATTGGAAATGCTTTTTCCAGGTCGAGCGTCAGCCGTACTTGAGGTCGGTGCTCTGTCCGACCTCGATAATATATCCGTCGGGGTGCCGTGATGAACTCCGCTCCTCGGCTTTTCCATAATTCATAGTACGCTTGAATATCCGCAACGCGGAAATTCATAAAGCTGTTGATGTGATTCGGGTCGGGGACACTGAGCGTTACGGTTTATCCCGGGTCCGGCCCGCCCCAACGTTCAGAATCATCCAGATATTCGCAAGCTGAAGGTAGGTAAATGCGTCGCCTACCAGTGGCGCGTTCATCGGTTCGGCATCGCGCAGGCTATGCACTCACCTGAAGCACGATTTTGCCTGGAGCGTGGCCTACGGCGCCGTGCTCAAACGCTTCGCGTGCGCGGGCCAGTGGAAGCACCTCGGATAATACCGGCTTCAGCTTCCCCATATCCACAAGTCCGGTGATTTGATCAAGCTGCCCTCGATTTCCGCTAACAATGAAAAACACACCGCGCACGCCGTGCTGCTCGGCGACATCAGCCGGAATCGGAGAAACCAGTGTCACTAGCACTCCCCCCTTCCGCAGCACGCGCCAGGAACGCTCCCGCGTCTCACCGCCGATCGTGTCCAGCACTACATCGATGTCTCGCAGAGTGTCCTCGAAACGCTTAGCGTGGTAGTCGATCACGTCGTCAGCTCCCAGACTGCGTACCAGCGCCGTGTCGCGCGCGGATGCCGTGGCTACTACGCGTGCCCCGCGCCACCGTGCCAGTTGCACTGCCAACGTTCCCACCCCGCCGGCGCCCCCATGGATCAGCACGGCTTGGCCTGCGTTGAGATGCGCGTGTTCAAAGAGTGCCTGCCAGGCGGTCAGCGCCGAAAGCGGCAGTGCCGCCGCCTGCACGTGGGTAATGCTGCGTGGCTTTAACCCGAGGTTCGCCGCATGCACGGCCGCAAACTCGGCGGCCGCCCCGTCCCGTGGAAAATCGGCCAAGCCATATATCTCGTCGCCCGCCCGAAAATCCGTGACATCGGGCGCCGTCTGCTCTACCACGCCGGATGGCTCGTGTCCCGGGATGCCTGGAACCCGCGGGGTGCCATCGGCGTTCTGATAGGTCTCATCCCAAGTCAGTTCCTCGGTCGTGATGCCCGTAGCGCGTACCCGTACCAGCACATCCCCAGGCTGAGCCACCGGCACCGGGGCATCCTCGAAAAACAACTGCTCCGGCCCGCCCCGGCCGTGAGTCCTGACTGCTTTCACGGGAATCCCTCCTTCTCTACTATTCTCCCGCGCGGCCACGCGGTGCTCTTAAGGAAGGCGGCGCAGCGTCGCCTCGGGCGCATTGTCGGCTACTCGTACAAGGCCCAGGCTGACCCTCGGCAAGCGGACGAGAAACGGCGTTCTAGGAAGTTACAACCGATAAGGAACGATAAGTCGGCTTCTGGGAATGTTACTCCAAGGAAGCCGTTAAGACGTATTATCGGAATCGAGTCCTCAGGACACACAAACGCTGATCCAGTCGTTGAAGGAACAACGGCTACGGTTCACCGCGCACTGGTCCGAAATCCAGCGGGGGTTTTCGATGCCGCGTTGCGGATTCGAAAGCCGAGGCGATGCGGAATAACATGGCTTCGTCGAACGGGCGGGCAATAAAGTCAACCCCTACTGGCAAGGTGGCTTTGAGCGGGCCGACCAAACGTGTGCCGCCATTGACATCGCGAACGCGATCCCAGATCTCTGTCGTAAACCCTGCAGGTACGGTGATGGCCGGGAAACCTTGCTGCCCGATGAGCGACCAGCCAATCGGAGGACGGCCATTCACGTTCGGTTCGCGCGGCGCCGTGAGTTTTCGCGGCGGGACTGTGGACATTGGGGAGACTAACGCGTCGAGCCGCTGTTCCCCCATGCACTGCAGCAAGAGATTTTGAAAGGCGAAGCGGGTTTGCAGCCGCGCCGATGTATTCAGGACCGTGGCGCGCTCCGCTGCCTGCCGGGCCTGTCTGCGATCAGGGAAGTTGGGGTCGTCGTAAAATCTTGCCTTGGTGATCAGGTCCGCGCCGGTTTTGATGTTGGCGTCTCCACGCTCCTGCAGATAGCGGTCCATCATGTATTTGGCTTCGCCCGGAATAGCCGGTGTATTCAAGGTGCGGAGCGAAAGAACCGCGGCGTATATCCCACCGGCGGAATCAACCGGGAATAGATCCCGATACTGCACACTGATGCTGTTCAACAGTACGGGCGCGGAACGCGTGAAGCAGCTTTGGAATAATGCCCCATCCGGACCGGGATCCACGATCGTCGCACCCAGTTTGCGAAGGTCGTCGATGGCATGCTCGACGATCTCGATGCTTTCCTCGTCGGCTTTAGAGAACAGCTTCTTCGCCATGTACTCACGGATTACACCTATTCGGAGGCCGCCGAGACGCTGCGCCGCAGCAGACTTGAGATACGATGCGGGCTTCCGTCCGACGCTAAACGCCGTCAACTCGTCCTTCGGATCGTAGCCTGCGATTACGTCGAGTATCCTGGCCGTATCTTGCACGTTGCGACAAATCGGTCCGGTCCGCATGCTCAGACCCGCGCCCATCATTCCTTTCCGGCTGACGAGTTCCTCGGTCGGCGCCAGCCCCACCAGGCTGTTGACGGATGCCGGCCATCGAATGGACACCACCGTTTCTTCACCGATTGCGCAAGTCACCAGGTTTGCGGCTACTGATGTCGCTGAGCCTGCACTGGACATGCCTGGCTCGCGCTCGGTGTCGTACGGATTGCAGAAAGTCCCTCCAAAGGAACTCCGCGCGCCGTCCGTTGCATATTCCGCCAGATTTGCCTTCGCCAGAATGATCGCTCCGGCATCCCGCAGCCGCTTGACAAATGTGGCATCCTCCGGAGGGCGGTCATTAGCGTACTGAACGTCGGCGCCAGACGTCGTACGCATGTCGAATGTGTCGTACTGGTCCTTGATCGCCATGACAACCCCATGCAGCGGTCCAACAAGCCTGCCGGTCTGCCTGAATTGCCGATCTTGAGCAGCCGCGACCTCCAGCGCGTCAGGAGCGGTCGGATTGTTATCATCCATGTCCGTCATGCTGCGGGCCTTGCGTTCATCGAAGCCCCAGGCCTTGCGCCTAGCCGGCCTCAGGTTCAACGTCGAAAGCGCATTCACCTGTCTGGCGTGGGGAAGCGTGGTAATCGGTCCGAGAATCCCGCTCGGCTCACTCACGCAAGCATTGTTATAAGTCTTGATCCGTTTTAGATACAGCTCTACGAGGCCTACACTTGTGACTTTTTTCGCCACGAGCGCGCGTTGAATATCCGCAATACTGGCCTCTTGCAGGTGAAACTGTGCTGGAGATTTCTGTTGTGCACCAACGTGTGCGGTCATGGCCAGAAGGGCCACTAAAAATCTGGCATTTCTGCGACTGTGATTAGGACAGAGAAGTTGTAACATTGCGTTTGCGAGAGTTGCAGGCAACAAGTATAGTCTGTTTGCACCGATCGAAATGACTTGACGGCTCGAAGGGCGCCTCCTTGAGCGCCAGCGGCGGCGACGTGATGCTGTAGCCAAGCATCGTATCGGCGACAAGGGCTCATCCTGCAGAAGCGGTTCAACTCGGGATTCTCGGCGGAGCAGGCCGGCACCGTGGCGTAGAATGACATGAGCGATTGACGCGCAAAGAGGAGAGCGAAACATGAACGTCTGCGGCTCGTGCAAAACCGAAAATCCTACGGCGGCCAAGCATTGCAATGGCTGCGGCGCTCAACTTGCGGCACAAGCTGCGGCCTCACGGGACGGCTTCGGCCGAGGGTGGTGGATAATCATGGCCGTCGCAGGAATTCCGGTCATCCTAATGCTAGTCGGCATTTCCTCCACCCCTGCGCCGCCACCACGAAAAAAACTAGTGATACGGACAGGTAATCAGGCTCACGATATGCTGACGGAACTTTCCGCGGCAGCCCAAGCAGTCGTCCTGGCGGAGGCGGTGCGATCCACGGGCGACCAGTGTGATGGACAGAGGGCGTTCTTCATGGGATTGAGTCCCGCGGATAACGAAGCGCTTTGGTCGATTCAGTGTTCCGGAGGCAAAGCATACGAGGTGTCACTCGCAGCAGATTCTGTCGGAAGCTCGAAGGTTCTCGATTGTGAAACCCTTCGGACACTTGCAAAGGTGAACTGCTTTGAAAAGCTCCGATAGCTGCCGCCGGCGCGTGAAGGGCATTGGTCCGGCATTCGATAACCCTACCCACACTTGCCCCAATAGAGCATTTGGCATCCTCTTATCAAGACATAATTTGCGGGCGCTTGGCCGAGCCGGCGCCGCTGTACTGATAAAAGGAAGAGGACAAGTTTATAATACGCATCCAAGGAATCGGTATGGTTACCGAGAGCTGCAAAAGCCGCTTCGCGCGCCCGCCCGCCTGCCAGACCTTTCCGCGCCAAATCCCGACGACCGCGGACACGCCCCACGCCAGCTCGCACCGAAATTCAGAGCGGCGTAGGGTATACCTTCCGGTACCCGCTTGAATCGTCCTGGAAAAAGCAGCGTTCAGTCAGCGAACGTTGTGCAAAGAATAAGGGACGATCGATCAAGTATTCCTGGCCTCTGGCGACATCTAATTGGATTGAAAGGAGAGTTATCGAATGAGTTCGCTTCAAAAGGAGACACTGGCGGTCGAGCCACAAAGCGGTGCTAATCACAAAATCGGGGGTCCCAGTGGACGTCGCGCCGAATTGCTGGCGAAGCGCATCGAGGAAGGCGCCGCTGGTCTGGCCGCGTTCGCGGACCGACTTTCGGACACAGAGTGGCGTACGCCGATGTCGGCCAAGGACCGGCGCACAGTCGGCGTGATCGTGCATCATGTTGCCAGCATGTACCCAATCGAGGTCGGTCTCGCGCGGGCCGTTGCCGGCGGCAAGGCTGCGCCGGAGGTCACGTGGGAGCTTGTCGCCGGCATCAATGCCAAGCATGCTCAGGAGCAGGCGGGAGTCACAAAGGCTGCGGCTCTCGAACTCCTGCGCCGGAACAGTGCTGAGGCTGCCGCAGCGGTGCGCACGTTCAGGGATGAAGAGCTGGACGCCGCGGCTCCCGTCGGGTTGAGCTTCGGCGCACCCGTCACCGCACAGTTTATTATCGAAGACCACGCGCTACGGCATAGTTGGCATCACCTGGCCGGTATCCAACGGGCGCTGGGCCGGTAAGGTCCGGAATAGGAAAGCGCCAGATGAATCGATTCTCGTCCGGAGTTCAAGATAACCGGAAGTTCAAGCTGATGGCCGTTTTGGCCCATCCGGACGACGAATCGCTCGGCTTTGGAGGGACGCTGGCGAGGTATTCCGCTGAAGAAGTCGAGACGTATCTGGTCACAGCGACGCGTGGGGAACGGGGCCGATTTTTTTCACCGGACAGAAAGGCCGAACCGGCTGAGGTCGGCCAAGTACGGGAAGCGGAACTTCGAGCCGCCGCTGCCACGCTTGGCATTCGTAAAGTCGTCATCCTAGGCTATCCCGATGGAGCCGTCGACCAGATTGATTCCGGGACTGCCGTCGCGGCAATTGCCCGGCACATCCGGCGTGTTCGGCCCCACGTGGTCATCACGTTTGGCCCGGATGGCGCTTACGGCCACCCTGACCACATCGCGATTTCGCAGTTCACGACGTCCGCTGTCGTGTGTGCCGCCGATACAGGTTACGATGCCAGGGAAGGCTCCTCAGGAGACCGGTCTTCAGCTCATCGCGTTGCCAAGCTTTACAATTTGGCGTGGCGAAATGCCAAATGGGAGGCCTACCAAGCTGCCTTTCGCAAGCTGACGTCGATGGTCGATGGAGTTGCACGCCAAGCGAATCCGTGGCCTGACTGGGCAGTAACAACCGAGGTCGACACGTCCACCTACTGGTCCGTCGTTTGGAAGGCGGTATGCTGCCACCAGACACAAATGTCCATGTACGAACGGCTGGAGCAGCTTTCGGAAGCGCAGCAGCGGGCGCTTTGGGGCTCCCAGGAGTTCTACCGCGTTCACAGCGCTGTCAACGGTGGTCGCCAGGTGGAGAACGATCTGTTTGCGGGGCTACGGTAAAGGTAAATGAGTATGTCTTCTTCCCCCGGCGTCGATCAGCTCAAATCCCGCACGGCTCCCCTCGAGATGACGGAAGAGCAATTTCGTTCGCTCGGCCACGATCTGGTCGACCGGATCGCAAGTTTCCTGGGCTCTCTGCGCGGACGTGCAGTCACCCCAACGGAATCCGCGGATAAAGTCCGCGCAGTCTTGCGCGCGGCGCGGACGCTGCCCGAACAAGGCAAGGAGGCCGATGATCTACTTCAGAACACTGCCGAACTGCTGTTTGAGCACTCTTTGTTCAATGGACATCCACGCTTTTATGGTTACATCACGTCTTCCGCCGCTCCCATTGGAATGCTCGCGGAATTGTTGGCAGCTGCCGTAAACGCTAACGTCGGCGCTTGGAAACTGTCTCCCATGGCCACCGAAATAGAAGCCCAGACGATTCGATGGCTCGCACAATTCATCGGCTATCCGGACGATTGTGGCGGCTTGCTTCTGAGCGGAGGCAACATGGCTAATCTCACGTGTTTCCTGGCTGCCCGTGCCGCAAAGGCCGGTTGGGATATTCGAAGACAAGGTATCGCCAGCGGACCACGTCTGTTGGCTTACGCTTCCGCGGAAACACACACATGGATACAGAAAGCCGCCGACCTCACTGGACTTGGCACGGAAGGGATTCGCTGGATCAACGTTGACAAACAGCAGCGCATGGATCTTCCTGCCTTAAAGGTTCAGTACGATCGGGATCTTGAAGAGGGTTTCCGGCCATTTCTGGTTGTCGGTACCGCCGGAACCGTCAGCACAGGTGCTGTGGATCCGCTTCCTGATATAGCGGCCTTCTGTCAGGAGCGCGACCTGTGGTTCCATGTGGATGGCGCATATGGAGCTTTCGCCGCCGGGATCAAGGAAGCGCCTGCCGATCTCATGGGTTTGACCGCGGCGGACTCGGTGGCTGTAGATCCTCACAAATGGCTGTACGCCCCGCTCGAAGCCGGATGCGCGCTCGTCCGCGATCCTGCTGCTTTGCGCAATGCGTTTTCTTACCACCCGTCCTACTACAGCTTTGACGGCGAGGCCACGAACTACTATGACCTGGGCCCTCAGAACTCGCGCGGCTTTCGCGCACTCAAAATCTGGCTTGCCCTCCAGCAAGCGGGTGCATCAGCCTACCGTGAGATGATCGCGGAAGATGTCGCATTGGCCCGACACCTGTACGAACTGGCGGCAGAACATCCGGAACTGGAGGCGTTCACGCACAATCTAAGCATCACGACACTGCGCTACGTTCCGTCAGAACTGCGTGCCAGTGTGGGCTCCGAGCAGACAGAAGCGTACTTGAATCGTCTGAATCAACTCCTGCTGACGTACTTCGAGAATAGCGGGGAGGCGTTCTGTTCCAACGCTCTGATCGAGGGGAAGTGCGCATTACGGTTCTGCATCGTCAACTTCCGAACCTCAACCGGCGACATTGAGGCCGTGCCACCATTGGTGGCGCGACTGGGCGGCCAGGCTCACGCAGAGCTCAACAGACAGTGATTTGTCGCCGGTTTCCGCAATTGAAATGATCAAGATATTCGTGATGACGATCCCTTCGACAATTCTCAATAAGACAAACTCTAAGGTCCTTCTGGATCACGCCATAGACTTCTGCCTCGTCCATGCGAATGCAAAGCGTGGGCGCCCAACACGGTCAGGAAGATCGTCGTCAAGTTAATCGCGAAGCTCAACAAACGCGGAACCATGATATCGGTCGGGGGTAGCCCCAGGATTAAGTCAGCGCCAAGCCAGACGGGGAATATCGCAAGTTGTACCGCGGCCGCAACGCCGATCAAGTATCGTCCTCCCGTGTCGTCGGCAATCGACAAGCCTGCGGCCATTCCTATTGCAGCTGAAAGGCTAAAGCTGCTCAAAGGACCTTTGAACCCGTCGAATAGAATTGGGCCGCCCTGAATCGATGCCACAAGAGCTCCGGCGGCGAGGCCGAGCATTGTGGAAACTAACAATGCCCGGATCTGTCGTCGCGTGCGCAACGTTTGGAAATGTTAAATGGTTTGAGATAACCGCTGTTTAATTGCTGGCGTCTAGGTGACCGTAGATTCCAGTTACCCCGTCGCGACTATTGATTAAACTAATCCTCGATCCTGGCGGAGCAGCCTCGCATGGGCCGGAATAGGGCGCCTCTCCCAAGCCGTTGGTTCACGAAGACGATTTTCCCAGTGAGCATGCCGCTCACCTGGTCGCCTACACCCGCAGTAAAGCGGAAGGGGAACGGCAGTTGGCTGAACACTTCGCCGATCTTCCTTTGGTGATTGCCCGGCCTTCGATTGTGGTCGGCCACACCGAGCTGGGCTGCAAGCCCTCGGGCAGTATCTTTTGGGTTCTGCGTGCCGTGGAAGCGTTGCGCTTCATTACGTGGGATCTGGAAAATCGCATCGACGTCGTCCCGGTGGATTGGGCCGCTTCCGCGTTGCGACATCTGCTTTTTGCCCCCCGCCTGAAGCATCAGCGCTATCACGTCTCGGCGGGAACGGGCGGCTCAATTAACTGGGCAGAATTGGCAGCGGAATACGCCCGCCTGCGCGGCGGAAGATCCGAGGACCGGTATGAGATCGGCCGCATGCGCCAGCTCACCGTCAAACGCGTGAAGCAGGCCGCTGGCGACGGCCACCCGCGCCACCTTCTGCACGCTCTGGAGTTGTACTACCGCTTCTGTTCGCTGGACCTGGTGTTCGACAATTGCCGTCTGCTGAGGGAAGGCGTGCCGGCCCCTCCCCGCTTTACCGCGTACATGCGGGTTTGCGAGGAAACTTCCCCCGCCAGCATTTATGAACAGATGCGCAGCGATCTCGAACCGTCGCTGACACTTGGTTCATCTTTTTCGCGATCGTGTTCGATGTCGCCGGGAGGCTGACTGAGGCCGTAATGGGAGCCTCTTGGCTAATGTTTATCCTGCCGGCGGAAGCTCGGGTTGTAAAATGAAAGTTGTCTCAGGCATGGGACCGGGCTGAACTATGGCGCGTACACCCTTACTCGGTCTCATTCAATCGTTAGCGCGAGACTTTGCACGAGCGGACGCTTCCGGGCAATCCGTGCAAGACGTTCAGGCCGCTCGCCTCAGGCGCCGTTCCAGCCGCCGCGAATTCCTTCGATCGACTGGTATCGCCGTGGCGGGGGCGTCCCTGCCCGCCTGGGGCGGACAGATTGCTCCCAAAGTTGCTCCCCGAATCGCCATTGTTGGTGGCGGCATCGCGGGTTTGACCGCGGCGCTTACCCTGCGGGATGCGGGCTACTC
>Ga0207674_10002271_pt1 | contig 24359 bp, 23 predicted proteins | sample KBSCornC72_FD_184303 | JGI IMG/M metagenome (GOLD analysis project Ga0207674, IMG submission 184303) | Corn rhizosphere microbial communities from Kellogg Biological Station, Michigan, USA - KBS Corn C7-2 (SPAdes) (version 2) | ecosystem: Host-associated > Plants > Roots > Rhizosphere > Soil ...
CCTAATATGTCCCTCCGCGTGGGGCAGTAGCTCAGTTTGGCAGAGCGCCGCGTTCGCAATGCGGAGGTCAGGGGTTCGACCCCCCTCTGCTCCACCAATAGAATCAATGACTTAGGGCAGGGCGGCCACCCTGCCTTTTTCATTTGTCACCGATTCGTCACTTGGTCCTTTTTCTCGCACCAGATTCTCGACCGCCCTAAGCTTCGCCTCGTCTGTCGCATGCGTGTAGCGCAGAGCCATTCGAACATCTGACCAACCGAAGATTTCAGCCAGCGCAAAAGCATCAGCTCCACGATTTGCCATTCTCGTGGCAGCCGTATGACGCAAGTCGTGGAAGCGGAAATCTTTGATTCCTGCTTCGCTCTTCGCCAGGTCGAAACGCCCCTTCACGTCGATCAAACGTCCTTTCGTTCTTGGCTCGGAAAGACATGTTCGTTGGTATGTGGCAGTCCTTCCAACATCGTCGCGATGGACCATCCGTCAAGAATACTGCCTTTGCCGGCACTTGTTCGGAGAGGCCTAAAAGGTTCGTCGCATAAGCGCCTGCTGGTTGCAGACGAAGACGGTCCTTGCCCGCTAACGCCTTCGCCACTTTTTCGATGTCCGGCGATAGTGTTCCTAATTCGGGGTGTTCTCGTGGATACTCGTAGAGTCCGCGCGCCAGACGCCGAACCTCACCTCGCGTGGCTAAACGCGACAACGCCTTATCCACGGCGTCACGACCGCCAAGATCTAAAAAGTCGTTAGGGGTAAAGACCGAACCCCTACCGTGGCCGTAAATACGGCTTTTTAGTTTGCTATCAATAGTTTGCACGTCATTACCGCTCCGAATTCTGTCAGAAAAACTGCCTATTATTTCTGACAGAAATCAGGGCCGAACGTAAGCCTTTTTGGCGTGATCCGCGAGGGAATTCTGGCATGGCTTTGCTGTCACCCGGATTAAAGGGCGCAGCCGCGCGGCATCTGAGGATTTCTTGACACGATTGTTCAGCTATCTTTACACTGCGGATGTAGTTAAATTCAATGCAAATTAATCTATTCAAGGTGAGAACAATGAAACTCGCGCGGGACATCATGAGTTTGTCGACCTTCAAACGCGATAGCAACAAAGTGATGCGCCAGATGAAGAAGACAAAAGAGCCAGTGGTGCTAACTGTCAATGGAAAGGCGGCAGTAGTAGTACAGGATGCAGAAAGTTACCAAAGCTTGCTCGAGCTTAAGGAGCGGGCTGAAGTTGTCGAGACCCTTCGTGAACGTTTGGCTTCACGCGGTCGGAGAAAAGGAAGGCCGGCAGAAGAGTTTTTCAGCGAGTTCTTCGCTAAGAATAAAATCGCGTCTGAAGATTAATGAAAAGATATAAGGTCATTCTTCATCCGGACGTTGAGAAGGACATCGAGTCATCATTTGAATGGGGTTGCCGGGCGTGGGGACAGGAGCTCGCTAGAGCGTGGGTTAGGGTACTAAGGAATTCCATCACACAGCGACTCACATCAATGCCCCGTGGTTGCCCTCTTGCACCTGAGAGTGACGAACTGGGCACTTCTGTCAGACAATTAATCGTAGATAGATACAGGGTTCTTTTCATCATTGAAAAAAGGACGGTCACCATTCTTCACGTTCGAGGCCCTTATGTTTCTCAGCTTAACCCGAAATAGCTAGCAAGGAGTACGTCTTGATATTACGGGTAATGAGTTGGCCCCTTTTGTGGTAATGCGGAGGCCACCCAACTAAAAAATGTCACCGATTCGTCACTCGATTCGATACAAGTCGATGAAAATTGATGGTAAAGAATGATAAGAAAAAGTGGTCCTGTGACGGCTGCAAACTATTGATGAATTGTTAGTTAAGAGGCCGTGGGTTCGAATCCCATCTGCTCCACCAGTTAGCATCCTCATCTTCAATCACTTACAAGAAGCACAGAAATAGGCTCCATAAATCGTTTGGCGTGTTATTGACTTCGGTGAAGCGGATTTTCTGGCAAAGCGTCTGTCTTTAATTGGACCCGCGTGAAAAGAGTCTAATGAAAACGATGGTTGGAGGTAAATCCGGGAGAATTTATGTCATATCTCCGCGCTCGAGATGCGGAGGTCGTAGGATCGAATCAGTAGGTCTTGGCATAACGGCATCTAGCAAATAGTAGGGCCGACAAGATTTGTTGCTGATTCCCAGTGCAGACATACAGACCGAGTGGACTTGGCCTAGGCGTCGACAATTCACTGCACCGGGAATCGAACTAGTTTAATATCTGGCAGTTAAACACTCTGCCCACTTACGTCGAGCAACAGAATGGCATTGGTCCTGAAAACTCTTGGCTTGTTTATCGTGACCGCTGTGGCAGAAATTCTCGGTTGCTACTTGCCTTACCTTTGGCTCAAGCAACGTGCCTCCGCATTCTTATTAATTCCAGGGGCGTTAAGCCTGGTGGCTTTCTCCTGGCTCCTATCTCTGCATCCGGGAGCGGCTGGCCGGACCTACGCTGCTTACGGTGGCGTCTATGTTTCGGTTGCACTGACATGGCTTTGGCTTATCGATGGACAAAGGCCGGATAGATGGGATCTTCTCGGAGTAGCGGTAACCCTTATTGGCATGTCGATAATAGCTTTTGCCCCACGTGTAAGATGAGAAGCCATTTTTAAATGACCTACCTAGTCAGGCAGTTTGATGCAGCGCGAACTTCAACAGCGGCGACGCACCTAGTTTTCAAGCCTGCGTTCAGATCTTTTTGGGGCTTCTTAGAGTGCCGGATCATCGTTATTGCTCTCGACGAGGGACTCAGGATTATTCTTACTGCTTGAGGTGATAGGGCACGCTGATGACTATGACGCCTTCTTTAAAGAGGAGTGCGCCTTTGAGCATTAGTGAACTCTGATTATGCAAGAGGTGTTGCCACCACTTTGCAGGCACAAACTCCGGTAGCAACACAGTGATCACGTCATTCCCGTTCTTTCGTTCCAGCCGAGTGATGTAACGCAACAAAGGACGTGTGAGTTCGCGATAGGGTGACGGAAGCACGACTAGTTGGACGCCAGCTCCCCAGCGCTCCCACTTCTCACGTAACTTCGCCGTTGCCTCCTCATCGAAGTCTACATAGACAGCCCGGACATGGTCCGGCGCGATTGACTTCGCGTATTGAAGCGCACTGATTACACCTCGGTGGATACCAGAGATTGGCACGATGACTGTGTGCCTGATTGGACGAAGTTCTCCGAGTCCCTCCGTGGAAAGTTGTTTCGCCACGCCGATGTAGTGGTTGTGGATAGCCCGAAACATGAATACAAATAAGGGAATGACTACAACAACTATCCAGGCACCGTGAATGAATTTTGTGGCAATGAAGACGCAGAGAACAATGAAGGTAGCGATGGCCCCAAGCGCATTAACTGCAATAGATTTTTTCCAGTGTGCACTGTCCGTCACTTCGTCGGAGATGAAAGTCGATCCGCGTTGCTCAGAGGCCTCCAATTGTGCGTCGGGCAGCGGTTCTACATCGACGGTACTCTGCGTGTAATGGATGTCATCGGTGCGCCGATTTTGCCTGTTAATCTTTTTGGATGACGCACGTTCCTTGAGCCAGTGCCGGACCATTCCGGACTGCGAAAGCGTGAAGGAAAGGAATACGCCGACTGCATAGAGAGGAATGAGCCGACTCGTATCACCGCCGAAGGCAATTACAAGAATGCTAGCAAAGATTGCCAACATCACAATCCCGTTGGAGAAGACTAATTTGTCACCACGCGTGGCAAACTGACGGGGGAGAAATCGATCGCGCGCGAGTAAACTGCCGAGCCGCGGGAAATCCGCAAAAGACGTGTTAGCGGCTAGCACGAGAATCAACGCCGTCGCGATCTGTACGACGTAATAGAACCAGGCCATCGGTCCGGTAAACATGATTCGAGCAAACTGCGATATGACTGTTTCACTCTCGTGTGGATGAACACCGTAGAGATAGGCCAGCACACTCGTTCCCAGAAACATCGTAGTTAGAAGTGCCGCCATTATGATGAGCGTTGTCGCGGCATTCTTCGCCTCCGGTTTTTTAAATGCCGGGACACCGTTGGAGATTGCTTCGATACCAGTTAAGGCTGCGCACCCGTTTGAAAAAGCTCCAAGTAGCAGAAACAGTGTCAGGGGCTGAAGTTTGTATCCCTCTGCGATCTTGATTTCTTCAGGGCCTAGGATTCGTGCGGCGCCACCGTAGGTGTAATACGTGTAGAGCCCATAACCAATCATGAAAAGAAAGCTGACGAGAAAAGCGTAAGTTGGCGCGGCGAATAGCGCCCCTGATTCTCTTACCCCGCGCAGGTTAGCCAGCGCGATGAAGGCGATGAAAATCAGACAGAGCAACACCTTGTGATGGTCCAGCCAGGCATAGCGCGTTCCTTGCATCATTGAAGTGATGGCCGCGACACCGGCTGCAATCGACACGGCAACGGTAAGCACATAGTCAACCAGTAGTGAGGCGCCAGCGACTAGTCCGGCATTTATACCGAGGTTCTCTTTAGCAACAATGTAAGCACCGCCGCCCGATGGATAGGCATGAATGGTTTGCCGATAGCTAATAGCGACGATAACAAGAAGCACCCCGATGCCGATAGAAATTGGCACCACGTACTTAAAGGCGCCCGCCTGGCCGTAAGCCACGGCAGCGGCCAACACGAGCAGGATTTCCTCAGTCGCATAGGCAGTGGAAGAGAGTGCGTCGGAAGAGAAAACCGCTAAGGCTGTTTTCTTCGAGAGACGTTCATGGGCTGCTTGTTCTGTTCTGAGGGCGCGACCAATGATAAAACGCTTGAGTTCTGCTGCCACTGTTCTTTTCCTCCCGGTACGTTCCTAATTCTTCGTTTTATTTGGTTCAGTGCTAGTTGCTCTGCCAGCGCGCTGCCATTGGTAATTCGTCACGGTCCACATCTCGAATCGTAAGTTTTCTGGTCGGGGGAACTTTTCCTTGCTTCCAAAGATAGTCGCTCAAAAGTCGTTCGGCCTGACCAGTCCAGAAGGAGTTTTCAGGAGGGAGTCTTCTTTTCGTCATTCGTTCCACATATCCGACGGCTTCCCCATCAATCACGACCAACACCTCATGTTCAGTTCCAACAGGACTCTTCACAATGAAGCGGCGCTCATTCGGTTCGTGTCTGACATCTTCTGAATCTAAAATCGTGAAACCATTCATAGTAATGATTTGAATGAGAGGGCCTTCTGCAGTTTCATCAGTTGGTAATTCCGTATGCTGTTGACGTCGGCGTCCTTTTGAAAGAGCCGCGGCCACCGCATTGCGCAAGATTTCCGGAGTCATGGGTTTCCGCACAAAATCTGTGGCACCAAGTTTCATCGCATCAACCGCTAATTCAATCGAAGCATATGCGGTAGCCATAATCACCCGCGCGTTTGCATCGCGCGTATTGATGTGACGTAGGGTTTCCAAACCGTCCATACCCGGCATTCTTTGGTCCAACAACACCGCATCCCAAGTCGATCCGTCCCCGAAGACTTCCAGGCCCTTTTCACCGTCACTGGCTTCTCCAACTTCATACCCAGCTGCCTGAAGTGTTAGCCGTGTTACACGGCGAATATTTTCTTCGTCGTCAATGATCAAAATGCGCTCGTTCATTTAGTAGCTACCTTTCGTACAGCCGTCTGCAGAGCCTCACGCTCGACGCCTTTAAGAATTAATCTGCCAGTTGCGGGAGCGTTTCCGTCATTCCACAAAAAGTCATTCAGAAATTGTTCCGCCTGCTCGGTCCAGAAGCTATCTCCAAGAGGTAGGTCTGTCGTGACCCGCTCCACTGCGGCGATGGCTTCGGAAGCAATCTCGACAGTGACCTCCTGCTCGCGACCGTCCGGAGCTCGAACAATGAAGCTCCGTTCGTTCGGACTGTGTGGTAAGACCCTGACAGAGGCGGTGGCTCTGACAATGGTGAAACCATTTAGCGTTATCTGTTTTGATTCTTCCTCGGTTTGATCAGCATGAGTCGGGTGATGCTCAGTGGTTTTGGCCAATGCCGCAGCGACTGCGTTGCGCAATATCTCAGGGGTCATCGGTTTGCGCACAAAGTCCGACGCTCCTAACTTCATCGCTTCTACTGCGAGATCAACTGATGCATAAGCGGTCATCATTATTACGGGCGCTTTAGGTAACATCACTTTGAGTCGACGAAGAACTTCAGTGCCGACCATCCCGGGCATCTTCTGATCGAGGAGAACGGCATCCCATGCGTCATCAGCACCGATCACTGCAAAAGCCTCTAGTCCACTCGCAGCTTCTCCCACGCCATAACCTGCGGCTTCAAGTGCCAATCGTGTCATCTCACGAATGTTCTCTTCATCATCGATTATCAGCACTTGCTTAGGCATTGCTCAACTCCTTAATCGGCTGTGAACTCGTTGCTAACGGCAAGGTGAAGGTGAAGGTTGTGCCCATTCCGATTTGTGATTGAACGCTGATCTGTCCTCCGTGCGCCTCTACAATTGACTTGGAGATCGTCAGTCCAAGTCCTGCACCACCTGTCGGCGCATCCGGCACTTGAACAAACTTATCGAAGATGTGCGGCAGATATTCCGCAGGTATTCCACTGCCCGTATCGCGAACAGAAATAGCCAGGTGATTGTCCCGTTCCTCAGCGCTGATATTGATCTCGCCGTCTTTCGTGTGTCGGAGAGCATTGATAACCAGGTTGTTTAGCACTCGCTCGATCTGCAATCGATCAACTGATACCCAGGGAAGTTCAACCGGAGCATGGATAACTAGCTTCAGCCCCTTTGCCTCTACCTGCGGTCGCAACTCCTTAACGGCCGTCGATAACAAGTCTCTCGCGCTGACGGTTGCGAGCTGTGGTTGGCTTTCACCCGCTTCAATCTTGGAAAGATCGAGTAGATCGCGCATGAGCTTATCGAGCCGCTCACAATCCTGCCGGCAAGCTTGTAGTACTTCGGTTTGACTATCGGTCAATTCGCCTAACGCGCCTTCGAGCAATAAGTGGACGCCCATCTGCACACTGGTGAGCGGAGTTCGGAGTTCATGCGACGCAGTCGCTATGAACTCAGACTTAAGTCGATCAATTTCGCGCAGGTGAGTGATGTCTTCCAGGATGGTGACTGCGCCCAATAAGCGGTGTCCATTGTCACGCATGGGGGTAGTGCGTAAGCGGAAAGCTCGTTCTGAGCCATCAACCGCAAGTGGCAAAACGGAAGCCATTCCTTCACCCGCAACAGGTCGCTGGGATTCCAGTGCTTCGGCGACAGCTCCGGCAATACGCTCATCACGCGCAATTTCGCCCACGTGCTTGCCGGTGTTTTCGTTCTCAGAGCCAAAAATTTCCTCAGCAGCATGATTCAGTTTTGTTACGCATCCTTCGCCGTCCGTTACGATTACAGGGTCGTACAGCGAATCAATCGCGGCTTCCGTTGTTTGTTGAGCGACTAGAAGTTTTCCCAGATCCGACCTCCGTAATTGTCGAATGCGCTCCGCCATCCGGTTGTACTCTGCCGCCAGGACACCGACCTCATCGCGCGAACTCACAGCTACTCTTGCATCCAAATCACCGCCAGCCATTTTTGCCGTGGTCGCGGTAAGCTGGCGGAGAGGTTCTACTATTCGATTCGAGAGAAACAACGCCAACAACAGTCCCGCTACGACTAAGACACCTGCGCCCAGAAGTGTGCGATAAAACCAAAGTTGGGCCACGCCAGCTGCTGCCTCAGACTTCGCAAGCATAGCGCGTTGATTAAGTTGTAGGAGGTGGTCGCACTCGGCACGCAATTTATTAAACTGAGGTTCGAGCCGGGTGAAGTACTCGTTGCGTTCGGAACGCTCTTCCTGTTTGGGCTGGGACGTAGAGCTCTCAGTCGCATTTACCTTAACCATAAAAGCGTCGAACAATTGATAGTAAGCATCTCGATCTCTTCGAATAGCTTCAATGGAGTCAGGCTCACCAATCTCGGTGATGTTGTTGGCGGCCTTCTGAAAATTATCATCGAAGCGTTTGCGATGCTCACGTAGCTGAGCCATTGCCTTTTCACGCGCGCCCAGCAGCGCAAACAAAGCGGCAGAGTCTTGCCGCTCAAGACTCTCCTTCATCTCCTGGGCTGCCACCACGGAATCGTAGTTGTTGGAAATGATGCGTCTGGACACACCGCCCATGTCTCGTAAGCGGAGGGCACTCCAACCACCTAGTAGGAGCAGAGCGACAACGAAAATTAGGTAGCTCAACAAAAGTTTGGTTCTTACGCTCATGACAAAACCCAATCAATTAGATCTCAGGAAACACCAGCATCAGGCCCACTCTCCCTCCTGATTTTTGACTTCAGCCTTTGGCTCCAGCGGCACAACCTGCACAGTCGCATCGCGCACGTCGTGAAGGAACCGATTAATGACTGACCCGTGCAAAAGAATGTCCCAACGAGACCGGGAAGTCTGGCCAAAAACAACGTGTGTGATAGCTTCACGTCTCGCAAAATCAATAAGTGCGTCTGCGACACGTCTTGACTTCAACTTAACGACCTTGGCGCCGAGCTCCTCGGCAAATCGAATATTTTCCTGAAGCGCCGCGTAGTCGCCCGGCTTGATCCGCCCTAATTCCTCATTGGGAGTTTCTACGTAAACCGCGTACCAATCGCTCGCGAGACGTCCAGCAATCCGCGACCCAACGCGCAACAATTTCTTCGCGCTTCCGCGCGACGCCATGGCAACCATGACCTTTTCAGGAATAACTGCTTGCTCAAGGCCTTCGCGTTCTCGGTAATCATGAGACTTAGTAGCCTGGTCTGTGGCTACCTGTCTCAACGCCAGCTCACGGAGAGCTGAAAGATTTCCTTTTCGAAAGAAGTTGTTGAGGGCTTGCTCGATCTTTACAACGTCATAAATCTTTCCCTGGCGTAGACGAGTGCGCAGAGTGTCAACAGACACGTCGACGTTCACGACCTCATCCGCTCGACGCAGCAAGTGATCGGGAACAGTTTCGCGCACTCGCACTCCGGTTGTCCGATTAACGACATCGTTGAGAGATTCAAGATGCTGAATATTTACGGCGGTGATAACCGAGATACCGGAAGCCAGCAGATCCAAAACATCCTGATAGCGTTTAGGGTTTTTCGAGCCCGGGACATTGGTGTGAGCAAGCTCATCAACAATAGCGATCGCTGGGTGCCGTGTAATCACCGCTTCGACGTCCATTTCCTGGAGGGTGACGCCGCGATAGTCAATGCGACGCATCGGCACGCATTCCAAATCACCGATCATTGCCTTTGTATCTTCGCGGCCATGAGCTTCCACGACTGCAACCACGATGTCCACTCCCTGCTTCTTCAGCAGGTGGGCATCTTCTAGCATCTTGTAGGTCTTGCCGACGCCGGGAGCCGCGCCGATGTAAACACGCAGCTTCGCCTGTTCGCCTTGACTGAGTTTGGCGAGAAGGGATTCGGCTGATGGGCGGTTACCGTTTTCGTTCATAATTGCAACCGCACGTACGAGGTTAAGATCCCCTGATTTAGCCCAAAGAGGTTAGCGTCTGTTCATGGGCTTTGTTTTGTCCAAATCCAAATTCAGGCCCAACACGTTCACTGTTGATTCGCCCAAAAAACCGAATTGTCGACCTTCGGTATGGGCCTTTACGAGTTTCCTCAATTCGTCTTCACTAATTCCGCGCTCGCGAGCAACGCGTGGTATTTGAAACTCAGCCGCGGCAGGAGAAATATGCGGATCAAGTCCTGAGGCTGAAGTTGTCACCAGGTCGATAGGCACAGCCTGACCAGGACTTTCGGCCTTCAATTTCTCTATATCGGCCTTGACGCGGTCGATCAGCTTTTGATTTGTTGGGCCAAGATTCGATCCTGATGATGCGCCGGCGTCGTAACCGACAGCGCCCGCGGCCGATGGTCGTGAACGAAAATAACCGGGAGAGGAAAAAGGCTGACCAATTAAACGCGAACCGATTAGCGCGCCGTCAGAGCTTTTGATTAATGAGCCGTTCGCTTGAGCCGGAAAAATTACCTGGGCTAAACCAGTGACCACGAACGGATAGACGAGACCAAGGAGAACAGTCGTTACCAGCGTCATCAAAATTGCTGTAATTAGATTCTTCATCTTTGCATCCCTCACGCAAGACCAATCGCATGAATGATCACGTCGATAATCTTGATACCTATAAACGGCACGATAATTCCGCCCAGCCCGTAGATGAGTAGATTTCGTCTCAGCAGCGATGCGGCACTCATCGGGCGGTACTTCACTCCTCGTAGCGCGAGAGGAATCAGGGCGATGATGACCAAGGCATTGAAGATCACGGCCGAGAGAATCGCGGACTGCGGCGTACGAAGGCCCATTATGTTCAGCGCATTAAGAACAGGAAACGCAGCGGCAAACATTGCTGGAATGATGGCGAAATACTTGGCCACGTCATTCGCAATTGAGAACGTAGTCAATGCGCCCCGCGTCATTAACAGTTGCTTTCCGATTTCAACGATCTCGATCAATTTGGTTGGGTTTGAGTCGAGGTCGACCATGTTTCCGGCTTCTTTAGCCGCTTGAGTTCCCGTATTCATCGCCACACCAACATCAGCCTGGGCCAGCGCTGGCGCGTCGTTGGTACCGTCGCCCGTCATGGCAACCAACTTGCCGCCCGCCTGCTCCTTCCTGATAAGCGCCATCTTGTCTTCGGGAGTGGCCTGAGCGAGAAAGTCATCAACGCCGGCTTCACGTGCGATAGTTGCGGCAGTAAGTGGATTGTCGCCAGTGATCATCACCGTACGAATTCCCATCTGCCGCATTTGATTAAACCGTTCGATCATTCCCCCCTTGATGATGTCTTTTAGTTGAATGACACCGAGAGGCAGTCGATCTTCAGCGACTACGAGAGGTGTGCCTCCTTCGCGCGAGATTCGTTCTACAATTGTCGTTAAGTCAGCAGCGAGGTGATTTGAAGAAGAGCCAAGATATTTGAGAATCGCATCGGCGGCACCTTTTCTAACTTCACGGCCGTCGAAATCGACTCCGGACATTCGTGTCTGCGCAGTAAAAGGAATGAAGGTGGCTTCATGCGGCGCCAGTTCTCGTCCGCGCAACCCATACTTTTCTTTAGCAAGCACCACGATTGAACGGCCTTCTGGCGTTTCATCGGCGAGCGAGGACAATTGTGCAGCTTCCGCCAACTCAGTTTCGTCGACCCCCGGCAACGGGATGAAAACAGTAGCCTGTCGATTGCCTAGAGTGATCGTTCCCGTTTTATCCAGCAGCAGGGTATTCACGTCGCCAGCGGCTTCCACCGCACGTCCTGACATGGCAAGTACATTGTGTTGAATCAGGCGGTCCATCCCCGCGATACCTATCGCTGAAAGTAATCCACCGATTGTCGTAGGAATTAAACAGACAAGAAGCGACACGAGAACGAAGATCGTTTGCGGTGCGCTTGAGTAGATTGCGAATGGTTGTAACGTAACGACCGCGAGCAGGAAGATGATCGTCAATCCGGCAAGCAAGATGTTAAGAGCAATCTCGTTTGGCGTCTTCTGTCTTTCGGCACCTTCGACAAGGGCAATCATTCGATCGATAAATGTCTCGCCGGGATTCGAGGTGATGCGGATTCGGATCTGATCTGAAAGGACGCGCGTGCCGCCGGTGACTGCAGAGCGATCTCCGCCAGCTTCACGAATTACTGGCGCGCTCTCACCGGTTATTGCTGACTCATCTACTGAAGCCACGCCGGCAATGATTTCGCCGTCACCTGGAATAAACTCACCGGCTGAAACAATCACCACATCGTCCTTGCGCAACTGAGGCGCGACCACATCCTCTGTCTGGTTTCCCGAAACTACTCTGTGCGCTATCGTTTCAGTTTTAGCTTTTCGCAAATTGTCAGCTTGCGCCTTACCACGGCCCTCAGCCATTGCTTCGGCAAAGTTGGCAAACAAAACCGTGAACCAGAGCCACAATGTGATTTGGAGTTCAAAGCCGGTATTCGTCACACCGGGAATCGGAGCAATCATGCCCCGAATTAGTTGTAGTGTGGTCAAAACACTACCGACCTCGACGACGAACATAACGGGATTGCCCATCATCTTGCGTGGATTCAATTTCTTAAAGGAATCCACGACGGCTCGCTTCACGATCTGCGCGTTCCAAATTGCTTGTTTAGTAGTACTCATATGGTTTCTTCTTGATCTTCGGCCTTTGGCCTTGGGTCTTTGATTGTTGTAAAAGGAATAACATGGCCGCCCGGCGCATCGCTGAAATTCTTAAGACCAAAGGCCTAAGACCCAAGTCCTTTTCCTCAAAACGTTTTTCCGGCACCCATCAACAAATGTTCGACAATTGGTCCAAGACTGAGAGCCGGAAAGAAAGTTAATGCGCCGACAATCAAAATCACGCTGACCAGCAGCACTGTGAACAGCGGCGTGGTAACTGGAAATGTTCCCAACGATGGTGGCACCAACTTCTTGGTAGCCAAATTTCCAGCCACGGCAAGCATCGGGACAATCATCAGGAAACGACCAATGAGCATCGCAAAACCAAGGGTCGTGTTGTACCAATAGGTGTTGGCCGAGATGCCAGCGAAAGCGGAGCCGTTGTTCCCAGTTCCTGAAGTAAACGCGTACAAGATTTCCGACAGACCGTGCGGGCCCGCATTGTTTAGTTGCGATGTCCCAAAACCTGGTGCGAGAACTGAGATCCCGGCAAGAATCAAAATGACGAGCGGAAAAATCAAAACGTACAGCATCGACATCTTGACGTCATACGATTCAATCTTCTTGCCTAAATACTCAGGTGTACGTCCAACCATTAGACCAGCGATAAAGACCGACAAGATCACGAAGATCAGCATCCCATAGAGTCCACTGCCAACTCCGCCAAAGATGATCTCGCCGAGCATGATATTTACCAGCGGAACCAAACCACCCAGGGGTGTGAAGCTGTCGTGCATTGAGTTGACCGCACCGCAACTCGCATCCGTGGTTACCGTTGCAAACAACGCGCTATTTGTTATGCCGAAGCGAACTTCTTTACCTTCCATGTTGCCGCCGCTTTGTAGCGAGCTCGTCTGTTGGTCCGCACCAAGACCGGTCAGAATTGGATTACCACGTGACTCGGCCCAGTAAGACGTCAACACACCGGCGAGACAAAGCACCACCATCGCCGCGAGTACCGCCCAGCCGTGCTTTGGCGATCCGGTCATGCGGCCCAGGGTATAAGTCAGGCCACCTCCTATCGCGAAGATCGCGAGCAACTCGATGAAGTTAGTAAACGGACTGGGATTCTCGAATGGATGAGCGGAGTTGACGTTGAAGAAACCACCGCCATTCGTACCAAACTCCTTAATGAACTCCTGTGATGCAACTGGACCCTGGGCGATAGTTTGTTCAGTTACGACTTGGCTTTCTTTCTGCGTGCTCCCATCCGGGTTTGTGAGGACGTTGCCATCAGCGTCCTTCTTGTCAACTTCAATGGTCTGCGCATCGAGTAGTTTTGCCGTGTCATACGCGCGGAAGTTTTGCACTACTCCCTGAGAGACGAGCAGCATCGCACCTAGGACACAAACAGGTAGAAGTAGGTAAAGATTGCACCGAACAAAGTCGACCCAGAAGTTTCCTATGGTTTTCATCTCGCGACGGGCAACACCACGAATCAGAGCAATTGCCAGGACAATTCCGGTCGCGGCCGAACCAAAGTTGTGATAGGCGAGACCGACCATCTGCGTGAAGTAACTCATCGTCACTTCAGGCACGTAGCTTTGCCAGTTTGTATTGGTTGTGAAAGATGCAGCGGTATTGAAAGCTGAGGCCACAAAACCACCGGTGGCACTCGCCGATGAGTCGACGCCGGGCAGCTTCTGCGGATTGAACGGTAGATAGCCTTGCAAACGCTGAATAAGGTAAAGGAGTAACAGTGAGGCTAAACTGTATAGCAGCATCGCTGCCGCATACTCGGTCCAGTGCATCTCTCGCTCTTCATCCACTCCGGTGAGTCGGTAAATTACGCGTTCTACCGGTCGCAACACCGGATGCATAAACGTGCGCTCGCCATTAAAAATGTGGGTCATAAAGATGCCCACTGGTTTGGCAATCGCAATTATGATCGCGATGAAGAGCAGAATTTGAAGCCAGCCATTAAAAGTCATCAGAATTTCTCCGGGCGCAACAGCGCATAGGTCAAGTAAATAAGCAGCAGCGCGGAGACTACTAAGCTCGCCACGGTTTCAAGATTCATCACAGACTCCTAACGTAGCTTTTCGCACGCGCGCACATACGCAAGCGCGATCAGAAAGAAGAAAACCGTCAAGGCGATATAAATAAGGTCATGCATACCGGGCCTCCCGTTAACAAACCCTGGCTGAGGATTTGGGACTTGCTTCCTTAACCAGGCGAATTCGCTTTAGGCGCGTAAGACGTTCCTTCCGCTCGCGCCTTAGTTGTTTCCAAATCATCAGCCAAGCCATGCAAAGAGACATGAACATGCTCAGATCTCTAAACACGATGCCCCAGCGAATTTGTCTGCGTAGTGTTCGAAGTTTTGCAAATCTCACTTCCGCTCCGCCTAGTTAAAGTTGTAACCAACCTCTAACAGAAAGAAATGATTTCCATTCGACGCGTTTGTATTGCCGATCGAATAGCCTGCATAGCCGGTTACCTTTGGACCAACTTTGAACACGATTCCGGGTGTGAAATAGCCAGCACCGTGTTTACCGGTGAGCCAGTCGGCGGCAAAACTAACCTTCTTGGTCAGCGGCTGCTCAAGTCCAAACTGTCCACCGGCTCGGTTCGCTGCTGATACCACATTGGCTGTAAAGTCATAGCCTCCGAACGTAACTCGCGCTCCACTCTTGAAGGTCTTGCTCATTTCGGCATAAACGTAATTACCTGCGTTGTAAGCACGATTGCGTACGGGAATGAAGAGGTTGTCGCCGACGACGAAGGCCCAACCGTTCTTCTCTCCTTGATAAGGTTTCCATTTGATCGTCGGCACTAATGTGGTCGAATCCGGACCAGGCTGAATGTTGCCGGTGATGTTTAATCCGACTTCAACCCGACCGCCGGCGCCGACTACCACTCGGGGCACGAACGACGAAAACTTTGCCACCACCGCACCGTCGGTTGGTTTCAAACTAGCATCCAGTTCCGCATACACTTTTCCTTTCTCGAGCACATCGGTACTCGGTACGTTGAAGATCGTTTGTTGTCCGTGTGCCAGGGACATTGCACCGCAAAACAAAACTGAAACCACCACGGTTACGATCTTGATATGATAGAGCTTCCCTTTTTTCACTGTGTCTCCTTAAGTCTCTGATGGTCCATGTTGGATTCGGACTAGACCGCACAACCATTAGCTCTTCCGCTGGCCTTCTGTGTTGACTCGTTTTCAGCGAGCTTTAGAGCTTTTCCCAGTCGAGTCTTTTGAAACGTATGATCACCCTCTCCGATTTCGCACTGAATCAGAATGATCTCTTCGTCCTCACCAACTCCTGCTTCCGACACAGCTTTCTTAATATCTCTCCAGGTCATTGTGTTTCTCCTCATTTCGTGAATTGCCGTTCACTGAATCTTTGAGGTGACGGTTCTTGGCCCGTTCATCCTCTTGGTCCAGCAGATCGAGACAATGTGCGCCGAAAATGAGAAGGGGAATAGTTAAAAAAAGCAGCACGGTGCCGTAACGTTGAATCGAGAATTCATGCCAATGTGGACCTGTCACCCATGTCATTGCAGTTAGAACTGCACCAACAAGCGGGGAGATGATGCCTAAGCAAAGTCCGCAGACGGCTCCGGCACTCTTCCAGTTCCAGCCATGAAGATGTATTTGCTCCATGACCAGATGTGGAGTAAGTTTCATGTTTGGTAAGACAGATTCAGTCGCCATGGTCCATGCCGTGCGCGCCAAAAAGAAATGGCGCAAAGCACTACGCTTCGCGCCACTACCCAAAGGCGGTTTAATTCGTGCCCTTCTCTTAGCCTGCGGGGTTAGCTGACGGGCTCGGACTAAGAAGTGTCCTTCGTGTCATCACGATTCGCCCCGTGTCTTGCTGAAGCAAGACGATGGTTCCCCCGTGCCACTCCTCCCAATCCTCGGTGAGCGACTTCGGCGAACAAGTTGTCAACAAAAGAACATTACGGTTTTGTTTATAAAGATGGTGTAAAGAGTCGATAAAAAGTTTATAAAGATGCTAGAGGCGGGAATTCGCTTAGCAGAGAATCCTGTCTTAACAAACCGCGAGTTCAACCGCGCCTTTGTGTTGATGCAGTACTTCGGCTATCTACGGCGTAATCCTCTGTACGGGTCGCGCCTTACCATCTGTACTTGTAGTCCTTCTCTGTGCAACCTCGGTGGTCCTTTGTGTCTCTTGTGGTTAGAAATACGGCCCAAACCTCCACCACAGAGTCACCGAGAACACAGAGATGGCACAGAGGAACCTTGCAAGTGGTGGCCTGGCGCTCCGGCGATTGGGGCGGCAACGTTACCGTCAAGGCAAAATAGACTTCGATTCAATCTCGATTATGACCGCTCGGCATACAGCTCAAGCCGGGCGGTCATAAAGCTATCTGGATCGCTTTTGCACAAAAAGTTCTCTTACCGATCGTCAGCAAACCTTTCTTTTCATTCTCGTAGCGGCTTCAGCCGGGCGACTTACTGTCGATCAATGCCTTTCTGAACCGTTTCAGCGACTCCACACTGAGAAGCGATTCACTTGGCTCAAATGAGCTTATCCGCAGCGCTGGTTGGGCCAACAACCATCTCAACACAGTCTTTTCGAAGGAGCTCCTCACACAGCTCTGATTCAATTTTTACATCCGGAAGCAAAGAGCTCTTCACTCAGTTCGTAGCGCGATGGTCGGGTGAACTTTCGTGGCCCGTCGGGCCGGCACGTAAGAAGCCACCACTCCCACTGCGATAAGTACAGCAGAAATGCTGATGAACGTTATATAGTCAGTCGCGGTCACGCCATAGAGAAGGCTGGCCATCAAGCGGGTCAGCGCGTATGCCGATATCAAACCTGCCGCTACGCCTATCAATGTCAACTTCAGTCCCTGCCCCAACACCAACCGCAACACATCCATTCTTCCTGCGCCAAGCGCCATGCGGATGCCTAACTCGCGCTTGCGAAGCGTGACTGTGTAATTCATCACGCCATAGACCCCTACCGCTGCTAAGACCAATGCCACTCCAGCGAAAGTCATCAACAGCGTCATATTGAAACGCCGGCCGGAGAGAGAGCTCGTGAGAACCTGGTCCATCGTCTGCACGTCAGTTAGCGCCTGCTCTTTATCGATTGAATAAATGGCCTTCGAAACAGGTTGGACCAGGCTTTCCGGGTTCGAAGCAGTTCGCACCACGAAGCTCATGAAAGGGCGCGGTGATTGTTTATATGGCAGATACATCATCGCGGCCGAATCGACGTCGAGCCCACTTGCCTTAACATCACCTACTATCCCGACAATCTCACGCGCTCCTTGCTCGACGTGAAATGATGGCGTTAGCCGCTTGCCGATCGGGTTTTCCCCCGGCCAAAATCGTCGGGCCATTGCCTCGCTGATGATTACTACTGGCACGCTTTTATCGCGATCACCGTCGCTGAAGAAACGTCCCTGTCGCAACGGGATGCCAATCGCCCGGAAGTAGTCAGGCGTGATGTAACGCGTTTGGGCCATCGGTTGCTCGGCAACGGTCCCGGTGGGCCGGCCCTCGATGCTAAAGGGCTGTGTCGAGCCACCTCCTGCCAGCGGAACGGTGGTCGTAGCTCCTACGGAAACTACACCTGGCACAGCGCTGATCTGTTCGATCGCCCGGTCAAGAAATGCAAGCTGTTGATGCGGCTCGGAATACCTGATGGGCGTCAAAGCGACGCTCATCGTTAAGGCATTGCTGGTGTCGAATCCGGGATCAACCTTTTGCAGCTTCCAGAAACTCCGAATCATCAGCCCTGCCCCGATCAGCAGAACGAGCGACAGAGCCACTTCGGAAATCACCAGTGCCTTGCGTGTATGCTGCTTCATGGGAGTGCCACCGGTTCGACCCGCGCCTTGTTTCAAACTGTCACTTAGGTTGGCCCTCGTAAACTGAAATGCGGGTACGATCCCGATTATGATGCCAGCAGCGAATGACACCAAAAGCGTAAAGCCAAGCGTCCAGGTGTCGATGCCGATGTCATCTGAATTAGGAAGACTGCCCAGTTGGACCAACATCTTACTTCCCCAAACGGCGAGCAAAAGGCCAAGCACGCCTCCACTGACAGCGAGCAAAACGCTCTCGGTGAGTAGTTGTCGAACCAGTCGAGCCCGCCCGGCGCCGAGTGCGATACGCACTGCGATCTCTTTCTGGCGATTGGCGGCTCTCGCGAGCATCAGATTTGCGACATTCGCGCAGGCGATCAACAACACGAAGCCCACAGCACAGAAAAGTACCAGCAGCGCCACGCGGATATCGCCGACGAGATCTTCACGAAGCGGGATGACCACTGCGCCCCAACCTTTGTTTTCCTCAGGGTATTGTTGTTCGAGCCTGGCCGAAATAGTACTCATCTCGGCCTGCGCCTGCTTCAATGAGACGTTTTGTTTTAGACGTGCAATCACCAGGTAGTCATGAATTGATCGAACTTGACGTTCCTTTTCGTCCCACGCTAGCGGCACCCATAGATCGGCCTGACGCGGTAACTCAAACCCCTGGGGCATGATACCGATGACAGTAAAACTGCGGCTGTTCATAATCACTGATTGGCCAATTATATTCGGGTTGGCGCCAAAGGCTCGTTGCCACAGTCCGTGACTAATCACAACAACATTGTCTTTTCCGGATCCTTCCTCATCGGGTGTAAAGGTGCGCCCCTGCATTGGATTAGTGCGCAACACCGAAAAGAAGTCTGACGATACAGCAGCGCCGATCAATGGCAGAGGATCAGCACCAGCACTCAGACTAAAGCCTGAGTATGTGTAAACCGCAATCTGTTCGAAGGCGCTGCTCTGTGCCTTCCAGTCAAGGTAGTTCGCGGGAGACACTGAAAATTTGTCGAGACCCGGAAAGCTTTGCTGCGGCGGCGTGTGCCACACATCGACGATCCGCTCGGATTCAGGGTAGGGTAACGGCCGCAGTAGTAGACCATTAACGACACTGAATATCGCAGTGTTGGCGCCGATCCCGAGTGCTAGCGATAACACGGTCACTATACTGAAAACAGGACTATGGACCAGGGCTCGGACACCAAATCGAACGTCGCGCCACGCGGTTTCTATTATATGACCCATTCTGATCTCCCTTACTTTTTCGTGAACTTGTTCGACTCCCCCAAGCTCAACCAGAGCGTTACGTCGAGCTTCTCCAGGTGTAAATCCTTGCCTGATTTTCGTCTCCGTCAACATATCCAGATACGTCCGGAGCTCTTCAGTGAACTCCTGTTCCACACAGTCCTTGTGCAACAGGTTGCGCCAGAGGCTGATCAAGCGAGGAATCAACGGCACGACAGCTTCTCCTCAAGTAGCCTTTAGGGCACTGGTGATCGCGAGAGAGATCCGCTGCCAGTCTTCCGTCTCCGTGTCGAGCTGGCGCCGGCCGGCTGCCGTAAGGCGATAATATTTTGCGCGGCGATTGTTCTCTGACTCACCCCACGACGACTGGAGCCAGCCCGCCTCTTCCATCCGGTGTAACGCGGGGAAAAGTGACCCGGGTTTGACCTTGAAGGTTCCCTTCGTGATCTGATCGATCCGATTTGACACGCCTAGTCCGTGGAGCGGACCCGTAGCCAGCGATTTCAGCACCAGCAGACCGAGCGTCCCTTTCAAAAGGTCGACTTGCTTTCGCGCCATCTCTTTCTCCTATAGAAGTTCTATACATCATCGATAAACCTTTTCATATAGAATGTCAATACGAGCGGCACTCGGAGGTTGTCGTACGAAAAAATGTATGCGAAGGTGGACTGGTTTTTAATGGAAAAAGGTGGAACCAGATGGAAAGCTTTGTTCGATACTTCAGCGAGTGAATAAACAAGGAGAGTACCGTGCAATCATTCTGATGTCGGTTATTAGAGATGAAGAAACTATCTGTGCTGCTCCTTTGTGTAGCCGTATTTACTTCTTGTAACGGTGAAAAGAAATTGAATGAATACGGATACGTGTTTCAGGAAAGCACCGCGCAGAATCAATACCTCATTATGGACGGTCGGAGAGTTCCCATAAAAAACCTTGTTGCCGATGGTTCGAATCGGGTGGCTCTCAAAAGTCTGCAGGCGTTGAAGTGGAACGTCTTGTATCCGAATGCTCAGGGCGACAAAATATTCCTGCGGGGCGATTACGATGATCAATCACACTCGTTCCGCCTGAGTCATTGGTACATCAAAGTGCCATTCGAAAGATGATGTAATTAACATAACGAATTGGGCCGAAGGTGAGGGCGCTACGAAAATGACCTTAGAGGTCAATTGGTAGAGAAAAGCCGCCCGCAAAGTACCCAGCCCTGTGGACCATTCGGTCTAACATTTTCAGTTACTTCTCAATGGCAAGATATAGTGTCCGAAAAGACTTCCTTGGAAAAACAAGATCTTAAGACCCTTGCGGGTATGAACGGACTGCACTCATTCTCGCAATCTTTTTGAGAGCCGATTGATTTGCTCCAGTGACAACCTGCTTCGCTTTGATTTCGAGACGCTACGCGATAAGGTTTAGCACCGCGAGACAAAGAAGGATTTTATTGAGTGGACTGAAGATTTGGAAAGATGGAAGTAACCGAATAGAAGGAGAACGACATGAGCGCTAATGCACCTCAACAAACAACCTCGACCTGGAACATCGATCCGGCCCACACGACCGCTGAATTCAAGGTTCGGCACATGATGATTACTAATGTTAAGGGACAATTCACCGGCATTACCGGGGTGCTGACACTGGATGAACAGGATGTGACCAAGTCACGTGTCGAGACTTCGATTGAAGCAGCTTCAGTCAACACCCGAGAGGCCGATCGCGACACTCATCTGAAGAGTGCTGACTTTCTCGATGTGGAAAAATTTCCTACGTTGACATTCGCTTCGACGCGGATCACACGTACTGGAGACGGTGAGTTGGAGGCAGAGGGCGACCTGACGATTCACGGAATCACTAAGAAAGTCGTATTCGCTGTCGAAGGACCTACACCGCCAGGCAAAGATCCGTGGGGTAACACCAGGATCGGTTGGTCGGCCACAACAAAGATCAATCGCAAGGATTTCGGTCTGCATTGGAACACGGCGCTCGAGACTGGCGGCATCCTCGTTGGCGATGAAGTGACAATCACACTGGATGTCGAGGCCGTGAAGGCATGAGGATTCCGCTGCTGATTGATTGTCCCTTTGCGTTCATGGTCCATTGGCATATTTCACGTGATTAGGTGCTCATCTCGCATTGCTTGGCGGAATGCGAAACAGGATTGAGACGTTGCGGAGCTGAGGCTCGTCCAAACTCACGCACGATCGAGCCGGCGGCACATTGAAGGAGACGATAGAGACAACCTCATGGCTCAGGCCAGCGTTGGTACAGCAGTCAAGTAAAGAGAGAGAGACCGAGAAGTAAGACATATCGGACATCTCAGTGATGTTCCGCCGGTGGGCTTTAACTAAGATGAGCGGAGAGAGCCATCGAGGTCAAGACTCTCACCACGCCTGATTTTGACGGATCGTACCTTTGCACCATAGAGAATCTTCGCCCTATTGCCCCATATACTACGAATCACCGCATTAGCCAGCCGGTATTCTCTCCACACGATGTCCACTTCAAATCCGCCTCTCGCTCTCAGCCCGGTTACACTGCCGTTGGGCCAATTCTTTGGCAAGGCAGGCAGCAAATGGATTTCGCCTTCCTGGGACTGCAACAACATTTCGGCAATGCCTGACGTTGCTCCAAAGTTCCCATCGATCTGAAATGGCGGATGTGCATCAAAGAGATTGGGGTAGACTCCACCACCGCCATCATAGGCCACACCTTTTTGATAAATTGGCGTCAGGGCTTTTCGAAGCAGTTTGTAAGCGTGATCGCCTTCCTGTAGTCTGGCCCAGAAATTGATTTTCCACGCCAAACTCCAGCCAGTACCGACGTCGCCTCGCATCTCCAGAGTTTTTCTAGCAGCGTTGAACAAGCTCGGCGTTCCATTGCGAGTAATCTGATGGCTGGGAAAAAGTCCGTAGAGATGTGACACGTGTCGATGTTGGCGCTCGGGTGCTTCCAGGTCCCAATCATCGAGCCACTCCTGAAGCTGGCCGGCTTTTCCAATTTGCATCGGCGCCAGTCTGTTCCGAGTCGACGTTAGCTTTTCCGCAAACTGGTGGTCCAGATCGAGAATTTGCGCAGCTTTAATGCATTGCGAAAAAAGATCTCTCAGGATCTGCATATCCATGGTAGCCCCAGCGCAGATTGCTACATCAGCTGGATGTTTGTTCTCCGGAGATATAGTGGGACACGTTACGAGCCATTTGTGCTTTGGTTCCTCGACCAGAGTATCCAGAAAGAATTGAGCCGCCCCCTTCATGACGGGATAGACTCTGCGTAAGAACTCTTGATCGCCGCTAAACTCGTAGTGGGTCCACAGATGCGTGCACAACCACGCGCCCCCAGTGGGCCAGAAGCCCCATAGTGGACCATCGATTGGCGCGGTAGCGCGCCAGAGGTCGGTGTTGTGATGACAAACCCAACCGTTGGCTCCGTAGTGCTCCCGCGCAGTGCGGCCGCCGTTTTCTACCAGTTCGGTAATCATCCGGATCAATGGCTCATGACACTCTGAGAGGTTGGTTGTCTCGGCCGGCCAGTAGTTCATTTCGGTATTGATATTGATCGTGTATTTCGACTCCCAGGGAGGAGTCATTGATTCATTCCACAGACCCTGCAGATTTGCCGGCTGGGTTCCGGGCCGTGAGGATGAAATCAAAAGATATCGGCCGTATTGAAAGTACAGTTCGGCAAGCTGCGGGTCGTTGGCTTCCGCAAACTTGGCAAGTCTCAAATTGGTAGGCAGTTCCGCCGCTGCGGTGATTCCGAGATCGAGGTTAACCCGACGGAAGAGTCGCCGATGTTCCTTAATGTGTGCGTTTCGCAACTGCACAAATGATTTTCCCTCCGCTTTTTGGAGGTATGCCTCGGAAATTTTCGTAGGGTCACCGCTCGTATCCTTGTAGCTCCGGTAACTGGTGGCAGCGGCAATTAGGATCAGCACGCTGTTAGCATTGCGCACAGCAATTCGGTCACCTTGGACCAGGGCATTTCCGCCATCCAGCATGACCCGGGCGCGTGCTTCAAACCTCAGCTCGCCTTTGATACCAAAGGCGTCACCGTTCTGTCCGCGCAGACGTAGGGTGTTTCCTTTTTCGGTTGTCAGAGACGAACGTTGCGGCGAGGTCATGGTGGCCGCGAAATTGATTTGACTGGGACGATCGGCAGTTAAGTGAACTACGATAATCTGGTCTACCGGGCTCGAAAAAACCTCGCGAATAAACCTGACACCATCAACAAAGTAGGAGACCGTGGCGATGGCTGTATCAAGATCTAGTTCTCGGCGAAAGTTCAAAGCGCCATCATGACCTGAAAAATCCAACTGCAAATCACCTAGTGGTTGATAGGGCATTTGCTTTAACGGGCGCCCCATCATCTTTTTGCCGATCAGATCGTTCGCCTCCTGATAGCGACCTTCGAAGATCAATCGTCGAGCTTCCGGCAAGCTTTGCAACGCTTCTGGATTAACCGGATCGTATGGTCCACCAGCAAAGAGAGTATCTTCATTGAGTTGAAGGCGTTCAGTTTTGGTTCTGCCGAATACCATTGCGCCTAAACGTCCATTGCCAACAGGTAAGGCTTCAACCCATTCACTTGCCGGCTGGTCGTACCAGAGGATCAGTGGTCTCCGACTTGAATTGTGTTTGTCAAGAAACGAGGCATGGTCTAGCTCTCTCCACCGCGTCGCCATGGGCAAAGCAACGGCGGCAAAAGCATTCCGGGTCAGAAATTTTCGTCGACTGATCTTTTGTTTCATGTACCTTTTTTGGCAATAGTGACAGCGTCAATTGGCTCTTGATCGATGCTCGTCATATTCCTGATATCGATTTTAAGATCGGAGTGGAGAGCTACGCGCGGCACTATACAGGTAAACCAACAACCGATGAAAGACTTGAGTAATCGAATTTTTTTAGGGAGAGACGGTTCTACAAGACCGTGCACGCGCCTCAGTCCGCGAATCCCACATCGCGGCAGCGTGGGGATTGTTCATGCCCTTTCTATAAAACGCGAATGCCCTCACTCCCCGAATCCCACATCGCGGCAGCGTGGGGATTGTTCAAGCCCTTTCTATAAAACGCGCACTCCTCTTCACTCCCCGAATCCCACATCGCGGCAGCGTGGGGATTGTTCATGTCCTTTCTATAAAACGCGAATGCCCT
>Ga0207674_10002272_pt1 | contig 24356 bp, 24 predicted proteins | sample KBSCornC72_FD_184303 | JGI IMG/M metagenome (GOLD analysis project Ga0207674, IMG submission 184303) | Corn rhizosphere microbial communities from Kellogg Biological Station, Michigan, USA - KBS Corn C7-2 (SPAdes) (version 2) | ecosystem: Host-associated > Plants > Roots > Rhizosphere > Soil ...
GCATCGGCTTTGCCGAGGCGGCTTTGCTGGCGTCGATGGGCCGCTCCGCGGTCGTGGTTTACGGCCGTCCGCAGGTGGCGATTCTGCCGACTGGAGATGAGCTGGTAGAGCTCTCCGAATCACCTTCGATCACCCAAATCCGCAACTCCAACGCGATTTCCCTGGCTTTCCAGGTGCGGCGCGCAGGTGGAATTCCGCAGATTCTGCCCATCGCGAGGGACAATGCGGAATCCACCCGGCGGCTGATCGAGCAGGGGCTCAAAGCAGACCTGTTGCTGGTCTCAGGCGGCGTCTCGGCAGGCAAGTACGACCTGGTGAAAACGGTGCTGGCGGAGTTGGGAGCGAAATTCTTTTTCGAGCGGGTAGCAATGCAACCCGGGCAGCCACTGGCCTTCGGCAAGGCGCAAGGCAAGTATTTCTTCGGTCTCCCCGGGAACCCGGGGTCAACCATGATTACATTCGAGACCATCGCGCGGGCGGCCCTTGAAAAAATGCAGGGAATCGCCAATCCGGTGCTGCCGCTGCTGAAGGCGCGCCTCAGCAAGCCGTTCGCCCAGAAAACCGGACTCACACGGTTCCTGCCAGCGAACCTCAGTCCGGACGGCGCAACAGTGGAGGGCGCCGTCAGCGGCGGGTCGGGGGATCTCCCGGCACTGGCGCGTTGCAACGCATTCCTGGTCACGGATGCCAATCGCGAAGCCTGGGCGGCGGGTGAGGACATTCGCGTGCTTGTCAAATGACGAGATTCCAATGAAAAAACTTTCGCACTACGACAAACAGGGCCGTGCCAGCATGGTAGATGTCTCGGCCAAACCGGAAACCAAGCGAACTGCCGAAGCGCATGCATTTGTGCGCATTAAACGAAGCGTTCTCAAGAAGTTGCCGGATAATCCTAAAGGGAATCCGCTGGAAGTCGCGCGGTTTGCCGGTATCAGCGCCGCTAAGAAGACTTCTGAGCTGATTCCAATGTGCCACCCTTTAATGCTTTCGCATGTTGATGTTAGCTGTGTTATCGAAAGCAAAGGCGTGCGAATCACCTCGACCGCCAGCATCCTGGGACCAACCGGCGTCGAAATGGAAGCCCTCACCGCTGCGTCGGTCGCCGCCCTGACGGTCTACGATATGACCAAGGCGCTTGACAAAAGCATTGAGATCCAGGATGTGTATCTGGTTTCAAAGACGGGTGGTAAGTCGGGTGACTTCAAGCGAGGCGGCAAGAAGAAATGATACGGGTCGCCATCGTGACTATTAGCGATTCGGTGGTCGCCGGCACGCGCGAGGACCGCTCCGGATCCGCCCTCGCCGCGAAGGTCGCGGAGTTTGGATGGGTGGTTGCTCATAAGAAACTGGTTAGCGACGATGAAGAGCAGATTTCATCCATATTGATAGATCTGACGGACGTGGACATGATCCTTACCACCGGCGGAACCGGCGTTGCACTGAGGGACGTCACACCAGAGGCGACCGCTGCGGTGAGCGATCGGAAGATCGAAGGGTTTGGGGAGCTTATGCGGCTGAAGGGCATGGAAAGGACGCGATTCGCACATCTGTCGCGTGGGGGCGCGTTCACGCGCGGCCAAGTGCTGATTGTGAATGTACCGGGATCGCCCAAGGGTGCGGTAGAGTCGTTAGAGGCGGTGGCGGAGCTGATTCCGCACGTCGTCGACCTGCTACACGGGAGGACGGAGCATCGTGCGTAACGCAAGAGCTTTGGCGGCATTCTTGCTGGCGGCACTGCTGGCGGCCGCGCTTTCGGGCATGCTTCCGCGGAAGCTTTCGGCTCAAGATAAGGCTCAGGGCAAGGGCGACGGCTCGGCGTTGGCGGCGGGCAAAGAGGACGCTGCCCCATCTATCGGGTCCATCACCACGCACATCGTCATGACGCCCGTCACGGTGACCGACCGGGGCGGCAACGTCGTCAATAACCTCACTCCCAAAGATTTTCGTCTCACCGACAACGGGAAAGTACAAGCGATCACCGAGGATGTGGCGGTCCATCCCATTTCGATGGTGATCGCGGTTCAGGCCAACGCCGAAGTGGAAAAGATGCTGCCGGCGATACAGAAGGTGGGATCGGCCATTTCCGCACAGATCCTGGGCGACGATGGCGAGGCGGCGGTGATTGAATTCGATCATCGCATTCAAAACCTGAGCGATTTCACATCGGACCCCGACAAGCTTTCCGCAGCTTTGAAAAAGCTGAAGGCGGGCAGCGGCAGCAGCCGCTTGAACGACGCCACCATTGAAAGCGTCAACCTCTTAAGAAGGCGGCCGGCGAGCCGGCGCAGGATATTGCTGCTGATCGCCGAGTCGCGGGATAACGGCAGTGAACTGAAGGCGCGGGAAGTGCTCAGCGCCGCTGAGTTCGCCGATGTGGTGATCTATGCGATCGACATTTCAAAATTTGTGGCTTCGGTCACCGCTCCGCCCTCGGCCAATCGGAGCGTGCTCGACAACCGTCCGCCCGGCGCGGTATACGCGCAAGGGCCGGGTGGCGGGGTCGAGACACCCACCACGATTTCGCAAAACAATATGGGCAACTGGGCGCCCATAATCAAAGACATCTATGATATGGCCAAAGGGATTTTCATTCCTCCGCCGCTGGAGGTCTACACGACTTACAGCGGAGGCCGGCAATACGCATTCAAGACGCAGCGGGAACTCGAACGAGCCGTCTCTGATCTGGGCGAGGAACTGCACAGTCAGTACTTGCTGACCTACGTGCCCAACAATCAGAGCGAGGCGGGATACCACAATATCGTGGTGCAGGTGCTGAAGCCGGATATGAAAATCCGCGCGCGCGACGGTTATTACTGGGCCGGAACCGGCAAGGCTCCCTAGCGACCCTGCAGACGCTCGTAGACGTACGCCGCGGAGGCGACGTCTTCCACTCCCAAGCCGCACGACTTGAAAACCGTGATGGGCGCTCCGGCCGGGCGCTGCTCGACCTTCGCCAGGTCGACAATGCGGCGGTCGTTCCAATCGACAGGCGCAAGAATCAAGTCGCCGGCTTCGATCTTGGCGACTTCGATGGAATCAACGGCCACCAGATCCGCGCGGTGGATCAGACGGGATGGCAACTCGCGGCGCTGCTCGCGATTGGACCCCATGGCATTGACGTGCACGCCGCGGTCGCCGCGCTCAATCCAGGAATCCTCGATCACAGGATCCTTGGAGGGCGTGGACGTGACTACGATATCGGCGCCGCGCACGGCTTCTTCGGCGGAAGCGACGGCGCGGCACTGTTTGGCCTCGGCAAACGCCTCACGCTTTTCCGGGCTGCGGCTCCACACGCGAATATCCGTAAGCTCGCGGACGCAGCGGATGGCGTCGATCTGCGACTGCGCCTGAAAGCCGCTGCCGATCACCCCCAGCGTGGCGGCGTCGGGCGCCGCGAGCAGGTCGGTAGCATAACCCGAAGCCGCTCCGGTCCGGATCTGTCCTAGATAATTAGCTTCGAACTGAGCCAGCGGCCGGGCGGTTTCCCTGTCAAACAGGAAAAAGAAAAAGTTCGCTCCGTACTTAGGATTCGATGAATAGAATTTTGTGCCGAAGTACTTGCCGTAGACGCCGCCCATGCTGTGCAGCGTCGAGCCGTTGTCCAGATAGATGCGCCGCCGCGGTTGATTGGACGCGGTTCCCTTGCGCAACGCGGTAAACGTCTGGCGCATGATGTTGACGCATTCGTCCATGGGAAGAATGTCGCGAACCTGTTCCTCGGTGACCTGGATCATCAAGGAACAGTTTACACAGCAGCGTGCTTTACGCGCTCATAGCTTCGGTTGACGCAACGCGGAACTTGGCCATCTCGCAGTCGCTCTCCAATGGTGATCCGCCTGAGCTAGATCCTGGTGTCGAGTGTGGCGCCGCGCGCAATGGTGCTATCGTGTGACGGGATCCGCTGCCTCGGGATCAAATCCCAGTTCGGCAATGGCGGCCTTCGCGCGTTCGGCGTCGAGCTTGCCTTCGCGGGCCAGGGTAGAGAGCGTCGCCTGCACGATGGCTTCCGCGGAGATCTCGAAGAAGTGGCGCAGATGCTCGCGATTCTCGCTGCGGCCGAAGCCGTCGGTGCCGAGCGTATGCAGCCGCGCGCCCAGCCACGGAGATAGCTGGTCGGGCCACGCTTTCATGTAATCGCTCGAAGCGATGATGGGACCGGGTTCGTTTTCAAACAGCTTGGCGATATGCGGTACCCGCGGCGACTCGGTGGGATGCAAGCGGTTCCAGCGATCCACCGCCAGCCCTTCGCGGCGCAGTTCGTTGTAACTGGTCACAGACCACACGTCAGCGGCAACCTGATAGCGCTCAGCCAAAATCTGCTGGGCCTTCAGCGCTTCATTCAGAATCGAACCACTCCCAAATAACTGCGCGACCGCGGGCCCTTTCTCGGCGGGCCGTAATTTATAGATGCCCTTCAGAATACCGTCGCGCAATTCGGGCGAGACGCCATGTTCGATGCCGGGCATCGGCGGCTGCGGATAGTTTTCGTTGTAAACGCAGATGTAGTAGAAGCGAGCCTCCATCTCCTGATACATGCGCCGGATGCCGTCCTGAATAATCACGGCCAGCTCGTACGCGTAGGCCGGATCGTAGATGGCGCAGGTTGGAACCACGCTGAACAGCAGCGGGCTGTGGCCGTCCTGATGCTGCAATCCCTCACCCAGCAGCGTGGTGCGCCCGGAAGTGCCGCCCATCAGGAAGCCCTTGCCTCGCGAATCGGCAAATGCCCAGACCAGATCGCCTACCCGCTGATAACCGAACATCGAATAGTAGATGTAGAACGGAATCATCGGCACGCCGTAGTTGGCGTAAGCCGTGCCGGCGGCGATGCAGGAAGCCATGGAGCCAGCCTCCGTGATGCCTTCCTCCAGAATCTGCCCGTTCTGCGCTTCCTTGTAGTACAGCAGCACGTTCGAATCAACGGGTTTATAGCGCTGACCCTGGTTGGCGTAGATGCCGTACTCGCGGAATAACGACTCCATGCCGAAGGTGCGAGCTTCGTCGGGAATGATGGGCACCACCAATTTGCCCAGCTCCGGCGACTTCATCAGTGACTTGATGACCGACACAAAGGCCGATGTCGTCGACGCCTCGCGGCCGCGCGAACCCTCCAGCGCTTCCTTGAACGTCTCAAGCGCGGGAGCCTTAATCTCAATCGGCTTCACGACGCGCGCCGGCAGCGGTCCGCCTTGCGCCTCGATGCGCTGGCGCAGGTACTTGATTTCGGGCGAATCCTCGGGAGGGCGGAAAAAGTCGACGTGAGTGACGGCTTCGTCCGAAAGCGGGAGTTTGAAGCGATCGCGAATTTTGAGCAGATCGGCATCCCCAATTTTCTTGGTCTGGTGCGCGGTCATGCGCCCTTCGGCGGTCTCGCCCAGGCCGTAGCCCTTTACGGTTTTGGCTAGAATCACGGTGGGCCTGCCGTTTTGCTGCATGGCGCGATGGTAGGCGTTGTAAACCTTATGCGGGTCCAGGCCGCCGCGGCGGAGATCCCAAATTTGCTGGTCGCTCATGTTCTCCACCAGCTTGAGCAGTTCAGGATACTTGCCGAAAAACTCTTTGCGGATGTAAGCGCCGTCCATCGCGCGGAAGGCCTGATATTCGCCGTCGACGCACTCGTGCATGCGCTTGATCAGGAGGCCGCTGGAGTCGCGCGCCAGCAAGTCATCCCAGCCGGCGCCCCAAATTACTTTGATCACGTTCCAGCCGGCGCCGAGGAACGCCGCTTCCAATTCCTGGATGATGCTGCCGTTGCCGCGCACCGGACCGTCCAGTCGCTGCAGGTTGCAGTTCACCACGAAGATCAGGTTGTCGAGTTTCTCGCGCGAGGCCAGCGTCAGCGCGCCCAGGGATTCCGGCTCATCGGTTTCCCCGTCGCCCAGGAAAGCCCACACTTTGCGCTGCGTTTTCGGAATGATGGCGCGGTTCTCCAGGTAGCGCATGAAGCGCGCCTGATAGATGGAGCCAATGGGTCCGAGACCCATCGATACCGTGGGGAATTGCCAGAAGTCCGGCATCAGCCAGGGGTGGGGATACGACGATAAGCCCGGATGATCGCGCAGTTCGTGGCGGAAGTTTGCTAGATGCTGCTCGTTCAAGCGGCCTTCCAGATAGGCGCGGGAATACATGCCGGGCGAGGCGTGGCCCTGGAAGTAAACGAAGTCGCCGGCGAGTTTGCCTGCTGCCGGATCTTGATACGAGCCGCGGAAGAAGTGGTTGTAGCCGACTTCGACCAGCGTCGCGAGCGACGCGTAGGTGGCCAGATGGCCGCCGATATTCGCGTCATGCTTATTGGCGCGCACCACCATGGCGAGCGCATTCCAGCGCGCGAGGCATTTGATGCGCCATTCCATCTCGCGGTCCCCGGGGTAGGGGACCTCCTCTTCCGGTGGAATGGTGTTGATGTAGGGGGTATTCCAGCGCAGGGGGACTCGCACGCCCAGGTTGGCGGCGCGTTCCATCAGGTGTTCGAGCAGGTAACTCGCTCTGTCGGGACCTACCTGATCGACAATTTCATCGAGGGCTTCAACCCATTCGGCGGTTTCCTGGGGGTTGAGGTCGTCTGGTGCTTCTACTCGTGGTTTCAGCATGAGGGTACATCTTAAGGTAACGTTTTTCACAGCAAACGGGCAAGCGGGAGGGAGCCTTAGCGAGAGGATGCCTTAGCGGGATCGACAAAATTGATGGGGCCAATCATAGCCGATCATAGCCGATCATATATGTACAGCCGCGGACTGGTGGGTTGGTGTTACACTGGCCGACCGAGGAGGAACCAGATGGAACAGCGGGTGAGCATAATCACGCTTGGCGTGGCAGATCTAAAGCGCAGCATGGAATTCTATGAGCGCCTGGGATGGCGGCGGGCGAGGGTCCCGTCAGACGGCATCGTATTCTTCCAGGCGGGCGGGATGGCCCTCGCCCTCTTCCCGCGTGATGAACTGGCAAAAGATGCAGAGATTGCTCCCGACGGGTCGGGCTTCAAGGGAATATCGCTGGCATACAACACCCGCAATCGCGCAGAAGTGAACTCCGTGCTCGAAGATGCTGAAGCCGCCGGCGCAAAACTCCTCAAGCCCGCCCAGGAAGCCGTTTGGGGCGGCTATTCCGGATACTTCTCTGATCCGGACGGGTTTCTGTGGGAGGTCGCCTGGAATCCATCCTTCCGGATGGCACAGGACGGAAGTATTCAAATTCCCGAATAAGCCGATCACGGCCTCCGCGAGAGAGTTCAGGGCCACTTTCGGCAAGGTTCACTTTAGGCAAGGTTCGATAGTCTCGCGCGGGGAAAGAATTCTCTCTTATCTGTGTTCATCGGTTCGCATCTGCGAGCCAATATCTATAATTGATTTGCCCACGATCCGACGGCCGACGACGCGCGGAGACGAATTTCAATAGGAGACGGGAGTGGAAAATTCTTTATTGGCTCGCAGATGGGAACCGATGAACGCAGATAGAAAGAAAACTCACAAGACGAGCCGATATTAGCGATTCGGCGGTATTGGTTACGGGATAGACGACTTGAGGCTAAGCGGACCACTAGACGGCCAGAGGGGCGGCAAGCGCCGGAAATTGGGTATATAATCCCGGTCACAAGGAGCTTCTATGCCCAAGTACGTGATTGAGCGAAACCTTCCTGGAGCCGGCCAATTGTCGCCCGGCGAGCTGGCCGCGGTTTCCGACAAATCATGCTCAGCGCTGCGCAGTTTCGGGTCGCGCGTGCAGTGGATGCAAAGTTACGTGACGGGGGACAAGATCTATTGCATCTATGTGGCGCCCAGCGAGGGAGTGATCCGCGAGCATGCGCGCCTGGCCGGTTTCCCGGTCAATCGCATCGCCGAGGTCAGAGCCATCATCGACCCGGCGACGTCGGAAGCCGCCGCATCCGAGCATGAGCGCTCCCGCGACTACGCCAAGGAAGCCGGCGTCTACTAGGTCCTCAAGATTTCTTGGCGAGTCTCCGCCGCCAACCCTGAGATTCTGTAACGGACAGGCCGCTCGTTACACATCCGGGTATCGAACGGGGACTTGGTATAGAATGTAGTCCGCCGGAACGTAAAGCCAAAAATCACCACTGAAAAGGAGCATCCATGGATTCCAACCAAACCAAGACCATAGCTGACTTTCTCATCACCGATTTCGAAAGCGAGATGCAGACCACCCTGCGGGTGATCAATGCCGTTCCCGATGACCGGATCAGCTACCAGCCGGACGCGAAGTCGAAGACCGGCCTGGGGCTCGTCAGGCATATCGTCCTGGAAGATGAGTGGCTGCTCAACAGTATCGCGGATGGAGTGTTCGCGCCTCCGCCCGACGATTCCGATGCCTGCGGCATCATGAAGTCGGCTGACGCCGTGGCCCGTTATAAAACAAAGGTTCCGGCCGCGCTGGATCGAGTGCGCGCCATGTCAGGAGAACAACTCAGTAACGTTATCGACTTGTTCGGAATGGTGCAGGCGCCCGGGGTGAACTTCCTGGCGATGACGATCAAGCATTCGGTCCATCACCGTGGCCAGCTTAGCGCTTATCTGCGCGCGATGGGCGGCAACGTCCCGGGTATCTACGGGCCATCCGCCGATACCCAGGCAGCGGTCGCCGGCTGAGAGTTGCGGGCTTCCGATCCGACTTCAAACGCGGACCGTCCTACTCGGCGGTCCGCACTTACGTGTCCTTCGGTCCTACAATCTCCGGCGGCCAAGATGCCGAAGATGGCCCCCCCTCGACCCCACAGATGAATCCGATGCGCTGCGGTGGAGCGTAACGATAAAGAGAAGCGCGTGCGCTTCCCACATTAAGAGAAGCGCGTGCGCTTCCATAACATCCGGCCGCATACGATCAGGAGTCCCACAGTTGCCGCCAGCAGCGCCAGCAAGACAGGAATGTTCATTGCAATGCTGGGGATTTTGGCGTGAATGCCGAGCCACACGAAGATTCCAATGGCTGCCAGCGTAACCACGAACTCCCACCAATGACGCGGAGGCGTTTCTCGCGCCAAGGGATCATCGCCGTGCAGAATCGCGGCGGCGCGATCCGCGTCCATGCCATAGCGGTCGCATTCCCGTTCAGATGCCAGCCGCCAGGAGTCTTGCTCGGAGGCCGGCGCTTCCGCCTGGCTGATCGCGAGCGCTCCCGCAATCATCACTAGCGAGCCTCCGGTCACCAGCAGACGCGCGGTCAGGCTCTCGCCAGAGAGTTCACCGAATACCAGCGCACCCCACAGCAGGCCCCAGATCTGATTGGTATTCGAAAGCGGAATGCCGCGGCTGATGCCAATATATTTCGCGGCATATTGCTGGAACAAGTCGCCCAGCACCCAGCAGAATCCGCCGAGGAACAGCCAGAACATGACCGGCTCCGCTTTCACCAGATCCGCGACAACCTTGTGATATCCGCCGTCAAAGGCGAGCGCCATCGCGAGCGTGGTGCCGAGTTCTCCAAACGTGAAGACGGTCACGAAGGACAGTGGATTCATTCCGCTGATATACGCCTTGCGGTAGGGGACATACATGGTTCCCCACAACAGCCCCGCACCCAGCGCCGCTAAGATTCCCAACGTGGCGCGGTGCGATGCTGCCTCCTGCTGGTGAGATGTTGCGTAGGCGAGAACGCACGCTCCAGCCACAATCGCGACCGTGCCGCCGATGACCCGCGCCAAATCCTTCGTCCCGGCGCCGCGCAGTTCGTTGAATAGCAGCCAGCCCCAGAACAGCCCCACCAGGCTGTTGATGTTCCACAGCGGGAAGGCAATCGAGAGTCCGACATTGCGGACGGCGAAGACGGTCAGCGTGTTTGCGACGGCCCAGCACATTCCCGCCAGCAGCGCCCAAATGACCAGGTGGGTCTTGTCGCGGAAATCCGAGAGCAGATAGCCAGTGCCCTTCAACATCACCGGCAGAGTCCAGCGCGCGACAAATACGCCGGCCACCATGCCGAGCGATATCAGGAACGGCGAGAATCCGGCCGTCACCAATTTGGTGGGCGCTTCGGCTGCGCCCAACCACGCCCCGGCCGCCAAACCGCACGCCACGCCCAGCCCGTGCCGGGAGGCGCTGGATAACACGGTCTTCACTTCCAGTGCGGAGTTCGCGCCCATTTCACTACGTAAGCAGAACCAGCAGGACGATACCGAAGATCAAGACGGCGACGGGAATCCAGAAATGGCTGTCGGTCAGGATAGCGGTGACAAGCGAGCGGTCGGCGGTCAAGCGGTCCCCGGGTAGGTTCACAGGCAGTGATTATCCCACGATCGCAGAGTTGCGAGAGCGGCCGCGATCGCAGGTATGCTAAAGCTAATCGCTCCGCTTGCTTTCCTCGCGCACGATGCCGGTTTTCAGGAAGTCATTCAAGCGCTCGTGCGCTTTAATCATTTCATCCCGCGCTGCGGATAGCTCACGCGAAGCGTTGTGAATGCGTTGAACTCCGTCCGGGTGAATACCGCTCGGAATGTCGTTCGTTGCCGCAGCGAAGGCATCGGTAGCGGCTTCTGCGCGCTTAGTCGCTTCCTCCAACTCCCGAAATAAGGCAGCTTTCTTATGTCGTGTGTCGGGATCATCGTCCACGCACTTGACGCAGATGGGGACCTGGCTTTCGTACAGCTCGGTTTCAATGTGGCAATAAGCGCATCGCGCCATCAAAAATCCTCCACCGCGAAGAGGTCCCAGCCTTCCCGGTATTAGCGCCGCCACTTGGGGGCCACCGAAGGATGATAACTCCTACCCAATTTGGGTGTCAATCGGGTCTTCCCAGTTTCGCGCCTCGGTTCGGGCTGTAACCTGGGCTGGAGGCTCCAACTCGGGCCGGCCTGGCATCGCCCCTATAATCAAAGAATGAGAATCGCGTACCTGGACGCGTTTTCGGGTATCAGCGGGGACATGACGGTGGGCGCGCTGCTGGACGCGGGGGCCCCGGCCGGAGCGCTAATCGACGCCCTGAAGAGCCTCGATATGGGCGCGGAATTCGACGTGGAGAAAACCCGGCGCGGCGGCGTTACGGCTTCGAAATTCCGCGTGATTGCGCCCGCGCAAGGCGACAGTCAGGGCCACGGTCACCGCCACTTGAAGCACATCCTGGGGATGATCGACGCAGCGCCGCTTTCCGATCGCGCCAAACAAAACGCGTCGGATGTGTTTCGCCGCCTGGGCGACGCCGAAGCCCGGGTCCACGGCGTGCCGGCCGAAAAAGTTCATTTCCACGAAGTAGGGGCGGTGGATTCCATCGCCGATATCGTGGGCGCCTGCGTGGCGCTGGATCTGCTCGATATCGGCGAGATCCATACGTCGGCGATCAATGTCGGCAGCGGAACCGTGCAGACGGAACACGGCGTGCTCCCGGTGCCTGCGCCCGCCACCGCCGCGCTGCTTGAAGGCAAACCGATTTACGCGCGCGGCCCGGCCGTCGAACTGACCACGCCCACCGGGGCGGCGTTGGCCGCCACGCTTTCCTCGCACTTCGGCGCGCTGCCCGCCATGAGCATCGCGCGGATCGGCTATGGAGCGGGCGACCGCGATTTCAAAGACCAGCCCAATGTCCTGCGCGTGCTGGTGGGCGAGCGCACCACTGCCACCGAAGCCACGCTGGTGAGCGTCATCGAAGCCAACATCGACGATTCCAGCCCGCAGGTGCTGGGCTACGCGCTCGAACGGCTGCTTGAGGCCGGGGCGCTGGACGCTTCTTTTTCGCCCCTGCAGATGAAGAAGAACCGTCCCGGCGCGCTGCTGCGCGTGATTGCGAAGCCCGAGCATCAGGAGCGCCTGGCCGACATTATTTTTGCGGAAACTTCAACCTTGGGTCTGCGCATTTATCCAGCCGAGCGCCGCGTGGAAGAGCGGCGGATGGTGGAGGTGGACACGTCCTTCGGCAAAGTTCGCATGAAGGTTTCGGGCCACGGCGCCGCCACTCCGGAATATGAGGATTGCCGCGCGCTCGCCATGCGCACCGGAACACCGCTGCCGAAGATCATCGCCGCCGCGCAGGAAGCGTACTTGAAATTCAGGAAATGAAATATTACCTCACCACACCGATTTATTACGTCAACGCCGCGCCGCACATCGGGCACGCCTATACCACGATCGCCGCCGACACCATCAAGCGCTGGAAACGCATGCAGGGTTTCGACGTGGTGCTCGCCACCGGCACCGATGAGCACGGACAGAAGATCGAGCGCGCCGCCGTTGCCGCCGGCAAGACGCCGCAGCAATTTACCGACATCATTTCCGGCGAGTTCGCTGAACAATGGCGCATCCTGGGCCTCGACATCGACCGCTTTCAGCGCACCACCGCCAAGAACCACGCGGCCGAGGTGCAGGACCTGTTTCGCCGGTGCCTCCAAAACGGTTACATCTATAAAGGCAGCTACAGCGGGCAGTATTGCGTTTTCGATGAGCTCTATGTCAATGACGCGAAGCCCGGCGACCCGTGTCCGGAATGCGGCCGTCCCACCGAAACCGTTTCCGAAGAAAACTTTTACTTCAAGCTGTCGGCGTTCCAGCAGAAGCTCTTGGATCTGTACGATAAGCAGCCGGATTTCATCCTCCCGGAAACGCGCCGCAATGAAGTGCTGGCGTTCGTCAAGAAAGGTCTGTCGGACCTGTCAATCAGCCGCACCACCATTAAGTGGGGCATCCCGGTGCCGAACGAACAGAAGCACGTCTTCTATGTCTGGTTCGATGCGCTGACCACTTATATGAGCGCGGTCGGGGGCGAAAACCTGTGGCCGGCGGAGCTGCACCTGATCGGCAAAGAGATCGTGCGCTTCCACGCCATTTACTGGCCGGCGTTCCTGATGGCCGCCGGTCTCCCTCTGCCGAAGCGCATCTTCGCGCACGGCTGGCTGCTGTTTGAGAACGACAAAATGAGCAAGTCGCGCGGCAACATCGTGCGCGCCACGCCGATTCATAAGGTGCTGGGCACCGATGCGCTGCGTTATTTCCTGCTGCGCGAAGTCGTGTTCGGCCAGGACGGCAGCTTCAGCTACGACGCGCTGGTGGGCCGTTATAACTCGGACCTGGCCAACGGGCTGGGCAATCTGGCGAGCCGCACGCTGGCCATGATCAATCAGTATCGCGGCGGCGTGATTCCGTCTTCGGACGGGAATCAGCAGATCGCGCAGACCGCTTTGGAGTGCACCGCTGTGGCGCTCGAATCTTACGACAAATTTGAATTCTCGAAGGCGCTGGAAGCCACCTGGTCCTTGATTGGCGCGGTGGATAAATACATCGTCAACCAGGCTCCCTGGAAGCTGGCCAAAGCCGGCGAAGCGGAGTCAAAGCGCCTGGATGAGGTTCTCTACACTGCGGCGGAGGCGCTGCGAATCGTGACCGCCCTGCTGGGTCCGGTGCTACCTCAGTCGGCTACTAAGATTTGGATGCAACTGGGTTTCACAACGCCCCTCGATCACCTAAAGACGGCGGCCTTGCACTGGGGCCATCTCAAGGGCGGCCAGTCCCTGGGCGCCGTGAGTACCGTGTTCCCGCGAGCCGATGTCAAAGCCTCGATCGAAAAGATGATGGAGCTCGAAAAGCTGGAGGTCGCGCGGCAGTTGGAATTGCTCGGCAAGAAGCCAGAGCCGGACGCGGTCTCCGCTGCTCCTGCCGGAGCGGCGGCTGCTCCCGTTGGTTCAGCCAATATCACCATCGACGACTTCGCTAAGGTCGATCTGCGGGTGGGCGTGGTGAAAGACGCCGCGGTGGTCAAAGGCTCCGACAAACTTCTGCACCTGCATGTGGACATCGGCGAAGCGCAACCGCGCAGCATCGTGGCCGGTATCGCGCTGGCTTACAAACCCGAGGCGCTGGTGGGTCGGAAAGTGGTTATCGTCGCCAACCTTGCTCCGCGCAAATTGCGAGGCATCGAATCGCAGGGCATGATTGTGGCGGCATCGCGCGATGGCGACATCCCGGTGCTGGCGAGCTTCCTCGAAGACGTGCCGGTTGGGGCGCGCCTCAAGTAAGTCATGAAGCTGATCGACTCGCACTGTCATCTCGACAGCGAGCAGTTTGACGACGACCGCGAGGCAGTGATCGAGCGGGCGCTCGCCGCGGGAGTCGAGCACATGGTGGCGATCGGCTCGGGCGATGGGCCCCCGGACCTCGAAGCCGGGGTTCGCCTCGCGGATCGCTATCGCTTCCTATACGCGACGATTGGCGTGCATCCGCACGATGCCGCGAAGGCCACTGCCGAAACTCACCTGCGGCTGGCGGAACTCGCGTCGCACGCAAAAGTCGTCGCGGTCGGCGAGATCGGACTGGATTACCACTACGACCATTCGCCTCGCGACATCCAGCGCGACGTATTCGTCGAGCAGATGCGTATCGCCCGTAACGCGCGCAAGCCCATCGTGATCCACACGCGTTCGGCGTGGGACGACACCATGACGCTGCTGCGCGAGCACTGGACTCCCAGCGGCCTGGGTGGCATCATCCATTGTTTCTCCGAAGGGCCGCGCGAAGCCGAACAGGCGCTGGCCATTGGCTTTCACATCAGCTTCGCCGGTATCGTGACCTTTCCCAAAGCCACCGCCGTTCAGGAAGCCGCACGCCTCACGCCGGCCGATCGTCTGCTGATCGAAACCGACGCGCCCTATCTGGCGCCCGTCCCCAAGCGCGGCAAGCGCAATGAACCCGCTTATATAGTCGAGACCGCGCGCAAGCTGGCGGAGCTGCGCGGCGTGACGCCCGACCAGATCGCGCAAACCACATCCGCGAACTGGCGCCGCTTGGTTGGGTTCGTTGACGGGGCCCCGACCGGCTAGACTGCCCGATCGTCTAGACTAAAGGATTCCCATGGCATTCGGCAAGATCGGCGAGACACTTTCGGCACTCGAACTCTTGGACCTGGTCAACGCCGACCTGGAAAAAGTGGAGCGAGAGATCGGCTTGGAGTCGGTAGCGTCGGTCGAGGCCATAAACTACATCAACCAGTACCTGCAGGCGGGCGGAGGCAAGCGTCTGCGCCCCATCCTGGTGCTGCTTTCCGGGCGTATGCTGGGCGACGCGAACCCCATGCTAATCCGCATGGCCGCGGTGGTGGAGATGATCCACACCGCTACCTTGGTGCATGACGACGTGATCGATCTGGCGAAGACGCGGCGCGGCCGGCCGTCGATCAACGTGGTCTGGGGTAACCACACTTCGGTGCTCGCGGGCGATTGGCTCTACATGCAGGCCTTCCAGGTGGCCGTGCGCGAGCGCAACTTCGCTACCCTGGATCTGCTCATCAGCCTGACGCAGATGATGGTCGAAGGCGAATTGCTGCAACTCGAGCGCATCGGCAAGATCGCCATAAGTGAAGCCGACTATTTCGAGCTGATCGACCGCAAGACTGCCAGCCTGTTTTCGGCCTGCGCGCGCCTGGGCGCCATCAGCGCGGGAGCCGACGAGGCGGTCGAAACCCAGTTAGCCGACTACGCCTGGAACCTTGGAATTGCGTTCCAGTTAGTCGACGACATTCTGGATTTCACTTCCCGCGAAAAAATCCTAGGCAAGCCGGTGGGCAACGATCTGCGCGAGGGCAAGGTCACGCTGCCGCTGATCTATGCACTCGAAGCCGCCGACCCGGAAGAGCGCAAGCTGGTCGAAACGGTGCTGACCGACGGCAACTACGATCAGGTTCCCTTCAGCAAGATTCTCAAGGTGCTGCATCGCCATCGCGGGATCGAGCGTGCGCAGGAGCGCGCCCAAGCCTTCACGGAAAAGGCCCGCGCCATTATTGGCGAGTTCCCGGCTTCGCCGTACCAGCGGGCGTTGATGGCGGTAACGGAATTGGTTACCACGCGGGATCATTAGGGGTCGATTGAAAGGGATTGCGATACGGGCTTCTGAAAAAGATCAGCAACGTTCGTGATGCACTGCTCGCCAGAATTGTTCCTTCGCATCGAATTCCCAGATGGTATATCCCCAGCTTTCATATAGCGTTTCCATGGTGATCAGTTCGTCGATGCCATCGTTATTAATGTCTAGTTGGTCTAAGTATTCGATCTCTTGCTTGTCCTTTTCAGAATCGACATCATTCTGAACTACAAGACTCGCGAGTGTCAGCCGGTAACGAGTTCCGTCTTGCTCCGCGACCGCAAAGAGGCTGTGCAGCGAGCGCTTGCTCGTGACGTCAAAGCGTCCACTAATCGCGCGTCCTCCTCCCTTTCTTATTCCGTGGAGGTCACAGGGCCAGTGACGCCTTGCTTCAGCAAACGTTGATCGAGGCCGTATTCAACCAACCACTCTTTTGCCAATTGCCTCACGGTTGCAATTTCCTTGGCAGTTGCCGGACTACGCGTCGAGCGATGGCCGGGAATCTCTAGGTTTGTGCTAGTCGCGAGCAATGGCGAAGAAACTGAGGAGTTCAGCGAAATCGTAGCACCAAGATTTATGCAACCTCCTTCTTCACCGACCGGTTGGTTGGTGTTGCGGATGCTTGCTCTCCCGATGCGTTCTCCGCCCCTAAAAATGCTTACAGCGGTCCCTGGTTTATAGAAAGTACGCTCAAAGACCTGATTATCGGCGTCAACTGAATCTGCCCGTGTTGGGTCATTAAACGAAGGAACAACTTTGAGTTCTTGATCGGCTCCGTAATGCACGATGACGACTGGATCGATTACAAGTGAATCACCGTTTGGGCGTATTGCGAAAACGGCAACTTCGTCCGGCATCCGACTTGGAAGCGAACTCTGCGGCTTCACGGCGCTGGCCGTCAACAACACCAAGGTGATCAGTAGAACGGCTCTCATGGCTGATTCATTATCGTGCGGGAGCGTACTGGGCGGCAACAGATTATTCGCTAACCCGGCACATCTTCAATCGGTAAGCTGCGGACGCGAATTCGGCCGCGACGGAATGTAACCACACAGCCAGCATCAAGCTCACTTTCGAGCAAGGGCAGGTATTCGAGAATGCGACTAACGTATTCCTGAGCGCGTGTGACGTCTGCTTCGCGAAAGAGTATGAAGGATGGCTTGCTGCGCCGCGAGAGGGCCAGCAGCATAGCAAAGTCCGAGTCTGCTGAAACGACCACTCGCTCTTCTATCCCGGCTCGCTCCAGAATCACCGCGTCCTCCGCGGCCTGAAGACCGCAGCCGCGAACGTGGACGGCATCGTGACCCGCCTCTGTGAGCAGACGCGCGACTCCCGGCGAGAGCGCGTTGTCGATCAAGAACTTCACGCGGGACGGGGCAGGGCTAGTTCACGTTCCATCGCGGAGGCGGCGGCGAAGCGGAGGCATTCGCGAATGTCGTCCAATTCAAGGTCCGGGTAATCAGCCAAGATCTCTTGCTCGCTCATGCCGCCAGCGAGCATCCGCAGTACAGTCGCCACTGGTATGCGCAGACCCCGGACACAGGGCACACCGCCCATTTGGTTCGGATTCACTGTGATGCGCTCGAAGTTAGTCGTCTGCATAAGTGCCGGACTCGTCTTAATCATCGTATATGATCGGTGCGAACTCAACATTTATTCCCTTGACAGAATATTCTCTTAATGGAATAATGGGTTGTGGGCTGGGACATCGAATACACCGATGAGTTTGGCGCGTGGTGGAATTCGTTGTCCGAAGAAGAGCAGGATAGCATTGCGGTGTCCGTCGGGTTACTGAACGAGCGCGGTCCAAATCTGCCGTCACCTCACAGTTCCGCGATCACGACATCAAAGCATTCCCATATGCGGGAATTAAGAATCCAGCATGAAGGACACCCTTATCGGGTGCTGTATGCGTTCGATCCTCTGAGGTCGGCGCTTCTGCTGATCGGCGGCAACAAGACCGGCGACAATCGCTGGTACGAAGTTTTTGTTCCGCTGGCGGACCGGCTGTATGACGAGCATCTGCTGGCATTGAAGAAGGAAGGAAAGATTTGATTATGGCGAGAAAATTTCAGGAACTCTTGGACAAAATGGCGCCAGAGCGGCGCGGCCGCATCAAGGCAATGTCGGACCAACTTCTGCGCGAAATGCCTCTTGAGGAACTGCGCGCTGCTCGCGAGTTGACGCAAACCTCGCTGGCGAAGATTCTGGGTGTCGGCCAATCGGAAATTTCGAAGATTGAGAATCGAGCTGACATGTATGTGAGCACGCTAGCCAGTTATGTCAAGGCGATGGGCGGGGAGTTGGAAATCTGCGCTGTGTTCCCGGATGGGAAAGTCAAAATCAGGCAATTCGAGGATCTGTCTGCCAAGGCCTATCCCCCAAGTTGACCCCCGAACCTCCTTAATAGTTCTGAAGTACCTGCTGTTTCAAGGATTTGTCGAGGGTTTCGACATGGCCGCCACGGACGAAAACGTGCTTCGCCGCCCCGGGCCAAGCACAAGCGAATACCGGGAGTCTAAAGAAATCAGCAGCGCCCGTGATGCACTGCTCGCCAGGATTGTGGCTCCGGATCTATCGCAACGGATTTCGCCACTGTCCATCCAGGTTGGGCTGGATAGGCCCCTGTGCGGTCAAAGCAAGCGCCGCCGATACCGCGAGGAGGAAGGTTTTCAGAATCATCTTGAGCAGCCTTTCCTGATTACAAACGGTTGGGACAGCACCCGTTCTGGCGCCCCGTATCTCCATAGCCTGCAACAAGTTGCCTGCTGTCCCATTCAATCCCGCTAAACCCCATCCAATGCCGCTAACTGCCCTTCGCTTCAATAGTCTAGCGCCCTAGTACCGGGGGCCCTATAATGAAACTTCTTTTATTCGCACCGATTCTATCCCCTGGAGATCGCCCCTTGACTAAGCCGATCAAGCACGTTGAAAAAGCAGTAGCCGTGGCCGCCAATGCGGCCTGGTTCGTTTTTGACAAGCTGAATTCGATCAACCCGAACCCTTCCTTCACGCCGAAGTGGTCCGACAAGCCCTTGCTCAAGAGCTGGGAGAAGCAGAAACCCAAGCTGGGCTGGCCGCGCGAAACCGATTCGCTGTGCCCCAAGTGCATCCCGGATATCCGCCAGCAGATCCTCGACGGCAAACTGCCGGTCGAGATCCTCAAGAACGAAAAGCTGGGCGAGATCAAGGCCAAGATCATCGAAAAGGATGGCAAGATCGTGATGGTCAAGGAGTGCCCCATCCACGGCCACTTCGAAGACCTGATGTCGATCGATCCCGCCTTCAGCCAGCATCTCGAAGACGTGTTCCCGGGCCGCGACATTCGCGCGCATAACGATGAGAAGCTGCACGACCACGGTTCCAGCACCATCACGCACGGGCGCGGGTCGGTTCTGACTATCGATCTCACCAACCGCTGCAACATGATGTGCGATCCGTGTTTCATGGACGCCAACCAGGTGGGCTTCGTGCACGAGCTGACATGGGAAGATATCAAGACCCTGCTCGACAACGCCATTTCGATCAAACCGCGCCGCCAGCTCTCGGTTCAGTTCTCCGGCGGCGAGCCGACCTTGTCGCCGTATTTCCTCGACGCCATCCGTTACTGCCGCAAGCTGGGGTATCAGAGCGTGCAGGCAGCGACGAACGGAATCGAGTTCGCAAAGCGCCCGGATTTCGCCAAGGAAGCCGCCGAGGCGGGCTTGCGTTACGCGTACCTGCAGTTCGACGGCATCGGCAATGAAGCCAACTCGCATCGCGCGGTAGGCAATTTGTTCGACGTGAAGCTGCGCGCCATCGAGAACCTGTATAGCGCCGGCGTCGACATCGTCCCGGTGATCACGCTAATCAATGGCGTGAATAATGAGCAAGTGGGCGCGGTGGTGCGCTTCGCGCTGGATAATCCCAAAAAGATTCCGTTCCTCAGCTTCCAGCCGGTATCGTTCACTGGACGCGATGAAGCCGTCACTCCGGAACGCCGCGCAGCCCAGCGCTACACGCTGGCCAACCTGGCGCACGACGTGAAGAATCAGACGGGTCTGGGCGAGCCGGTACGCGACTGGTTCCCCATCTCCTTCATGAGCACGTTTTCTGACTTTGCTGATCTGGTTCACGGACCCAACGCCGACTGGGGCCAGTTGAGCTGCGGCTGTCATCCCAACTGCGGCATCGGCATGGCGGTAATGTGCGATAAGGAAACCAAAGAATACCGCCCGGTGACCGCATTCCTCAACGCCGACCGTCTGGCCCGCGACGTGGCCAAGATCAACGACGGCGCGCGCAGCAAGAAGATGTCAGTGCTCGGCGTATCGCTGGCACTATTGCGCAACTACAATCCCTACGAAGCCCCCACGCACTTCCGCCTGAGCGATCTGATCGCCAAGTTCGACAAGTGCTTCGGCATGACCGGCAAACAATACGGCAAAGTGACCGGCGACCGCACCATGGACGACATCCAGAAGCGCCGCGCGGACCGCTGGAACTTCCTCTTCATCGCCGGCATGTGGTTCCAGGATCTGTTCAATTACGATTTCCGCCGCACCGAGCAATGCATCATTCCCTACGCCACCCAGGAAGGTGAGATTTCCTTCTGCGCGTACAACACCGGCGTCGGCTGGCGCAACATCATCGAGAAGATGCACATGACCGCGACTCTCACCAAGTGGTACGAGGAAAAGGGCCGTCACGAAATCATCGCCGGCGGCAAGAACGTCAACCTGCCGAGCAAAGAGCATAACCTGGTGCTGCGCGCCGAAGACGTGAACAAGCAGAGGCAGCACGATCTCGACGACCTGGGCATCGCCAAGACCGCCCGCGAAGAGAAGAAGCGCGCCCGTGACGCCAAGCAGAAAGAAGACGCTGAGAACGCCCGCATGCTCGCCATGTATAAGGAGCACGTGCTCGGCGAGAAACCGACGCCCGGCATAGTTCCGCTGAGCGCCATCGCACCGGCTGCCCCCAAGGTGGTCGAAAAGAAGGAAGAAGTCGGGTCCTTCGGCGATTAGTTTTTGGATTTAATCCGGACTCAAGGCTGCTCGCGTTGCGGGCAGCCTTTTTCATTTGGCGACGGCGGCTGCGATTCGAAGTACGCGGAATTGTCAGCACCCTGCCCTGCAATCGCTTACGATTTCTTCGATAAAATGGGCCTGATAGCGCGTTGCGGGTGAGAATGACCTAAGGAGAGGATATGACGTCGACGGCAACAGCGACCCACTGGGCGCTCAAAGGTACGGGTTACGAGTTTTGCAACTGTGACTTCGGTTGCGGCTGCAACTTTGGAGGCTTCCCGAACTCGAAGGACGGCAGTTGCCGGGCCTTGGTGGGAATGGCGATTGAGAGCGGCTCATGCGGGGGTGTCGATCTCTCGGGGGTAAAGTGCGCCGCGATTGTCGCCTGGCCGAAAGCCATTCATGAAGGCAGCGGCAAGTGCGTCTTCGTCGTGGAACCGGCCGCGACTGAGAAGCAAATCGAAGCACTCGCACAAATCTGCACGGGGAAACTGGGCGGCATGCCGTGGGAGATCCTCGGAACGACCTTTGAAGTGACTGGGCTGGTGAAGGCTCGAATTACGATCGAGGGGAGCGGCCCCAAGAGCGTGTTCAAGGCCGAGGGTATCGGCGAAGGCCTCGGCGACACGTTTAAGAACCCCGTCACCGGCGAGGACCATTTCGCCAATATTGATCTTCCCGACGGATTCATCTGGAAGAAGGGGCAATGCGGCCAAGGGACGTTCCGCGCCAGCGCGGCCGGCCTGTCCGTGGGGGCCGAGAAGTCCAACTGGATTCTGTATGACTTCGACTGGTCCAACGGATAGATTTTTTTGGAGACGATCCCATTGGAAGCCATCCTTCGCAAGGAACGGCTGATCGTCGGTGGCTGCCTCGCCGTCATGGTGCTGGTCGCCTGGTGGTACCTTTTTCACACGCGCGCGGGGATGCCCGGTATGGACATGTCAGGCATGGATATGTCAGGCATGCGCGGCATGGACATGCCCGGTATGGATATGTCCGGCATGACCATGCCAGAGTCTCAGCAATGGGGGCTGACGGCCGTCCTACTGCTCTTCTTGATGTGGGCGGTGATGATGGTCGCCATGATGGTGCCCTCCGCCGCACCGATGGTCCTTACTTTTCTCGGCGTGAACCGCCGCCGGCAATCGGCCGGTCGACAATTTGCTCCAGTGGGCATCTTTGTCGCCGGGTATCTTGCGGTCTGGACCGCATACTCCGCAGTAGCGACACTGGCCCAGTGGGGATTGCATAAAGCCGCGCTCCTCTCGCCTGCGATGGCTGCCACCAGTCCGTTTCTGAGCGGCGGGCTCCTGATTGCTGCGGGCATCTTCCAATGGACGCCCCTCAAGCACATGTGCCTGAAGGGTTGCCGATCGCCCCTCTCCTTTCTGATGAGCGAGTGGCGCGACGGCAAGGCAGGCGCGTTCATCATGGGATTACGGCACGGTTCCTACTGTGTGGGATGTTGCTGGGTATTAATGGCGTTGCTCTTCGTGGCAGGCGTCATGAATTTGCTGTGGGTGGCCGTGATTGCGCTCTTCGTCATGGCCGAGAAGAGCCTGCCGCGCGGGGAACTGCTCGGCCATGTCGCCGGCGTGGCGCTGGTGGCAGCCGGAGTCGGACTGATCGCACGGGCCTGGTAGACCGCCGGGGCGTCATAACCTTTCCGGGCAGAAGCTAGATCCGCAAGCGGCTGCTATGCTGTGACGAGTGTCATCGAGACTCGCCACAACGCTATGCGGAATTCCGCTGAAGACGCCGGTGCTCGCGGCCTCAGGCACCTTCGCTTACGGCGTCGAGCTGCGTGACGTGGTGGATTTGACCCAACTGGGCGGCATCATCACGAAGGGACTTTCGCGGGAACCGATGGAGGGCAATCCGGCGCCGCGCCTGTACGAAACCGAAGCCGGGATGATGAACTCGGTGGGACTGCAGAACATCGGTGTGCGGGCTTTCGTGAGCGACAAACTGGGGGCTCTCCGCGCGATTCCCATACCGGTCTTCGCCAACATATTCGGCTACGCGGTGGAAGATTATGTCGAGGTGGTGAAGATTCTAGAGGACGCCGAAGGATTAGCGGGCTATGAGCTGAACGTCTCCTGCCCAAATACCAAGCAGGGCGGGATGGTGTTCGCCTGCGATCCGGGCTTGCTCAGCGAAGTGGTCGCGGCAGTGCGCTCGGTTATCCAGCAGCGTCCGCTGCTGGTGAAGCTGTCCCCGAATGTCACGCGCGTTCAGGAAGTGGCCAAAGCCGCCGCGGAGGCGGGGGCGGATGCATTATCGCTGGTGAATACGTTTGTGGCGCTGGCGATCGACGCGCGCACGCGCACGCCTCGGCTGGGCAACGGTTTCGGCGGTCTCTCGGGGCCGGCCATCAAACCCATCGCCTTGCGCATGGTCTACGAGGCGGCGCAAGCGGTGAAGATTCCGGTTGTGGGGCTGGGGGGAATCGCCACTGGCGCCGACGCAGCTGAGTTCCTGATCGCGGGAGCGAGCGCCGTCGAAGTCGGTACAGCGAACTTCTGGGACCCGCAGGCGCCGCTGCGGATCGCCCGCGAGCTGGACCAGTTTCTGGAGCGGGAAAAAGTGGTGCGAGCGGCCGATCTCACCGGCACGCTACGATTTTCAAGAGGCATATGAAAAAAATTATTTCGACGGAGCGAGCGCCGAAAGCCATCGGCCCCTATTCGCAAGCGGTGATCTCCAATGGTTGGGCATTCCTGAGCGGGCAGATACCGCTGGATCCCGCAACCAATCAGATCGTCGAGGGCGGGATCGGCGTGCAGACCGAGCGCGTGATCGAGAATCTGAAGAGCGTGCTGGAAGCCGCCGGGTCGTCGTTGGAGCGCGTGGTCAAGACTACCGTGTACCTGAAGGACATGGGCGAGTTCGCGATCATGAACGAGGTCTACGGACGGTACTTCGCGAGCAACGCTCCCGCCCGCGCAACCGTGGAAGTGGCGCGGTTGCCGAAAGACGTGAGAATTGAGATCGATTGCATCGCGGGTGTGGAGTAAGGACATTCACAGCTTCCGCTTATACGAGTCCGCGACGATTCGGATTCCCTCCCGGTAGGGAGTTCCCGCGAAGCCGAATTCCTTGGCGAACTTTGTCGAGTCGAACAGGTAGGGAGAATCGCTCTGATACAACATTTCGTATGACTCGCCGATTAGCGGATTGAACCAGCCGGCGACCCACAGCATCGGCCGGCTCAACACGCGGTACTTGGCAGCCACTCCAAATTCCTTCGCGGCCATCTCGATGAACTCCCTGCCGGTTGGCGGGTCGGGCGGCGTTGGCAGATGCCACACCTGGTTCCATGCCGACTCCCGCTCGGCCAGCAAGGCCACTCCGCGCGCGGCATCGGGAATATACGTCAGCGAGTGGGGCACAGCGGCATTGACTAACCAGGACGCCGTTTTTCCCTTCGCGAATGGTTCGAAAACCAGAATGTTGGGCACACCATGCTCGGTGTCGGGCCCGTAGAAATCCGCCGAGCGGGCGATCATCGCGCTCAGATTGCCGGCCCTGGCTTCGTTCATCAGAGTTGTGGCAATCTTTG
>Ga0207674_10002273_pt1 | contig 24355 bp, 21 predicted proteins | sample KBSCornC72_FD_184303 | JGI IMG/M metagenome (GOLD analysis project Ga0207674, IMG submission 184303) | Corn rhizosphere microbial communities from Kellogg Biological Station, Michigan, USA - KBS Corn C7-2 (SPAdes) (version 2) | ecosystem: Host-associated > Plants > Roots > Rhizosphere > Soil ...
GAACCGCCCTCCTTGAACTATCCGCGCCGCCGTCGGCCATAGCGGTCATCCGGTGAGCATCCCATCGCCAGCGCCGAATAAGTACGCTTCACGAGTCTATCATACTCGGACTGAGCAAACACTACAGCGCGTTCCTAACTAGGACTTCCGGGTACGCTCGTAGGCGGGTCGCCCCACGCCGTGGCACGATAGCCGTGCACGAAACGCGCGGATGGCGCTTGCAGGCGCGCATACCTCAACCGTACAATGCCCTGGTACAGTTGGCTCCTTCATGTGAGGAGCAGTGCCAGAAGCAACTGGCGGGATGGGGCAGCCTATGGCTGGAGTGATTCTGGCGCTGGATGTTGGCGCGAAGCGTATCGGCGTCGCAGTGAGCGACGAGCTGGGAATACTCGCCTCGCCGCGCACGGTGATCGTCCGCCGCTCGACGCAGGCCGCGCTGGACGAGATCGTGCGGCTGGTACAGGCGGAGGAGGCCACGCTGGTTGTGGTTGGTCTGCCGGTCAGCTTCGACGGCCAACTGCATAGCCAGGCACAGACCGTGCAGCGATTCGCCGAACGTCTGCGGAAGCTCCTGGATGCGCTCGGCGTGCCGCTGGTCTACGCGGACGAGACGCTTTCGACGGTGCGCGCGGAGGAGCGGCTGCGGGCAATGGGTGTGCGCCGGGAGCGCATGCGCGAGCGCATCGATGCGATGGCCGCGGCGGTGATTCTGGAAGAGTATCTGGAGCAGCAGCGACGAGCCGCGCCAGCACGCCAGGGAGAAGAAGACGACCTGGCGGAGCGCCCGATAACAGGACGTGAGACTGAGGAGGATGAGGGCAGATGAAACGTGCCGCTATGGTGGTGACTATCCTGTTCGCGCTACTGGCATTTGGAATTGGTCTGGTCGGGACGACGGTCGCGCTGGATGTGACACGCCCGGTCGTCTCTGGCTCGAATGGCACGCTCAACTTCGTCGTCAACGACGGCGACACCTCGACTGAGATCGCCAACAAGCTCGAAAAAGCTGGACTCATCCGCAATGCGCTCATCTTCCGCCTGCTGGCGCGCTACAAGCATCTCGACAGCAACCTCAAGCACGGCACCTATAGCCTCAGCCCCAGCATGAACATGGACCAGATCATCTCCGCGCTCGAAGGGGCGCCACTGGATGAGCACATCGTTATCCTTGTCCCGCCCGGCTTGCGTGTCACCCAATACCCCGACTACTTTACCAAGATGCCCAAGTTCAATGCTGACAACTTCGCGCAGATCGCCAAGACGGGCATCCTGATGGATGACGCTAAGACGCCGCTCTGGACGAAATACTGGTTCATTCAGCCGATGGCGAAAGGCACCAAGGTCAAGTACGCGCTGGAGGGCTATCTCTTCCCTGACACCTACTACTTCAACAAGGATGCCGACGAGACCAAGGTGATCGAGACTATGCTCGAGAACTTGGGCGCGAAGCTCTGTCCGGGACCGGATAACAATCCGGGGGCGTACCTCGCCGACAAGGACCAGTGTCTCGCTCACGCCGCGCCGGTAGGCAACACCAATATCTTCGCCGCCGCGGAGAAGGCGTATTCCACCAAAGATCCCGTGGCCGCGCTGCATACCGCGCTGACCATGGCCTCGCTGACGGTGCGCGAGATCAAAGACCCCAAAGATGCGCCGGGCGTGACCAATGTCTACTACACCCGCTACATGGCGCTGCTCGGCAAAACGCCGAATCTGGGCGACATCGCCAGCATGGGCGCGGACCCAACCGCGCAATATGCGCTCGAGAGCGCAACGCCGCCGACTGATGGTAAATGGTGGAAACCGCTTACGAAAGCTGGCTCACAGGTCGCTACCACCGACCCATACAACACCAATGTCACCACAAACGGGAATCTGATGCCCGGCCCGATTGCCGCGCCCCTCTGGGCGGAGATCGAGGCGGCGACGAATCCCAGCATCTCGAAGTACTTCTACTTCGTCCAGGATTGTAACGGCAAAACGCTCTATGCCACGACGAACGCCCAAAACACGGCCAATATCAACAAGCCGTGCACCCCAAATAGTTGACGTGGCGAAAGTGTAGCTACAGGAAGAGCACCTGCCCTTAAAGGCGGGTGCTCCTTACGGCACATCGTTTTCGCGCGCACGAGTCATTCGGCTGAGGCTGATGCGGCGCTATCGGGGAAGATGACCTTGCCGCCAAGCTGCATGACGACGCCCCAGAAACCCTTGATCTCCCAGCGCTCGACGATCTTGCCGCCGACCACGCGGTCGATCTGCACGCCCTCCATCGTCAGCCACTCTCCCGTGGGCCGCTCGCCAAACAGCGGGCTGTCGTGCTTCCAGCGGTAGCGCCAGCGCGTCACGACGCGGTCGCCCTCGGCCAGCTGCTCTTCGATGATCGTCTCGTCGTCGGGCATATCTTCGTGCTCGCGGGCAATGCCGCGGCGCATGTCGTCGAGCGTATAGGCGCCGTAGTCCACGGAGTGCCCAACGAAATCGGACGCGAAGAGCGAGTCGAGGGCGGCCAGATCGCGCCCAGTGAACACCTCGTAGTAGCGGCGCACGATCCGTTTGTTCGCCTCAGTCTCTTCGCTTGCCAAGTTCAGGTATCCTTCCCTGTGCAGGCACGCCCTATGCCCTGGTCTCCGCTACTCCTCCAGGTCGTCGGCGTCGTCGAACTCGTCATCTTCATCGTCATCACTCTCATCTTCATCCTCTTCTTCGTCGAGGTCGGCGACCAAATCTTCTTGATCGGCTCGGAAGGTGTCGTTGAAGAAGCCCACCTCCTTGCCGCTATAGACGCTGACGAGGAAATCATCGCGCGGGGTATCGGCGGAGAGGACGAGATCCTCGTCAATGCGCTCGATCAGTTGAGCCAGCGCCTCGCGCTCCATCTCCTGCTCGATAATCAGCGTGCCGTGGACCGTGGTCGAGGTGAAGTGCAGGTCCACCATCCCGATTCGAGTCTGCCCGCGCACGAGGTAGTAGCCCTCGGAACTGGGGGTGCGAAAGTGACGGTCGAAGCGGAGATCATCCATCGTGTCCATGTTGCTCCGCGCGGCCATTACGCCACGCGCCTCCTTCCCAGACGGGTACTCGGCGGAGGATTGCACATCCCCTGCCCTTTCACCGATCCACGGATACCCACATCAGCAACATAGCTTCGCTGGATTTCCGGCGCTGTGTTGCTGCATACGTACGGCATAGTGTATCCGCTGAGACGAGGTGATAGCAAACACAGGCATTGTGGAGCGCCCTGGTGTTCGTTTCGTTGTGTGCCGTTGTGTGCCCAAACGACCGAGAGACGAGCACGGCAGGGCGGCAGTGATCGCGCAGCAGAGGGATAGAATACGGCGCTCAGACTTATCGCGGTGCCTGGAGATCGCGCGGGCGTTCGATGCCTTTCAGGCGGAAGAGCAGCCGGAGCCGCACCGAGAACAGGCGCGTATCAACCGGCTTGACCACGTAGTCGTCCGCGCCTGCCTGGAATCCCGCCACTTTATCCGCCGTGCTCGAACGATGCGTCACCAGCATAATGGGCAGCCGCCTGCCGCCCGGCAACTCGCGAATCCGCGCGCAGAGCTCAAGGCCAGTGCCGTCGGACAGATCAACCTCGCTCACCAGCAGGTCAGGCCGATGCTCCCGCACCATGCGGAGCGCCTCACTCAGACCGGCAACGAAGGTCAGCCTGTACTGTTCACCCAGGATAGCCCGCAGCGAATCGCGCTGTATGGTATCAGCATCTACGACGAGAACAGACATGCTACATTCCGGAGTTGGTCGCGCCACCACATTCCACCCCCAGACGCTATGCAGGGCATCTGCATCCCACCACCCGCTTATGTAGAAAGGGAACGAACGATACATGCGCTCCGGGAGTCACATCCCCTATTTGGATGGCTCTTCATCATCGACAACCAAATCGTAGTCGAAATCCGACGTGGCCAGATTCTCGATGCGATGCACACGCTCTTCCGGCGTGATATTCATCACCCGCTCGAGGGTCGCGCACAACGCGCTTGGCTTGAATGGCTTGGCAAGATACTCATCGACGCCGGAAAGCAGGCCAGTTAGATGGTCCACTTCTTCGTTGAGCGCGCTGAGAATGATGAGGGGTGTATGAGCCGAGGCGGTATCGCCGCGAATGCACCGCACCACCTGGTATCCATCCATTCGGGGCATCTTCACATCAACGATGACGCAATCTGGCTGCTCCTGGTAAAATTTCTCCAGGCCCGCAACGCCGTCATAGGCGACCACCACGTCATACGCGCCGGTCATCGTGACAACACTGCGAATCAGCTCAACAATCATCGGGCTATCGTCTATAATCAGCACTTTTTTCTGCACATCAGACGCCTTCTGCGCGTCCGCCGTTTGTGCGTTCATGACCGGCACCGCCTCTGCCATACACCACCGCCTCCCAGCGCCATCAGCGACCCTGCATGCTGCGCCCGGCAGCCCACCAGCACCACACCCGAAAAGATCAGGCGTTCAGCGAACTTGTTGCGGACAATAGTAGCATAGCCCCGAATCTCCGCCAAGTCGCCACGCGAAAGGTACCAGCCTATCCTATGTGGCATAGTACTATTGGAATGACGCGGCGCCACCGGCAAATTTTCGCGTCCGTCCGCCTATGCCGGGCATTCGCGCCACTGGCCGGTTACCGCTCTCGCCGCCGTCGTCGAGAACATGATGAGCAACAGATGCTACCAATCAACATACCGTCAACCTGGCAACCGGAGAGAAGATGCCATAGACCCTGACATCAGAGTCAGTCTCACTCTCAGATTCAGGCTTACCCACCATCCGAGGAGGCGTCCCACATGCTTCATGCAAACACCGATTCCACGGCTCCGTACTCTTTAGACGATACATCCGGGGCAAATGTTCCGGTTGAGCTGGGAACTTCCCCCTTTGCCGCCCGCGGCCTCTCTGCCGAGCAGCGCTACTCGCGCCAGACTCTCTTCAGCGGCATCGGCGCCGCCGGACAGGAACGCCTCAGCCGGGCACGCGTGCTCATCGCTGGCTGTGGCGCGCTGGGCAGCGTGCTGGCGAATTCGCTGGCACGTGCGGGCGTCGGCTACCTGCGACTGGTTGATCGCGACTTCGTCGAAGGGAACAACTTGCAGCGGCAGGTGCTCTATGACGAGCAGGACGCGCTGGATGGGCTGCCGAAAGCGATTGCCGCCGAGCGCGCGTTACGCCGCATCAATAGCCTGATAACGGTTGATGCCCATGTCAGCGACATCACCGCCGATTCGATTGAATCGCTGCTCGACGGTATCGACGTCGTCCTCGACGGCACCGATAACTTCGAGACGCGCTACCTGCTCAACGACGCCTGTGTGAAGGCGGGCATTCCGTGGATCTATAGCGCGGTGATCGCCGCCTATGGGGTGACGATGCCCATTCTGCCCGGCGAGACCGCCTGCCTGCGCTGCGTCTTCCCCGACCGCCCGCTCCCCGGCACAACGCCCACCTGCGATACAGCGGGGGTGCTCAATGGCATCGTCGGCGTTATCACGGGCATGGCCTCCACCGAGGCGCTCAAGCTGCTGGTGGGCAGCGAGCAGCTGGCGCGCGGACTAACATGGATCGATCTCTGGGAAAACACCTTCGAGCGTGTCGAGCTGCCGCGTTCGCCGGACTGCCCGACCTGCGGCCTCGGCAACTACGAGTACCTGGATGCGCCGCTGGATGAGAGCGGAGTGAGCCTGTGTGGTCGGAACGCAGTGCAGGTGCGCCCGGCCCAGAAGATGACGTCGGCGCTCGATCTCGGCGCGCTGGCGGAGCGGCTGCGGCCCGCCGGGGAGGTTGCCAGCAACGATTTCCTGCTGCGGCTACGTGTGGATGGCTACGAGGTGACCGTCTTCCCCGATGCCCGCGCCATCATCAAGGGCACCGCCGATCCCGCCGTCGCCCGCACAATCTACGCCCGCTACGTCGGCGCGTGATGGGAGACTGACCTCACGCCGATCCCGCCCTCTATGCCACCACGTTACCCGGGATGATTGGGCCGCGCCGGTGATCCATATGCTCCAACAACGACAAGCACGCAAGGGCTATTAACGCGCTGCCACAACAAATGCTGGTCACGCGCCAATGAGCATTTCTACTCATTCAGCTTCAGCAACCCCTAGGCTCTTTACAGGACAGCTTGCTGTGCAATCGCCCTGGCGAGGAGCCCCCCAAGACATCAGGATGTGGGTGAGTGTGGTTAAGGATATTTGCAGGCGACCGCAGTGGAGTCCGTGATGAAACTATTGGTGGTGGATAGCGATCGCGACATGGTGGAAATGTTAACCAACTGGCTACGAACACGTGGCTATGAGGTTCACCATGCCTTTACGAGCGAGCGCGCGAGACAGGTGTGGCTTGAGCAGCGACCGGATGTTGTGATGATTGACCCTGACAACAGCTCCAACGATCCGCTCGCCATGTGCCGTGAAATGCGCGATGCGCAAGATGCGCTGGTGCTGGCGCTCACGAGAGCCAATGGTGAAGACGCCGAGTCGGCATGTCTGGAGAATGGCGCCGATAGCTTTCTGGCGAAGCCATTCATGCCGCGTCAACTGCTCGCGCATCTGCGCGCTGAGTCGGCGCGTTCGTTCCACACTGGTGCGCAATCCATTGACTATTATCGAGGTTGGCCCGCTCCGAATTGATACGGTCCGACATGAGGTAACTCACGACAACATCACCATCCGGTTGACTCCGACCGAGAGCCATTTGTTGCATTTACTCGCCGTCAATGCGAACGATATCTGCACGCTTGACCAAATTGTGACGCACGTCTGGGGATTTGGTGAGGCCGGGGACAAATATCTGGTGAAGGCTCATATCCGCCATCTGCGCGAAAAGATCGAGCCAGTGCCTAGCAAACCGCGGTTCATCATCAGCTCGCCGGGTATTGGGTATATGTATATGCTCAAACGGCCTACCGTAGAGGGAAGCCTTATTACACAGGAAGTCCAAACAGTTGAGATATTTCCCTCGCGCCTCCAGTGGGAGAGAGAAGTTAACGGCTCCCTGGCAGAATAACATACTGGAAGGATCGCCTCTGGCTCTCCCCTTCCCGGCTTCAGTCGCCAGCCGCTTCTGGCGACTCTGGCGACTCTGGCAACTCGATTCGGCGGTCGAAGCGGCGGTAGATGGCGTGGCAGCGCGAGCAGACGCGGCCACTGACATCGCGACAGTCAGCCTCGACGAAGAAGATCTGCTTGCCGCCGCTGAGCACATGCGCCTCGAAGGTCAGCGGCGCATCGTAGGCGGGATGCTCGAAGGCCATCTCCAGCGTCACCGTCACCTGCGGCTTCGTGCCGTGGGCCAGTGACGCCACCGCCGCGCCCGTCACGATGTCGAAGATATAGGACTGTACCGCCCCCGTGACCGCCCGCCCGCCAATGCCCGCCCCGCGATGGTGCTGGCCTGGCTCGAAGTAGACCTTGGCATGGCCATCGGCGCTCTCGACAATACGCGCGCCCATCCAGCTTACAAAGTCCATCGAGTTCCAGTACTCGAAAAATTGCGGCGTGCCTCGTGAATCGTCGTCGGCGCCGCCGCTCGTCGCGTCCGCTCCCGGCTGCTTCGCGGATGTATCGTCACTCATACTACGAGCCCTTCCTTCAGAGATGTGAAGCGCGCATTGCCTCGTTGCCCTGTTGCTGCATACCTACGGCGCCAGCAATGCCGCCAGCACACAGCGTACACTACCTGGCCAGCACACGGCAAGGAAGCGGAAAATCGCCCCGATTCTTTGAATCAGGTGAGATTCCGGCCCCCATTATGTCCCAGCGCATTGCCATGCTGGCGTCCTGGATTCTACACTAACCCGGAGAATCTATGCATGAGGTGTACATACCTGGCGTACGGTGACTCATAAGATAGCAGCTATTGAAGATGTTTCAGGATAGCTTTGTGGAGGGGGCGCATGAGCAGGGATACGCGAAACTATGGCGGTGACTATGACGAGCGCGACCTCGACGGACGCGCTGGCCCGCCGCGCGGACGACGCCCAAATGGTGGCGGTGGCGGTGGCGGTGGCGGTGGCCGCGGCCCATCTGATCCTTCCATGCGACGGCCGAACGGCAATGGCAATGGCAATGGCAGCAACCTGATGCGACCGCCCTCTGGCTCGCGCGGAAGCGGTCCGCGCAATGGCGGACCCCGCAGCTATGACCATGATAGCGCCGACTATCCTGATTATCCCGATCAGCCCTCACGCCGCAGCCGCGCCGAATATCGCGATGGGCCACCCTCACGCGCTGGCGGCCGTTCGCGCGCCGGTGGTAGCTACGAGATGGAAACGTCGCGCGCGCCACGCAAGGAGCGCCGTGGCTTCGGCGCGATGGTTGGCGAAATGTCGCGCCAGTTGAGCGCCATGGTGCGGGGCACTGGCCGCGCGATGCAGCGTGAGGCGGCCCAGATTGCCGCCGCGGGCAGCCGCAGGTCCGTGCCGATGACGCCCACGCCAGAGATGCTGGCGCAGATACAGAGCGACCTGCCACGCTACCGCCGTTCGCGCATCCGCATACGGGCGCGCAAATGGCGGCTGGAGCGTGTGCGCGCCAACCCCGTCGGCTATGCCATTGGCGTCGCGGCGGTGGTCGTCGCGGCGGTCTCCATCCTTGGCGGCGGCGGCGCGGGTGCGGTCTACGCCTACAACTACTACGACATCCATCGCCCGGCGATCCAGAGCATCATCAACAACGCCGTCAGCGGGCAGAATACGGTCATCTATGACCGCAATGGCCAGATTCTCTATACCGTCCGCAGCGACAGCGGCTACAACTATTACGTGCCGCTCTCGCAGATCGGCCAGACCATCCAGGATGCGACGATTGATACCGAAGACCACTCGTTCTACTCGCCGACGAACATCGGCGTGGATTTCCAGGGGACGCTGCGCGCGCTTGTCGCCGACGCGACCCACGGTGGCGCGGCTGACCAGGGCGGCTCAACCATCACCCAGCAGCTCGTCAAGCGGCTGATTCTACACGACCCCTCGAAGCAGGTGCAGCGCAAACTGAACGAGATGATCCTGGCCGTCGGCCTCAATGCCAACTACAGCAAGAGCCAAATTCTGGAGATGTATCTCAACACCATTGACTATGGCGACCAGAATCAAGGCATCGAGGCGGCGGCGCGCAACTTCTTTGGCCTGAAACCAAAGGAGGAAAACGGCAAGCTCATCCTGGCCAACCAGCAGCTCTCCATCGCGCAGGCGGCGATTCTGGCAGGGCTACCGAACAATCCGACCTACTATCTGCCGATTGCGTTCTCCTGCGACAAAGCGCCCTGCGACACCAGCCAATGGGCCAAGCCCTGCACGAACGACCCAACCGAAGGCATCTGCAATCCCAGCGCTGACTACGTCAACAACTGGGGCCAGCTGGGCCATGAATGGATCGTCTGGCGGCGCGCGCGCGTGGTGCTGCAAAGCATGAATAACTATGGCACGATCACCGATTCCCAGTATGACGACGCACTCAACCAGGTGAAGAATATCCTGGTGAACCAGGAAATCAAACACTGGGCAGGTCTTACGGATGGCAGCGCCGCCGATACAACCAAGCTAGCGCCGAGCTTTGTCGATGAGGTGCTCAATGAGCTGGTGAACCAGTTTGGTTTCAGTGCCGATACACTGCCAACCGCTGGCCTGCGCGTGTATACGACGCTCGACTACAAGCTAGAGCAGTACGTCGAGCAGAACATCGACTACTACATCAACAAAAACCACACAGTTCCAGTGCCAACATACCATAATTCGAATTACAATTGTGGCCCGACGTGTGATCTTCCGCTCACGAAGACGGCCAATGCTCACGATGCTGCAGCGGTGGTGATCGATCCCTACACTGGGGACGTGCTGGCGATGATGGGTACCGCAAAGTACAACGACAAGAATCCGCTGGTCGCCGGGAATGTCAATGTTGCGACAGCACCGCGTAGTCTCGGTTCGTCCATGAAGGGTATCGTCTACGCGACCGCATTCCAGATGGGTTGGACGCCAAGTGTCATGATGCAGGACTCCCCTATCTGCATGCCAGGCACACAGAGTGACAACCAGGATTTTTCCCTGGTGCCAGGCTGCAAGGGTCAGGCAACTTATGTGCCTCATAACTACACCGGTGATGGTTACAACGGCTATGTGCCTCTCCGAATGGCACTCGCGAACTCGCTGAATATTCCAGCGGTTGAGGCGATGTCGTTTGTCGGCGATACGCCAGAGCTTGCCACCAACTTCATCACGATGGCCCGGCGCCTGGGGATAACCGGTGATGTCAAGGATTCGAATGGCATTGTCATCGTTCCAGGACTAGAGCAGAACCGGGTGGGGCCGACGACGGCGCTCGGTACTCAGTCGGTTCCTCTGATTCAGTTGACAAACGCCTACGCCGCCATGGCCGCTAGCGGCAAGCATGTCCCCTATCGCACCATCCTGCGCATCGAGGACTCGGCAGGTGACGCCTGGAACGCACCGACACCCAAGCCAGCGCAGGTGATCAGCCCACAGGCGGCTTACATGCTCACCTCGGTGCTGGCGGACGATAAAGCCAGACAACCAGGTTTTAACAAAATAAACCCCTTGCAGTTTCCCGATTACCCGAGTTTCCAGGTTGCCTCGAAGACTGGAACAGGCTCCGGTAAGGTTGGGCCGAGCGATATTGTCACTATAGGCTACTCACCCTATTTAACAGTCGGAGTCTGGGTGGGCAATGCCAATGGAGCCGATATGACGCCGGGCATCATCGGTATCGCGGGCGCTGGCTATATCTTCCATGATGTCATGGATTACGCTCTGAAAACCTACAAGTGGACGGGGACAACCACATTCCCGATTCCGCCAGACATGTCAATGGGCGCGTTCGGCTGCAACGCAGGGCTGGCACCGTACCAGGGCGAGGCTGGGTCCACTGGCGGCACTGGCGGAACAGGCACTGGGGCAGGTACTGGCAGTTCGGGCAGCGCGCCGCTATGCATTTACCGTGACGATATCCCTGGACACTTGTGGATCTATGGCAGTGGAGCTGGCAAGCCAACGCCAGATATAGACTGGTACATCCAGGGACAGGCTCCGCTCAACTCGTGACCTGTGCCCCTTCCCCGCAAGGGAGGGGGCTTAGCAGATGGCGAGTTGAGTCCGGGGTTACTACGCGCCGCAGGCTGAAGGCCGCAGGTGCGCGAGCCGCAGGCGAGCAGCGCGCGACGGCAGACCCGCGAGCCGCCGCTGCGGCGAGAAGCGAGCAGGTGCGAGCGGAGGGGCTGCGTCCCGGAGGGAGCACGCGGAGCAGCAGCGACCCGAAGGGTGCGGCTAATCCTGGGCGAGTGGCGCTCGGATGACTGCCAGGAAGCTAGCCGCGCCATCCATACCACCGGCGCTGCCGCCGCGCCGAGCTATCGGCGAGGAGTTGGGATGAGGTTTAGCATCGCGGCTACCGCGCGCCCGACTGCTCCGTCTCACGCTCACGCGCGCGGGCACGATCGTGCTGTGTCAGCAGGCGCTTGCGCAGGCGCACATTCTGCGGCGTCACCTCGACCAGCTCGTCATTGTTGATGAAGTCAAGCGACTGTTCCAGACTGAGATCAACAATTGGCGAGAGGCGCACCGCGATATCCGAGGTGGACGAGCGGATGTTGGTCGCCTTCTTCTCCTTGCAGACGTTGACCACCAGATCATCCGGGCGCGCATTCAGCCCGACGATCATGCCCTCGTAGACCGGAATGCCCGGCTCGATGAACGTCTGGCCGCGCTGCTGGGCGTTGTTCAGGCCATAGGTGACAGAGACGCCCGCCTCCGAGGCGATCAGCGCACCATTCCGCGCGATGCCGATGGGGCCGAGCCACGGCGAATAGTCCGTCAGCATGCTCGACATCGCGCCGTTGCCCTGGGTCAGCGTTAGAAACGCATTACGGAAGCCGATCAGGCCGCGCGTCGGGATGTCGTACTCCAGCCGGACGTTGCCCTGGCCGTCGTAGACCATGTTCGCCATGCGCCCCTTGCGGATCGCCAGCGTCTCGCTGATCGCGCCGATATACGCCTCGCGTGTATCGATCACCAGCCGCTCCATCGGCTCCAATACCCGGCCATCCTCGTTGTGCGTGATGACCTCCGGGCGCGAGACCTGAAGCTCGTAGCCCTCGCGGCGCATCGTCTCGATCAGAATCGAAAGGTGCAGCTCGCCCCGCCCGGAGACGATGAACTCGTCGGCCGTGCCGCCATCCTCGACGCGCAGGCTGACGTTCGTCTCCAGCTCGCGATAGAGCCGCGCGCGCAACTGCCGCGACGTGCTGAACTTGCCCTCACGCCCGCCGAACGGGCTGGTGTTGACGCCGAAGGTCATCTTGAGCGTCGGCTCCTCGATGGCCAGCGTTGGCAGCGCCTCGGGGTTGTCGAAGTCGGCGATGGTGTCGCTGATATTGGCGTCGGCGATGCCCGTCAGCGCGACGATATCGCCCGCGGTGGCCTCCTCGACCTCCATCCGCGCCAGCCCGCGCCAGGTGAAGACCTGGCCCACGCGCCCGCGCTTCATCTCGCCCTCGCGTGTGAGATGCGCCACCGCCATCCCCGGCCGGACGCGCCCGCGAGTGATGCGGCCAATCGCATACTTGCCCTTGTAGTCGTCGTAGTCCAGCGTCGTCACCAGCATCTGGAACGGCGCATCTTCCTCCACGACCGGCGCGGGCACAACGTTGACTATGGTCTCGAAGAGCGGCTCCAGGTCGTTGTTGGTGTCGTCTGGCGAGAGACGGGCGATCCCCTCGCGCGCGATGGCGTAGAGCACCGGGAAATCGAGCTGGTCGTCGCGCGTCACCAGCTCCAGAAAGAGGTCTTGCGTCCAGTCGAGCACCTGCCGGATGCGGGCGTCGCGGCGGTCGATCTTGTTGATGACCACGATGGGCCGCAGCCCAAGCTCTAGCGCCTTCTTCAGCACGAAGCGCGTCTGCGGCATCGGCCCCTCGACGGCGTCCACCAGCAAGAGGCAGCCATCGGCCATATTCAACACACGCTCGACCTCGCCGCCAAAGTCAGCATGGCCGGGGGTGTCGATAATGTTGATCTTGATGCCGCGATAGGTGATCGCTGTATTCTTGGCGAGGATGGTGATGCCGCGCTCGCGCTCCAGTTCATTGGAGTCCATAATCAGCTCGCCGACCTGCTGATTGTCGCGAAAGATGTGGCTCTGCTTGAGCAGTCCGTCTACCAGAGTCGTCTTACCATGGTCAACGTGCGCGATGATCGCCACATTACGAATGTCGTCACGGACCCCTCGTCCGGCCTCAGTTCCCTGCATTTCCGTTGCCTGCATATGCCCTCAAATATCCTCAAAGTTCGCAACATCCGCGATGATAATTGCTGAATTCACGCACGTTCTCAACAGCCACACACTCGATCTGGCGCAGAGCGCACCCTCAAGAGTATATCACCAATTGCCGCGCGAATGCTTCGTAATGGAGAGTGAGGATGGCATCTCACAGCGCGCGAATCTGGGCATCAACGTCTATTCCATACAATTGCAGCTCGTAGGCGTATCGCGTGCGGATGCGCTCAAGCACTCGCTCGACCTTCTTTGGCGTCGTACGCACAAACAGGTTGTTGAGAGGAACCGCTATCAGGGTTTCTCGCAGCGCAGGATAGATGCGATACATGCGCGCAGCAATGCGAGAGTTACGCGCTACTTTACGAGGATCCACACCATGAACAACCAGATAGTACATCGTGCGGCGCTGCCCCAACCGCTGACGGTAAATCGCTACATGGTCAATATCCTGCCAGTTAGCCGTTTGTTTTATCACAAATAGCGGGGGGCTATAACTCCATCCCTGTTCATCAATCTCCAGGACTGCGCGCCGCATGACAACATCGTGAAGAAATCCGATAAGGAACACCACTACCCCAAGGCCAAAAAATCCAATCGCCGCCCAGGCTATAACGACATTGAATGGACGTGCGCTCGCTTTCGGGTCGTGTAGCATCAAGAAGCCAATGACGACGAATAGCGCCGAGGCAAGCAGGAGGAGCAGAAATTTCAGAGGATTACCATAGAAGCGTAGCGGATTTCCTTCGCTCATGCAGGCTCCATTTCGCGCCGTTTGGCATTCCAAACTTACCGGCAGCCTCCACTCTAGCGGGATTCGCTCGCGGGGTCAACACCTCGTTTACAGCGGCATGCGAAACGCCTGTGGCCCGTGATACCATGAACACCATGAGCACATTGGATGACACACGCGAAGACACTGCCCTGGAAGATACCTACCGCGACGATACCATCGCCGCGATTGCCACACCGCCCGGCGTCGGCGGCCTCGGCATCGTTCGGCTGAGCGGGCCAGGGGCATTCGCCGTTGGCCTGCGCATCTTCCGCCCAGCGCATCCGCTGGAGGAGAGCGAGTCGCCGCCCTCGCACCAACTGCTCTACGGCCACGTGGTGGACCCCGCCAGCGATACCGTGATAGACGAGGTGCTGGCGGCGTTCATGCGCGCGCCACGGACCTATACCCGCGAGGATGTCGTCGAGATTTCGGCGCACGGCGGGCCGCTGGTGCTGCGGCGCATCCTGGAGCTGGCGCTGGAGGCGGGCGCGCGGTCCGCTCAGCCCGGCGAGATGACGCTGCGCGCCTTCCTCAACGGGCGGGTGGATCTGGCGCAAGCCGAGGCGGTTATGGCGCTCATCAATGCCGAGACCGACGCAGGCCACCGGCTGGCGCTGCGCCAGCTACAGGGCGAGCTTTCGGCCGAGGTCGGCGCGGCGCGCAGGGACGCGATGGACGCGATGGTGCGCATCGAGGCCAGCATCGACTTCCCTGAAGAAGAGGTGCCGCCGCCCGACCCGGAGGAGCTGGCGGGACTGATCGCCAACGCGCGACAGATTATCGAGCGGCTGCTGGCGGGCGCGGATCGCGGGCGAGTGCTGCGGGAGGGGCTGCGTGTGGCGCTCGTGGGCCGCCCCAATGTGGGCAAATCGAGCCTGCTCAACGCGCTGCTGCGCACCGAGCGCGCCATCGTCACGCCGGTAGCCGGAACGACGCGCGACACGGTGGAAGAAAAAGCGCTGATTGGCGGGCTGGCCGTGCAACTGGTGGATACCGCCGGGCTGACGTCAAGCGATGATCCGGTGGAGCGCGTCGGCGTGGAGCGGTCGCGCGCGGCGGCGCGGTCCGCAGACCTGCTGCTGCTCGTCCTCGACGGCTCGGTGCCACTCTCACCGCTGGATGCGTCGGTGGCGTCGGAGCTTCACGAGCTGACGGAGAGCGAGACCGCGCGTCCAGCGATTCTCGTGCTCAACAAGGCGGACCTGCCGCGCCAGTTGTCCGACGAGACGGCACAAGCTCTCTGGTCCGGCGCGCCACTGGTCACCACATCCACCATTACCGGCACTGGACTGGCCGCGCTCGAAGGGGGGATTGGGGCGCTGGCATTGGGTGGAACGGCCCAGGCGGGCGATGTGCTCGTCTCGAGCGCGCGCCACAAAGATGCCTTACGTCGCGGGCTGGAGCATATTCAGGCGGCGGAGGTGACGCTGGCCGACGGCCTACCGCTCGACTTCATGGCCATCGATCTGCGAGCCGCGCTGGAGGCGCTGGGCGAGATTACCGGCGAGACCGCCACCGCCGATCTGCTCGACCGCATCTTCGCCGAGTTCTGCATCGGCAAGTGACGGCGCAAATCACCCTTCAGTCTTCCCCAGAAACGCCAGCAGTTCGTCGTTCACCGCTTCGGGCATCTGCTGGTTGAGCCAGTGGCCCGCCGTCGAGAAGCGGCGGACACGCAGGTTTGGCGCCCAAGGCTCCAGGCCGTCGGCCATCCACGGGCCAAGGTAGGGATCCAGCTCGCCCCAGAGGAGCAGCGCTGGCGCGGTAATCACACGCGCGGGAGAGAGAGCTTCCGCGCCATGACGCAAAAGCTGGCGATAGTAGCTGAGGGACGCGGTCACCGCGCCAGGTCGTGCCATCGCATCCACAAACCGCTGGATATCCTCATCGGTGAGCCAGGCACGCCCGCGATCCGCCGCGCGAAATGTGCGCCAGAGCTGGCTGTAGTTGTCGCGGGTGATGCTGTTCTCGGCGACGCCACGCAACTGAAAGAAGCCGACATAGGCGCTGCGGCGAAACTGGCCGGGATGCCGCCATTCGCGGGTCAGCGTGGCGGGGTGCGGCGCGTTCAACACCACCAGCCGCCGCAGATAGTCCGGCTCGCGCATGGCAAACGTCCAGGCGATGAGCCCGCCCCAGTCGTGGCCGACGACATCCGCCTGCCGCTCGCCCAGCGCCTCGATCACGGCGCGCACGTCGGCGGTCAGCGTCGCCAGATCGTAGCCGCCGGTGGGTTTATCGGAGAGGTTGTAGCCGCGCGTATCCAGCACCACCACCCGCCGAATGGCCGCCAGCGCCGGAAGCTGGTAGCGCCAGGAATACCAGAACTCTGGGAAGCCATGTAGCAGAATCGCCAGCGGGCCACTCCCCGCCGCCACATAGTGCAGCCGCACGCCATTGGCGACGACGTAGCCCTCGTCGCAGCCCTCCGGCAGCGGAAATGCTTCATGTGGCGCATCCATCGGCGGCACTCCATAGAACTACAGGTGGTATGCCAGTTTCCAGCATACCACCTGCAATTGTGATACTGCCGCCAACTATGCCGTCAATGTTCCCAGGATGGCGCGCGCAATGGCCAGCCGCTGCATCTGCGTGGTTCCCTCATAGATTTGAGTGATCTTGGCATCACGCATCATGCGCTCAACTGGATATTCGCGTGTATATCCATAGCCGCCGAGCAGTTGCACCGCCTCAGTTGTCACACGCATCGCCGTATCCGAGGCGAAGAGCTTGGCCATTGAGGTCGCCCGCGTGACGTCGGCGCCTTCTACGTGGTTATCCAGCAGCGTGGCAGCGCGGTGAATGAGCAGGCGCGCCGCGTCCACCTGGGTCGCGAGATCGGCGATCAGGAACTGGATACCCTCGTGATTGGCGATGGGCTTCCCAAACTGAACACGCTGCCGGGTGTACTGGATCGCGTAGTCGAGCGCGCCGCTCGCGACCCCTACGGCTTGTGCCCCGATGCCCACCCGCGCCCGGTCGAAAGTAGCGAGCGCCAGCCGATACCCATCGCCCTCGCTACCGATACGCTGCCCCAGGGGTATAACGCAGCCGTCGAGCAGCAGTTCGCCGTTCTGTGAGCCGCGAATTCCCATTGTGTCTTCGATCTTGCCGACCCGGAATCCGGGTGTTCCCGACTCGACGATGAACGCGCTCATGCCGCCATCTGCGCCGCGCTCTGCATCAGTCACCGCGAAGATGATGTTGACGTGGGCGAGGCCGGCGTTAGTGATGAACTGCTTGCCCCCGCTGAGCATGTAGTGATCGCCCCGTCGCTCGGCCCGCGTCTGAATCGCGGCGATATCAGAGCCAGCGCCCGGCTCTGTCAGCCCATATGCGACCAGCCATTCACCACGCGCGAGCGGCGGAAGGTAGCGGCGCTTCTGCTCCTCGGAGCCGCCCAACAGAATCGGCAGCGCGCCAAGTTGTTGCATGGCCAGGATAAGTGATGCGGTCATGCTGACCCGCGCGATGGCCTCCACAGCGCAGGCGAGCGCGAGTTCGCTTGCGCCGACGCCGCCATACTCCGTCGGGAAGGGCATCATCAGGACACCCTGCTCGGCGAGTAGCTGCTTGATATCCCATGGGTACTCGTTGGCGCGGTCTATCTCGGCGGCGCGCGGCGCGATGCGCGTGTTGGCCAGTTGCTCGATAGCCTCCACCATCTGGCGTTCCTCTGAAGAGAGTGGTGTATCGAGTCTCTCCATGCTGTTCATTGCGATTTCCCTCCCAGTCGTACAGCGCCACGGATAGCCAGGTATGTCGTGTGGGTCTACCCTTTACCCTTTGTAGGTCACCACGCGCCCCCACAGGCTCTTGGTGCCCCAGATGCCCGCGCGGAGCGTCTCCAGTTGCACGATCTGGCTGTGATCGACGAAGAGGTTGATATCCGGCCCGTAATTCTTGATATACCAGGCGAAGACATCGGGATCAGCGGCCTCGAACATGACTTTCTCCAGCCCCAGCGCATCTATGATCGCTGCCGCGGCATCCGTCCGCCACGTCGTCACGTTCTCGGTGATACCCTCCGATTCGATCATGATCAGATAGGCGCCCGCGTCGAGGAATCGCCGCGCCTGGCGCACGGCCCAGCCAACGTCGCGAAGCCCCTCGCTCTCGAGGTCGGCGGCGGCGCTGGCGCCACCCGCGCCAAATTGAATGCCAACCTCAGGCTTGGCCTTGAGCCCGGCGCGCTGTACCTGCTCAACCAGCCGCAACCAATCGTCGGTCGGGATGGTAATGAAGCCGCTCGAAATTTCGATGATATCGAAACCAAGGTCGCGGCACTCGCGAATGTAGCGCTCGACCGACTCCGGCTCGCGGGCCAGCACACGCTCGATGAAGCCACCGGTCGAGACTAACACATCGTGCTGGTGGGCAACTTCGATGAGTTGCTTGACCGACTTGCGGGGCATCAGTGCGAACGACCCCCCGGCGAACTTGAGGCTATCCACGTAGGCGCCCATCATATCGAGAAGATCGCTCAGGTAGTGCGGCCCCATCGGCGTGTAGTACGGCCCGCGAATCTCGGTCAGCCCGCGCGAACGTGGCTTGTCGTCGCGTGGATTGAGGTGGATGAAATCGAATGCGCGTCCGCTGGATTGGCCATGCGGCTGTTGACTGGTAGTGCTCATGATTGCTGCTCCTCTCTGGTATGCGCAGTCACACGACGTGCTTGCGCCGTTCTTTTCCTCTGGTGTCCTTGTGGCTGCGGCGCTGGAACCGCCGCTGACGCCTCGCCACCCACACGCGCCAGCCGCCGCACAAGTTCGGCCACGGGAATAGATTCGAGATTCGCGACAGCCTCGACGATCTCGTCGCGCACTGTGCGCTCCGCATTTGGCGCGGCCAGCCGGTTGAATTTCTCAACAACGTGTTCCCAGGGCATCGGGCGGGTGCGAAATCCTTCGTAGTCGTTCTGCTGAATCTCGAAGACGCGACCATCCTGGCACGTGACGACGATGCGGCACGGCATCAGCCGCGGAAAGCCCTCGCTCAGTTGAGGGAGTGGCTGGACGCTGATCCTGCGCAGCAGACGTTGCGCGTCGTCGCGCCGGATGCGCTCCGGCGCAAACTGCGCTGGCGTCACCTCGCCATCGAGCAGGGCGACCGCCAGCAGGTAGGGCAGGCTATGGTCGGCCTCTTCCTTGGTTCTGACCAGGCGCTTGTCACCCTCCTCGCCGCCGCCGATGATGTTATACGCGACGTCGAAAATCTCAACCTCCACCCGTTCGATGTCCTCTGGCTGGAGATGGCTTTGCGCGCGCAGTGTGAGGATGCCTTCGAGCGCCGACTGCGAGTGAATCTCGGCGTTGTAGCGCTTGAGGATCGTTTGCGTCACGAGTTCAAGGTCTTCGTGATCCCAATCAACGGTGAACGGGCCGCTGATCGCCTCGATGAACCCTTTGTTGCCCTCGAATATCTCGCGCGGACCAGTGATGCCCTCGCGCGCCAGGAATGCGGTCTCGGTCGCGGCAAACGCCGTGAAGGGATAGGCGAGACCCTTCCAGTGGGAGAGCTCGCCTGTCCGGGTCACACGGAGCGCATTGTTGGCGGTGCCACTCATGGCAATCGCCTGCGCCGTCTGTGCGCTGTCGAGATCTAGCGCTTTGGCGACGCCCGCGGCGACCGCATAAGCGCCTTGTGTCGTGTGGTCGAATCCGCGCGCCCGCACAGGCGCCACCTGGCTCAGACGGCACTGTACCTGATAGGCTACAGCAAGCGCGAGGAGAAATGCCTTGCCATCACGGGCGGCGAACTCGCTCGCTGCCAGCACGGGCGCCACATTATCACTAGGATGGCATGTCTCACCCGGCGCCAGGAAAGCGTCGTTGAAGTCGAGGTAGCGCACCAGCGCCCCATTGTAGAGCGCGACCCGATCCGGCGCTGAGCGTCCACCGCCAATAAACGTGGCGAGCGGCTGGCCACCGAAGAGGTCAACCTGCCGTCGCAGACGGGCGACCGGTTCGGCCCTGAGCGCGCCAATGGCGCAGCCGAGCGCATCGAGTATATGCGCCTTGAGAACATGCCGGGCGCGGATAGAAAGGTCATCATAGGCGGCTCGGACAACAAAATCCGCTAGATGTTCCGCCTGTGTCTTTTCGCTCGCCTCTCTCGGCTGGGACGCATGACGTTGGGGAGTCTCAGGGGTTTCAGGTGTTCGAGGATTTTTTGGAATCAGACGAGTCATATACACCTCCCGCGAGCCGTGAATGAAACGGATACCGGCAGGGTGGCGGCGCCAGCGCGCATTTCAGAACCATACAGTGTGTAGGGCGCTGCTTTCTTGGCGAGCGCTGGTGCGCCATGCTGTCTCGCTACGTGATATCGTAGTCCTGCCTATGCGGCCCAACCGTGACAAATGTCTCGTGTCCCCGCGCATGGCGCGTACGTGGACGCACGCTCCGATGAGCGAGACATGTGGGATGATTATCCTGAGGCGGATGGGATTGCGCGGATGGGATTGCGCGGCTAAACGCCGATATTAGGGATTTGCCAGTCTATCTCCGGTAATCCCTCCGCTTGCAGCGCCGTGTTGATCGCCGAAACTGGCACGTCAATGAGCGTCGTCCGCCCTCACTACCCGGGCGATATCCAGCCAGGCCTCCGCGTAGCCGTCGCGAATACGCAGGGTCGTCAGCATCCCCGAATGTCGCAGGAGCGCCAGCATGCGGTCGTTATCGTAGAGAACGTTGGCGAGGAACGTCGTGACCCCTTTGCTCACGGCGTACGCCGCCAGGGTTCTCAACAGGCGGGGGCCGATGCCGCGTCCCTGCCAGGCGTCTTCGAGAACAAGTGCGAACTCGGCGGTGTCATGTTCGACCCGCTGGTACCGCGCAACGGCGATAATCGGCTCCTCTGTGTTCGCGCCAGACGTGAGAACGATGGCCATGCGATCCGTATAGTCCACCTGGCTGAGACGCTCGGCAAGCTCGCGATTCAACTCTGGCAGAATACCAGCGAAGCGGAAGAAGACGGCTCGCTCGGAGAGCCGTTGATGAAACGCCTGGAGACGCGATGCGTCATCTACGCGAATGGCGCGCTGATGGAGCACCGTGCCATCGCGTAGCGGGAATGAGCCGGAGAGCCTGGCGGCTTCGCGCGGAAGCGCCGCCACTTCCGCGCGGGCGGCGGGGATAGTGGCATCTGTGATGTGAGCAGGATGCGAGGAGGATGCGGCGCCAGCGCCTGGAATGCCGCCTTGCTCATGGCTCAGCACGATGGCCTCCATTTCTTCCCCGGTGTCCCTCTCAGCGAACATGTACCAGTATAAAGCACCATGGCGCTCCCGGTGTATCCACGTTCATTGTGGCGGCGCACCCCTCAGATATTGCCTCTCTTGTGAGAGTACCAGCGGCGCTCAGCACAGGCAGCGATGTTTGTCGCATGGCCGCGGCGGATCGCAGCGGGCGCACTGCGTTCGAGACGAAGCACAACGGCGGCGCCACTGGCAAGATGGCGCGCAACGTGACAGACTGAATCGCAATGTGACATTTGATGCAGCAGTCGCGCGGAAAGCGAGCTACGCTTTCACAAGAGCGAGAATCGCAGTGTGAAGGGAGAGCATTGGCAATGTCGTTACATCTTGACCCGGAGGAAGAAGACTTTGTCACTACGATGGCGCTACACCCGCGCAATCTCTCGGAGGAGCGTCTGCGCAAATTCGAGGGGTATATGGAGGAAATCTTCCGCGCCTTCGGGATGGATATGACCGATCCCGGAACGGCCCGCACGCCATGCCGCTACATCGAAGCGCTCCTGGAAGCCACCGATGGCTATGAGGGCGATCCGAAATTACTGACGGTCTTTCAGACGGAGTGCCGGGGCGGCCCGGATTGCCGGTCGAGCCAGGTGATCGAGGGGCCGATTCCCTTTTTCTCGCTCTGCGAACACCATGTGCTCCCCTTTCATGGAGACGCCTATGTCGGTTACATCGCGCATGAGCATATCATCGGCATCTCCAAGCTGACGCGGCTCGTCCGCCTCTTCACCAAGCGATTCACGCTACAGGAGCGGGTGGGCCGCGAGATCGCCGATACGCTGGAGGCGATGCTGCAGCCACACGGTGTGGCTGTCTATCTGGATGCGCAACACCTTTGTACACAGATGCGCGGCGTGCGCGAAGAAGCGCCCTTCACCAAGACGACTTTCTGGCGCGGCCTCTACGACGAAGACCCCACCCTCCGAGCCGACTTCCTGACCGCCTGCGGGGTACGAAGTGGAAGATAGCCGGGAATGAGCATGAACGGTTTGTGGTCACGCACGTCTCGCGCGATGCGTTCAAGTGGATGTCTGAGACACTTCTGAGACGCAAGAGAGGAAGACATGAGATGACACGGACACCGGACGTAGACCAGACGGCGACGACAGCATTGCCGGAGTTGTGGGAGTGGGCCGAGTATTACTGACCCTGGTGCTACATTCAAGCCGTGCGCTTGCATAAACTCATGCCAGAATACCAGGGGCGTATCCGCTTTCGCATCCGGCCGTTTCCGCTGGAGGTCGCGGGAGACGAAGGCGCAGCGCCGCGTCACATCTTGGAGCAGGAGTGGTGGTTGGCCGCGCTCCAGGAACCCGACGCCCGGTTCGCACCATTTCATGGAGATGACTGGCCAACGACGACTTTGCCAGCTTTTGATGCCGTTTGGTGCGCCACACAACAGGACGAGGCTCTCGCCCACACCTATGACCTGCGCATTCGCACGGCGTTCTTTGCAGAGAGCCGCAACATTGGTCGCCACGACGTTCTGCTGGCGCTGGCGGAAGAGGTCGGTTTCGATATCGCGCAGTTCATCCGCGACTTCGAGAGCGGCGCGGCCCGCACTGCTGTACTCGAAGAGCTCCGTATCGGCCAGGAGCAGTACCGCGTGCGCGGTACCCCAACACTCATGCTGGCGGATGGGACCAAGTTGCGCCTGCCGATTGCTTTTCCCGTCATGCGGGAACGCAAAGTGGTGGCAGTTGGAAGACTGCCGTGTTGCGGTGAGGGTTGTCTGGACTCGACTCGCGCTCTCATCGAGAAGGCGCTACCATGACAAGGTGCGATAGGTGACGTAATAGCTGCGAGATCGCGGAACAACGAACCGAAGGAAGGTATGACATGACATATCTTGCCGGCTTTGCCTGGGGCGTGTTCCCCTATATCTGCCTCGTCGTCATGATCGTTGGCACGATCTACCGCTATCAGTCCGACCAACTCCGGTGGACCTCCAAGTCGAGCGAGTTACTGGAAAAGAAGCTCCTCATTATCGGCAGCGTCTCCTTCCATATCGGCATCCTGTTCGTCTTTGTCGGCCATGTTCTCGGGCTGCTGATTCCTGTTGGGGTCTACAACGCACTTGGTATCTCATCGGAGGCATACCACGCGGGGGCGATTATCCTCGGCGGACTGAGCGGTCTGGTAGCGCTCATCGGCATCTCGATCCTGCTTTACCGGCGGATCGCTGTGGAGTGCGTGCGTATGGATACCGATATATCCGATTATGTCTCTGATGCCTTGCTGTGGCTCGTCATTGTGACGGGTCTCATCTTCACGCTGGGCTACAACCTCATCAACGGCTCCTATGAGTACCGCGTGACCGTCGGCCCCTGGATTCGCAGTATACTCGCGCTGCATCCCGATGTCGCGCTGATGGCGGGCGTGCCATTGGTGTTGCAGATACATACCGCGCTGGCGCTCCTGCTCTTCGGCGTCTCCCCCTTTACGCGGCTGATCCATATATACAGTTTCCCCTTCGCATACCTGGCTCGCGCGCCGCTGTTATATCGCGCGCGCTACGGCTACGAGCGTGAGCGCCAGCCGCATCCACAGCCGCAACAATCTACCAGCCGACAGACGCCGCAGTGGGTGTCTCCTCCACCTGCGACTCCTGCTGAAGAGCCGTCACGACTCGAGCCAGTTGATCAATTCGAGCACGCGCTTGTGCGTGTCGCCCATCCTTTGCGCTGGATCTGGCAGCATCCGCACGTCGCTCATTGAGCGCTACCCCGACGGTTTCGTATGGGAGTGGCGATGAAGTGGAGCAAGGAAGACCTGGCGCATCACCCGCTTGTGCGCCAGGCGCATTTTGCCTGTTTTCTATTGTTGAGGAACCTTCATGATGCGTAGGCGGAAGAGCTTGCCTCCGACCGCGAGCGAGAGGTTCACGCTCTGGTAGAAGCTGGACTGCGCCAACGTTGGCTCGCTGACCTCAGCCCCAACGAGCGCGCCCTCGGCCAGCCCCTCGTCCTGGCTCGCCTGAGCGATGAGCGAACGTAGCGCGCTTGCCAG